>Ga0068872_10000037_pt1 | contig 95826 bp, 86 predicted proteins | sample NOAtaG_7_FD_66441 | JGI IMG/M metagenome (GOLD analysis project Ga0068872, IMG submission 66441) | Freshwater lake microbial communities from Lake Erie, under a cyanobacterial bloom - NOAA_Erie_Diel1S_2200h metaG | ecosystem: Environmental > Aquatic > Freshwater > Lake | place: USA: Ohio, Lake...
AACGCTAGGCCTAAAAAAATATTAATGGCCGTTGTGCCCCTCACCAAATTATACACCAAGTACAAAATAATTGCTACCAAAAAAATATCGATAGCATCGGTTATGCCGAAGGAGAGGAATAATATGTGGAGACTTATGGTCATTTAATTTAATTCATTAACATGAATGGGTGCTACGTTAAAAGGCGAACACAATGGTTGCTATGCGCATTGCGATTAAATGCATTTAAGCTCATTTAATTTTATGACTATACTTTTCGTACAGATCATGCACTAAACCGTCGCTTAATCCAATTTGCGGAACATAAATGCGTTCTATATCGGCCGTTTTCATTACCGTTAAAAATATCTTGGCGGCCGGTACAATTACATCGGCTCTATCTGGTTTCAATTCTAGGCGCTCAATTCGTTCTTGATAGGTGTATGAGTTTAGCATTTCATAAAGACCTTTCAGCTTCTCATAACTTAAATGCTTGGTCTCTTTTTTGCCACTCATTTTATAGATCTTATTGATGTTTCCTCCGGAGCCAATTGCAAATAAAGGATGTATGCCCACCGTATTACGTTTAAGCCATATCCTCATGTTCTCCATCTCATCTTTCTCTATTTTATCTAACAACATTCTCACTGTTCCAATATTGAAAGATTTGGCAGCAATGACTTTGTTGTTGAAATACAAAGTGAGTTCAGTACTTCCCCCGCCAACATCAATATACAAATAAGCATGTTTAGGATTAATAAGTTCCTCAATGTGATTTGAAAAAACCAAACTCGCTTCCAACTTTCCATCAATGATCTCAACCGTTATGCCAGTTTCCTTTTTTATCTTCTCAATGATCTCTTCACCATTGCTGGCATCACGCATCGCACTGGTGGCAACCGCTTTGGATGCAAGCACTCCGTAGGCTTTAATTAGTTCACCAAATCCTTTTAAGGATGTGATCAAGCGGTCTGCTTTTTCTTCCGAAATTTTTCCATGTAAGAATACATCTTCTCCCAAACGAATTGGCATTCGAATAAGTTCCTCTTTACTAAAGTGAGGCTTACCATCTACTTTGAATACTCTGCAAAACAAGAGTCGAATAGCATTACTCCCAATATCAATAGCGGCAAATACCATTAGCTTAAAATTATTTTAGGTTGTTTTGTTTTGCTCAAGTACTTCTGAGTGTCTTGTAGTACATAATTATATACCTCATCTTGTACGCGCACTTTCTTTTCGCCTTTCTCAGGCAGTTTGTATCTGTTTTCTTGATAGCGATCAAGTATCCTCAATTTAGTATTTCCTGATAGTTGAATGTTCACTATGTCCTTTATTTGCTTACGGATCTCCTCGTTGTAAATTGGCACCGCCACTTCGCTTCTACTATCCAAATTTCTACTCATCCAATCGGCAGATGAAAGATAGATCTTCTCTTGACCTCCATTATTAAAAATAAAAATTCTGGCGTGCTCTAAATATTTATCTACAAGACTGTATGCTTTGATATTGTCGCTCCATCCTTCTATTTCAGTAACCAAACTGCAAGCTCCTCTTACAAGAAGCGTTACTTTTACACCGGCCTTACTGGCTTCGTATAATTTATCCACCATTTCACGATCTACCAAGCTGTTCAGTTTTAAAAATATTGCTGCCTTCTTTTTCTTTTTAGCTAGGCTTATCTCGTTGTCAATTAATTTAACAAAGGTTGAACGCATAAAGAATGGCGCCACAGCCAAATGTTTAAATGGCGTCACCTTGAAATTATTCTCATAAAAATCAAACACCTTGCTTACTTCGCTTGTAATATCTTTATTAGCGGTGAGGTACGCAAAATCCGTATAAATTCGCGCAGTTTTCTCGTTAAAGTTTCCGGTGCCAACATGCGCGTATTTTAGTTCTTTTCCTAGTTCTTTGGTAGTTATCAAAAACAACTTGGAATGAACTTTTAGTCCGGGTACACCATAGATCACTCGCGCACCCTCCTCATTCAATTTGTTTGCCCAGTAAATATTGTTTTCCTCATCAAAACGCGCTTGAAGTTCAACAAGTACGGTTACTTTTTTTCCATTCTTCACTGCATTAATGAGTGCGTTCGCAATTCTACTGGAATCGGCCAAACGATATATGGTTATCTTTATACTTTCTACAATTGGATCGATCGAGGCCTCTCGCAGTAAATTTACAATGTGATTGAAACTATGATATGGGTAATGCAACAATATATCCTTTGTTTTTAAAACCTTTAAAATGGTTTGTTTATGATCCACCAGATACTTGTGTTCAATTGGTGCAGGATGGTTATACACCAAATTCTTCTCACCCAAGTTTGGAAAACCTATAAAGTCTTTAAAATTATGATAGCGTCCGCCTGGGATAGCATTATCTTTTTTAGCCATTCCTAATTTTCGCATGATATAACGCAACATGTCGTTCGGCATCGCAGCATCATAAACAAACCGAACCGGCTGTCCTTGTTTACGCGCCTTTAAACTTTTGCTCATTTTTTCGATCATGCTTTTACTAACATCATTATCGATATCTAGTTCGGCATCGCGCGTTAATTTTATATTATACGCTTCTACTGTTCGCAAACCAAATACTTCAAAAATAAGATCGGTGTTATAGCGGATCACATCATCCAGTAATATCACATAATGCTTATCTCCTTTACGTGGCAGAATGATAAAACGCGATATCGCTCTTGAGGGAATTTCAATAAGGGCATATTTATTCTTTTTGGCGTCCTTGATCTCATTCAATTTCAAATACAAATAACTCGCTTTGTCTTTCAAAAAAGGGAAAGGCTTTGTGTCATCCGTAATGATCGGGAAAAGCGAAGGCATAATTTCTCTAACAAAAAAATCATGGATATAAATTTGTTGATCATTGCTTAATTGCTTTTCGTTAATGATAAACACATTATTATCGGCTAATTCTTTAAGTAGCTCCTGATAGATCACTTCAAACCTCATTTGCTGCTCGATCACACGGCGTTGCAAGCGCGTTAATAATTCGCTTGGGTCTTCACCATAAATATCCATGGCCTTCTTTCCCAATTTAGCTAAACGACGCACTGTGGCCACGCGTACGCGATAAAATTCATCTCGATTATTACTAAAAATGCCAAGAAATTTTAATCGCTCGATAAGTGGAACTGTATTGTCGGCGGCTTCTTGAAGAACGCGTTCATTGAATGATAGCCAACTTATTTCGCGGTTGATATAAGGTGATTTTTTCTTTTTTACAGCTTTAGCCATTGGTGCTTATCAATAGTTTATTTAAATTCTTTTGGGAATTGATTGAATAAGATCTTTCCTTTTTTATTAGCAAGCTCTTTCCAATTATTCACGCCGAACTCCAAAGCTACAATGGCGCAAGTTGGGAGTTCATCAAAAAAAAGATCGTCGGTTAATTCATTTACCAAATTGGTAACACCGGGGTTATGACAAAAGATCATAGCGCTTTCGTGCTCATCGCCAATTTGTATCACTACATCCTTAAGAGTTTTAGCAGTGCTTTCGTACACTTGTTGCAAAACAATCACTTCGTTTGTTGGAAAATTCATCGTTCGTGCAAATACCATGGCCGTGCTTAAAGCGCGAGTAGCGTCGCTCGAAATAATAATGTTTGGAACTTTGTGTTTTTTAGTATACCATTCGCTCATGAAATAAGCGTCGGCATTTCCGCGTGGCGAAAGCGGGCGATCAATATCCTTCAGGCCCTCGTCTCCCCAATCGCTTTTGGCGTGCCTAACTAATATCAGTTGTTTCATAGTAATTTAAATGTTTATAAATATGCGAATTTGTATGTTATAAAAATTATAAATTTACATACAAGCAGGGCCTAATTATGAGCAATAAATCAACAATAGTGGCCCAGCCCTTTTCTTGTTCATCGCTCTCATATGATACAAGGCCAAAACAAATTAACTATAATTGATATGAATGAAATTAAATGCCCAAAATGTCAAGCTGTTTTTAAGGTAGATGAAGCGGGTTTTGCAAACATTCTTAAACAGGTACGAGATAATAAGTTCGAGGAGGAGTTACACAATAGGTTGGAAAGTGCCGTAGAATTAGCAGAGGCCAACCTTAGAAATTCACAACAGACTGAAATTACCGCCAAGGACAATTTGATCACTGAAATGAAAGCGAAACTTGAAAATGCAGAAACACAAAAAAAACTTTCTGTAGCAGAGGCAGTTCAAAAAATAGTACAGGAAAGAAATCAATTAGAAAATGATGTAAAACATAAAGAAAATGAGAAAGAACTCCTGAAAAAATCATTGGTTGAAAAGTACACAGCTGAAATTAAGTCGAAAGATGATATCATTAAGATGAAAGATGAAGAAATTGCCCTTCGCAAGGATATGAAGCTCAAGCTTTCAACTAAAATGGTGGGAGAAACTCTTGAACAACACTGCGAAACCGAATTCAATAAACTTCGCGCTACAGCTTTTCAAAAAGCATACTTTGAAAAGGATAACGACTCTAGATCTGGAAGTAAAGGAGATTATATTTACAAAGAAGCTGATGATCTTGGAAACGAGATCATTTCGATCATGTTCGAAATGAAAAATGAAGGTGATGAAACGGCCACAAAAAAGAAGAATGAGGATTTTTTAAAAGAATTAGATAAGGATAGAACAGAAAAAAAATGTGAATACGCCGTTCTCGTTACGCTTTTAGAAACCGACAGTGAGTTATATAATACTGGTATTGTTGATGTTTCTCACAAATATGAAAAAATGTATGTGGTGCGACCTCAGTTTTTTATTCCAATTATTACACTTTTACGAAACGCGGCGATGAATTCCATGAAGGCTAAAGCAGAGCTAGCTATTGTAAAAAGTCAAAATATTGACATTACAAATTTTGAAGAAAACATCAACACATTTAAGGCTGGGTTTGCAAAAAACTATGATTTGGCTAGCAGGCAATTTAAAACAGCCATTGAGGAAATAGATAAGACGATCGATCATCTTCAAAAAACAAAAGAAGCCCTTTTGTCTTCAGTAAACAATCTGCGTCTTGCCAATAGTAAAGCCGAAGATCTAACCATAAAAAAGTTAACGCGTGGCAATCCTACCATGACGGCAAAGTTTGATGAATTGAATAAAAAACCTGAGTAATAAAAGAGGTGTACCATTAGAGATCACTCCCGCTCTCTGTTGCGATCATTATTCCCAATGATCATATTGAGAATGCCGGTGGTGATAGATAAAATAAAACTGAATAAGAGCGCCCACCAAAAACTTCGCACTTCAAAACCATCTACTAATTTATCGGTTAAAATAATAATGAGGCCGTTGATAACGATCAAAAATAAACCTAACGACATGAGTGTAATAGGTATTGTTAGGATTGTTAAAATCGGCTTTACAATAGCATTCATAAAAGCCAATACTAGCGCCACTAACAGCGAGGTTGTAAACGTATCTACTCTAACGCCGGGTAAAAGGTTTGAAACAATTAATACAGCAACAGCCGTAACAATAATATTGATGAAAAAATTCATTTTTGAGAATTAGGTCTTTTGTTTTTTCTTTTTAGCAGCCGGAAACAAAATATTATTTAGGATCAAGCGGTAGCCCGGAGAATTTGGATGTAAACTCAGATCCGTTGGTGGCTCCTCTACTCTGTGTTCGTAATCTTCGGGGTCGTGGCCGCCGTAAAATGTCCAGGTGCCTTTGCCGTGTTCGCCATGAATGTAACGCGCTTCACCAAAGGCTTTGCTTTCGCCCATGATCAATACATTTTTTCTTACGTACTTTTTATCGAAGGCAACCGTTTGTCCCCAAAACGCTTTTATGGTTTGTGTGTGATTTTGACACAACATACTTGGTACCGGATCCCACTTAGCTGAAAAATCAAATAAGGTGAATACATCTGTTTTTTCTGTCATCCCAAATTGGCGACGTGTAGTATAGGTATCAATGTCAGAATATTCGTATTCATATGGATTTGTGTGAATCTTATAGTTTTCAAATGCAAAGCCTTTGCTTGGATCAATTTTTTTATTGATGTCCTTATCAGCAGGGTCGTGATCATAAATGCTTTCGCAAATGTCAACACCTTCAGCTGCCAAGGCAATATCGTAACTATCGCTGGCGCTACACATAGCAAATAAAAATCCGCCGCCAAACACAAATTCTTTTATTTTTTTACAAGATGCCAGTTTCATTTGCGATACTTTAGCGAATCCTAATTTTTTGGCAAGCGCTTCGTTCTGTTTCACATCATTTTGATACCAAGCAGCATTTGCAAATGATCCGTAAAATTTTCCGTATTGCCCTGTAAAATCTTCGTGGTGTAAGTGTAACCAATCATAATCTTTTAATTTATCTAAATACAATTCTTCATCGTAGACCACTTCATAAGGGATCTCGGCATATTTTAATACTAATGTTACAGCATCATCCCAGGGCTGTTTGCCCGGAGGCGAATACACGGCGATCTTTGGCGCTTTCTCTAGTTTCACTGCATCCTGATTCATTTCAGGGTTTGCGATCTCCGCTAAAATATTTGAAGCGGCAGCATCACCAATTACTTCATAAGTAATACCACGAATATCACACTCTTTAGTTAATGTTTTTGAAGCAGGAATCATAAAACTACCACCGCGATAATTCAATAACCAATGGATCTCTAACTCATGTTGTAATGCCCAAAACGCAATTCCATAGGATTTAAGATGGTCTTTTTGACTTTCATCCATTGGAATGAGTAATGAACTTGCAAAAGAATTTGCAGAGAGCGCGACCAATAAAATGCAAATAAGGCGTTTCATCATTATAAATGTACAAAGTTTTTCGATTGTTTAGATAACGTATTGAACTAAAAAAGGTTAAACTCCATTTATTGAAGTGGTTTTTGACATTTTCGTAAATATTTGTTGTTCAGCTTACAAAAGAAAATGTAAATTTGATGTTAACCCAATCAAATGAAGAATATTGCACTTGCTTTACTAATGATGATAGGTTTATCATCGTTTGCACAACCCGGCCAACGTATTGCGGCTAAAAAATGCATAAGGCGTACAACCGTAGTCATGATGCATGCACACAAGCTTTTAAAAGAGCATAAAGTGTATACAGGTAACATGGCAAAATCGGTAAGACACCAACGTTATGCTCGTTTTTTATTACGTCAAGGTAAATTTCTACGAGCCATTCACCAATCGCGCAGAGCAAGGCAGTTAGCGTTTTTAGTGATCCAAGCGAATAAAGGAACGGTAGAAAAAAGCTGGGAATTAAGTAAGGAGGAAAATCCTGCAGGTGCGCCAACCGATGCTGAATTAGAAAAAGAATTACCTGCAGATACAGAAAACACTACAGATGAAAAACTAGCAGGAGGAGATCTTAAAGATATTGATGTAGAAGAAAAAGAGTAATTTAACCCTTAATATAAAACATGGAAACAACAAACACGAATACACCTGTACAAGAAGATAAAACCGTAGCGATCATTGCCTATATTACGTTAATAGGATTTATTGTTGCCATTGTAATGCATGGAAGTAATAAAACAAAATTGGGTGCTTTTCACCTACGCCAAGCTTTAGGATTAATAGCTTTATCGGTTTGTTCTTGGATACTGTTCATGATCCTCATGTTCATTCCCTTCGTTGGATTTATCATAGCGATCCTAAGTCCATTTGTTTGGTTAGGTGTTCTTGCCTTAGTTATTATTGGTATCATCAATGCGTCTAGCGGACAAGAAAAACCATTACCTTTAATTGGCGGCATGGCAGCTAAGATGTTTGAAAAAGCTTTTGCTTAACCCTTAAATTAAGCTTAACAAGAAAAGGTGTTTCGGTTTTCCGAGGCACCTTTTTGCTTTAAGGCTTTAGAGGCAGAAACCGCAAAGCGTTCTAAGAACTACGCAAAGTCCGCCGCGGCGGAGCGCAAAGAATGTAAAGATCAACTAAAGAAGAAAAATTAAAGAAGGCCAAGAAGCTACGCTTTTCGCAATGAACGAAAGTTTATTGGACTCTCTTTGCGAGACCGAAGGTCTTTGCCTCCTTCTGAGGAGTGGTGATAAAACTTCACGTGCTTGCGCTCCGCCGCGGCGGACTTTGCGAAATGCGAAAGCATCTTAGCGGTTTCTGCCTCTAATACCCGGAAACAAAAAAGGCGGAACATCTGCTCCGCCTTCAATTAAATTCTTTTGTGATTAACTCTTTAAGTAACTTAATAATTTCTCAACGCTAGCTTTTGCATCTCCGTAAAGCATTTCCGAATTTGGTTTGTAGAACAATGGATTGTCTTCCCCTGAATAACCGGCCGACATAGAACGTTTCATGATAATTACTTTCTCCGCTTTCCAAACCTCAATTACCGGCATTCCATAAATAGAACTTGCAGGATCGTCTTGCGCGCTAGGGTTTACAACGTCGTTTGCTCCAATTACCATTACCACATCGGTTTCCGGCATATCTTCATTGATCTCGTCCATTTCCAATACAATATCATAAGGCACGTTTGCTTCTGCTAACAATACATTCATGTGACCGGGTAAACGACCAGCTACAGGGTGAATAGCAAAACGTACGTTTTTTCCTGCTTTACGCAAAGTTTGTACCATGTCATAAATTGGATATTGTGCTTTTGCAACAGCCATTCCATAACCCGGAACGATCACCACTGATTTTGCTTCTTTTAATAAGGTTGCAACTTCTTCGTGATTCAACGCTGTTACTTCACCTTCAATGGCTTTTTTCTCACCACCTTGTGATGAAGATGCTGTTGCGTTCGCGAAAATTACAGCAAAGAAAGAACGGTTCATGGCATGACACATATGCATCGAAAGAATTGCTCCAGAACTTCCTACCAATGCTCCGGTAACAATTAATAGATCGTTTCCTAACATAAAACCGGCTGCAGACGCTGCCCAACCTGAATAAGAGTTTAACATGGAAACAACCACCGGCATATCACCACCGCCAATTGCCATTACTAATACAATACCAATGAAGGATGCAATTCCTGTCATGATCAACAACGGAAGCATTCCTTCTGTTCCATGCGCGTTACAGAATAACACTCCTAAAATAGTACAGGCGATCATTAAAATCACGTTCATCATTTGAAGCCCTTTAAATGCCCAAGGTTTAGATGGTATCTTGCCATCTAATTTTCCCCATGCAACAATTGAACCTGTGAACGTGATGGCGCCAATAAAAATTCCAATAAATACTTCCACCAAATGGATCATGTGTGATGCTCCGGTTAAGGCTTGTGTTTCCGGATCCAAGTAAGAACCGAATCCAACTAATACCGCTGCCATTCCCACAAAACTGTGCAAGATAGCAACCAGCTGTGGCATGGAGGTCATTTCCACTTTACGTGCCACCATGATGCCAATTAAAGAAGCAACGGCAATCGCAGCAATAATATAAATATGGCCTTCAACTCCTTGACCTAAAACGGTAGCAATGATCGCAACGATCATACCAACAATTCCGTATACTACACCACGCTTTGCAGATTCTTGAGAGGCTAATCCTCCTAAACTTAAAATGAACAGGATACTTGCAAATAAGTATGCCGCTGTTTGAATTTCTTTTGCTATTTCAATCATAATTTCTGTTTTTCTTTTATTTCACTTTATCTAGTCGTTGGATTTCATCCGCCGAAGCCTTGGCGAAGGAGGACTATTTTTTAAACATTTTCAACATACGGTGTGTTACGAAGAATCCACCAACAATGTTAATGCTGGCGATCAAAATAGCAATAACCGCTATGATCGTTACTGGATCTTTGATATCATGTGTGGTTTGCAACAAACCGCCCACAACGATAATTCCGCTGATAGCATTTGTAACAGCCATTAATGGCGTGTGTAATGCGTGTGCAACATTGGTGATCAACTGCCATCCAACAAAAATGGCTAATACGAACACTGTGAAATGCTGAATGAATTCGCTTGGTGCAAATTTACCAACTAAGAACAACAACCCACCTACTACTGCTAACATAACGATCATGGAAGTAGTTGCTTTTTTTGCGGCTGCTTCATTAGATGCTTTTGTTTCTGCTTCTGTTGGAGGAATTACTTTTGGTTTACCACCTGCGGTTGGACTAACAGGAAGTGGAGCCGGCGGCCAATTGATCTTTCCGTTGTATGTTACCATGGCGCGAGATACCACAGCGTCTTCCATGTCGATTTTCCATTTTTCTGCTTTACCCATGTCATCTAATAAGTGACACAAGTTGTTTCCGTATAGTTGTGAAGCTTGACTTGGCAATTGACTTAATTTACCAACCATTACAACACCATTTTCGGTTGTATAAACTTCTCCGTTCTTAGTAAGTGCACAGTTACCACCGGTTGATGCAGCTAGATCCACAATCACCGAACCCGGCTTCATGGCAGCCACGTGATAATCCATCCATAATTTAGGAGCAGGTCGGCCCGGAATTTGCGCTGTAGTAATTACAATGTCAACTTCTTTAGCTTGCTCTAAAAATAATTTCATCTCTGCTTCGATGAATTCCTTACTCATTTCTTTTGAGTAACCAGACGATGTTGCGCCGTCCTCTTCAATTTCCACAGTAAGGAAAGTTGCGCCCATGGATTCAATTTGTTCAGCAACTTCTTTACGAGTATCAAAAGCTCTAACAATTGCCCCTAATGAATTAGCAGCACCAATAGCCGCTAAACCTGCAACGCCTGCGCCAATCACTAATACTTTTGCAGGCTCCACTTTTCCGGCTGCAGTAATTTGTCCATTTAAAAATCTTCCGAAATTATACGAACCCTCTATAACCGCTCTATAACCTGCAATGTTTGCCATGGAAGATAAAACATCCATTTTTTGTGCTCTGGAAATACGAGGGATCGCATCCATTGCAATGGCGTTAACTTTTTTATCGGCCAATTTTTTAAGTAGGTCTTGATTTTGTGCCGGCCACAAATAGCTTAACATCACCAAACCTTCTTTCATCATACCAACTTCTTCGGTAGTAGGTTCTTTAACTTTAAGTACGATGTCAGATCCGCCATAAATATCAGCGGCCGTGTTAACTATTTTCGCTCCGGCTTCTTCAAATTCTTTATCCGAAAAATTTGCCTTAATGCCGGCGCCTTTTTGAATTTGAACCTCAAACCCCTGTTTAAGCAAACGCTTAACGGTTTTTGGAGTGGCTGCAACTCTTAACTCATTTGCAGATACTTCCGATGGAATTCCAACTTTCATGTCTTTGTGTTTTTTAATTTTGGCATCCTTAAGCAGCTTATGCTCTATGGCGCTAATTTAATTCTAGGGTAACAAATAACGAAAAAAATCGACACAAAGTCAAATTAAATTTCATCTTTATCTCCTTAATCCTCAACGGCGTAAATCCTATTAATGGCATCTAGGTTCTTTTCCTTTATGACCTTGCGTTTTAAGCTAAGTTTAGGCGTCAATTCTCCTCCGTCAATTGTCCACTCGGCCTTAAGAATTTCGCAACGTTTTAGTTGTTCGTATGGGGCTAACGTTGCATTCATTTGCTTCACATGTTGATGAATGAATGTTTTTAATTCGGCGTGTTGCGTCATTGTCACATTATCCATCCATTCAATGTTACTTTGCTTACAATACTCTTTAAAATTTCCAAGATTTGGAACAATAATAGCTGAAGCAAATTTTTGTCCTTCACCAACTACCATGCATTGTTCAATGAATCTACATTCTTTTAATTTATTTTCGATGGCAAGAGGTGCAATATATTTTCCGGCACTTGTTTTAAATATTTCTTTTTTACGATCGGTGATCTTTAAAAAACGTCCTTCAAGTTTACCTACATCTCCTGTATGAAACCACCCTTCTGCATCCATCACTTCATCGGTGGCTTCCTTATTTTTGTAATAACCCATCATTACGCTTGGTCCTTTTACTAATATTTCTCCATCCTCTTCGGCAATTTTTACTTCTACATTATCGATCACCGGCCCAACACAGCCTATGCGAATATTTCCTTTACCAAAATGATTTACACTTACTACTACGCAAGTTTCGGTTAGGCCTTAACCTTGCAATACCACAATGTTAGCGCATAAGAATATCCGTTCAAGTTTTGGATTTAGCGCAGCGCCGCCCGATGCCATGCAAACTAATTTTCCTCCAATAGCGGCTCTCCATTTTGAATAGATCAGTTTGTCTGCGATCTTCCGTTGAAATTCGTACCATGGTCCATTAGCGCCATCGGTTTCATACTTTAATGCCAAACGTACACTCCAATCAAACATTTTCTTTTTAAAGCCTGTGAGTTTTTCTCCAGCGGCAGATATCTTTTCCCAAACGCGTTCGATCAAGCGTGGTACCGAAACAAATATTTGCGGTTGAACCTCTTTTAAATTATCGCCAATGGTTTCAAAACCTTCAGCAAAGTATGTTGAAATACCCTTATATAAATATAAGGTGATCAACATGCGTTCGTATACATGATTGAGTGGCAAAAAGCTTAAGGATTTCCACCAACTTGCAAATGGCGCGAAGTTTTGCACACTGATCACATTTTTTACAAGATTGTTGTGAGAGATCATAACGCCCTTTGGCGTACCGGTTGTTCCTGAAGTATAAAGAATGGTAAGTAAATGTTGCGGGGTAATGGTTTGTTTGATGGCATTCACTTTTTCCAAGGCCGGCGCTTTTGATGCCGCTTCTGTAAAATCCGTGAAATAAAGAGTGCCTCCTAATTGGTTGAAGCTGATGATGTGCTTTACGCCCGGAATTTCAGGCGCAATAGTAGCCAGCTTTGTATAAATATTTTTATCATCTATAAATACTGCTTTAACCTCAGCGTGATTTAAAATGAACTTTAGATCGTGGTTGCTTGCCGTTGGGAAAATGGGAACTGTAACAATGCCCACTTGCTGGCAACCGTAATCGGCAAAACACCATTCGGGGCGATTGCCAGATATAATGGCGACTTTATCGTTCAAGCCTAAACCGAGATTCAATAAGCCGTAGCTTACTAAATTAGCTTGATCCACCAGATCCTTGCTGCTATACTTTTTCCATTGTTTACCTCCCTTATCGTCAGGTAAATTGATCTTGCCACAAAGAATGTCATCCTTTTGAAAGGTCCCTTTGTGTAAGTCTAAAATATCAAATACGCGTGTGATCTCCATAGTAAAATAAAATACTAATATAAAATTTTTTGCTTTCTAACACAATAGATTTGTTTTATCTTTGAAGCATGTTAGTAGTTACCGGCGCGGCCGGATTCATTGGAAGTTGTCTTGTAGGCAAACTAAATTCTTTAGGTCATACAGATCTTGTTTTGGTAGATGATTTTTCAAAAACAGAAAAGTATAATAATTTTTCTTCCAAAAAGTTCTCTCTAAAAGTTGAACGCTCGGAGTTCATTGACTGGTTAAATAAAAACGCAAGCGAGATCAAATGCGTTTTTCATATTGGTGCACGTACCGATACAACCGAATTCAATGTTGATATATTTAACGAGCTCAATTTAAATTACACAAAATCGCTTTGGCAAATATGCAGCACGCATAAAATTCCACTTATTTACGCTTCTTCAGCGGCAACTTACGGCTTAGGTGAATTTGGTTACGACGACGATGAAACAAAGATCAATAGCTTAAAGCCTTTGAATCCATATGGTGATAGTAAAAATGATTTTGATAAATGGGCCATTCAGCAAACGCAAATGCCCCCTCACTGGTATGGTTTAAAATTCTTTAATGTGTATGGACCAAATGAATATCATAAGTCGAGAATGGCTTCTGTTATTTTTCATTCGTTCAATCAAATAAATTCAACCGGCAAAGTAAAGCTGTTCCGCTCTCACAACCCTAAATATTCTGACGGCGGACAACTTCGTGATTTTGTTTATGTAAAGGATGTGGTGGATGTTTTGGCGTTCTTGTTTGAGAAACATCCTAAGAGCGGTATCTATAATTTAGGAAGTGGCAAAGCGCGCAGTTTTTCTGATCTTGCAAAATCAACCTTTAACGCTTTAGGAAAAACTCCGGATATTGAATTCATTGATACACCAATTGACATTAGGGATAAGTACCAATATTTTACTGAAGCTAATATGGCCAAATTAAAAGCCGCCGGCTTTACTAAGGAATTTACAAGTTTGGAAGAAGGCGTAACTGATTACGTTAAAAATTACCTCAGCAAAAAAACTTACTACTGATCCGTTCTCGCTTTAATGATCTCTGTGGCATAGTCAGTATCATTTAAATGACTATCAACCCAAGCGATCAGGTCAAAATATTCACTGGCGATGAGCTGATATGGATCCTTAAATACTTCCTCTAGCTGAGCTCTGAATTCGCCGAACACTGCTTGTTTATTTGTTGAACGCTTTTTAGAAATGGCTATGTTTTTGAAGAACTTTAAAAATGCTGTTTCAAATTCAAATGGATAATCAATTAACTTAAAGAAGCGTTGTGTAGATTTATAAGAATAGTTAAGGTAATCTGTATTGTTTAATTCGTAATGTACGATAAGGTTACAAAGTTTTGCATATCTGTAAAGATCTTGGCGCGATTCCTCGAAGTTAGAATTATTTATTTCGTTGATACACTTCAACGCTTTGTTATAGTTCTTCTTTGCGAAATGTGTCACAAACATTAAAAAATTGATCGTTGTGATCTCGTGAGTTTCATAATCCTTCTTGTTCTTTTCAAGATTCTTTTCGATCTCCGGAAAAAGTTCATCTGCCTTACTATACTGCCCGGAATAATTATAGAACACAAGGTCATACACCGTTAAGCGCGTAAAAATGGTATTTTGAAGATCTTGTGTTTTAAAGCATTTATCATCTTTAATTGATCTTAAATGATCAATGGCGATCTTTGCCTTTTTAAGGTTAGCATTGATTGCCAAGTACCTTGCTAAAAATCCATTTAATCCAATATACATTTTTGGATACTCGTCGATTAAGTAACCATATGTTTTAAATAATTCAACCGCATTATCGATCTCCTTCCCCTGAATCTCATTTTCACGCATAATGCGATAACAGATCAATCTACATAAAGTGCCATGTAATAAAGCCTTTTTACTATTGGCGTTTGATAGATCGGCGATATATGGATTACTTAGGAAGCTTTCGAGTAAATGTTTTTTCGAACGGTCGTGAACTAAGATATTTTGATTGAAATAATATTCAATCTCTCTTAGTAATTGCTGATATCTATTAAGAGTTGCCACTTTCTTAAGAATAAGCTCCTTTTCATCAAACAGCTCCTGCATTTTGACTACAGCCAATTCATGGCTGTAGTTATTAACGGCCATATACTGTATCTCCGTATCAATTAAGTCAAGGTGTGAATAAAACAATTCTTCGTTAGTAGTGCGATATCTGATCTTCTCTACCTCTCTATTGGCGATCTTTGGAAGACCCTTCTCAAAAAGTAATTGAACATCCTTTATTTTTTCGAATGTTGCCGCCGATCCTTTCTCATTGATACGCTGTTGCCTTAAGCTTTTTAAAATATGGTGGAATAGCTGATTCTTTTCTGAAGCCAGGTGTTTTGCAAATGTTTCATTTTTAAAATAAACCTTAGCCTTCTCTTCGTTATACTCCTCTACCGAATCCATATAAACGAAAAGCTTCTTATAATTCTTTTCGCCTTGTTGCAATGATGAACCTTGAAGAAAACTTGCCTTTTCTTCAGGACTCAATGATCGTATGATCTCATGTAACAATAAGCTTGGCTTCATTTTATACTATATCGTTTCTAAAAAATACTCTTCCAAAAATTTATGTTTTGCAAATAGCTCCTTTATTTGTGCGCAACAGAGTTCTGCTTCTATTTTTTGATTTAAGAATGAGTAGATACGTTCTTTACATTTTAAAATATAAACTCGCTCCTTCCTACTTAACATATCTACATTTTCTGTTAATAACGGATTGCTTAAGGTGACTAAAAGCGTTTTGTCTTTAGCTTCAATTCGCGACGTAATACTCATTAGTAGCTTTTGAAACTGAAGCAATTTTTGTTCTTTTTGGATAATACTTTGCTCTTCCTGTGCAATTATCGACGGTTTAAGCTGGATCTCCTTGCCTTCTTCAAAAACAATTAGTTTCTTTTCCACATCAAATAGTTTGATCAAAAAGCTAAACTGCTCGTTCTCATAAAGCTCACGTTTTAATGAGGCCAACATTTTTCTGCACTGACGATATTGAGCTTTATCAAACAGGCAGCGTAAATTCAAGATCTCATCCTTTAAACGAAAAACAGTAGAGCTCTCAGCGTGAAAACCGCGGAGAGATTTTAAGATCAAATTATAAAGTTTATCAATATCATACTCCGTGTAATAACCGCTGCGTTCTAGTTTTTCAATGCTTACACTTTCCTTTTCTATCTCATTAAATAACTTCACGAGTAGGTCTACATCAACATTCTCAGTTGAAATCATCATCTTAAAAAAACGTTTTTCTGCTTTACCAAGACTACGGATAAGGTCGGCTATGTCGTTAAAGTCTACCAAGTAGGAGATTCCTTTGTTAAATATACATACAAAGCCTTTAAAAATACTTTTTTTTAACTACATTTAGTATTCTATTTCATTCGTATGACACTAAGAAATGCAACGACATTAATATTTGCTATTTTTCTGAGTTTGAACTCAATGGCACAAGGATATTCTTGTCAATTAGGCAAGCAGGCGGCAAGTACTGCTACCCCCCCTTACTACAGTGCTGAAAACCTGAGGAGCGACACCTTCGACATTTTTAAGTACTTCATAAATGTTGAAATTGGCACGGCTGCTAATAAATTCATTAAAGGTAACACCATTATAAAATTTGCGCCAAAGCAAAACAATAAAACATTTATTCGTTTTGACCTTTTAAAATTATTGATCGATTCGGTGAAAGAAGGAAGTTCTCTTTTAACCTACTCATACAACGACACAATAATAAAAGTAAATTTTGCCGCGGCTAAAAATATCAACGACACTTCTAACATCACTATTTATTATCATGGTATTCCGCAAGGCGATGCGAGCGGCTGGGGTGGTTTTTATTTTGATAATTCCGACGGTGCAAATTACGCTTACAATTTAGGAGTTGGATTTGCCGCTAAACCTCACAATTATGGACGAGTATGGTTCCCATGTTTTGATAATTTTGTAGAGCGTAGTCGTTATCAGTTTGCGATCACAAGTGATACAGCGCGTAGAGCCTATTGCAATGGTTATTTATTATCAGATGTTGTTACCCTTCCAAATCGTACACGTACTTGGGTATTAAATGATCAAGTGCCAACCTATTTGGTAAGTGTGGCTTTGGCCAACTACAAACAAGTAAATTGGACCGTAAATACGCTGAGTGGTATAAAACCGATCACGCTTGTTGCAAGAGGAGCCGACACAAACAATATGAAAATTGGTTTTGTGAATTTGCCAAATTGCATTGCGGGTTTTGAAAATTATTTTGGTCCTTACATTTGGAACCGCTTTGGTTATTGTTCGGTTCCGTTCAATAGTGGCGCCATGGAACACGCTACAAACATAGCTTATCCGAAAGCCGTGCTAGGAAACATGGGTTATGAAGCTTCGCTAATGGCGCATGAATTATCGCACCATTGGTGGGGAGACAATATCACTTGCGAAACACAAGAAGATATGTGGATCAATGAAGGCATGGCCTCTTTTAGCGCATTCTTATTCACCGAATGGCAATATGGCAAAGCGGCATATATCAATGCAATTCGCGTACAACATGATGATCTGTTAAAGAAATTACATAAAAAAGAAACCGGCTTCAGGGCTATTTCGGGGATCCCGCATAATTTAACTTACGGCGATCATGTGTATTTAAAAGGATCAGATGTAGCGCATACCTTACGAAGCTACTTAGGAGATACATTGTTTTTTAACGCGAGCAAATATTTAATGACGCAAAATACATTGAAGCATATCAATAGCATTCAAATGCGTGATATGATGCAAACATCGAGCGGTAAAAACTTGACCGACTTTTTTAATAACTGGGTGTTCAATGGCGGCTGGCCGCATTTTGCCATTGATTCTGTAAAAGTGTTACAGCAAACAACCGGAAGTTACACAGTAGCTGTTAGCGTAAAACAAAAATTATATGGGGCGCCTTCGCTTTTTAATAACGTGCCATTAGAAATAAGTTTCTTGAAAAGTGATTGGAGCAGAACAATAAGAAAAATTAATTATAGCGGAGCTGCACAAACGTTTACCATGGTAATTCCGCACGCTCCGGGATATACAGCTTTAAATTATGATAGCAAAATAGGTGACGCGGTTTCTACTGAAACTTATACTGCTAAAACTCCATCGGCTAACGCGGTGTTTAACAGGGCGCGTATTAGACTAACGATCACTAATGTTGGAGCAGACTCTAACTTGGTATACATGACTCATAACTTTGTTAAGCCCGATCCGTTTAAGAACAATCCGCAAGGGGCCTTGATCTCTGATCAACACTATTGGAAAATTGGTGGTGTTTGGTCAAATGGATTTGTTGCTAAAGCACGTTTTACTTACGATGGCGGTTTATCTTATGTGACCACTTTCGGTTATTTAGATACTTTACTTTGTAGAGTTAACGGTGATAGTATAAGATTATATTATCGCAAAGATGCTAGCGACGATTGGAAAATGGTGAAGAATGCCGTGAAAACTTCTCCGGGTATAAAATCAGGCTTTTTTGAAATTGACACTTTGAAAATGGGTGAATATACTTTTGCAAATCATGGCGACACAACGCTTGCTATTGGAATTAAGGAACTAAATAAAAACACCAATAAAGTTAGCTTGTTCCCTAACCCGGCAAAACGCAGCGTTACAGTAGATCTAAGTCAAGTAAAAGACCTATATAATAATATTAGTATACTTAATGCCGAAGGAAAGGAAGTTTACTCTATTCTTGTTTCAGAAAAAACCGTAAAAATAAATACCGAGCATTTTGCAAAAGGAGTTTATTTGGTTCAGATCAAGAGTGAAGCTAAAACAGTAGCTACTAAAAAACTCATTATTGAATAAAGCCATTAATGGCTTTTAGCAAGGCTTTTGCCTTTAATAAACATTCTTCGTATTCCTTCTCGGGATCGCATAAATGTGTGATGGCGCTTCCTACTGCGAATGATAAGCGTTTTGTTTTTGTATTATAAATAATGGTGCGAATTAGGACAGATAAGGTAAAATCTCCTTTTTCATCTACATAACCCATTGCGCCCGAATATTCTTTACGCTTAAATTGTTCGTACTCATCAATTAATTGCATGGCACGTATTTTTGGCGCGCCTGTCATACTTGGCATAGGAAACGTAGCTGCCATAATTTCATCAACTGTTTGCTCCGGCTTTAACTTACATTGCACCGTGCTCACCATTTGATGAACTGTTTGGTATGTTTCTATGTTATACAATTTTGGAACAGTAACTGTAGCGCGTTGTGCCAACATAGAAAGATCATTACGCGCTACATCCACTATCATCACATTTTCAGTGCGCTCTTTCAAACTTAAATGTAATTGTTGTTTTAAATTCTCGTCCTCATGAGGGTCTTTACTTCTTTTGGCGGTGCCTTTAATTGGCTTAGTGATGAGGCTATCCCCTTGACGTTTTAAAAATAATTCCGGACTAGCGCTAAGGATAAATGTATCATCCAATTTTGCAAGGGCGGCATATGGCGCTTTTGCTAATTCATTCAATTTTAAAAAAACTGAAATCGGATCTATCTCTACGTTTTTTGCGTCAAACTCCACGCAAAAATTAATTTCGTAAATATCGCCAATGTGGATGTGGTGTTTTAGATCGCTAACACGATTAATGTATTCATCTCTGTTAGTGGGTGTGTTTAATTTTAAAGGGGCGTTATTTTTTTCTCCTTTAAGTTCAGTTGCATCAAAAAATCTCTTTGACTTAACAGGAAAGAAATTCTGCGTTTGATCATAATTAATAAGTACAACCGAATCATTCACAAACTTGTTTTGCCATTCCCCTAATTCATAAAATGAATTCTCAAATCCTTCGGCATGAGCATTGTTCAATGTTATTAGGAAATTCTGATCCATTGTGCAAATTTATGGTTTTGCTATTACTCTTTCATCATCTATACTTGCCAAGGCCATTTTTATTTCACCATAAGAATACTCTTCTCCCAATTCGGTTTTTAATTGGTTTAGCGATGGCTCATCTAAAGTAGAAGCAAGCTTGAGGATCTTTTTCAACTTCTCTTCGCTTACAAATTGTGTAGCGTCCAATTGTTTTAGCTTTACAAAATGTGCTAAATGGCCTTCGATGGTAGTAACGGCAAAATTGCGGAGTGCCGCAATTTCTTCAATAGTTTTGCCTTCTTTGTATAGATCAAATGTGAGTTGCTTGGTGTCGATCTTTTTTTCCTTGGGAACTTTTTCCTTTTTCGTTCGCTTCTTCACTACTTCTACAGCTTCTACTTTTTCATTCCGAGCGCTATTCTTTATGATCTGTTGAATGTTGTCCTTTGTGTACTCTTCTCCATTCATGATAGCTTGACACAGACCTACCGCTTTTTGCACTTTTTTGGATTGCTCAAAAAACAAGATCTCCAGCGTGGCCAATTCGCCTATATATTGTTTTACTTTCTTTTCGTCCCTTAATAATTCGATTTGCGCTAGCACCGAACTCGACATTTCTTTTAATATCGGAGAAAAATAACCTTGGGCATCTTTTGTTCGTTTTATCAAATTTTCCCTCCAACCCGGTTGTGCTAATTCAATGATGGAATTTAATTCTCTCGCAAATTTATCGGCATGTGTTTTTAATTTTTCATTTCGTTCGATCAGATCCTGCATCCAATTGGCAAAACGCACTTTCAATTTGCTTTTGTGATCTTCAAAATGCTCTTTGTAATGCCTGTTCAACGAATTATAAAGCCAAGTGAAGTCGTAACAATAGTTAAGATAATACTTTAAGAACTTCGTGGTTTCGTTTGCTAACTGTATACTCAGATCGTGTTGCAGATCTTTTGTGCCCGAGAACTCACTTATTTTTACATCGCTGGAAATGCTTGTAAAATTTATGGGCGATGTTAAGATCAATCCGCTAAGATCTCTTAAACGCGAAAGTGCCACGTAAACTTGCCCGGGTGCAAAGGCGTCAACCACATCAATGATGGCTTTATCAAATGTAAGTCCTTGACTTTTATGTACCGTAATTGACCACGCTAATTTTATGGGGTAATGAATGAATTGTCCAACTGTTTCTTCTTTGATCTCATTTGTACCTGCATCCAAAACATACTTTTTATTGTCCCAAGTGTATTTTTCCAGTTTCAATTTACGCCCATCTTCAAATTCTACGTGGATCTCTTTTGTTGTGAGATCAATTACTTTTGCCAGCTTACCATTAAAATATTTTTGTTCGCCACTCAGGTCGTTCTTTATGAACATTACCTGCGATCCCATTTTTAATTCAAGAGTTCTTTCAATGGGGAACATATTATCAGGAAATTCGGCCTTAATTTCAGCTTCGTAAAAATAAGAAGGCGTTTTTAATTCAGAAAGAAAGGACTTATTGATAAGATCAGCTTTGCGATTATGCGTAGTGAGCGTGATGTAATTATCATTTATAGTTTGCTTGAAATTAGGTTTATAATATGCATTCAAAATATCGGTATCCTGTTTTGTGATACAATTATTTCGCAAGTTATTCAATACGGCAATGAACTCAGGATTGTTTTGGCGATAGATCTTATCCAGTTCAATATAAATGGGTGGTTCTTTTTGTAAAACCTGAGCATCAAAAAAATAAATGCTTTTGTAAAACTCACTTAATACTTGCCACTCATTATCTTTTACCACAGGCGGCAATTGATACATATCTCCGATAAATAAAACCTGAACACCGCCAAAGGGCAAATAACTTTTTCCTCTCACGTGACGCATTACCGCATCAATGGCATCTAAAATATCGGCGCGCAGCATACTCACCTCATCAATGATCAGTAATTCCAATTCGCGAATGATAGCGCGTTTATTGCTATTAATGAATTGTGTTTTGAAAAGCGTGTGGCGATCGGTGACTTGTATATATGAATTAGTTTTTTGCGTATAATTTTGTACAGGCACAAAACTCCCGAAAGGAATGTTGAACATGGAATGTATAGTTGTTCCTCCGGCATTAATGGCTGCAATTCCGGTTGGTGCAACAATGGCTGCTTTTTTGTGCGTGTGTGTAATGATGTGTTTTAAAAAAGTTGTCTTGCCCGTACCTGCCTTTCCCGTAAGGAACACGTTTCTGTTGGTTTGATTGATAAACTTGCTGGCAACAATGGCGCCTTCTATTACTTCTGACATTTTGTTTTGCTAATTTAGGTTTATTTTTTGCCACGGAGGCACGGAGACGCGGAGTTTTTATATATTTATTTTAAAACGTTTAATTCCATGCTTGATCAGTTCAGAATTAAAATTTATAAGATAACCAAGGTTTAACTGTTTTAATCTCAAATGACTAAGTATTTGTGCTTCCCATAGCTTATTAAATGTCTCTACAGATTTCAGTTCAATTATTACCTTATCGTTTACTAATAGATCTAATTTCAATACTTCGTTAAATACCATTCCATCATATTCAATTGGAAGGCTTACTTGCCTTTTAACCTCCAAGCCTCGCTTTAATAACTCGTATTCCATACACGTTTCATAAACCTTTTCAAGTAATCCAGGTCCGAGTTCCTTGTGAACATGATAAGCAGCATCTACTATTTCTGTTCCAATTCTATCCTCTTCTTCTCTACTTCTCATTAAAATTTCATATTGATTTTAAAAAATTTTTCTCCGTGCCTCCGCGTCTCCGTGGCTATGTAAAAGAATATGCACAGCTTACGGGCCCTGCATATATCTTTGTGGACAATTATTAGGCAGCTTGTGTGTAATTGATCACTACCTCACTAGCAACTATCTCCGTTGCAATACAATTTCTGCCTAAGCGATTTGTATAGCTTATGTTCTTTAATCGTCCGTCTATCATTACCAAGGTTCCTTTTTTGGCAAGCTCGCAAACTTGCTCAGCTAATTTGCCCCAGACGGTTATATAATGCCAGTAAGTTTTAGTGCGCACTTCGCCGTTGGCATAACGTTTGCGTTCGTTCACTGCAACGCTTAAACGTGTTAATTTTTTGTCGTTCACAATTTTCAATTCAGGTGTATTACCTAAGTTCCCTACGATCTGTACTTTATTCTTAATTGTTTTCATTCTTTTACTCTTTATGTTTTTTTTAATTGTTTTTCTTTTTAAAAAGCGGGGCCTTACCTGCCTACCGGTCAGGCAGGCGGGGCCCTCGCTTATGGTTGCAGAACTTACGGGTTCTGTCTTTAATATATCCATCTTGCCGGTGGATATGATTTGCTTACGCAGCCGCCTCTTCTTTTTTAGCTATAAGCGTTACTTCGCTCGCAACGATCTCGGTAAAGTAACGCTTGTTACCTTCTTTATCATTGTAGGTGCGGTTGGTGATCTTACCTTCAATGCTTACGCGGCTACCTTTTACTAAAGTTTTTTCAGCGATCTCGGCCTGTTTCCCCCATGCAGAAATATTATGCCATGTGGTTTCGGTGATGAATTCGCCTGCTTTATTCTTTTTATACTCGGATGTAGCAACCGTGAAATTTGCTACCTTATTATTGTTCTCAAATACCTTTACTTCTGGGTTTTTGCCAACGTTTCCTTCTAATTGTACACGGTTTTTTACAGATGTGCTCATGATGTTTGTTTTTTTAATTGTTATTTATTTTTCTATTTTTTTACTGTCAAGTTTTATCGAACGGCCATTCTAATAGTTTGACGAGACAAAGGTATGGCGACAAAAAAACAGGAGCCGTATACTAAACAATTGTAGTCGACAACAATCGGTTAGTGTTTTTTAAAACAGATAGGATGTCCTGTATTTATCTGTTATTCAAGCATTTAATGTGTAAATTAGCTAGGCTCAACATCAAACAATCAACTTTCATTTTATTCGACAAAAAGCCGTTTTAAAAATTGTAACTTTAAAATAACGTCATTGAATGGTTTTAAGAACTCTTATAAACTCCAACATCTACATTTCCCTGGCGGCGGCATTATTTACTGTTGAAACACAAATTCAGTTGGGAATGCAACCACAATGGCAGCCTTACTTGTTGCTTATCTTTTTTGCTACGCTTTGCGAATATAATGTACATCGCTTTGTTACTATACTTACTAATAAAGAAGCTCTTAATTCCGAAAAACACAAATGGGTAAAAGATAATTTGATCGCATTTTATGCTTTAGTTATTGCGTCGGTTCTTGGCTTTATTATTACGGCGCTGATGGCAAAAAAAGAAGTGTTACTTACACTTGCTCCTATAGCGGTTTTAACTTTACTGTATTCCATTCCGGTGTACAGTACTAAAAAAGGTATTTTCAGATTGCGGGAGATCCCCTATTTAAAGATCTTTCTTATTTCGTTTACTTGGTCGGCTACAACAATTCTTTTACCGCTTATTAAAACAGGACAAGCCTTTAACGTTACACACATTAGTTTAATGCTTGTGGAACGTTTTATTTTTGTATTCGCCATCACTATTCCGTTTGACATACGCGATATGGATGCTGATCGCATCGCTCAAACTAAAACTATTCCTTTATTAATTGGAGAGAAGAGAGCGCTCGTCCTTTCCTATTCATGTGTTATTGTGTTTCTTGGTATTTCTGTACTTCATTATTACATCTATCAACAACCTTTTTTAGCAATGGCCATGGTAATTTCTGCAATGAGTACATTCCTGTTCTTAAAATGGGATAAAGCCAAGCGTGCTTCACTTTACCATTACGCCATATTAGATGGCACCATCATTTTGCAAGCTATGTTAGTTCTGCTTTTTTATTATTTAGCGCCGTAATATTTAGTATATAAATACGTAAATTAGAATTTTAAATAAGTCAAAATGGAAAATATGATCACTGTTCAAGCTATTGTAAACGCTCCAATTGAAAAAGTTTGGGAGTTATGGACCAAACCTGAACACATCACCCAATGGTGTTTTGCATCTGATGATTGGCATGCACCAAGCTCCAATTGTGATCTAAAAGTTGGTGGAATAATTTCAACAAGAATGGAAGCAAAAGACGGTAGCTTTGGTTTTGATTTTTGGGGCACGTTCAATGAAATTAAACCGAATGAAAGACTTTTGATAACAATGGGTGACAATAGAAAATGGGATACACGTTTTTCTTTAGCTGAGGGCGGTGTAAAAGTACTTGAAGAGTTTGAGGCCGAAAATGAAAACCCTATTGAAATGCAAAAAATGGGATGGCAGGCTATTTTAAATAATTTCAAAAAATACGCTGAAAAACAATAATGAAAATACTTGTTGCGAAAAGTGTTGAAGACTACATCGAAAGTTTTCCGGCAAAAACTCAAAAATTATTAAAGCAAGTTAGAAAAACAATTAAAGCTGCTGCGCCAAAAAGTACAGAAAGTATTGGCTACGGAATGGCTGCTTACAAATTACATGATAAACCCTTGGTGTATTTTGCAGGATACGAAAAGCATATTGGATTTTATGCCACACCAAGCGGACATAAAAAACTCGAAAAACAACTTTCAAAATATAAACAAGGAAAAGGTTCTGTGCAATTTCCTATTGATGCGCCAATGCCATTAAAGTTGATTGCTGACATTGTAAGATTTCGTGTGACAGAAAATAATGCCAAGTATGCCAAATAAAAAAGCACCGATCTCTCGAGGCTTTTAGTTTTTTACTCTATGATCAATCGTTTACTAATTGTTCTATTGTCTCTATCTTTTAATTGGATGAGATATAATCCTTTTGCTAAGCCTTCTAAATTCACTTCTTTATCATTACTTAAAGTATTTTGCGAGAACACTTGTTTTCCATCGCTGCTATAAACTGTTATATCGAAGTTATCATTATAAGATGTGCTGATCTTTATTTTTCCGGTACTTGGATTTGGGAATACCACGAAAGACTCATCCGAAATATTTGGCGTGATGCCTGTTGTAATTCCAACTGAAACAGTAAATGTTTTTGAGTTACACGAATTGCTTACGGTTAAGGTAGCTGTGTAATTTCCGTTGAGTGTATAGGTGTGTGATGGATTTTGTGAACTGCTTGTTCCTGCATCGCCAAAATTCCAGCTAAATACTGTTCCACCAATTGCCGACGCTGTAAAGTTAACAGCACTTCCAATTTGAGTTTGAATTCCCGCGTTCGGATAGATCGCAAGATTGTTCGTATTCATTGCTGTATCTGCAATTCCTTCGCTCATGTTGTAATACGTTCCGCTTGGTACATTCTCCAAAACCAAAGCGCGCACCATATATTTATAAATGCCCGGATAAACTAAACACAGATTTGTATAAGAGGTGCCTGTGATCAACGATGGATTAATTTTTACATACGTTTTATTTGTATCGTTCTTCATGTAAATATTATATCCTAATACATTGGTTTGTGTTGAAGCTGTCCAATTGATGTTACAATTATTTCCAATACGCGTTGCAACTACGTTTGAAACAGGAGCCACAACATCGTTACGTAAGGTTGGATCTCCCATTAATGCAATTCCAACAAAATTTTGTGCATAGCTGAAAAAGTAAGTGCCGGTGTTGTTCATAGTGATCCTTGTGCTATAACCGATGTTCTCGCCTAAGCCCATGTGGTGTAATGCCCAATGTGGACGACCCGACCAAACATTAGTTAATGTTTTACCTTGACACAATGGTGCGCGTAAAAAGTTATTGGCAATATCCCAATCGCCAAAATAACTTCCAAATAACATTGTAAATACACCACCTAAGTTCGACGTTGTAAAATCAGTTGTTACGCCAACTCCTCCACAACTTGTAAAACTTCCGCCACCGCAACCGTACGACCATAAATAACTAGCGCCCGCAGCCATTGTTGTAAAATAATCTCCTGCTACAACATTTGTTGGTGTAACTAATGGTCCGAAATTTTTATAGCCACTAGAAGCAAATGCTTCTCCGCTAAAATAACCAAAGTTATCATCGATCACTGCTCTTCTTATCGGCGTAAAAACCTTCTTACGATAATCATGATCTTTGTCTAAATAATTTTTTGTTAGTTGTGTTTCGGTTAATGTAAACGCCGGCATACTTGAAAGGTCAACGCGACCAATTTGTAATTCAACCGTGCCTGAACTGCTTTGATCGAATTTACCATCGCCCGGAATATTAATATTTCTTGCAGAAACCGTTGTTTGGTTAACTGATGCATCCGTCCATGTTCCTGTCATCTCTGCATAATAAGAATCTGAAGGCCACGCGCCATAATGATCAGGGTGAGCATCGGGAGCAAAATTTCCGCTATACGCTACTGGAATATGTCCTAGAAAAAAAATTGCCTTGGTGTTAAGGGGATCAAGATTGTACGTATTGTTGATCATGGTTTTTAAAGCGGTAACTGCCATTGTGGTGCTAACGTAGCTTGTTAAAACTTCCCAGCCATCACCTTCAAGGTCTCCTTCTAAGCGCTTTATTTCAGGAGCTAATGTTGTGCTAAAATTATTTGCAATGATCAACATTAATTTTCCGCGATTTTCAATCACCGGGGCTTCAATACCCACATTGATATACCCGTATCCATTATATGTAAGTGTTGGTGCATATTTAATAACACGGTATTCGTAATTTCCTCCAACCACAACGCTATTATCAACATACGAAGTTGTTGTTCCTGAAAGACCAACCGCTAAAGTTGTCCAAGTAGTTGTGGTCTTTAATTTCTTTGCAACATCGTATCCGGTTGTTACAATTGGACTTGATACCCAATTAAGTGTTACGCTTGGCGCAGCCGTTTGAACTTTTGCCCAGAGCTCAACAGCAGCATCTTTACTGCTTTGTGCGTTTGAAAAATTTAAAAGGCAAAGACTTGAAAAAAGGAGTATAAATTTCTTCATTTTTGGTGTTGATTTTTTTTGATCTTGCCAAATGTAGTTAAATAAACAAATGTTTCAGGAAAACATGGCGAAGCTCTATGCTACAACGTTTTAGAAGCGTCTTTTACCGAGGCAATTTTCTTCCATTTTTCGCATCAAAAGAATATCTTTTTTTGCTTTGTCTTTATACCCGCACAAGTGCAAAACACCGTGGATAATTACCCTATGAAGTTCATCTTTAAATTCTGTTTTAAACTTGAAAGCATTTTCGCTCACTCTATCAACGCTAATAAAAATTTCGCCATTGATCATTTTTTCTTCGCAGTAATCAAATGTGATTATATCGGTATACGTGTTGTGTTTTAAAAACTGTTTATTCATTTTCAATAGCTCTTCATCGCTCACAAAAACAAAACGGATTTCCCCCACTTTACTTTTTTCTTTTTTTACAACCACTTCGATCCATTTCTTAATGGCTAAACTTTTAGGCAGTTTAAATGTTTTGTATTGAGAAGTAAATGAGATCGCCATTTTATAGATCTACTTTATCTTTTATAGCTTCAGGAAGCTGTCCGTTATTGCGTGATTTAATAAGAGCCTCCACGGGCAAAAGTGAGTTCTTAAAATCTTGTATGCTGTTCAGATTGTTTTTTAGTTCATTCGAAGTTAAAGAGATCAATTGCGATGCTGCGCTAACTTCGTTTTCAAAGTTAGACAAGAAATCTTTTTTAGAGATGCTACCTTTTTCGACATCACTCATTAGTTTTTTTATTTGATCGGAAACCAATGTGGTTCGTGAGCGCAAACTTTTAAAATTTTGGCTGAAGGCTTTCAAGTTCTTTCCGCTTTGATAGAATTGCTGCAGGCTGTTTGCTTCTTCTTTTGAAATAGTATCTGTGATATTATTTTCTATGAACGTAGAATAAATATTAAATTTTACAATAGCTCTTTCTAACAAGGCTGTATCACATTTATTCAGCTCTTGTAATTTACTGTTAAGAATGATGCTCACGCTGTCTAATCTTTTTGCTTCAGTAGCAACTTGATCTTTAATACTACAGCTTTGTAAAAAAAGAAACAGGAAGCAAATTGATATAACAAGAGCGTTTCTCATCTACTTATTTAATGGTATCAAATCCTAAGTACGGAACTAAAACCTTTGGCATAATAATTCCATCAGCAATTTGATAGTTCTCTAGTATTGCTGCAACAATGCGCGGCAATGCTAAAGCGCTTCCATTCAAACTATGTGCTAATTGCGTTTTTCCATCCTTGTCTTTGAATCTACACTTTAAACGATTAGTTTGAAAGGTTTCGAAATTTGAAACAGAGCTTACTTCCAGCCAACGTTGCTGAGCAGCGCTCCATACTTCAAGATCGTAAGTTAAAGCAGAAGCAAAACTCATATCGCCTCCACATAATTTTAATATACGGAAAGGTAAACCCAATTCTTTTAATAATCCCGCCACATAATCGCGCATGTTTTCTAAGATCTCGTAGCTTTTTTCGGGTTGGGCAATTTGTACGATCTCTACTTTATCAAATTGATGTAAGCGATTTAAGCCGCGAACATCTTTTCCATAACTTCCTGCTTCTCTTCTAAAACAAGGTGTGTATCCGCAATTTTTTATTGGGAGATCTGCTTCTTTTAAAATTACATCACGATATATATTGGTAATAGGTACCTCAGCTGTTGGGATCAAATAAAAATTATCTACGCCCACATGATACATTTGTCCTTCTTTATCAGGTAATTGTCCGGTACCATAACCACTAACTTCATTCACTAAAATTGGAGGTTGAACTTCCATGTAGCCTTGAGCGTGTGCTTTATCTAAAAAATAATTTATTAAAGCGCGTTGCATTTTTGCGCCTTTGCCTTTGTACACAGGAAATCCTGCACCGGTTAATTTAACGCCTAATTCAAAATCAATAAGATCATAACGCGTGGTCAATTCCCAATGCGGAACTGCTTTGTCGTGTAATTTTGGTTTTTCGCCATGTTCTAAAACAACCGTATTGTCCTCGGGTGTTTTTCCTACAGGAACTGTGAGGTTTGGTAAATTAGGAACAGTAACTAAAATATCGTGAATGTTTTTTTCAATCCCCGCCAATTGCTCATCAAGCTCTTTTTCTTTTTGTTTTAAAGATGCTGTTTTTGATTTTATTTGTTCTGCTTCTTCTTTCTTGCCACTCTTCATCAACTCACCAATTTGTTTTGCCAAACTGTTTGCTTCTGCTTTTACGGCTTCAGTATCCTTTTGCGTATTACGGCGTTTAGCGTCGAGGTCCATTATATTTCCAATAACGCTTTCCGCATCTTTGAAATTTTTAATAGCAAGACGTTTTACAACATCTTCTTTATTATCGCGTATATAATTTAATTGTAGCATAGGTTCAAATATAAAAATAAACTCACCTTCGTAGGACTTCGGTGAATAAAAAAAGCCTGCGCCGTTTTACCGACACAGGCCTTTTAATAATCAAAAATTCGGTTACTTAAGCCTGAGGCGGAATTACCGATACATAGGATCTGTCGTCTCTCTTCTTTTTGAAAACAACAACTCCGTCTGTTAATGCATATAATGTGTGGTCTTTTCCAATACCTACATTAAGGCCTGGATTATGTTTTGTTCCACGTTGACGAACAATGATATTGCCAGCAATACAACTTTGACCGCCAAATATTTTAACGCCTAAGCGTTTTGCGCGCGACTCTCTACCGTTGTCTGAGCTACCCGCTCCTTTTTTGTGTGCCATTTTATTTAGTTTTTTAATTAGTGAGTTTGTTAATTGGTGAGTTTAATTCAGTAACTCACTATTTCGCCAATTCACTAATTGGTTTTTAATCTTCTTTTTTCTTTGTTACTTTTTTAGCTGCAGCTTTTTTTGCCGGAGCTTTTTTTACTGCTACAGGTTTTTCAACTACTTCAGCTGCTGCTGCAGTTTTTGAATCAAATTTTCTGTGTGTTTTAACCGGACGAGCAACAGCAGGTAAAGAATCTTTTAATGATTCGCCCTTACCTAATACACCTTGAATTAAGATCTCGGTGAAGTGTTGACGGTGGTTGTTCCACTTTTGATACGTTTTACGGCGTTTCTTTTTGAATACCGCTACTTTATCGCCTTTTACGTGCGATACTACTGTGGCTGCTACTTTGGCGCCATCAATTAAAGGATTACCAACTGAAATTTTTCCGGCATTGTCTAACAACAATACGTTATTGAATTCCACATTAGCACCTTCATTAGCCTCAAGGCGGTGAACAAAAACTCGTTGTCCACGCTCTACTTTGAACTGTTGCCCGGCTATTTCTACAATTGCGTACATGTGCGTTCGTTTTTTTAGATCTTTCTTGGTTCCCTTAAAACCTGTCCGGATCGTTAATACTTAAAAATTTAAGGGACGCAAATGTAAGAGAAAAATCGGATTTGGACAAATATTTAGCGCCTATTAATAAGATAAACGCTCAGAATTATCACAATTACCCCTCCAATTTGCACCAAATTCACCATTTCTCCATCTATCAGGCCCCAAATAACAGCCACAATAGGGATCAAATAAGTGCAGGTTGAGGCAAAAAGTGCCCCAGCATTCTTTATAAGGGTATTTAAAATGATCACCGAAAGGGCTGTGCCAACTATAGCTAAAAGGCAAATATACCCGAACGCCTTTAAGGCTAAATCATTGGTTTTAAAATCGTTAACTATATCTGTTCTTAAAAACAAATAGGCAATAGCCACCGGGCCGGTGATGGTTAAAGCACCTAGTGTAGCCGTTATTGAATTCACTCCGGCCAGGTAATGTTTTATTCCATTAACACTAATGGCATAGCAAATGGTAGCGGCTACAACCAATAAGCTATAAAGTATGTTTGTGTTTGCGTCGCCGCCTTCATTAAACAATAAAAGGCATACGGCACCGGCCAAACCACTTAAAATTCCAATTACCTGAATGGTTTTGAATTTGTCTTTGAACCAAACAACGGCTATCACAATTGTAAAAAGTGGCGTAAGTGCATTTAGCATTCCGGCCAAACTACTGCTAATTTGAATTTCGGCGGCGGTAAATAAAAAAGCGGGGATCAGGTTTCCAAAAACGCCCATAAGCACAAGGCCTTTCCAATTCTTTTTAAAATTTATCTCCTGCTTCTTTAAAAAAAGTGGTAGTAAAAAAATAAAAGCGATGGCAATTCGTAAACCACCAACTTCATCGGAACTAAATACTTCCATTCCGCGCTTCATCAGGATGAATGAACTTCCCCAAACAACAGAAAGAACAATTAAAATGAACCAGGAAGAAGCGCTTGCTTTCATAACGCGAAGGTATGTTTTTATAAGCACCAAGACACGGAAACGTGGTTTATTATTTGTTCTAACCGCGCCGTGGTGTCTTGGTGGTTAAAAATAAATGGAAGCTGTTTTGCAGATCACAAAATAATGTAGATATTTACTCCCGTAAAATGAACACTAAAAAAATAAAATGTCTTAAGAAAACTCCTGCATAAGGAAGGGCATTTATTTTATATAGATATAAAGCAGAGCCTTTCCATAGTGGAGAGGCTTTTTTAATTATAAATAAAACAAAAAATGAAAATTGCAGTAGTAGGTGCCACAGGATTAGTTGGCACAAAAATGTTACAAGTTCTGAAAGAAAGAAATTTTCCAGTTACAGAATTAATTCCGGTTGCCTCTGAACGATCGGTTGGAAAAGAAATTGAATACAACGGAAAAACATATAAAGTACATAGTATGCTTGATGCCATCGCTGCCAAACCTCAAATTGCTTTGTTCTCTGCCGGAGGGTCAACATCATTAGAGTGGGCTCAAAAATTTGCAGATGCAGGAACAGTTGTGATCGACAATTCTTCTGCGTGGCGAATGGACCCAACAAAAAAATTAGTGGTACCTGAAGTCAACGCGCACGTACTCACCAAAAAAGATATGGTTATCGCCAATCCCAATTGTTCAACTATACAAATGGTAGTTGCTTTGGAGCCTTTGCATAAAGCCTACAAAATTAAACGCGTTGTTGTTTCCACTTATCAAAGTGTAACAGGCACCGGCGTAAAAGCGGTTGATCAGTTAATGAATGAGCGCAAAGGTGTAAAAGGAGAAATGGCTTATAAATATCAAATTGATATGAACGCTATTCCACAAATTGATGTGTTTTTGGATAATGGCTATACCAAAGAAGAAATGAAAATGGTAAATGAAACCAAAAAGATCATGGGCGATGATTCGATTGCTGTAACGGCAACTACAGTTCGTATTCCTGTGATGGGCGGACATAGTGAAAGTGTGAATATTGAATTTGAAAAAGAATTTGATCTGAAAGAATTAATGGAACTTTTAAGAAACACACCCGGCATTATTGTTCAAGATGATCTAAAGAATCAGATCTACCCAATGCCAATGACCGCTCATGAAAAAGACGAAGTGTTTGTTGGAAGGATAAGAAGAGACGAAACACAAGCTAAAACTTTGAACATGTGGGTCGTTTCGGATAACCTACGCAAGGGTGCTGCTACTAATGCAGTGCAAATTGCGGAGTATTTGGTGGCAAATAAAGTGCATGCTTTTTAAGAGGCAGAAACCGCAAAGCATCTTCGATGTTCGCAAAGGTTACGCAAAGTTCGCAAAGACTAACTAACTGCATAAAAAAGAAGGCAAAGGAGCTACGCTTACGCAAAGAGTGCGCATTTTAATTTCCAGTACTTCTTTGCGAAACCAAAGGTCTTTGCCTTCTTTTGGATAATGGGGATAACCTTGGCGCTCTCTGAGCCTCCTTTGCGAATGCCACAGGCAACTTTGCGGTTTCTGCCTCTAAAAGCTTTTGATTTTTAACTTTTTTATTTTAACTTTAAGCTATGCTAACACTTCCATTCAATTTTAAAAAGTGGATCGACGAAAATCGACACTTACTAAAACCGCCCGTAAATAATAAAGTAGTTTACAAGGACACCGAATTTATAGTGATGGTGGTTGGTGGGCCAAACTCACGAAAAGATTATCACTACAATGAGAGTGAAGAATTTTTCTACCAACTAGAAGGCAATGTTATTGTTCAAATTCAGGTGGATGGAAAAATGCAGGAGGTGCCAATTAATGAAGGAGATATTTTTTTAGTGCCTCCAAAAATCCCTCACAACCCACGGAGATTTAAAGATACGATAGGATTGGTGATCGAGCGAAAACGTAAAGACACTGAAAAAGATGGATTGTTGTGGTTCTGCGAAAAATGCAATCACAAACTACATGAAGTGTATTTTCAGTTAACCGATATTCAGTCGCAATTTCAGGGAGAATTCAAAAAGTTCTATGAAAGTAAAGATCTTCGCACTTGTAAATCTTGTGGGCACATGATGGATCCGCCTCCAATAATTTCTTAAATCATCGGAAACTATTAATAAATGCCTTACCTTTAACGTAAGGCTTTTTTTATGGAAAATTTTAGAATTAATACAATAGAAGAATATAACCAAGCTTACAAAAAAAGTGTTGAGCAACCCGAGGCATTTTGGGGAGATATTGCCGAGAATTTTAATTGGAGTAAAAAATGGGATACAGTTGTTGATTGGAATTTTAAAGATTATCATGTAAAATGGTTTGATGGCGCCACTTTAAATATTACTGAAAACTGTATTGATAGGCACTTACCAAAAAAAGCTAACGACGTTGCGTTTATATGGGAATCGAATTTTGAAGATACGCCTTATCGTAAAATCACATTTCAAGAGCTACACGATGAAGTTTGCAAAGTAGCAAATGCACTTAAAAAAATGGGCGTTCAAAAAGGCGATCGTGTTTGCATTTATTTACCCATGATCCCCGAAGCGGTTTATAGTATGCTAGCATGCGCTCGCATTGGCGCCATTCATTCGGTTGTGTTCGCTGGTTTCTCTGCCTCCTCTTTATCGGATAGAATTCAAGACAGTGATTGTAAAGTGGTAATTACTTCCGACGGTTCTTATCGCGGAGACAAAAGCATTAATTTAAAGAACGTAGTTGATGACGCTTTAGAAACTTGCGCATCTGTACAACGTGTTTTAGTTTACGAACACACTAAAATAAAGATCAATTTTAATAACGATAAAGATGTTTGGTGGCACAAGGTTGTTCCTCTTCAAGAGGTGTTTTGTGAGCCAGAAAAAATGAATAGCGAGGATATGCTTTTCATTTTATACACTTCCGGGTCAACAGGAAAACCAAAAGGTGTTGTGCATACGTGTGGTGGATATATGGTTTACACGGCATATACGTTTTCAAATGTATTTCAGTATAATGAAAATGATATTTATTGGTGTACAGCGGATGTGGGTTGGGTAACAGGACACTCCTATATTACTTATGGTCCGCTTTTATGCGGCGCTACGTCCATTATTTTTGAAGGCATTCCTACCTATCCTGATGCCGGACGTTTTTGGAAAATAATTGATAAGCACAAGGTCACTCATTTTTATACAGCGCCAACCGCCATTCGTGCACTGGAAGCTTGCGGATTAGATTTTGTAAAACCTTACAAATTAAATTCATTAAAGGTTCTGGGCAGTGTTGGGGAGCCAATTAATGAAGAAGCTTGGCATTGGTACAACAAACAAATTGGAAAAGAAAAATGTCCTATTGTTGATACTTGGTGGCAAACGGAAACTGGTGGAATTTTAATTTCTCCCTTAGCAGGAATCACAAAATTAAAACCAAGTTACGCAACACTTCCTCTTCCGGGTATTCAACCCATTTTAGTGGATGATAAGGGAAATGAGATCACAGGAAATAATGTAGAAGGAAATTTGTGCATCAAATATCCTTGGCCATCTATTATCAGAACTACTTACGGCGATCATGAACGCTGTAAACAAACTTACTTTAGTACGTATCACAATTTATATTTTACCGGCGACGGTTGTAAACGCGATGAAAATGGTTATTACAGAATTACAGGTCGCGTAGACGATGTAATGAATATAAGCGGACACAGAATTGGGACCGCCGAAGTTGAAAGCGCTATTAATATGCATGTGGATGTTGTAGAAAGCGCAGTGGTTGCTTATCCGCATGATATAAAAGGTCAGGGCATTTACGCTTATGTGATCGCGCCCTCAACTAAAAAAGATCATGCCATTTTAATAAAAGAAATCATTGCGGAAGTGAGCAAGATCATCGGCCCAATTGCCAAGCCCGACAAAATTCAAATTGTGAGTGGTTTACCAAAAACACGTAGCGGAAAAATTATGCGTAGAATTTTACGCAAAGTTGCCGAAGGGGATATCAATAACTTAGGAGATACAAGTACCTTGCTTGATCCTAATGTTGTGGAAGAGATCAAGAATGGGAGACTTTAATTATTTCTTCTTCTTCGTGTCTTTTTTTTCGTTCCACGTTTTATAAACATCTTGCTGCTTGGGCTTAAATGCCGGCGAGCGACGTAAGGGTTCGCAAGCTTTTAATGTTTCGTGACATTCCTTCGGCAATTGCTGATACAGTTTTGTTCCTTCTGTTTTCCAAGAGATCATTTCATCGCTCACATCTTTTACCGGCTTACCTGGATTTCCAACAACCACTTTTCTTTTCTCAATTATTGTATCTGCAGGTACAAACGTTAATGCACCAATAATACACTCATCTCCAATCACACAATTATCCATGATAACACTATTCATTCCAACCAACACGTTCTTCCCAATTGTTCCTCCGTGGATTATTGCACCATGTCCAATATGCGCGCCTTCTTTCAAAAGCACAGTTGTGCCAGGGAACATATGGATAGTGCAATTCTCCTGAACATTACATCCGTCTTCAATGATGATCTCACCCCAATCGCCGCGCACAGCAGCGCCAGGACCAATATAAACATCTCTGCCAATAGTTACATTTCCTGTAACCGTTGCATTTGGATGAACGAAGGCCGATTTATGTATCACCGGCACGTAACCATTAAATTCAAAAACGTTTGCCATGTTTATGTTGTTTGTTTACCTGAAGTAACCATTAAATAATTTTTTATAAGCTCATCCAAATTCCCATCTAAAACCCCTTCTGCATCAGTGATCTTTAATTCGGTTCTGTGATCATTCACCATTTTATAAGGATGCAAAACATAGCTGCGGATCTGAGAGCCCCATTCTATTTTCATTTTGCCTTCTTCTACGGCCGCTTTTGTTTCGTTGCGCTTTCGCATTTCTAATTCGTATAACTGCGAGCGGATCATTTGCAATGCGCGTTCGCGATTACCGTGTTGACTTCTTTCTATTTGACAAACAACAACAATTCCCGAAGGTTTATGAAGCATTTGTACTTTTGTTTCTACCTTATTTACATTTTGTCCACCCGCACCACCACTTCGCGATGTGGTAACTTCCAAGTCGGCAGGCTTAATTTCAATTTCAATTGTATCGTCAATTATTGGATAAACATAAACAGATGCAAAACTCGTATGGCGTTTAGCATTAGCGTCAAACGGACTAATTCGCACCAAACGATGCACACCGTTCTCTCCTTTTAAATACCCATAAGCATAAGGTCCTTCGATCTGAAGTGACACAGATTTTATTCCCGCTGCATCACCAGCATTATAGTCGAGTTGCGAAACCTTAAAACCACTTTTTTCTGCCCACATAATATACATGCGCATAAGAATGCTGGCCCAATCGCAACTTTCTGTTCCTCCTGCGCCCGCGTTAATTTGAAGTATACAACTTAATTGATCTTCTTCGTTACGAAGCATGTTCTTAAATTCCAGATCCTCTAATTTCTTTATGGTAATTTCAAACTGATGCTGTGTTTCAGCTTCCGTGGCTTCTCCTTCTTTAAAAAATTCGTAAAGTGTATTTAGATCCTCAACATCTTTGGTTAATTCATCATAGCCTGTTATCCAAACTTTTTTGAGTTTAACTTCCGCTAAAACAGATTCAGCTTTTTTGCTGTCGGTCCAAAAATTTGGGTCTAAGGTTTTTTCTTCAAGTAATGAGAGATCGTGTTTCTTTTTATCGTAGTCAAAGAAACCCCCTTAATGCCAGGTGACGTGAGTTAACGTCTTTTAATTGGTCTTGTGTGAACATAAAAGTAAAGGTACTAATTCTCCCGCAGATTGCGCAGATTTTCGCAGAAACTTATTATTTTTGATTCTATCATGGAAGAAAACGATATTTCATACATAATTAGAGGGGCTATTTTTGAAGTGTATAATACTTTGGGTCCCGGGCTTTTAGAGTCCGTTTATACCGCAACTCTAACGGTAGAATTAATTGACAAAGGGTTGTCCGTGAAAAGGGAAGTTCCAGTTCCTGTGTTTTACAAAGAAAGAAAACTAGATGTTGGTTTAGGATTGATCTATTGGTAAATGATAAAGTTATTATAGAAGTTAAGTCTATCGAATGCCTTCTTGACGTTCATCATAAGCAAGTGTTAACTTACTTGAAGGTTTATAATTACAAATTGGGCATTCTTGTAAATTTTAATTGTGATATAATAAAAGTTAATATCTATCGAAAGGTTAATAATCTTTAAAAATCTGCGTTAATCTGAGTAATCTGCGGGAGATTCAAAATCATAGAATAATGCATAGGTTATCACCATGATCCAGCCAAAAAAGAAAAGCCCCATGACAAACGCAATGTATAAATGCATCAAAACGCCAAGATGCAAAAAGTAGCGCTTTATACTTTTGAACCAAACAACAAACGGAAACAAGCTTTGATATGCCAATAAAACATAAGTTATTGCAACAGTTAATGGATGGATAGAATCTGCGATACTAACCATTAATGGTGTTGAATAATAAAACGCTTTTGTTGTAAGATATACCGTTTCGCCACTTAGCCAATCCGCATCGTACCACTTTGCCAATGCTGAAAAGCCATAAAGTATACAAACCTGAAGTAAAAGAGCGAAAAATGAAACATTATGCAAAACAATTTTAATTTGATCGTATACAGTAGTGCCTCTTGTAAAATCTTTTCTTAACCAGGCGCTTAAAAAACATAAGTTCACCAAAAGCGATTCTCCGGCAGTTGTGGTAGTGTATATCCTTATATCCAGATTTAATACAAGTAAATAGATGATAAGATCTGCCAACAAATAGGACCTTTTATTCACTAAAGAAACAATGCTTAATAAAAGTGCTGCACAAATGAACCAAATTGGCAAGGATGTGTTTTTACTTAAATAAATTATATAAGCAAAGTATTCAAAAAATCCAATTGGTTCATCGTATACAAGTGACACCGCGTGCGCGCCAAAAAGTATATCATAATTTAAAAGCCAAAGGACACATTTAACGATCAAAAATACATAAAGTAAATTCTTAAATAAACGCGCATTTCTTTGCTTACGATAATCGTCAAAAATATATGTAATAACTTTATTCATTAACTACATAGCCCCTTTCGTTAGTTTGTATGTTTGTAGTTAGCAACATTAGTTTTAGATCATCTATTTTAGCTTCATGTTTATTCTGTAAGTATTGCTGAACAATGTGCTCAAATATTTGATAATACCTGTCGCGATTGAACTTATATAGATCCCCCTTTATTTTTATTGAACTGTTATGTACAAAAATGCAGGCATCCGTTAATGAGATCGTAAGGAATTCTCTGCCATTAAAAATATTTCGTTCATTAAGCACTTCTTGAATAGGAAAGGCAAATTCCTCTTTACCATTAACCACATATCTTGCATAGATGGTATAGTTATAGCTTGAGCCTGGGGCAAACATTCGCCAATCTTGAGCAAAATAAGGATTGCAATAGTTCATGGCATAAAAATCCATTTTTACTTTTGGCTCTCTATTAAAAGGGTATGCGCCCCAAATCACTAACAAAAAGTGCATTATAAAAATTACACCAACGGCGCAAAGGATAAGTATTTTAACTCTATATTTAATGTTTTAAAATTAAACATTGTATGCGTAAAATTCTAGTTATTGCTCTAATATTAAATCTTAGCGTAAATGCTCAAGAAAAATTATTGACCATTCAGGATGCCGTTTTAAAAGGCCGAACAGATCTGGCGCCAAAAAGGCTACAAAACATTCAATTTGTTCCGGGCAGCAATTTGTTTTTTTACGTTGATAATGGCAAGGGGATAAAAGGCGATAACACCAATGGAAAAACAAGCGATTGGTTCAAATTAACCGAACTCAACGCTTCTTTGAAAAACGCTAAACGCGACACATTAAAAAACTTTCCCGGCATGCAGTTTAAGGACGCGAATACCTGTATGTTCAACCAAGGAAAAGAGGTGGTTGCTTATGATCTTAAAACAAAAACCGTTTCTTCATCAAGCAAAAATCCATCGCTCATGGAAGATGATGTAGATGAAAATAAAACAACAAAATATATTGCCTATACAAAAGACTATAATTTATACATTGATGTTGCCGGTGACAAACGCCAAATTAGCATTGATGGAAATATGAATTTAACTTATGGTGGTAAAAATGTACATCAAAGCGAATTCGGAATTTCTAAAGGAACATTTTGGAGTACCAAAGGAAATTTATTGGCTTTTTATAGAATGGATCAGTCGGATGTGTTTAGTTATCCTATAGTTGATTGGAAACCATATCCTGCAAAGAATGAAGATGTCAAATATCCTATGGCAGGATCAAAAAGTCATTATGTTACGGTTGGCGTATATAATATAGCTGCACAAACTGTTATTTACTTAAAAACAAAAGGTCCCAAAGATCATTACCTCACAAACATCGCCTGGAGTCCGGATGAAAAATTTATTTACCTCGCTGAATTAAATCGCGAGCAAAATTTTATGCAATTGAACGAGTACAATGCCTCAACCGGCGACTTTGTAAGAACCTTGTTTGAAGAGAAAGATGAAAAATATGTAGAGCCTTTGCATGAAATGGTGTTTTTGCCAAACAATGCCAATCAGTTTTTATGGCAAAGTCGCAGAGATGGTTTTACACATTTGTATTTATATGATATTTCAGGGAAGCTTGTTAGTCAAATTACAAGTGGACAATGGGAAATTAAATCAACTAATGGTTTTGACGCAAAAGGTGAACGATTTTTCTTTCACGCCAATGGCACAGGTCCTGTAAATCAGGATTTCTATAGCGTAAGTTTAAAAACAGGAGAAATAAAAAAACTCACCAGCGGAGAAGGAACGCACGTGTGTATGTTAGATGCTGTTGGAAATTATTTTATTGATAATTATTCAAGCGTTTATATTCCTCGCGAATATAATGTTGTAAGTACTAAAGGAAAATCGTCGAGTATTTACAAAGCAGAGAATCCAATTAAGGATTACAAAACCGGTCGTTGGAATTTATTTACAATTAAAAATAGTGAAGGAACAGATCTGTATTGTAGAATGTTTAGGCCAATTAACTTTGATAGCACAAAAAAATATCCTGTATTAGTTTATTTGTATAATGGTCCACACTCGCAAATGGTAGTAAACACCTGGATGGCCGGAGGAGAATTGTGGTATCAATACATGGCACAAAAAGGATTTATAGTTTTTACGGTTGATGGAAGAGGAACCTCATATCGTGGAAAGGTATTTGAACAAGCCATTCATAGGCAGTTAGGAACTAAAGAAATGGAAGATCAACTAAAAGGTATGGAGTATTTAAAGTCGTTGCCATTTGTTGATGCTTCAAGAATTGGCGTTCACGGTTGGAGTTACGGTGGCTTTATGACCACATCTTTAATGACAAGAAACCCGGGCGTTTATAAAGTTGGAGTAGCCGGTGGTCCTGTAATTGATTGGAGCTTCTATGAAGTCATGTATGGCGAGCGTTATATGGACACGCCTCAAGAAAACAAAGAAGGTTACGACAAAAATAATTTATTGAACCACGTAGGAAATTTGAAAGGAAAATTATTGATGATTCACGGCGCGCAGGACCCCGTAGTGGTTTGGCAGCACAGCATGATGTATGTAAAAAAATGTGTTGACAAAGGTGTTCAGATAGATTATTTTGTTTACCCGGGGCACGAGCATAATGTGTTAGGAAAAGACAGAGCGCACTTAATGGAAAAGATCTGTAATTATTTTATTGATAATTTGTAGGCCAGTTTCCTGAATTACTATTTACTTTCAGAATCCTTTGGTTTTTCTTCTTTCTTTTTAAATATAACACTTAAAGAAATTTCATGACTTCCGGCTGTATTGCCTGATAGCTTATTGATATTACTATCATAAGAATACGTTATTCCAAATCGACGACCCGTATATCCTAGAAACCCAATAAAATTATGTGCATTTGTATCATCCTGCCATTCTCTCAAATAAAACTTATTGCTTAATCTATATCCTAACCCATAAGTAAAACCTCTGGCTCTTTTATTAATGATATTTACTCTATAATTATAATAGCTGTTCTGAAGGGTTAAGATAGTTGTAAGGTCAATCGCGTTCATTGGGTTAAACGCTATGCGATATGCTCCATGAATTGTTGTCCTTATTGGCAAATGATAGGTGCCTAAATTAGAGATGTTTGGTTCAAGTAAGTTTGAAAATGAAACCCCTATGAGGGCAGCCTCACCATGTTTTATGATCAATCCCGCTGCAATATCATTATACTTTACCGAAGAGTTTGGAACTATAGTAGGGTCATTCCAAATCATTCCATACCTCATGTTAATCATATCTCCAAAATTCAGACGCCCCTTATCTAATATAGACTGTACAAATGATGTCTGAACAGAGGGGATGATCTTAATATTCCTTTCTTTTGAAATAGTGATATATTGTGCGTATGCAAAGGAGATAGAGCTAGCGCGGTGTGTGCCTCTAGATTGGTCATCGCTTAAAACACTTAAAGCAAACCCACCCTTAATTGGTTTTATATAACCATCAAAACAAGTTCCATACGTTACATATTGTCCACTCAAATTAGGCCATTGGTTCCTATAAACAGTTTGATTTCTTACGTGTCCTGATGATCCCGCAAAAGATGAATTTAAATTAACGAGGGAGTGTTGAATGTTGTTGAATTGCACATCTTGGGATCTTATCAAAATAACCAAGAGTCCGTAGAATATAGAGAAGATAATTCTTTTCATAGCAAAACTATTAGTTAGTGATTAAACGAATCTAACAAGAAAAAGGTTACGCTGTTGTTTAATTGAGCCTTTTATCACTTTGAGTTTATATCTGGCATAGGTTAATTATTATCCTATCTTCACCGATGTCATAGATAACGACCCCGCCAAAAGTTTATCATTAAACAGCTCCAATTTATCCTTTTCATTTTTTAATCCAAGTGTGTATATGAGCGGTAAATAATGATCGGGTGTTGGTACAGCTTTTTGCAAAGGCTTGCCTAATTTCTCGTAATGGATCAGTTGATCAAAATCTCCCTTCAATAAAAGCGCATTTGTTTTTTCTCTTGCTTCTATGGCCCAATCGTAACCAAAATTTTCGTTGATGCGATCAAAAGCGGCGTCATACAAATTATGAATGATGTTTCCACTACCTACAATTAAAACTCCTTTATCACGTAAACTTTGCAATTCTTTTGCTAATTCAAAATGCCATTGAGCATCTTTTGTATAGTCGATGCTTAATTGAATAACAGGAACATCTGCATTAGGGTATAAATGTTTCAATACCGACCAAGCGCCATGGTCTAAGCCCCAAGTTTCATCCAAACCAACACTTGCTTTTTTAATAAGCTCTTTGGTTTGCTTTGCTAAGTCGGGGCTGCCGGGTGCGGGATATTGAACTTTATACAAGGCCTCGGGAAATCCGCCAAAATCGTGAATTGTTTTTGGTTTTTGCATAGCGGTAACCATGGTTCCTTTAGTGTACCAATGCGCCGATACACATACAATAGCTTTTACTTTTGGTAAAGTTTTAGCAATGGTTCTAAATCCACTCACATATTCATTTTCTTCAATAGCATTCATAGGGCTGCCATGACCTAAGAACAAAACTGGTATTTTTTCAGTTGCCGGTAATTGCTGCGAAAATTCGTTGAGATCAGATAATTTCATATTCATGCCTGCTAAAGGTATTAGTGAAAATAATTTTATGAATTCTTTACGATCCATGCTGTATATGGGCTACAAAGGTAATATAAACTCATTCTAAAAATATATAATTATACCTAAAAGCCTACCAATAGGGCTTGCTAATTACACGAATTGTTGTACATTTATTTTCTGTATTATAAAAACTTAGATGTCATTAAACCGCTATTTATTGCCCTTAAATTTATTAGGTGAGCTTATCATCATCACCTTATGGGTATTGCTGGGCAATTTAGTGCCAACTTTGCTTGATATCTTTTTCTTTCTTGGTTTTTGCTGGATGGTGAGCACGCTGCTTACAAAGAACTATTACATCAACCGTTTACCCGGTTTACTAATAAACGCTTTAAATCTAAGTAAGCATTTTATTTTATACTTTCTATTTGTTTTTGTTTACTTACAGTTGGTACACAAAACACAAATATCACACAAGCAGATCATCACCTTCTCTATTTGGTTATTTGTTTTCCTTCTTATTTGGCGCGTTATTGTATTTACTTTGATCAAGCGCACACTTAAGGCAAGTAAAAATCGTCAGCCCGTTATTGTTGCGGGTGTAAGTGTTGCAAGTATTCACTTTAAAGAATTTGTAGAAGCCCATCCTGAATACGGAATAAATATTTTAGGTTTTTTTACTGATAAAACTAACGAAAAGGTAAAAGTGCTTGGTCCATTAAGTGATGTTATTCCTTTTTGTCACAACAATAAAGTAAGCGAGATCATTTGTTCGGCCGATAAGCTGAATAAAGATGATATCAATAATATTTTAGAGTATTGCGAGAATAATTTTATTTCTCTTAAAGTAATTCCTGATTCGGCTGGATTCTTAGGAAGAAATCTAGTTACCACTTTTATTGAGCACATGCCATTATTGGCGCTTCGAAAAAATCCATTTGACGAGGCCACCAATCAGTTTTTAAAACGCGGCTTCGATATTTTGTTCTCGCTTACTGTTATCGTGTTTGTTTTGTCGTGGCTCATTCCAATTATTGCTATTATGATAAAACTAAGTTCAAGGGGGCCGATATTTTTTGTGCAAGAGCGTTCCGGAATTCGAAATAAATCTTTCAGGTGTTTTAAATTTAGAAGTATGCGCACCGAGAAGAATGCTGAATTTAAACAAGCCACAAAAAACGATTCTCGCATCACAAAAATTGGAGCGTTCATTCGTAAAACCAGTTTAGATGAGTTGCCTCAATTTTTTAATGTGTTAATAGGGAATATGTCTATTGTTGGTCCGCGCCCTCATCCCTTAAAACTTACCGAAGAGTATTCTCAAAAAGTTGACAGGTACATGGTAAGGCATTTGGTAAAGCCGGGCATAACCGGTCTTTCGCAGGTAATGGGTTACAGGGGCGAAACTCAGCACGATCTCTATTTGATGAAAATGCGCGTTCGCATGGATCGTTTTTATATTGATAATTGGAGTTTTTACTTAGATCTGAAGGTGGTTTGGGCTACAATACTACTCATGTTCAGAAAAGATAAGAACGCTTATTAATTTATATATAAAAAACCGTACTTTTATCTCACTCAAAAAGACATTATGAACGATCAAAACAAAAAAAGTATGAATGAAGAGATCGAACTCTCGGTTTTTTTTCAAGGTTTCCGAAATTTTTGTGTCAATTTACTAAAGCTTCTATTCCAAGTTTTATCTTTTTATAAGAAGTACGCCATTGTAGTTATTATACTTTTGATCGGCGGCGCTGTTGGTGGTTATTTCATGAACCAGTCGTTCCAAAAGAATTATAAGAATGAGATCATTGTTATTCCTAATTATGGAAGTACAGAATACCTGTATGGAACAATTGATATGATCAATTCGAAAATAAAGAACAAAGACCTTGCCTTTTTCGAAAAGATAAAATTTCCGTCATCTTTACAATTAAATGAAATAAGCATTCAGCCCGTAAAAGATATTTACGCTTTGGTTAAACAAGAGAAAAACAACATTGAGGTGTTTAAATTATTGGCTGAAAAAGGAGACCTCGCTAAGATCACTTCTGACCTTAATACAAGCCAACATTTTAAATTCCACAAGATCTCAATCTTTAGAAAAGGATCGTCGGTTAATGATAACGGAATATCAGTTCTGTTAGATTATTTAAACCAGAACCAATATTACGATGAGTATGGAAAAGTTGTTGTAGACAATATTAAAAAGAAGCAGGTAAAGAACAATGAGATGATAGCACAAATAGATAGTTTACTAACTACGTTTGGCAAAAAGGGAAATAACACGAAAGAACAAGGCATTAGTATCAATCAAAACTCTCAACTGAACGACCTGGTTCTTACCAAGGAGGCTTTTTTCCAAGATAATAAAAAGCTAGAGCTTGATCTTATAGATAGCGGCAAAACTATTAAAGATGTAAGCATCATTAACGATATCATTGAAGAAAGACTTATTGCGAGTAAGATCATTTCGCTTCCGCTTTTATTACTCGCGTTGTTTAGTGGATTTTTTCTTCTTAGGTATATCTACACTTATTTAAAAAGAACAGCTGAAGCTTAATCAGCTAGTTTTTGTTTTTGTAACACAAACAGTGAGGCAAAGAACATAAAGAACACTATCCCTTTATGCGCACAGAGGGCGGATTCTGTAAAGAAAAAAGCAGAAAATAACAATAGCAAAGAAAGCAGTAATGCGTGGCGCGACCTCAGCGCATATTTGTAGCAATAAAATAAAATCACCAAAAACAATACCGACCCAACAACCCCAAGTGTAATGTAAAACTGAAGGTATTGATTATGGGCATTATAATGTGTAAAGCCTTTAAGTCCTAATACTTCATCTCCTGGATAAATATGCTTTTCGTTATAATCATTTGTGAGCAATGTTTGCGCATCTCCAATTCCAACACCAAATAGCAAGGCATTTTGTTTGTTAACCACATCAAAAACACTTTTCCAAATGGCTACGCGAATGGTTCCTCCCGTAAAATGAAAATCTCTATAATCGCTTTTATTAAGAACTGTAGAATAGTTCTCCTTAAAGATCTCTTGAAATCTATTATTTAGATATGGGGTTTTACGCACCACAACGGCAAACACAACCATACAAAGCAAAGCGGCGCCACTCACTGCCAATTTACTATAGCGCTTTAAAAAACGCATAATGCCCATGCCTAATGAGATCAAGAATACGGTGACTATTATTGTTTTTGATGAAAGCAGGATCATGAAAACGAAGAAGAAAAATATCAATGCCATAAATCCCAACTTGCTTTGTGTTTTCATAGCGCGATGATTTTGCAGTAAGTGATACAATATTGTGAAAATACAAAAACCAATAAATGTTGAAAAGTACACCGCGTGAAATCCTAACGCAGAACCCAGTTCGTGATAAACAAAATAACTTGGATCACCTTGAAGATAAAAATACATGGCGTTACCTAAACAAATAGCACAAGCGATAACACATGCCCCAATAAAATATTTTAAAATTGTTCGCGCGGTTTTTCCGGTAATAAAATCAGTGGTTGAAAAAATAAGCGGGAACACTAAAAAACCTAATTTCTTTTCGAGTTCAAATTGCGCTTCTTTTTTATTATCCGAATAAATAATACTAATCGCATGGTAAAGAAAAAATACTACCCAAAGAATGGCATATTTAGAGTTTACAAAACGTAGTGCCTTTTGCTTCCATTGCCCTTCTATCAGCCAGTTTAAAGCCAATAGCATGATCGAAACGCTGTTGGCATGAATAGATAAGGGCATGGTAATTACAACAAGTAAACTAAAGAGAAGATACATGCGCTCATGCAAAGGTTGCCCTTGCAGCCGCATTGTATTTGTATCTATGCTTCCTAACTTCAACTGATCTTGTTTTTAAGGAGTCCTAGTTTTTGAAATAGGATGAGTGGAATAAAAACCGGTGCTTCCACAAAATACCGCTTAAACAAGCGTGTTGGCTCTTGTAAAAAACGGTAGAACCATTCCAGTCCCGACCTTTGCATCCATTTGGGCGCACGCTTTATTAATCCTGCTGTAACTTCGAAAGCGCCGCCTACTCCTATCGCAATATTTACATCCAATTTATCTAAATGCTCGTTTATCCAATAGTCTTGCTTTGGCGCTGTTAAACTTACCCAAAGTATGTTTGGTTTTGCCTCATTGATCATGCCGATCATTTTTTTATTCTCTTCATCCGAAAATTTTTCGGCAAATGGTGGCGAGTACGCTCCGGCTATCTTTAAATTGGGATACTGCTGTTTAAATGTATCCGCCAGCTTTTGCCCTACACCCTCTTTTGCGCCTAATAAAAAAATGCTGTATCCTCTTTCGTTCGCCACTTCTGTAAACGCAGGTAAAAGATCAAGCCCGGTTACTCTACCTCGAATTTTTTGGCCAAATAGTTTCGATGCCCATAATAGTGGAACGCCATCTGCCAAGTTAAGATCGGAAGTATTATATATGTTTCTTAAATTAAGATCTCTATACGCCCACAGAACGCAATTGACAGGTGTTACGCACAAACGTTTCTTTTGCTTCTCATCGATCCATTTGCATAATAGCTCGGTGGTCTCCATTAAATTTTTCTTGGAGATGTTCACAGATAATATGTTCACTGTATCGCTCATGGATTTGGCGCTGTATCTCTGTTGCCTTGAATGATCTTTCTTGCTTTATTGATCTCCTGCTTGTTCTTTGCGTATATGCTATAGGCTTTTAATGAAGAGCGTTCAAAGAAAAGTATATAAAAAAATATTCCTAACTGTCTTGGAACGATCTTAAAGAAGTTTGCGAAGAATTCTCCCGTTGAAAGATTCTTTTTTAAAAGAATCAACTGATTCTTAACCGCATCGATCTTTATTTGATCTGACATTGTTTTTCTTACTTTGCGATCACCGGGCTTGAATACGCGAGGATGCACTGCAATACACTGCGGATCGAAAATTGTTTTCCAACCATAAATAGAAGAGCGCCAAGAAACATCCCAGTCCTCTTTATGTGCAAAAAATAATTCATCAAAAAAGTTTCCGTTAATTGAAACATGATCTATCATTGCCCTACGGTACAAAGGCAATGCACCATCAGCGCCAAACACTTCTCTCTTTTTCAGTTCAACTTCACTTCTTTTTTTTGCGTGATCGATCAAACTCATAATTCCCGATGGTAAACGCATCATTCCTGCGCTATCGATCATGGCATCTTTATCTTCCGACTGCACCAGCAAACCACAAACGGTACCAATATTGTTTTTCTCCTTCATAGTGGTTATTGCCTTTTCCACATAATCTGGCTGCATGATAATATCAGGATTTACCAATAATACAAACTCGCTTTTTGTTGAATTGATGATCTGATTGTGTCCTCCGCAAAAACCTCTGTTCTCATTCGAGCGAATTAGATTTATTTTTTTACTGTTTATTTTCTCAATGATAGCGCAGGTGTCATCTTTTGAAGCATTATCCAAAATATAAAATTCATAGTCAGTGAACGATTGCGCTAATACCGAAGCAATACATTTCTCAATGGTCTCAGCCGAATTCCAGGTTACTATAGATATTACCAGTTTAGCCATGGATCTGTTTTATTTTTTGTTTTGGCGATCGGTAATTTGAAAAATACGGCATGGCTTTTTCTTGTTCGTAAATTTGCTTGCCTTTTCTTATGCCGCCAAAAAACCCCTTGAACATTTTACCATAACTCGTTAGGGGCATTTTATAAATGATAATATGTTTTGTGCACACAAGCAGCGTATAAATAAATACGATAGGCAAATTAATAGTGCGCTTGTATTTGGTGTAAAAGATCAACAAATTATAAAAATAGTAGTAGAACCACTCCGCTCTTTTTTCTCTCATGTAGGCAACGTTGCCGTTATATTGAGGGAAATGCCTTACAGTGGTATCTGCACAAAAATAAATTTTATAGCCGCTTTTAATCACTCTGTATGCAACATCTGGTTCTTCTACCATCGACGTGCCTTCAAAATATTCCTCAAAAAAACCAACCTTATTCAACACTTCTTTTTTAAACGACATGTTTCCGCCGTTCAAAGAGCTTACATAGCTTGAGGTGGTTGACCAAGGTTTATTTACTAATTTGCCATAGGCCGTTGTTCTCAGGGGGCTTTCTATGGCTCCCGAAGGATCGCCTTCTTCTACTAATCTGCAAGAGGCCGCCGCAATGAGTGGGTCTATTTTGTAAATATTCACATGCGTTTCTAAAAACCCTGCGTCAACTAAAATATCATCATCACAAAATAAGATCAGATCGCCTTTTGCTTGCAAGATCCCATAATTCTTTGCAAGTGATCTTCCTCTGTCTTCCGTTTGAAAATAGCGGATCTTGTTTGGTTCGCTTTTAATGAGTTTCTTTTTTTCTTCACTTATGTTTTCGCTTTGATCTATAACAATGATCTCGAATTGCGGATAGGTTTGCTGAAGTATAGAGTGCAATGTATCCAACAGACATTTTTCTCTGTTATAAGTTGGTATGATCACTGAAATAAATGATTGCGCGCTCATACGTTTACCATCTCCTTCTCTTGTTGTTTTGCCAGCTTTGGCGCCAGCATCACTACTTTAATGATAATTGCCATAAATACATAAAACTCCATGCTGTTATGTATATCGGAAATGAACGCTTGAATAAAGTAATTTAAAATAATGAGTGTAAAAAAAACATATGTAGCCTTTAGTTCTCCTGAATAGATTTGTGTTAATTTATAGGTTCTTAACAAGAGAGAAATTAAAAAAACGAAAAAGATACTTACAGCGGGTAAGCCGAAAATATATGCGATCGAAAAAAACGTATTGTGCAAACTTCCCGAATTCATAAAGTCTTCGATCAATATTTTTGAATCTATTTTTTGAAAAGCCGACAATCCTTCTGCGCCAAGATCATATTGAGCTTTTGGAATTCCAATGCCCTCGCCGGTTAAAGGATGCTCTTTTAACTTGTCGTAAGCCTTTGTCCACATTTCGTAGCGAAAGTTACTGCTTTTTGCGGCGGCACTTGCTCGCAATTTAGAGAGTTCGCCAGTATAAAATTCAGATGGGAAAATAACAACAAGTCGCTGGTATTTTTCAGGTACAAGCAACACTACTGGCGAAAGTAATAATGCAGTTATGATGCCTGATGAAAGAATAAGTACAGCAATGCCTCTGATCAAAAAACGATGATAGATCATATATGCGAATAACATCAAAAGAAAATAAGAAAGAAACGCAGTGCGAGAACCTGAAAGTAAAACGCCAATTAAAAAGATCATTAACGCGACTACCCAAACTATTGTTCTTTTTTTGAACGATAGCTGGTACATCATTAGCATAATGGCCGATGCTCCTGCAATGATCATTTTTTTTGAAGATTCATTCTCTTGGATAACTGTCCAGGTGAAGGTATTAAACAAAGGGAGTTTGTTAACATGAATAATGAGCATTAACATTGAAACGCTGAAAACGAATAGGTACAATGTGTTTAATTTATCAATCAAATAACGCAGCATTTCAGTGTTAAACCCAATAAATAATGAGGCGAAAACAATTCCATTATTTAGAAGATTCCACCTATTCAAGAACCCTGAATTGCTAGATTGAGAGCCGAAAATTCCCGGTAATTGTAAACGATAAAATATTTGAAAGGAGATAAATAAAAAGAAAAGGAAGAATAGAAGTAATATTGAATCCAAATAAAATTTTTTAATGCTGCCAAATTTGTGTGTGTTCTTTAGTAAAATGGCGCCTCCTATCAACAAAGGGCAAAACAACGAAACCTCTCGAAAATTGTTTGGTAATACAATTCGCATGAGTGACGTAAAAAATAAAAAGATAAAAAGATCGTTGGTATTTCCTTTTACTAAAAGATATGCTAACAAAATAAAAGCGACAATCAAAAAAGGCATGGCCAATACCGAAACTAGCGGATAAACCAATTGTGCCATCGCAAAAAATGCGATAAACAGAACAAACACATTGAACCCATTTAGTTTAAAATCTGGCTTTGAAGCAGGGGCAAAGCGTTTCCACACCCATTGAATATGTTGTTGCTGTGTATTAATCTTAATCGAGTTTTCTTAGTGTTCTTTCAAAGAAAAGGTAAACAAATTGTTTTAGAAAATAGCAATAATTCAAAATTTTATTGCTGTAATACATATTCCTGATCTTTAGGTCTTCGCAAATCGCCTTAAACCAATGTTTATGACTTACACCCCCAATATTCATGTTTGCCACAACCTCATCGATCTTTAAAAATCCCACTTTATTCACAAAAAATCTAAGCATTAATTCATAGTCCATGGCAATTTTAAAATCATTGCTAAAAACACCATACTGTTCGTATATTTTTTTTGGGACAAAAACCCCTGGATGCGCCATGGTCATGCCCTCTCGCAATCTGGAATGATCGGTCTTAGAAATATTGAGCTCTTTTCCATTCTTCCAAAAACGCACATTGCCATAAATCACCTTTGCTTCGTGATAGTTTTTTGCGATCGTTTCAAGTGCGTTATCCTCCAACCAATCGTCGGCATTTGTAAATCCGATCAATTCCCCTGTAGCTTGCTTCAATCCTTTATTAAACGCATCGTTGATCCCTTTATCGGGTTCAGACCTCCAATATGCAATATGTTTCTCGTACTTCTTAATGATATCAAGCGTTCCGTCGGTTGATCCGCCATCAATAATAATATACTCCAATGGCTGGTAAGCTTGCCTTATCACGGCTTGTATCGTTTTTTCAATATGCTTTTGGCCATTGAATACGATGGTGATTATGCTTACCAAAGGTTTTTTCATGAACGATGATTATTAGATCAACGAGGGTTCGATGAAAGAGCATTATTTATAAAAATGCCATCTGCTTCCATTAATTTTCCGGTTGCTTCGTCATAAAATTCCGGTATCAATGAGTACAACGAGAAGTTAATTCCTTTCATGTAGGCAATCAATTCGTCATATAATTTTCCGTTCTCATATAAAACAGAAAAAGACATTTCGCACTGAATTATTTTTATATGTGGTAATAATGGAGCGCAACCATTCAACACATAAAATTCATACCCCTGCACGTCTATTTTCAACATTACATTTTTGAAAGCCTTAAGGTTATCTATAGGGACTACATCAGTAAGTTTTTTTATTTTAATGGTTTCCTTTGCGATTACTTTTGTTGCAGGAACAGAATCGGTGAGTTCTTTTTTAGCATTAAACAACGAACTGCTGTAGGAGTTTTCCGAAATATTGATCTGTGATTCCTTTTCTTCTTCACCTAGTGCACAATTATGCGCTTCCCAATTTGCATCCTTACTTGCTTTTGCTTTCAAAATCTCAAAAGGCTTCCTCATGGGCTCAAATGATATTATTTTTCCTATATAGCCTATTTCACGCATTTTTTCTCCAAACTGTCCGGTGTTAGCGCCAATATCTATCAATAGATCTATATCATGACTTAATACTAATTGTTTTTGCAATTTATGATTGGAGGTGGAAGTGCCGTAACGCTCAAGCTCAAACCCAAAATTTCTCAATATTTTATTAAGTGTGTTTCTCATTTAATCGGAATAAAAGTACGCTTTTTTTCTAGACTTTTTCTACCAAAGCTGACCTATATAATCTCCAGATAAAGAAAAGAAATAGTGCTGCTAATGGAATTTGTAGGTATAGATTATGAATGGAAAAAAAGAGCATGAAAATCATAGATGGCATAAAGGCCACAATCCCTCTTAATAAGCCATAACTCTTTAGTAATCTTGTGTGAATATCATATAACCAAAAAGCAAAAACTATAAAAAATCCAGCTAGTCTCCCCCAGATCAAACCATCGTGACCTTGGATCTGAAAAAAAACATAAATAAAAATGAGCATTGCCACATTACTTGCCACCATAAAAAGCGTGTTCTCTTTAATAAATCCAGCTGCATTGTAATAGTAAAATGGAACTATGAACGGAATGAGAAAAACTTCCAGATATAAAAAGCCTTCTATAAATGTTATTGAATTCGCATACGTTACATCTCCAAGCCATTTAGTAAATATGAATTGCCTAAAAACATACAATATAGCAATTAGAAAAACAGCTGAAGTAATAAGAAAAAATTGAATCTTAAGATACGGCTCAATAATATCTGACTTTTGTTCCACTTTTTTTGCAATAACAGGAAACAACCATGAAGACATTGCAGAGAACATTGCGTGAATTTGATTGGCTACCATAAAACCAATGCTGTAATAGGCTAACACTTTTAGCCCCGCCAAATACGCTACTAAAAATTTATCGGCCTGTGAGAACATAATTCCCGAAAGCGTTTGCAACCACGACCAGATACTAAAACTTGAGATCTCTTTTATTGTAATTCTGTCAAATCGGGGGAAAAAATGAATGTGTTTATAGAATTTTTTAATCCAAACGATCTCAAATAGCAAATTTACAAAGGTAATAATGGTTGAGCTAATGAATATCTGCACTAAAGAAAAACCCATTCCTGCAAGCAAAATATTTACAAGTAACATGCTTGTTTTAGAAATGATGCTAAACTTAGAGGCAATGTCGTATCGCTCAAATCCTCTGAATATAGCAAGAATGATTTGTTCGATAAGTCGTCCAACAAAAAGAAGAACCACTACGTATAGGCTTTTGAAAATTAATTCGCGATTCGCAATGTTACTAGAGAAAATTGAAAAATGATCTTCGGTAAACAACACCAGGTATCCAAAAACAAAAACACATACCGAAATAAAAAAGAAAAGTGAGTACGTTGCGTTTACCACGCGCTTTATTCCTTCCTCATCATTACGCCCTCTGTATTTCGAAATGAATTTAATGGCCGCGTCGCCAAAGCCCCCACTTAAAACCCCCAAACTTCCAATGATAGAATTAATGAGCATCCAAACACCTAATTGCTCAACACCAAGTTTGGCAATAAAAAATGGCGTTGCGATCAGCATTAAAAGCGGATAAATTGCAAACTCTATCAAGCTCCAATAAGAGTTTTTAAAGTTGCCCGAGCTTGTAAATGCTGATAATTGCCCTTTTATGTTTTTAATGGTCGACACCCTATTTTGTTGGCATTTTGTAGGGTGAATTTATACCATATTTTACTTCCTTTTGCCTAGATGAACAAAAGGTTATTAAAAGGAAAAAGCTTATAAAAAACTAAGTGGTTTCTTTGTTTACTTCAAAAAATGCTTTTTTGCCAACCCCAATTCTCTAGGGAAGCAGAGTGCGTCTCCAAAGTCAGCTGTTCTTGGGTCGATCTTTGGGTCAGAGGGGTTGATAACCTCATAATCGTGTTTTTCTATAAAGTTGATGACCTCAGCAGCGGAAGATCCGTTTTTTTTGAGTAAAAAATTACACATTTCCGAAAGTATTATCGGGCGTTTTTGAGTAAGAACTTCGCTGGCACCAGCAAATACTAGGTGCTCCGCCCCCTCTACATCAATTTTTATAAATCCCGGATCAAGCTTGTGTTCCTTTATCAAAGCGTCCAGCGTAATGCTCTTCACCCTTTCTGTAACGTATTTTTCACTCGCAATTCCGTGATGGTTCATTCCTCCTAAGCTCGAATACTCTTCTTTCCCCTCAATGGTCTTTATTTCCAAAAGCCCTTCGCTATCCGAAACAACGCCCTCAAAAAGAATAACATTTTCATTGGCTTTATTAAGTTCCAGATTATGTTTCAAGCGTTTTAAAGCATTTTGTGTTGGTTCAATTGCTAATACTTTATTGTTTTGTATTTGCTTCGAAAAAAAACAACTGAAGAATCCAACGTTGGCTCCAACATCAATAATGTCTTTATTTTTATTGATATAGCGCTTACAAACATCAACCAATTCAGGTTCGTATTCTTTTTCAAGCAATAAGCGTTTAAATAAATGACTTCTTATATCGAGGGCGTAGGTGCCGCCAAATTCCTTTATCTCAATAATAGGATCGTTGATCATTAGTTCAGAAAGACGCTGAAGTATCTCTTCCTGATGGATCAACTTTTTATAAATAATATTCTTTCTTACTTTTAAAGCAGGAGCAAAAATTTCCTTCAAAAAAGGATAGCGAATGAATATAGATTTAAGATTGCTTGTAGCCATTGAGGAATTTATGCGTTGTAAATGTACAAAAATTTAGAGCTATAATTTCTCGCTATCTAAAAAAACAAGACTTGATTTTTTAATCTCAATTTTTAGAAAATAGAGGATTTCTTTTGGGCCATTTAGTACTTTGTTGATCCAAAAAGGTTTCAAAATAACATTCATTTATTTTCAGTTTATTTTCGCTGCAGCCCTTGATATGAGCGAGAAAATGGTTAACTTGTAATTATCAATTAGCCTCATAATTATGTCTAAGCATCACCATTATAAGCTTAGTGTAAAGTGGACCGGCAACAAAGGGCAGGGCACAAAGGATCATGACTCTTATGAGCGTAGTCATGAAATAGATATCCAAGGAAAAAAGAAGTTGTTGTGTTCCTCGGGCTCTGCTTTTAGTGGCGATATTAAGAAGCACAACCCCGAAGACCTGCTCCTAGCCTCTCTTTCAGCCTGCCACATGCTCTGGTATTTGCACCTTTGCGCCAATGAAAAAATTGTTGTTTTGGAATATATAGATAATGCCGAAGGCAAAATGATCCAAACAAGTAATGGAGCCGGTTATTTTACTGAAGTGGTGCTTAATCCCCATGTTGTTGTTGCCGAAAGCTGGATGATAAATAAAGCGGTCGACCTTCATAAAAAAGCAAAGGAGTTTTGCTTTATAGCCAATTCTGTGAAGTTTGAGGTGTATCACAAGCCCCTTATAACCGCTTTAGAAAATAGACCAAAAGCCTAAAAAAACGCCTTATTTCCTTTATTTTTTCATTGATTTTACTACATTTGAAGTCTTTTTTACGCGTGGCGGATAACAAGGCTGGAAATAATTTTGTGTTTGACCTTTTCAAGCTGTTTGAAAAGTTCACTCTCACCTATGTTTATCGTGGTATTTTTGATCCTTCGCTTACCGACAAGATCTTGGCACTTGCCGAAACCAATATGAACCTTATTGGCGAGGTTTCTAAAACACAAAAACGCGTTTATTTTGTAATGGTTGAGTCTTTGCAGAACATCACACGGCATCAAGACGTAGCTCAATCTAAAGATAACCAAGCCATTTTTGTGGTTCAAAACAAAGATGGCAAATATGGTATGGCAAGTGGTAACGTTATTGAAAATGAACACATCGATTCACTCCAACAAAAACTTGATAAGATCAATTCCTTAGATGCCGATGCGTTAAAAACATATTATAAAGATGTTCTTGAGAATTCGGGCTTATCTGAAAAAGGTGGTGCGGGTTTAGGTTTAATTGAAATAGCAAGAAGATCGGGAAGCAAACTTTATTATAGTTTTAAAACTATTAGCGATAAGCTATCCTATTTTTATTTCAAAACAAAGATCTCTAACGAAAGCGACACAGAGCAAAAAAGTAGTTTAAATGGTTTACGTGATCTACATCAAATAGCGAACGAAAATAATATAAGTATGGTTTACCAAGGGCAATTTACCCACGATAACCTTAAAAGTTTGCTTACAATGACAGAGGGCAGTGTGGCACGTACAGAGGTTGAATTTAAAAAGAAAGCTACTAATGTAATGGTAGAGCTCTTACAAAACGTTTGCAATCATGGCGCCGTTCCTTCTGGCTCAGGACAAGGTGTTCCTGGTGTTTTGGTTATTACAGCTGGAAATTCGGGCTGCGCAGTAATGGCGGGGAATTATATAAGCAAAGATAAGATCTCTAAACTCAGTGCTAAAATTGATAAAGCCAACAACTGCCCGCTTGCCGATCTTGAAACAATATATCAGGAAGAATTAATGAAAGATCAGGAGCCCGGGCAAAAGGGCGCAGGCCTAGGATTCATAGATATGCGGATGAAAAGTTCTAATAAAATTGACTACGCTTTGGTTGACTTTGATAGTAATTTTTCTTTTCTTTCCGTCTCTGTTTCTATACCGTTTTAAGATGGACAACGAAATGCGTATTACTGCTACCGAAGACACTCCGGAGGTTTCTCTGGATGCTAAAGCAGGTACGTTCAAGATTTCGGGGCGCTCTGTTCCGGAAGATGCGTTTTTATTCTATAATCCCGTGGTTGAGTGGCTCGTTGAGTATTCGAAAGCGCCGCTAGATAAAACAGAATTTCATTTTAATTTAGAATACTTTAATACCGCATCAGCAAAACAGATCTTTAAGATCAGTAATGTTTTATGTTCCATTTCAAAAAACAAACCTGTAAATATTAAATGGCATTACGATGAGGGGGATAAAGACATGCAGGCCTCGGGAGAGCGTTTTTCTAAATTATGCGGATTGCCTTTTGAACTTATTCAAAATTAAACCTTAAATCCCGCGATCAAAATATCGTCGGTTTGTTTTTGTGACCCTTTCCATTTCACGATCTCTTTTTCAAAAACCTCAGCGGTGTTACTGTTTTCTAAATTGGTATTTAAGATCAACTCTTCAAAGCGTGATATAAGATATTTACTGTCTTTTGCTCCGCCAAATTGATCATAGTAACCATCGGTGCTCATTACAACAAAACTATTAGGTTCAAGCTTGTGCGTTTTATTTTCAAACGACTTTTCGGTATTTACAAAATCTCCGCCTATTGAATAAATATCGCCAGTGAGCTCAACTACTTTATTGTTTGATTTTACAAAGACGCTATGATTGGCGCAAGCATACTTTAATACAGAAGGGTCTTTTTTATCAATACAACACACACTCACATCCATTCCATCGTCTTGCGAAACAAAATCAGAACCGCTTTGACGTAAAGAATGTTTAACGCCTTTGTTCAATTGATTTAATATCTCACCCGGTTCTAAAACGTCTTTTTGATTAATGATCTCGTTTAATAATGTGTTTCCGATCATGCTCATCAAGGCTCCGGGAACCCCGTGGCCTGTGCAATCTACAACAATGAAGAATAATTTATTGCTATTCTCAGAGAACCAATAAAAATCTCCGCTAACAATATCTTTTGGCGAATAGTAAATAAAAAAATTATTCAGGCTTTTTGAAACAAGATCAATGGGCGGCAAAATGGCGTTTTGAATTCTCTTTGAATAATTTATACTATCCGTTATTTGCTGATTCTTAATTTCAATTTTTTTATAGGCGGCTCCTAACTGTTTGTGTGCTTTTTTCTTTAATGCGCTTCTGCTAAGCAAAACAAGTACCAATATTAATACAAATAATCCGGCGCCAATACTCGAAATGATCGTGGTGCGCTGCCTCGAAAGCTCCGCATCTTTTATTCTTTTTTCGTTATTTAATTTTTCGATCTCTCTGTCTTTTTGAGATGTTTGATAAAGCGCTTGCATTTGTTCGATGTTGTCGCTGCTCTTTTCATTTAATAAGGAATCTTTGTACATATTATACAAATGAAAATACTCAAGCGCTTTTTTATATTCTCCATTCGCTTCGTGTGCCGCGGCCAATTGTTCTGCTGCACTTTTGGTTGTGTTCTTGTCGTGAATGCTCTTGCTCATGGCAATTGCTTTTTCAAGATATGTGATCCCTAAAGAATTGTTTCCCATAGCCGCATATATACGACCAACGCTCATAAACGAGCCTGCGTATCTATCGCTTTGATTAGTGCCATTGTAGTTCTTCAATACATTTAAAAAATAATAAAGCGACTGTTTTAAATAAGCTTTGTTCTTGCTCTTTAGCGCCATCCTCAAATAACAATCTCCTAGGTTGGAGTTTATCATTTCTATAGAATTAAAGTCTTTGTAACGCGAATAGATCTCAGAGGCTTTATTGAAGAATTCGAGTGCCTTTTCATAATCTTCAATAGACATGTAAGTGTTCCCAATATTGTTGTAAGAATTACAGGTTTGCGCAGTGTCGTTGATCGCTAATCGAATATCAATGGCTTTTAAATGGTATTCGATTGACCGCTTATAGAACAGTACATCTTTAGTGAATTCACCCTTGTTATTATAATAACTTCCAATGTTATTATAACAATTGGCTAAACCTTCTTTGTCGTTAAGTTTTTCGAAGATCTCCGCTGATCTAAAGGTGAATTCTAGGGCTTTATTAAAATAATTTAGATTTCCGTATGCTACGCCGATCTTTCTCAAACAAAGCGCTTTGATCTTTTGGCTCTTGATCTTATCGCTCATTACTTCCATTTCTTTTAGAAGCTCCAACACTTTGCCTGGCTCGGCAATTAACACATAGCTGAGTGCAGAATAGGCCATTGTCTTTAGTGAATCATTTGACTCATTTTTTATAATGGCCCGCAACGAATCCTCAGTGTTACCAGAAAAGGCCCTGAAAAAAGAAAATACAAAAACGGTTACAATTAAAAGGTGCCTCATTTCTCAAATATATAATAAACGCTTTAAATTAAAAACCACAAAATTACATTAAATTGATTTAGTCTTTTGTGCGTTTCTCGCTCTACTTTACTTCAACACATATCTCCTTTGCCGCCCCAACAACACCAATTGGTTGCGCAAATTCCTTAAGGCCGTTCTCATTTAAAATATTCTCAAATTCCAAACGATGTTTCGAATCAACGGTAATTAATAAGCCGCCGTTGGTTTGTGGATCGCAAAGCGGAAAGAATGATTCGGGTAAATTGAGTTTTACTTTTTTCTCGTAGCTGTTCCAGTTGCGGTATAAATTATCTGGCACAATCATTTTTGATGAATATTCTACTGCCCCGCTCATTAATGGGATTGCTGAATAATCTATTTCCGCGCTCAGTGCAGCGCCGTCCATCATTTCAATTAAATGCCCTAAAAATCCGAACCCTGTAACGTCTGTAATTGCAGTAACAAATTTTTTAGGCCCAAGAAGTTCTCCGATAGAATTTAGTTTTGTTAGTTCTTTTAATAGCTCCTTTTTATGTTCTTCGGCTAAAACCTTTCTCTTTAATGCTGTTGCTAAAATTCCACTGCCAAGTTTTTTTGTGATGTATATCAAGTCGCCCTGTTTTGCGCCTGAATTCTTTTTTAGATCAACAACTTTTACCATGCCGTTTACGCTCAATCCAAACATGGGTTCAGTGCTGTCAATACTATGTCCGCCTGCCAAAATAATTCCCGCCTCCTGGCATTTTTCTTTGGCTCCTTTTATCACTTCGCCGGCTAATTCTGCTGGTAGTTTTGAAACCGGCCAACCCAAAATTGCTGTTGCTAATATTGGTTTTCCTCCCATAGCATACACATCACTTATGGCATTAGCTGCGGCAATTTGTCCAAACGAAAAAGCATCATCTACAATTGGCATAAAAAAATCAACGGTACTAATTAATGCATTTCCGTTTCCCAGATCATAAACGGCGGCATCATCTTTAGTGTCATTTCCAACCAGTAATTTCTCATCGTTAATGCTCGCGTATTTTCCGAGTAATATTTTTTCTAGAACATCCGGGGCAATTTTACATCCGCATCCAGAACTGTGACTATATTCGGTTAAGTTAAACTCTGTCATTGCTTGTTTTAATTAAGTGTTCTGAAATTAGCTCTTGATCTGCGTTCTCAAATGTAAATCTTTTAATTCTTAAATTTTCTCTGTTTTGCAAACCGTGATCGTAGCCTTTGTCGTAATAAATTAAACACAACCTACACACTTCACGCAAATCATTTTCGTCTAATGCTTTTAATGCCTTTGCTGCTTGTTCGGGTCCCATTCTGCGCGTGATCGCATTTATCGCTTGAGCTAATTGCTCTTTTGGCAAGCTGCCATATTCATGTAATAGTTTTTCGGCGCGAACTTCAAAAGGGATCTCTACGTAGGTGATTACAGCCAGCCTCATTTTTTCCCAAAGAGGTAATGGAATCACGATCTTTCCAACTAAACGACTTTCGTCTTCAAACCAAATATGTCTTGCGTCTTTTACTTTGTGCAATTTCATGCAGAGTTCATTCTCGAATTGTTCTTGGCTTGGTTGAATTTGTCCAAAACCACCAAAGGCTGAACCTTTGTGGTGTGCTAATTTTTCAAGATCAATAACCGCTTCGTTTTTTTGATTTAATAACTGTAAAAGTTCTGTTTTTCCCGTGCCTGTTCTTCCGCCCAAAATTTTTATTTCGTTGTTTATGTCAAAACTAGTTAATACATAGTTTCTAAATTGCTTATAGCCTCCAATAAGTGTAAACACATTTAAGCCATACATTCGTAAAAGCCAAGCTACGCTCCCGCTGCGCATTCCGCCACGCCAACAATGCACACACACTGTATTGTCTTTTGCAAGCTCTTGTGCTTTCAAAACAATGTTCGCCATTTTTGGTCCAACAAATTCAAGACCTTTTACTATGGCCGGTTGTTTTCCTTCTTGTTTATAAAGTGTGCCAACAACCGCGCGCTCTTCATTTGAAAATAGAGGAATATTAATTGCGCCCGGTATGTGGCCTTGCTCAAACTCCTTAGGCGTTCTTACGTCAATAATAACAGAGGCGCTGCCCTGTTTTAAAAACTCATCTATGTGAAGCGTGTGTGACAATTTATTTTTGTGGTCGATAAATGGTGAATTTTCCTTTTGTAAGTGTTTTTACATCAAACGCATGGGTTGCTACTTTCTTTCCTGAGTGCTTTGTGTTTTGATCGGCCACAACAAAATCTCCTTTATTCTTTACTTTGTAGATGATGGCTGTGTGATGAGTTAATTTCTCCATATAAATTACGTCGTCAATAGTATATTTTAATTCAGCGCCTTCGAACTGTACAATATCTCCAGGGAAAACACAGGCCTTTTTATAATCTACTTCCTTGCCAAATTTATAGTTTCCATCCCAACTAGCGCCCACTTTATTTAAGGCTTCGGCGGCAACATCCCAACATTCGCCTTTTGCTACCTGCTTTCCAATTTGCGAATTCACAAACTCTATCACTTTTTTATTTAATTCCGGTATATTGGTGCAAGGTTGGTCTATTTTGAAGGAACACATACTTGCAACTAAAATGGCGGCAGTTATCATCCGCATATTTTTTATTTTAAATTCCATTTTCTCTTTCCCTTCTTATAACACAGTATTAGTGTAATGATACTAGCTATGCCTGAAACAATTATTCCAACGAACACTTGTCCTATTGGCATTAAACCATGTCTTTCACCATTTTCTTCTTCAAAATAAGGTGGCGAGATCATGCATGCGATATTGTAAACAATGATGAAGACTAAAATGAAAGTTGCTGCTGAAACAAATAAGCTAATGAACAATAAAGTTACTCTATTTATCTTGAACATGATCAGTTAATAACTAAGCCAATGCAGCAATTATAAGTGGCTTTCAAAAATCAAGACAATATAAAAATAAAATTCGTCTTACGAAAAATTATCTGGTAGAAAAAGCAAATATAAATTTGTGTTAACCTTCACCTCCAATAAAGTCCTAGTTTTTAAATTCCGTTTTTATGAATATAGTCTCGATTTTTATGTTTCTATTAATGTTGAAATAGCCAGCACCGCTTCTAAATATAATATCACGCACAAAACAAAGTCAGCATAGGCTTACTTTTAATTTAAAATTTTGATCGCAATGCAATTATAAAATTCCTTCCTGGCGCACTTATCCCCGACGAGTAAGTTCGGTAAAGTTGATCGGTTATGTTTTCAATCCCTACGTTTACACTTATATATTTGTTTATAAAATAGGCCGCTTTAAAATTAAGCGTGTACCAACATGGCACAAAGGGCAAGCCGTTGGTTGTTTTTGCGAACGACGCCGCGTCTGTTCGATCTACCAAAGGTAGGTCCTCAAACCGCATCTGTTTATTGTACTGCGTGTACAGGTCCAGTTTTATTTTTTTTCTCTTATACGTTACGTGTGTTGCGCCAAACATTGGTGGCACGTGAGGTTTTGGATAATAGATCAGGCTATCTTCACTTTGTTCCTCGCCTTTTTGAAAACTAATGCTGCTCTTCATCCCAATGCCATATCCAAAATTGATCTCTAAGCCTCCCTGAAAACCGTAAACATATGCTTGCGTGATGTTTTGAATTGCTAACACTTGGCTCAGTTGACCATCGTAAATAATACTATCTGATCCATTATAACTAAAATTTCGGCGCGCTAATGCGTTCTTTAAAAGCGTATAATATGCGGCTGCATCCAGTTTTAAATATTTACCAAATGTTTTTACAAATCCTAATTCTGCGTTATAAGCATACTCGGGTCTTAAATTAGCGTTTGGCACAACTACCGATCCGGGTTGCGACTCAAATACTTTTCCCATATCATCAATATTAGGAGCTCTAAATCCTGTAGAGGCATTCACATAAAGTTGAAAAGATCTTACTGGAGTTAAAACCATTCCTATACTTCCGTTAAGTGCGCCATTGCTATTTTGTGCCGCATCAAACGGCAGTGGAAATAGGGTTGTGTCAAATTCTGCTTTAATATTATAATAACTGTAGCGTGCGCCCAAGTGCAAGATCATTTTTGAACTTGCTTTATATTTTAAACTTGCATAAGCGCCATACGCTTCCCATGTTGATCCATTAGGATAGCGCGTTGTGCTTGGCGTTTCAACCATACTTACAATATGCTTACGATATGCAGTTGATCCAACTTTATTATATACCGCTTCAGCACCATAAAACAAAACCAATTTTTCATTCAGTTTCTTATCCAGATCTAGGTTAAGCGATAAAGCGTCCACTCTTTCAAACTGCTTGCGCAATTGTTTACTATTAAAACGCCTATCGTGTCTGCTTTCTTGATAATTTTGGTAAGCTGCTCCAACTTTTATCTGATCGTAAAGCATTGTTGAAGAAGTGTTTTTAAAAGCCAGGTGATGCATCATCCATACTTGTGGACCATAATACCACTCTGCGTTATCTAAAATCCCATCTGCGTTGGCGTCTAGCACTAAACGGTCGTAACGTGGCGAATTAGAACTTGCAGAATAGTGCACGTCATATTCTAGCTGCCATTTCGTATTAGGCCTGAAGTGAATTTTTTGCATGAGGTTTAATTGAGAAAAAGCTGAATTTATTTGAAGCGATGAATCGTTGTTTGCAAGCGTAGAATCTTTTCCGTTGATCGTTTTTTGATACGATCGTCGCAAAAAATATCTGTTCCCAATGCTTCCCGCGCGCAGATCTTCGTAATCGGCATAAGAAATACTCGTCAAGAAACTCCATTTCTTAGTAGCAATATTGAAATCTATGTGTCCGGTTTTTTCGGTATTAGCTGTTGAGTGTCTTCCCATGACGCTTCCTGTATAAAGCAGTTTTGATACACTATCCGCAAATTTTGGTTTGAGTGTGTGAAAATCCATAACGCCACCAATAGCGTCGCTGCCATACATTACAGCGCCAGGACCAAAAAGCACTTCCGCGTTTTCCAATGCATTAGCGTCAACTGAAATTACATTTTGCAAATTTCCTGATCTAAAAATTGCATTGTTCATGCGTACGCCGTCTACCACTAACATCACCCGATTTGTTGCAAAACCCCTTAGTGATGGAGAGCCTCCGGCCATTTGACTTTTTTGAACAAACACATAACCGGTCGCTTCTAATGCATCGGCGGCCGTTTGAGGATTTTGAAAAGCAATGTCTTTCTTTTTGAGATCCTCAATGCGAGCGGGCGTTTCAATTTTATCTTCTTCCCAACGATTAGCCGACACAATTACCTCGGATAAATTAATGTTTGATTCTTCTAGTTCGACATTAAATTTTTTGTTCTCGATTTGTGCAAATGATGTGTAAACTGTTTTATAATTTGAAAAAGAAATGCTAATGCTGTCTTCTTCCTTAAATGAAGAAATGTCTGCTTTTCCTTTTGAGTTTGTAAATACCGGACTTTTGATCTTGTTAGAAAAGATAAAAACTCCGGGCAACCCCTCGCGGGTTGTTCTATCAATTACATTTAATGTTTGTCCTTGTGTATGCATAAAACACAATAACCCAAGGGTAATTAAATAACTTTTCATTTTAAATGATCTTAATAAATAAACCATTAGGTCGCTAAAGGCAACCCCTACATAATTAAAAAATAAATTTTATGCTTGTGGTGGTTTAATGGTTTTAGAATAAAACCCGTTTCTCTTTGGTTGCGCGACGGGCGCACAAAACTCTAACTTAGTTTCTGTTTGTTGTTTTACTTGCTCGTGTTGTGGTACTACAAAATTCATTGCAAACACCAAAAGTAAATGATCGGCAAGATCCTTGCCTGAATGGCTCTTATCAAAAAAATTCTTGAACAATTCGTTCTCCGTTTTGTCTTCGATGATATTTACAATATAATTGTTGCCCTCTTTGTTAATCGATAAAACTTCGTGATACACATTTTTTATTCCCACTTCTTTATTCTGTTCTTTCCACTCAATACCGTTTACGTCTTTGTAAAGATCATCTGCCGAAACGATAACTTGTTTGTAGGTTTTGTGTTGTTGCTTTAAAACTAATTGTCTGAACTCGCGTTTTTGCAATTTTATTACCGACTTAAATACCACAAACCGAGCGCCAATTAAAAGCATTACGCCTAAAAGTAAGAATGGCGCTATGTGTTTGAGATGTTTCAAAGCATAGCAAATCTAATGAATTTATGTGGTTTTAAAAGGGCCGCCGCTTACTTGTGTCGATATTTTTGTTAATTGTCTACCATTTTCCTTCTTAAGCATCTAAGAAGCGGAAACACTAACTAGGTGTTTAGCCCTGATCAATTACTTCAAGCCTTAATAAATACTTAATGTTGGCGTTATATGCCATCTTTGATAACTCCTTATCTTCTTGCATATTTTTATACAAAATTATGACAGAGATATTATTGTCTATACTTGCCGGATTAGTTCTTTTTTTATATGCAGTTAATAGTCTTTCGGAAACCATTAGATCGGTTATAGGGGATAACGCCAACAAGTGGATCCTCAAGTTCACATCGAATACCTTTTCGGGAATATTAGTTGGAATGGTTGTTACTACTTTATTGGATTCTTCTTCTGCGGTTATCATAATCACCATAGTGCTTGTAAATTCCAAAATACTTACGTTTAGGCAAGCCATGGGCATTGTGCTTGGGGCCAACATAGGAACAACCATTAGCAGTCAAATAATAGCCATGGATGTTGGTAAATACTCGCCTATACTTTTGTTGATAGGTTTTGTTTTATTGCTTTTTTCTAAATCAGAGCGGATAAGTAACGCAGGTAAGGTTGTGCTATATTTTGGGGTGCTTTTCTTTGGATTATTTACAATGGAAACCGCCGTAGAGCCTTTGCGAGATGAGGCATTCTTTTTGGAATGGTTAAAAAAGACGGAAGATCCTATTGCGGGTTCATTGATAGGCGCTGTAATCACTTTAATAATTCAATCGTCATCGGCAACAGTAGGCATGGCGATCATCCTTTCAAAAAAAGGACTTCTTAGTTTAGCGGGCGGGGTTGCGGTAATGATAGGCGCCGAACTTGGAACCTGCAGTGATACGCTTCTTGCTACCGTTAAAGGAAGCAGGCAGGCTATAAAAACTGGACTCTTTCATTTAAGCTTTAATTTATTATCTATAATTATAGGTCTTCTTTTATTCTCTCCTTTTATAGAGCTTGTGAAATTAATAAGTCATAATGCGCCAATTGAAAGGGCGGTTGCAAATGCTCATATGATATTTAATATTTCGGGCGTTTTAGTTTTTGCATGGTTCATTCCTGCTTTTGAAAAAGGGTTAAACAAATTGTTGCCAGAAAAGTAAGCTGTGCGAGCGCCTAGCTATTAGATCAAGTGCGTTAAAAGACCTTAAAAAATTATAAAATCAAACTCTCTTCAGTCGTATAAAGGGTTATTTCTGGTACATTGACGTTTCTTATCATAAAAATGAAAACAACTAACCTTATACTAATCACGTTTGCGGTAATAGTTATTGCCGCCTGTAGCTCTCGTAAAAAAAGCACAACGTCAACAACTTCAACTGCTACAAACCCCACGAGCGTAATAACAAACACTTCAAACGTTTCTAGTGGACCAATAATGGTTTCTAAGTTAGCCGAAGGAGTTCGTGCTCCTGAAGATCAAGAGTTGGCCGCCATACAAATGCAATATAAGGATGTTACCAAAGCTCAGCTAAATGAGGGTTATGTGTTATATGCTTTTACGGCCTGTGTTGGTTGCCATAACGCAAAAAGCATTTACACGCGCCCAACAGAGAGCTGGAAAGATATTGTTGAGGACATGGCTAAAAAAGCACAAATAAGTGATGTACAAAAAGACGCCGTATATAAATATGTGCTTTCCATAAAAGCCACGCAACCAAAATGAGAATAAATGTTTTATGTTGTATTAATTAGCAATTGTATCACGCTTGGTTGTTCTTACATCACTTTAAGGCCGTGATGATGGTATGAAAGTTGAAACAGCAAACTTTTAACGATCAAAGAGCCTGATGCTTTCAATAAAACTAAGTATTCTTACTTTTTTTGTTCCAAAGTAGTTGAAATGATCTTGGCTTCCTCCGGGTTTCTTAGTCCCTTATAGCTCACCAGTTTTACTTTTATAGAACCCACAACAATTGGCGTTTCAATATACAGTGGAATTTTATTTTTATCATTCGTTACCCAAACCGTCATTCCTTCTCCTCCTTTAAATATAGAGCCCTCAACTAATAGTGGACTAAACTTTATACAATTATAATACCCAAGGTTTCCTGCGTTGTACTTTTCTTTGCCCAGATAGCGTATATAAATTGGATAAACTTTTCCATCCAATAAAAGAGAGATACTAATTGTGTCATTCTTTTTACAGTTTGAATAATCAATGTTCCGCGCATAATAAATGGCGGTTGTTACATCTATTGTGCACGCGCTTGTTTTTACCGTATCAAGCTTTGCGGGATTTTTTCCTCGTGTGATGTTTGTATAAGCCTTTTTGGTTTGAAAATTAAATACGTAATTGTGTTTTTCTCTTTTGCTCCCCTCCCAAATAGTTGCGCTTGTTGTGAGTGGTCGCAAGGTTGCAGAATCCACATAAGATTCAAAAACATCCTTTACTTTATAGAACCAATCGTAGTTTGGATAGGTGCTTCCGCTACCATTAAGAACATATAGCGTTCTTCCTTTGATCTGGGCAGAACCAACTCTAAAAGTGGCTTTTCCGGATTCCAGCCAGATCATTCCCCAGTTATAAATAACCTTGTAATTAAGCTCTTCTCCTGGTAAAAAACTTGTGTTTTCGGACACACAGCCCGTTTGAGAAAAAACGGTCGGTATTCCAAATAAGAAACACACGACTGTTGAGATCACACAATATTTTAAGCGTACTAGAAACATTTTTGTATACAATAACAAGGTAGTTCATTTTAACGGTAATCAAAAATATAACCCTTGCTAACAAACAACGATGATGTATTTGGCCAAATAAAAATGTTGAATTACCTTTATTATATGTCTAAAAAATATTCTCGAAAAGATTTTTTAAGAACCGGTTCGCTTGCTGCGGCCGGTTTGTTGCTTGGTGCTTGCGGCAATGATCCTGTGGAAAAAAAAGAAGGGGCAATAAACGAAATTCCCGTTGATACTCTTGCTGCTTCTGGTCCTGTTGAAGAAAACTTTGATGTTGATATCATGGAAAAAGAAGGCGACAGCCGCTATGAGGAGTTTAGACTGGGTTTTAATAAGCGTATTAATAAATATCCCCTGGCCATAGCGCTTCCGAGCACAACCGCCGAAGTTGCCGAAGCCGTTCGTTATGCGAGACATCACAACTATCCGATTGCCATACGCAGTGGCGGACACAGCATGGAGGGGTTTTCTTCGAATGATGATGGTTTAATGATCAACTTGTCAAAAATGAATTCGGTTGAATTCTTAGAAGACAATAAAATAAAAGTTGGTCCCGGTTGCACACTTTCAAATTTGTACGATCAAATTTTACCAAAGGGCAGGATCATTCCTGCGGGTTCTTGCGGAAGTGTTGGCGTTGGGGGATTAACAACAGGTGGAGGTTATGGACTATTCTCTCGTGAATTTGGCTTGACCTGCGACCATTTGATAGAAGCAACCATGGTGGATGGTAACGGAAAAATAATTTCTTCCAAAGACGATGCAGAATTATTATGGGCTTTACGCGGAGGTGGTTCCGGAAATTTTGGAATTGTTACCGAAATGGTGTTTCGCTCTCATGAAGCGCCGCCTAATATGATCTCTCATCATTTCAAAGCACGTAAACTAGATCCTGATCGCGCAACCGGTATTTTAGAAAAATGGATGTTTCATACAAAAAATCTTCCCTCCTCTTGTTTCTCGGCATATGTTCTCAATGGAGGAACGCTTAATATATTACTTACCAATTTTGCAGAAGAAGATAATGAGGGTGTAGAATCGTTTATAGAGGGGTTGAAAGGTGAAACAGACGAATACAAAAAAGGCGAACGTTTGGAGCTTGCTAAAAAGCTGAAGAATTACTACGGATCAAAAGTCCCTTTAAATTTCAGGAATTCCTCTGCGGGTTTCTACAGAGACTTTGATCATATCTCAGGCTGCATTGATAAGGTTTTAAAGAATATTATTGATAATAAAGGCATGATCTTCCAAGTAAACACTCTTGGCGGAAAAGTAAAAGATCAATTATTTGCGAACGACTCGTGTTTTCCTCATCGCGAGTATGATTTTATCTCCGAGATCCAAGCGTATTGGACCGAGCCCTATAAAGAAATGGGTCTGCAAGAAGTTACGCGTGATTGTTTAGGGCTGTTGAAAGCAAATAACATCAATGCACAATACTTCAATTATTGCAGTGTAGAGTTTGCTGATTGGGAAACCGCTTATTATGGTAAAAATTACGAGCAACTTAAAGAAATTAAGCGGAGATACGATAAGGACAACTTCATTAGGCACCCCCAAAGCATAAAAATTTAATGAGATTTATGCTATTTTAAGGGTTACATATTGGTTCTTATTGTATCTTTAATACGACAAATCAAGTGCCATGTTTTCAAGAATAAATATCCCCGCTTCCGCTATAAGGTTCCTAACACTAGCCTGTTATTTTTTACCATTTGTTTTTTACTTTTCTACTTGTGTTGATGGCGTTACAAAAAGCGCGTTCAATAAATCAGATGCAATTGCCAACGAAAAAGAAAAGGTTCGTGTGGAGAAAAAAAATATAATCCAGGCCGCAACGGCAGAAGTGCTTGATCATTTAACTTTTAAAGATGAATCGGCCGCATTTACTTCTGAAACCATGCATATTCTTGAAAACCTTGGCGACTCTTGGTATCTCTATCCAACATTTACATCTATCTCTGCTATCGGCGCCGCCCTTATTCTTGAAAACCCATTCGCGCAGATCGTAATTTCTCTTAGTGCGGTTCTATCGCTCATTACATTCTTGTTTTGGCGATTGATTGACCGAAAAAAAATCGGACTTTATTTTATCGGCACAAACTTGTTTTTGCTTGTTGTTTTTGCAATCACCTGCCTTTTCATTAAGGCCACCTTGCTTTATGGCGCTTATGCTTTAATGTTTTTGTTGTTAATACAAATAATTACCGAGGTCCAAAAAAGAAAAGAAATAAACTCTAACGACGAAGCTGTTAACCCAAATTGAGTTTAACAGCAAAAATAATTATTGGCATTTCTACACTTCTGTTGTTAGCGCCTTTTGCGTTTGATATAGCTACCGTTGAAAAACTTTCGTGGAAACAAGTACAAGGTTACGGCGGAATACGAATTGAAAGGCCGCTTGAAGGAGAAGATGGATACCACTTGCCCCTTGTGTGTGATGTTTCAGGGCTTGATTCTGCTTCTGTAAGATCAACAGCCTACAACCCGAATAATATTTGTAATCGAGCCAAAGTAAAAATTGATGATCATATGATATACTTGTCGATAAGTGTAAGCGATAAGTTTTTCAAAGACGATTCTCAGAAATGCAAAGCCGTTAAGCTTGGAAAGCTAGAACACGGTCATTATCTAGTATACTACGAAACCGGAGAGTTGATCGGTGAATTTTACATTTAAATAAAATGGTAACACGATCAAGTCAGGCGGAGTTAACTCAACTTTCAGATGCCGCTAGTGTAGACAAATACATGAGCAAGTTAAAACATCCTCTTAAAGATGTGGCTGAAGAATTACGCGAAATTATTTTAAGCGCCGATAAAACCATTGGTGAAGAAATTGCCTGGAACGCTCCTTCCTTTTTTTATACCGGTAAAATGGCGCCATTCAAACCGAAGGAATACAAACGCTTTATTGTAGGTTTTAATTTTTTTAAGAAAGACTGTATTCGACTTATCTTTTTAAGAGGCGCGTTGGTAAAATCTAAATTACTGGAAGGTGATTACGCCGACGGTCGGAGACTTGCTTTATTTTATGATCTGAAAGACGTTAAGGCAAATAAAAAAGAGATCGTGAAAATTGTAAAGGTTTTGGTGAGACACATCAAAAAGAGTTGATGTTTTTACATTTCTTGTATCTCTAACCAGCGCATATTCTTTTTATCAAGAGAGTCGCTGATGGGTTTTAGTTTAGCTGTGATCTCTAGAACCTTTCCGTAATCAGAGGCACAATCAATTATTTGTTGCTCAAGAGCGGCTTTTTGCTTCTCAAGTTCTGGGATCTCTTTTTCAATTTCAGCCAATTCGTGTTGAAGTTTAAAAGAGAGTTTCTTAACCGGTGTTTCTACTTTTGGTTTTTCTTCTACTACTTCAACTTTCGTTACACGCTTCTTTTCTTCGGCCTCAGCCTTTGCCAAAGCTATCTCTTGCCTTGTTTCATTCTTTCTGCCGTCTTCTCTTTCGCCTTTCCAGGTTCTGTATTCCGTATAATTTCCGGGGAAATCCTTTATTTCGCCATTTCCTTCTAAAACAAAAGTATGATCCACTAAGCGATCAATAAAATAACGATCGTGAGATACAATTAAAACACAACCTTTAAATTCATCTAAAAAATCTTCCAGCGTTTGAAGCGTAACAATGTCAAGATCATTCGTTGGCTCATCCAGAATTAAGAAATTTGGATTCTTCATCAATACCGTTAACAAATACAGCCTGCGTTTTTCGCCTCCGCTTAATGTGTGCGCATAACTATACTGTACTGCCGGTGTAAAATTAAATCGCGTTAATAATTGAGAGGCCGACAAACTCTGTCCGCTAGCTAAAGGAATATATTCCGCAATATCCTTAATGATCTCAATAATGCGCTTGTCGTTGTTAATAACCATTCCGCCTTGCGAATAATATCCAAAAACGATCGTGTCTCCTAACGACACTTTTCCTGTATCAACGGCTTCTTTTCCTTGAATGATGTTTAGCAAAGTTGTTTTCCCTACTCCATTCTTTCCAACAACGCCAATTTTTTCTCCAGGTATAAAAGTATATGTAAATGGTTCGGTTATGATCTCTTTGCCTGGGTAATTTTTGGTAATGCGATGCATCTCCACAATTTTAGAACCCATGCGTTCCATTTTTACGGTAAGCTCTAATCGCTTTTCAACGCGCTTTTGTTTTGCTTTTTGTTCTATCTCATAAAAAGCATCCACGCGCGACTTTGACTTCACTGTTCGTGCTTTTGGTTGTTTACGCACCCACACCAATTCACGCTTATATAAATTCTGAGCTTTATCAAGTGCGGCATCTTGCATTTGCTCGCGTTCTTTTTTCTTTTCTAAATAATAATCAAAATTTCCTTTGTATTCGTATAATTTATGTTGATCTATTTCAATGATGCGATCGCAAACCTCATCTAAAAAATAACGATCGTGTGTAACCAACAAAATGCTTAACGACTCTTGTTGCAAATAGTTCTCCAACCACTCGATCATGTCAATGTCTAAATGATTGGTGGGCTCATCCATGATGATCAGGGTTGGTTTATTGATCAACGTAAGCGCTAAAGCAACTCTTTTTTTCTGACCTCCCGATAGTGTTTTTACAACGCGTGTTGTATCATGTAACTCTAATCGTGATAAAATTTCTTTGATGTCTTTTTCGTAATCCCAAGCCCCCAACAAATTCATTTCGTTAAGCGATTCTTCCAATTTATCAGCCACATCATTACTGGTTGATGTTTCGCTTGCTTTGATAACGGCATCATAATTTCTAATGCACTTTACAAATTTGTTATCCGCGTTATCTATCAGTTGCTGAATGGTTGCGTTCTCATCGAAGGTAAAATCCTGGTCAAGAAAGCCAATGCTAATGTCCTTACGAAAAACAACCTCTCCCTCATCAGGAATTTCTATCCCTTTTAAGATCTTGAACAGCGTTGATTTTCCAGAACCGTTTCGCGCCACAAGCGCAACCTTTTCGCCATAATTAATTCCAAAACTAATTTTGGTGAACAGCTCTTTGGTGCCGTAAGCTTTAGAAAGATTATTTACTGATAAAAGATTCATTTCGCGCTGCAAAGATGGTGATCTTTTTGGAATAATTACTCTTTTAGAGGCAGAAACCACAGAGAGCGTTGTGCGCTACACAGAGGCTTGCACAGAGATTCACGCAGATGGTTTGAAATTTGCGACGCCTAAATTAAGAACTCAGAGAAAAGCTTCGCTTTTTTTCGGAAGGCCTTGCGTGCTGCTGCGCCCGCGATTGTAGTGGAAAGCCCTGTGCAGGACTTTGTAAAGGTTTGTTGACCGAGGAGGCGACCAAAGGAAGCCACCGCAGGACTACAAACCTAGCAAAGGACAAACAGGCTTGAAACGGAAAGCGCGAAAAGGCGCCCAAATAAAAAAGATCGCACTCATCGCGCGATCTTTTAAAGTGCTTTAATATTAATTGTATTACATGTTCTGAATTACCATAGCGCTAGCACCACCACCGCCATTACAAATTCCAGCCGCACCATATGTTGCGTTGTTTTGTTTAAGTACGTTAATTAAAGTAACTATAACGCGCGCGCCACTTGCTCCTAAAGGATGTCCTAAAGAAACTGCTCCGCCGTTCACGTTAACTTTACTTGCGTCTAATTTCATTAATTGAATGTTTGCTAAACCAACCACTGCAAACGCTTCGTTCAATTCATAATAATTAATATCGCTCATTTTTAATTTTGCTTTCTCAACCGCTTTTGGAACTGCTAAGCTTGGTGATGTAGTGAACCACTCAGGCGCCTGCTCTGCATCTGCAAATGAAACTATTTTCGCTAAGGGTTTCAAGCCTAAACTTTCTGCTTTTTCTTTGCTCATCAAAACCAAAGCTGCTGCGCCATCATTCATAGTGCTTGCGTTGGCCGCGGTTACAGTACCATCTTTTTGAAACACGGGTTTTAATCCCGGAATTTTTTCAAAGCTTACGTTTTTATATTCTTCGTCCTCGCTTATTACAATATCGCCCTTTTTTGTTTTTACGGTTACAGGAACAATTTCTTCTTTAAATTTTCCTGCGCCCCAAGCTGCTGCCGAACGTTTGTATGATTCGATCGCAAACGCGTCTTGTTGCTCGCGTGTAAATTTCATATCCTTTGCACAAAGTTCTGCGCAATTTCCCATTGGCACGTTTCCGTAAACATCAGTTAAGCCATCTTTAGCCAAACCATCAATTAATTGTTGGTTACCGTACTTTGCCCCCCAGCGCGTGCTGTCAGAATAAAATGGTACGCCACTCATGCTTTCCATGCCGCCCGCCACAACAATGTCGTTATCACCAAGCATAATGCTTTGTGCCGCTAATGCAATCGACTTCATTCCGCTTGCACAAACTTTGTTTACCGTTGTGCAATTCACAGAATCCGGCAAGCCCGCAAATTTTGTAGCCTGACGCGCTGGCGCCTGACCAAGATTTGCCTGCATAACCGAACCCATAAACACTTCGGTCACTAATTTTCCATCTAACTTAATTCTTTCTAACGCGCCTTTAATTGCAAATGCGCCCAGTTGGGTTGCAGAAACTCCTGCAAACACGCCGCCAAACGATCCCATTGGGGTTCTAACAGCAGAAACTATATATACTTCTTTCATAGATTTTGTTTAATAAACGCGTCTAATTTACGTATAATTTCCTGCTAACAAATGTTATTTTAGTCGGTAATTGACTTAATTAGCACCAAAAGGCTAACACTTTCGATGTTTTTTTGTTTCAGCGGCACCGATCTATAAAGTTTAATTTTGTTCCAAAAGCGCTTTTGTGGCAAATTTACTTTGTATTTTTGCCTTTAATGATAGGAACGGTTACAAAATCAACTGGAAGTAATTATTTAGTGCGCATAGAGGGCGGCAAGATCATTGGCTGCAAACTCAAAGGAAAGATCCGATTAGACGACAGAAAAACAACCAATCCTGTTACGGTTGGTGATAAGGTAGATATTACCATGGAGAACGAAAGTGAAGGAATGATCACCAATATTCATCAGCGTAAAAATTACATTATCCGAAAGTCAATTAATTTAAGTAAACAGGCGCATATTATTGCCAGCAACTTAGATCAGGCTATTTTAATTGCAACTTTGGTTGAACCAAGAACAAGTTTGGGATTTATTGATCGCTTTTTAATTACGGCCGAAGCCTATTCAATTCCTGCGATCATAGTTTTTAATAAATCAGACAACCTTAATAAGGAGTTGCTTGAATTGCAAAATGAGATCATTTCTATTTATGAAAAAATAGGTTATCCGTGTTATACTATTAGTAGTTTGGATAAAAAAGACGTAGAAAAATTAAAACCTCTTTTACAAGGGAAAACTTCATTAATTAGCGGGCACTCAGGTGTTGGTAAATCAACTTTGGTAAACGCGCTGCAACCGGGTTTAAACATTAAAACATCCATAATTTCTGCAGCGCACTCAAAAGGAACACACACCACAACCTTCGCCGAATTATACCATTTAGATTTTGGCGCCGACATTATTGACACTCCCGGAATAAAAGAATTAGGTTTGGTGGAAATGAAAAAAGAAGAGGTTGGGCATTATTTTCCTGAGATCAGAAAATACATGAACGATTGTAAATTCAATAACTGTTTACATATTGACGAGCCAAAGTGCGCGGTGCGCGATGCTTATGAGCGTGGCGATATTTCTGAAGAGCGATATAGTAGCTATATAAAAATTCTTGCCGGTGAAGAAATGGATTGGAAAGCCTGGGAGATCTAACGTCATTGTTTCCCGCAGATTTCGCAGATCGTCGCAGATATTTTTAATTTCCTTGTTTACATTTCGTCTGCGAAAATCAGCGAAATCTGCGGGAGATTTGCATCTAATCGGTGAGCGAAGCGAGCCGGTCGGTGAAATGTGGTTAAAAAACGCAAACACCGCCGTCTATTAAAACTATTAGCTTTATCTTTGGCCACTATTATGATCGTACGTATTCTTATATTCTTTACGCTTACCGTTTTAATTGAATTTTATTTTTTACAAGCTGTAAAAACATTTGTTCAAGATTTCTCAACGGGAAGAAGAAATTGGATCTTATATACGGCTTATGGTCTTGCGGCTTTGAGTTTATTACTTGGTATCGTTTCGGCATTTTATCCACCACCAAACTGGAACGGTTTCTTCCGCTTCCTTTTGTCGGCGGTGCTCATCATCTTATTGTGTAAGTTTTTAGGTTGCATCTTTTTAATTATCGATGATGTTATTCGTTTGTTTAGATGGATCGTTGCTCAATTCAATAGAAAAAGCAACGAGGTTGCTGATGCCGCACAAGGAATAAGCAGACTGAAATTTTTAAGTCAGGTAGCTGTTACTTTTACAATTGTTCCCGCCATTGGTTTTATTTACGGCATGGTGCGAGGCGCTTATAAATATCGTGTTCATAAAGTAATTGTTCCTTCTCCAAACCTTCCGGCGGAATTTGATGGTTTTAAAATTGTTCAGCTTTCCGATATTCATGTGGGCTCTTTTATGAGCACCGAACCTATTACAAAAGCGTTTGATATAGTGATGCAACAAAACGCCGATATGATAGTTTTTACCGGCGACCTTGTAAATAATGAAGCAAAGGAAACGGATGGTTTTGAAGGACAGTTTAGCAGGTTAAAAGCGCCGCATGGTGTTTATTCTGTTTTAGGAAATCACGATTATGGCGATTATGTTCAATGGGATTCTGAAGAAGCAAAAGTTGAAAATTTAGAGACGCTCAAAAAGAAACATGCGTCGTTCGGTTGGAAATTAATGATGAATGAACATCTAGCCATTGAAAAGGATGGTGCTAAAATTGGTTTGTTGGGTATAGAGAATTGGGGTGGTAATTTGCGCTTTCCGCGTTACGGAAAAATGAAAAACGCCTACGAAGGTGCCGAGCAATATCCTTTCAAAATTTTAATGAGTCACGACCCGAGTCATTGGGATATGCAAGTTGTTTTAGAATATCCCGACATTGATCTTACGCTAAGCGGACACACCCACGGCATGCAATTGGGAATTGAAATTCCAAGTTTGAATATTCAATGGAGTCCGGTAAAATACGTTTACAAAAATTGGGCGGGCCTATATAAACAAGGAAAACAATTCCTTTACGTTAATCGCGGACTTGGTTTCTTAGGATATCCGGGCCGCCTTGGTATTTGGCCTGAAATTACAGTAATGGAGCTGAAGAAGGTTTAGTCACCGCTCACGGCCTCTTCCAAATTATCAACCTTAGATTCGCTGTACTCGCCGCTCTCCATGGTTATAATTTTTCCGTTTTTGTCTAATATAAAAAAGTAAGGTATCTTATTGTCTTTTAATCCTAATTGTTTTTGCATTCCCTTCACGTCGGTTTTTTCGGTGTCTAATATGTAAGGCCAAAATTCTTTTTGTGTGCCCGCTTTAAAATCGTCCGCAATTTTTTTAAAGCCGCTGATCATGGGAACGAATACAAAATTCACGTCATACACTTCAGCCATGTCAAACTTATTGTCTTTTTTATCCGGCTTTTTTATGAAAGTATAATATAAAGGATTCAGCCATTTTTTTAATTCATCTTCTGCGCCTCTATGAAACGCTATGGCCACAATAGTTTCTTTTCCATTTTTAATTGGTAGGCTCAAGGCCTTGTCGTTTAAGCAAGTTCCGTTCACCGCCGGAAATTGTTGTCCTTTTTGTGCGCTCATTCCCAGGTTTAGGACAATGGCGCTTATTAATAATACTTTCTTCATATATTTTATTTTAGCATTCTATTTTTAAAACTCTGTCTTGGTGTCTACCGCCTTCAAATTTTTCTGTGATAAAAGCATCAACACATTTCTTTGCTTCTTCAATATTCATAAACCTTGCGGGAAGAGCCATTACGTTAGCGTCGTTGTGCTGCCTTGCTAGAGCCGCAATTTCCGAATTCCAACAAAGTGCGCCTCTTATTCCTTTGTGTTTGTTTACGCTCATGTTTATTCCGTTTCCGCTTCCGCATATTACAATGCCAAGTATTTTTTTATCCAACACTTCTTTTGCAACCGCGTGCCCGTGATCAGGATAATCTGCTCTTTCTATACTGTAGGCGCCTTTATCTAAAACACTAATGCTTTTGCTTTTCAAATAGGATATTATCTGTTCTTTTAATTCAAATCCGGCGTGATCGCTTCCAATTGCTATTTCCATAGAATAAATTATATATAAAGGCGTTTTTAGTTCTTATTGTTTAAAAGTAGTAATCAACGTTAATTAACACTCATAAAATAGTGTCCTGATCATCAAGCTCATGCTATTAACACAACTTGCTCAAAACAGTGTTAATATTATTATTTTAGTCTCATAAACAAAACATAAGATTTTACCCAATTGTTAACTTATTATGTTATGCAGATCCTATTTCAGATTAACATCATCATTTTATAATTATCTGTAAGAAGTTTTAAGACCGAAATTGGGTATATAAACAATCAGAATTAGCCGAAAGTTATGAGTGTTAATAGGAATTAAGACATGTTAATTAAACTAACTATATTTGATTTCCAGGTAATTAAACCCTTACCTTTGTTAACAACGTATTCATATTGTGTAATAAGCCCCAATTCCTAATTTTTTTTACTTCAGTTACTAACCGTACTAACACCCTATAATACAAATAATAATTTATTTTAAAATTTATATATGTTATTAGAGAAAGGATATTTAGAAAAACAGATTGATCCAAGTTTAGATCTTTTCGAAGAAATAAAAACTTTGAAAAAAGAAAAGAACGTTCTACTTTTGGCCCACTATTACCAGAACAACGACATACAGGACATTGCGGATTACATTGGTGATAGCCTAGGGCTTGCGCAGCAAGCAGAAAAAACAAATGCGGATATCATTTTGTTTGCCGGCGTTCATTTCATGGCCGAGACCGCGAAAATTTTAAATCCAACAAAAAAAGTTTTAATTCCGGATCTTAAAGCCGGTTGTAGTTTAGCTGATTCTTGTCCACCTGAAAAATTTTCAGAATTCAAAAAAAAACATCCCGACCATATTGTAATTACTTATATAAATTGTACAGCCGAGATAAAAGCATTATCAGACATAATTTGCACCAGCAGTAATGCAGTTCAAATTGTAGAAAGTTTACCCGCAGAACAAAAAATTATTTTTGCGCCTGATAAAAATTTAGGAGCTTACATAAATAAAAAAACAAAACGCAATATGGTTTTGTGGGATGGAAGTTGCATGGTGCATGAAATTTTTAGTCTAGAAAAACTAATTAAATTAAAAGTACAAAATCCAAACGCAAAAATAATTGCGCATCCCGAATGTGAAGCTGTTATTTTAGAATATGCAGATTTTATAGGAAGTACAACAGCATTGTTAAATTATACAAAAAAAAGTAGCGATAAAGAATTCATTGTTTTAACCGAAACAGGGATCTTACATCAAATGCAAAAATCTAGTCCTAATAAAACTTTTATTCCAGCTCCTCCTAATAATTCCTGCGCTTGCAACGATTGTCCCTACATGAAGCTCAATACTTTAGAAAAAATTTACATTGCACTAAAATATGAGCAGCCCGAACTCGTTATGAATAAAGATCTAATGGAAAAAGCCAAGAGACCAATTCAAAAAATGCTTGAATTATCAGCTAAATTTGGGCTTTAATAACTGGTATTTTTTTAGTAGATTTAAAGGTCTATAATGTATCGTAAGTACTACATATTTCTGGTTTTTTCATTACTAACAGTTTTTGTGTTTTCACAAGCTACCGTTAAAAATGGCTATCAAAAGTTTTATTATGAAAATGGTAAAATTAGTAGTGAAGGATATATGAAAGACGGAAAACCGGATGGTTTTTGGAAAAACTATTTTTTAAACGGAAACTTAAAAATTGCAGGAAATCGTAAAAACTTTCAATTAGATAGCATCTGGAATTTTTACGATGAAAAGGGAAGAGTAACGCGTTCAGTAAATTATAAGGAGGGTAAAAAGAATGGTTTAACTAATCTTTATGATACATTAGGAAAAATAACATCATCAGAAACGTTTGTTAACGATGTTAAAGAAGGACCATCAAAAAAATTCTATACTTCCGGAAAAATTAAAACTATTATTAATTATGTAAATGGAAAACAAGACGGCACCGCGTATGAATATGCAGAGGATTCTACGGTTATTTCTATTGTAAATTATAAAGTTGGATTTACTACCAGTAATGAAAAAATAAACCGAAAAGATGAATTAGGAAGAAAACAAGGTTTATGGAAAGATCTATATCCAAACGGCGATCCTAAAAGAGAAGCGATTTATTTAAATGATTCTATTGATGGTTTTGTAAAGGAATATGATAAAAAAGGAAATCTTACATCTATAAAGAAGTTTGATAATGGGAAATTTTTACCTCACGCGCCAGAAACTCGACAAGTAGAATGGTATAAAGAAAAATATGCTGATGGGTCTTTAAAATACGAAGGTGTATATGATGATGGAGTTGCTATTGGCACACACTATCATTATAAACCCGGTAGAATTTGCGACTCAGTAGAATATTATAACGACTCAACAAAATTATTTTTTAAAAAATGGGTTTGCAGCAATTATTCTATTCCCGACAGCGCTATTGAATATTTTAACGGAACCGTGGTTGCAAAGGGACAAGTAGATAGTGCAAGAAATAGAATTGGTAAGTGGGTTGAATATCATGTTACAGGAGAATTTAAAGGAAAAGGAGTTTATATTGCAGGATCAAGGACCGGCGATTGGGAATTCTTTTATTCATCTGGTAAATTAGAACAAAAAGGAAGGTATGATAAAAAAGGAAGAACTCAAGGGGTTTGGAAATGGTACTATGAAAGCGGTAACTTAATGCGTGAGGAAAATTACGTAAATGGAAAGAGAGATGGAATGATGACAGATTATACCGAGGCAGGAAAAATAATAATAAAAGGAAACTGGATAGACAACAGGAAGGAAGGAATGTGGAATTATGAGAATTCTGAATATTACGAGTATGGAAACTTTGTGAACGACGAGCCGGATAGCTTATGGAAAGGATTTTATAAACCCGAAAAGGCAAAGCTCTTTGTTGGAAAATTTTCGCAAGGAACCCCCGAAGGATATCATACATATTATTATCGTAATGGAAAGAAAATGGTTGAAGGGTCCTATCAGGGCGGCTTAAAAGAAGGCGATTGGAAATTTTATGATGAGCTTGGATACAATTACCTCACCGTTTTTTATAAAGACGATATTGAAATAAAATGGCAAGGCGATAAGATCTTTCCAACCTATGAGCAAAGCGTAAGAACGTATAATATTAAAATTGGCGAGGATAAAACCCAAACCATAAGAAGCAAACCGTAATTCATAAAGGTGAAAGCACAAACACAAGATTTCTCGGCCCTAAACCTATTATCAATTCCCTTGGTGATCTTCGATAATAAAAGGGTATATTTTATAAATGATAAAGCCAGAGAATTTTTAAAACTTTCTAAAAAGAACCTCGACGTTAGTAAACTTAAGCCTTTTGATTTTATACTTCCAGAGTATCATAAGCGTATAAAACAAAACAACCTTAAAATTATTAAAGGAGAAGAATTCCCCCCACTTGAATTAAAAATAAAAGACGGAAAGAACAGAATTGTTGATGTTGAGGCAAAATCAAACGCGGTTAGGGTTGGAAAAATTAAAGCAGTTCAATCCATTTTTTATGAAATTAGCGAGCGAAAACAAAAACACCTTGAGTTAAAGGAGGCCGAAGGAATATTAGAACTTATAGGAAAGAATAATGCCGATATTTTATTTAAATACGAATTGTATCCAAAAGAACACTATTCTTACGTAAGCGAATCTGCGGAAAAAATACTTGGCTACAGCACAAAGGAGTGGCTAAAACAAAAAGACCTTTTCGAAAAGATATTACATCCGGACGAGCGCAAGAAGTATCCAAAAGACACAAATTCGTATATAAAGTTTATAGTTAAAAACCCACGCAACACTTCTAGGTTTATTTCTAAGAGCGGATCAATTGTTTGGCTCGAAACAAACCAAAGCGCTGTTAGAGATAAAAAGGGAAAAGTTGTTTCGTTACTTTGTATAAGTCGCGATGTTACAAAGCAAAAAGAAACCGAAGAACAGCTTAATATAACGCAAGAACAGTTACAGTTAATTGCTAATAACGCACACGATATTATTTATTTTTTCACCTATCAGCCCAAACCAAAATATCTTTTCATAAGCAATTCGGTTAAAAAAATATTAGGCTACGACCCAAAGGATATTTATAAAGACCCTTTCTATTTTAATAAACGCACTGTAGGAAAAAACAACGCGTTTAAACAACAGGAAAAGGTTGCTGCTAAAATGCAACTAAAAGGAACATCGCCTCTTGTAAAAACAGAGTTTCAGATATTGAACAGCAAGGGGGAAGCTGTTTGGATGGAAGACCACGTTAATCCAATAAAGGATGAAAACGGAAAAGTAAGTTTTTTGTTTGGTATAGTTAGAAATATAGATTCCCTTAAACAGAAAGAGGCTGAGCTTAACCAAAAATGGAGCGATTACAAATTATTATTAGATCAATCTCCTATAGCTTTCTTTATTCACGATAAAGGCCTTTGTTTAATGTGTAATAAACAAGCGGTTGATCTTCTTAAAGTAAGATCAGAAAAAGATATTCTTGGCAAGTTCATAATAAACTATATTGTGCCAGAGCAACGAGCGCGCGCAATGGAAAGAATGAGGGCTGCCACGCAAGGAAAAGAGTTTGGCTTTTTAAGCTATCAGGTAAATAACAGTAAGGGTAAAGCGGTTAGCGTTGAGATAAAAACAGTTCCTATAAGATATAATGGCGTTGATTGTGTGTTGTCTTTAGTAAAAGATGTTAGCGAAAAAGAAAAGCTTGAGAACGCAAGAATTAAAGCGGAGCTTACAGAAGTGCACAATAAGAAACTCTTAAAGGAAATTGAGTTAAGAAAGGACGCCGAGGAAAAGATCATAGAGCAAACCTCAAGAATGAAGGCGATCTTTGAAAGCGGAAACCAAACACTCTGGACGGTTGATAAAGAATATAGATATACCTCTTTCAATAAAAAATTTATTGAGGCCTTTTACGAATTTCACAACGCATATCCTAAAGTCGGAGGCAAGCTAGGCGATCTTAAAAATCGACCCGAGATCATGGAGCTTGTAAAAACGTGGAACGAAAAATATAAATTGGTATTTGAAGGAAAATCAATAGACTTTGTAACGGCGCGCACCAACGAAAAAGGCCGCGTTTATAACATGCAGTTTTATTTGAGTCCAATTTATAACTCTGCCGGAGAGGTTGTTGAAGTATATGGATTAGGAAGAGATATAACAGAAAAGGTTAACGCGCAACAAAGCACCTATATGCAAACGGCCAAGCTTCAGTCTTTATTTGAAGGCAGCTCCCATTATATTTGGACGGTTGATGTACATAACAACTTAAGCTCGTTCAACAAAAACTACACCGACCTTATACAGAAAATCTATGGTTCTACGCCGCGGATCGGAGAATCTTTAGATCGGGGAAAAATGTTGGAGAACGACGAATATATAAACCGAATGATGGCTAATTATTCCAAGGCGTTTAAGGGACAAAAAATAAATTTTGAATTAGAGCTGTTTGATAAGAAGGGCGAAAAAATATACTTAGATGTGTTTTTAAATCCGGTGATTCAAAACAATACCACCACAGAGGTTTCCGGAATTGCCCACGACATAACAGAAACCAAGCTTAACGAAGAACACATCAAGCAGTCGTTAAAAGAAAAAGAGGTTCTTTTAAAAGAAGTTCACCATCGCGTAAAGAACAACATGCAGATCATCTCGAGTATTTTAAACCTTCAATCATCATATACAAGCGATGCTAATATTTTAAACTTATTACGTGAAAGCCAAAACAGGATCAAAACAATGGCTTACATTCACGAGAGTTTATATCAAAACAAAACTTTCTCTAGCATTAACTTTAACGAATACTTAACACAGCTTATTAGCAACATCATTCACTCCTATTCAATTTCACCCGAAAAAATGGAATTAAAGGTTGATTGCGAAAAGACGATCTTGAACCTAGACGTTTCCATCCCTTTAGGCCTAATTATTAACGAATTGATCACAAACTCGATAAAACACGCATTTCCAGGCTCCAGTCAAGGAATTATTTCTATAAATTTGCGAACTCAAAACAAATTAGTATTTTTAACTGTGGAAGATAACGGAACTGGAATTGACCCGGTGATCAGCACTGAAAAGAGCGGAACTTTGGGACTTCAACTAGTTTATACTCTTGTTGACCAAATCGACGGGAAGATAAATTTTGAAAGAGTACAACCACACGGAACTAGGGTAAACATTAGCTTTTTAATTTAGATCAATGGAAAACAGCAAATTAAATATTTTTATTGTAGAAGACGAGAGTATTGTAGCGAAGGATATTCAAAATAGCCTTATTAAGCTAGGTTATAATGTGGTTGGTATAGCCAATAACGGAGCCGATGCAATTCAACAAATACAAGAAACAAACCCCGACCTTGTTTTAATGGATATCATGATCAAGGGCCCAATGACCGGAATTGATGTGAGCGAAAAATTAAAGGAAACAATGAATCTTCCTGTAATTTACCTAACAGCTTATGCCGACGAAGCAACATTAAGCAAAGCAAAAATTACCGAGCCATACGGATATATTTTAAAACCATTCAAAGAGATAGATCTTCACAGCTCTATTGAAATGAGTGCCTATAAGCACAAAAAAGATCTTGAGTTGAGAAAAGAGCGCGATTTTCTTTATTCTTTAGTAGAGAACAAAGATGAAGCCGGCGCAGATATTTTGTTTGTGAAAGCAAATAGCAAACTCGTAAAAATTCTTTTAAAGGATATATACTATGTAGAGGCGTTAAAAGATTATGTGATCATAAACACACAATACGCGCGCTATACAGTTCACAGCACCATGAAGGACATTGAAAAGAAATTGGGCAACACTCAGTTCATTCGTGTTCATCGCTCGTTCATCGCCCGCATTGACAAAATTCAGGCGATCGAAAATCAAAACGTGGTGTTGGAGAATGATAAAAAAACAATTCCAGTTGGTGGTTCTTACCGCGAGGAATTGCTAGGTAAATTAAATCTCCTATAAATTATTTGGTGCTTTAGAGGCAGAAACCGCAAAGCATCTTCGATGCTCGCAAAGGTTTACGCAGAGAGAACTAACTAGCCGCAAAAAGCTTAAGAAGGCAAAGAAGCTGCGCTTTATACAAAGAGTCCCAACGATAAACGGTGGGACTCTTTGCGTAATCGAAGATCTTAGCCTTCTTTTAAATACCGGTGATAAAACTTAGCGTACTTTGCGCCTCCTTTGCTAATCGCGAAGCGACTTTGCGGTTTCTGCCTCTTTAAACAACCATGTCGTTCCTTACAAATTACTGAAGAATTATTTTCAGCGTATTTTGTTTGGCCCCATCTGTATTCAGCGTTGCCATATAAATTCCTTTTGCTAACGACTGTCCGTCAAAATTCACATTGGTATTTCCGCGCTCTAACAAATGAATGGTTTTTACGTGCTTTCCATTAATATCCAATATCGATATACTAGCGTCTTTTACATCAGATTTTATATAAGCGTCAAGGGTAGTCATGTCAACGAAAGGATTAGGAAAGTTTTTTATCAGAGTAGATTTTTCCGAAAGCTCTGGCGAAATCGCCGCGTCCGCATCTGCTTTTTTAGCAAGGTAAGTTTGTGAATTTCCTGTAAGCTTTACTTCTACCCTGCGGTTCACGGCCTGGCCCAACTCTTTTGTATTATCATAAGCCGGCATAGTTTCTCCTTTGCAATCAACCACAATTCTATCTGAAGGAATTCCCTTGCCTTTTAAATAATTCCCAACAATGGTTGAGCGCTCACACGAAAGATCCATGTTGAAGTTCTTATCTCCTTCTTCGTCTGTGTGACCCGTGATCAATATTTTTCCTTCAGGATGTTTTTTGTATTCCTTGCTCAAATTATCTAATAGGGTTTTGTAACCAGGCTCAATTTCTTTATCGTTCTTTTTGTATAATACGTTATAGGTTTTATCATAAGAAACAAAACTTTGCCCCTCAATAAACACGCCTGAATCATAAGAATTATCGCTTACGTCGGCAATGCATAATTTAATATGATATGTTTCGTAAGGCGTAACCGGTTGGCGGATCTGCATTAATTTGGTCATACCATCATATTCAATTCCTATATGGCCATCGGTATTTGTTACGTAAAAAGTTGAGTTAGTTGGACGGGCTTTATAAGAGCCGTTTCCGCTTCCATTATTAATGCTGTTAACCGAAACAGGAATATCGGTATTAGGAACAACCGCTAAATTTTTATTAACCGTTATCCCTTTTCCGCTGATCAAAAACGCGAAAATATCGTTGTAATTACTCCCTACAAATTCATCGTATTCTTCCGATCCAAAAACATAATTAAAACTTAAGGTGTCTGCGGTTGGAACAATATCCAATTCAATAATGCAGGCGTCGAACGTTTTTTGATTATTAATTAATGCTTCTAATTCTGCATAACCTGTTTCTTGGGCAACAAGCCCTCTTCCTTCAACACGAGCGTGTGTATTATTACTCATCGAGGGCGATGTGTTTTTACTTGATAAAGCGATGATCCCTCCGGTGGTCATCACCAAACCCTTTTTCATCCCCAAGCGCTCTTTACTGTCTTCAAAAAAACCAAATGCCTCTTCACCACTTGTTTTAGTGATGCTATAATTTTTTAAAACTACCCCTTCGCCAATGAGCGATTCTAATAACTTTTCTGTGGTCTTTATACCGCTTTTTGCCGGCGTGAAAACTTTAAAATCAGAACTGTTCTGTGCCGAGGCAATTAAACAACTCATACTCAACAATCCGATAGATAATAATTTCATCATAGCTTAGGTTTTATAATATTGAGATGCACGAAGGCCCTTGTTCCATAAAATTATTTAAGAAAAGTGATGTTTTTACCCAATTACCATAATTTAACCTTGCCGGCTATGGGTCTCTTTGTATATCTTTGTAACGCAATTCATGCAAAATAGTTACGATGTTATAGTTATAGGCGCAGGTCATGCCGGCTGTGAGGCCGCTGCTGCTGCTGCCAACATGGGCTCCAAGGTTTTATTATTAACCATGAACATGCAAACTATTGCACAAATGAGTTGTAATCCTGCGATGGGTGGTATTGCCAAAGGCCAAATTGTGCGGGAAATTGATGCCCTGGGCGGCTATAGCGGAATTGTTTCCGATAGATCGGCCATTCAGTTTCGAATGTTAAACCGCAGTAAGGGACCCGCCATGTGGAGTCCGCGCACTCAAAATGATCGTATGCAATTTGCAACCTATTGGCGCGAAATGCTGGAGCAAACGCCCAACGTAGATTTCTGGCAGGATATGGCAAAATCGCTCATTGTTAGTAAAGATGGAAAACGGGTTGAGGGGGTTGTAACAGGAATGGGAATTGAGTTCAAGGCAAAAAGCGTGGTTCTCACTAACGGTACTTTTTTAAATGGATTAATTCATATTGGAGAAAAACAAATTGGCGGTGGACGAATGGGTGAAAGCGCATCGTTTGGAATCACCGAGCAATTAGTTCAATTAGGATTTGAGTCAGGAAGAATGAAAACCGGAACCCCTCCGCGAATTGATGGACGCACATTGGATTACTCAAAAATGGAAGTTCAAGAGGGCGACGAGGTGGCTGATAAATTTTCGTATTTACCCAACACATCTCCTTTCTTTAATTCACACAAACCGGAAGTTCCACGTGAATTAAAAAAACAAATTCCCTGCCATCTCACTTACACAAATCAAAAAGTACACGATATTTTAAAAACTGGTTTCGAGAAATCCCCTATGTATTCGGGAAGAATTCAAGGACTCGGTCCAAGGTATTGTCCAAGTATTGAAGATAAAATAACGCGTTTTTCTGAAAGAGAACGCCATCAAATCTTTGTAGAGCCTGAAGGCTGGAACACCGTAGAGATCTATGTAAATGGTTTTTCTACATCCTTGACACAAGATGTTCAAAATCAAGCACTTAGGCTCATACCGGGCTTCGAAAACGCAAAAATGTTCCGTCCGGGCTATGCTATTGAGTATGATTACTTCCCTCCTACCCAATTAAAAATGACTTTGGAGACTAAATTGGTCGAGAATTTATATTTTGCCGGTCAGATCAACGGAACAACAGGGTATGAAGAAGCAGCCTGCCAAGGATTAATGGCCGGAATTAACGCGCACTTAAAAGTGAATGAAAAACCTGAGTTTGTTTTAAAAAGAAGCGAGGCATATATTGGCGTTTTGATAGATGATCTTGTTACAAAGGGAACGGATGAACCCTATCGGATGTTTACTTCTCGTGCAGAATACCGCTTGCTTTTGAGACAAGACAATGCGGACATACGTCTCACAAAACTTGGTTATGATATTGGCTTAGCTAAAAAAGACAGGCTAGATGTAGTTCTTCAAAAGGAAGCAAATTATGTCTCAATCATGAAGCACATTAAAGAAACTAGCGCCCAACCTGAGATCATAAATCCATATTTAGAATCAATCGACTCTGCCCCTATCAATCAAAAAATTAGATATACCAATATACTCTCTAGGCCTAACGTAGACATTAATCAAATGCGAAAAGCAGATCCTGAACTGGAGTCTTTTTTAAACCCCTTCGATTTTGAAACTATTTTACAAGCAGAGATCTTGATTAAGTATGAAGGGTATCTTTTGAAGGAAAGGGAGAACGCGGATAAACTGGAGAGATTGGAAGAATTAAGAATAAGACCGGATTATGATTATGATTCTATTTCCTCATTAAGCACCGAGGCAAAAGAAAAACTGAAGAAGCTAAAGCCCTTTTCTATTGGCCAAGCAAGCCGTATTTCCGGGGTAAGTCCTTCCGACATTTCAATACTTTTAGTGCATATGGGACGCTAGTGTTCCACGTGCAACATTTTATTATATGACTACTTTATCCAACTGTCCGTGTTGTGGCGGAAGCTCTTTTGAGCCTTTTATTTCCTGCAAGGATTACACCGTAAGCCAGGAAACATTTCAGATTGTAAACTGCAAAAGCTGCAGTTTTAAGTTTACCAATCCACGTCCCGATGAAGATAAGATCGGTGATTACTATAAATCTGAAAGCTATATTTCTCATTCCAACACAAGCCAAGGTTTGATCAGTAAACTTTACAAAGCCGTTAGGAATTATACCCTGAAAGGTAAGCTTAAACTCATCTCTAAGCACAGCCAAAAAGGAAACCTTTTGGATTATGGATGCGGTACGGGAATGTTTCTTTCGGTAGCTCGCGGTTCCACGTGGAACGCATTTGGGATAGAGCCGGATCCCGGAGCCAGGGAATTTGCAACCAAGGAGAATAAGATTACGAGGGTATATCCGGACGTGAAAACGGCCAATTCAAACCTAGAGGATGTGCAGTTTAACTGCATTACTCTTTGGCATGTTTTAGAGCATGTAATGGATCTCAACGAAACCCTGTCTTGGTTCAACAAGAAACTTAATTCGGGAGGAGCTTTGATCATTGCAGTTCCTAACTATACGAGCCACGATGCTCAAAGCTATAAAGAGTTTTGGGCGGCCTATGATGTTCCAAGACACCTCTACCATTTTGATCAAAAGACCATGGTGGAGATAGTTCAGAAAGCAGGATTCAAACACACCGAATCTCTGCCCATGAAATTTGACAGCTTCTATGTAAGCATGCTCAGTGAGAAATATAAGACAGGAAGTATTAGTTACATTAAAGCCTTTTTAGCCGGTCTTAGATCAAACCTCAAAGCTAAAGAAGCCAAAGACTACTCAAGCGTTATATACGTCTTTAAGAAGCCTTAAACGGCCATCCATAAGCATTCCTTAAGCGCCCCCAACAGGGCGCTTTTTTATTTGGGACGTCCGTGTTCCACGTGAAACAATTTATACTTATCAACCATTCATTCTATTCATAAGGCACTTAATGGCCAATATTTTTAACAGCACTCTCGTAGAGCTTTTGAAGTTTTTATAGAACTATAATACTTATGAGTATTCGAAGCATGATTAGTGACTACTTTTTCTATATTGATAAATGTTTTTATTCCATTTTGAATGGTTATACTAAAATTATTGAGTTGAGAAATAAATATGAATTGATTTTTAACTTGAATTGCATTGAATATTTATTATTATAATTAAGAATTGATATCCTATAGTTTTCTAAAAACCTCTCCAGAAGTGTTGTTAAATATATTCAACAAATAAGCCCTTGAATGCACATTCATTCAAAAGGATCGTTTAAAGCCGGCTTAGGATTGGCCGAAGGGTAATTGACCTTTATTCAAATCAGGATCCTTTAAAGGGTATAGAAAAGGGCTTAAAGAGGGATTGGTTTTACGCAAAGGGTTGAGGTTTGACATCCATAAATTAAATTTACTTTATGAGATCAACCGCCGTTTTATTTTCATTTACAGCCCTACTCTATATGTTTTCGTTTCAACAAATGAGTGCGTTAATATTCCACCCATCAATAAAAAGACAGTGGCGTATTTAAAAACCAAGATCGGAAAAACGGTTGGCCATTATTGCAATGATCTTTTTTAGGAGACCCTCAAAGCAGGCGGATTAGAATATAGCGGATATCATTTCGGGCAAGCAATTGATTATACAAAGGATTGTGTTTTTCCAGGAGATGTGATAACGTTTAGAAATGTGGAGTTAAGTTGGAAAAGAAACGACAGTCTTGTTGGAATAAAATTTGATCAGCAGCTAGACTATTTTATTTATAAAGTAAAATCAAAAGGCGTTTATGTTTTAGCAAGAACAGAAACGGAGGGCGATAAACACAAAGTTGTACTTACCGATATTGAACAAAAAAGATCAAGGGTGAAAAACCTAAAGCGTATATGCCGAGTAAATAAAAAGCACAAGTGGCTGATAGTCAACATCTTGATGCTAAACCCCTCTATGTCAGGCTCTTGTTAAGAAGGTGTGTGCGGGAATATTTAAACGAACCCTATTCACTTCAAGAGAGTATTGATTAGAAAACCAGTTTTAATAATATTGGATCTTCCTAAAATGCATTGTTCCTTGACTTAAAACATAGTCTGAAACAACAAAACACCGAAGCCAATTCCCTTTCTTATCATACGAAATATATTTATTGATAGCCTCAGCCGAATTGTCCATCTCGCTTTCAGCGCTTCCAACAATGCTTGTTGCCGACTCAACTTTGGAATTAAAATCATACTTGAAAGAAGACCGTTCAAAATAACCAGAAGGCGAGGTGGTTTTATTACTTACAATTCTGTCTAGAGAGTCTACTGTTATTATTTGTTGGAAAATAAATACATTTAGGCTGTCATAAATTTTAGAAACTATGCATGTGTCGGTGCGTTTCGAAACCGTGGAGTAACAAACTTTTTTACCCTTATAACTAGTCTGTTTTACACAGAAATTCTTTTCGTTATAAGTATAAACAGTTTTGCCTTTCCCTGAGGAATCTCTGGTTTCTAACAAAAGGCCTACTGGGCTAAAAAAATATTCGGTTTTCACAATAAGCCTTTCAGAGGTCGGGTTCAAGCTATCGTATCTATACTGAACGTGTTCTGTAAAACTTTTCACGCTTCCTTTTAGTCCAAAACTTGCAAGGGTTGTGTTTTGCGAAAACAACTCCGCCTGAAGCAAGAAAACAAAAAAGAAGACGAACGCCCTAATGATCATTAAAACAAAGATAATAAAAAAACGCCCCAGGAAACCCAGGGCGTTTTGTGATGAACGTTTTATTTACTCATAGCCGCCAATTGCTCTTGGCTAACTCCTGTTGCCGAATATCCTCCGTCGTGATAAAGATTTTGCATCGTAACCGAACGGGTAAGATCACTGAATAAAGCCAAACAATAGTTTGCGCAATCTTCAGCACTCGCATTTCCTAATGGAGATTGCATGTCAGCGAAATCATAAAATTCAGTAAAGCCTTTAATTCCACCACCCGCTGTTGTTTTGGTTGGAGATTGTGAAACTGTATTGATGCGCACCTTTTTTTGTTTACCATAGTGGTATCCAAAAGTTCTTGCAATACTTTCTAACATAGCTTTAATATCTGCCATATCTGTATAAAAAGGGTAGGCGCGTTGTGCAGCAATGTATGATAAAGCCACAACCGAAGCATGATCGTTTAGCGCATCCATTTTGTGGGCCACTGCTAACATTTTATGAAACGACATTGCAGAAACATCAATTCCCTTATTAAAATATTCATAGTTCAATTCGGTATATGGAATGTTCTTGCGAATGTTAACGCTCATTCCAATAGAGTGGAGAACGAAATCAATTTTTCCGCCCAAAACATCCATCGACTCTGTATATAGTTTTGTAAGATCCTCAACGCTGGTTGCATCAGCCGGAATAATTTTTGAGCCGGTTGATTCTGCCAACTTATTTATTTCTCCCATACGCATAGCTATAGGGGCGTTGGTCAGTGTAAATGTTGCGCCTTCTTCATGACATTTTTGTGCCACTTTCCAAGCGATCGAGTTTGCATCTAAAGCGCCGGTAATTATACCGCGCTTACCTTTTAATAAATTGTATCCCATGTTAGTTTTTTAGTGATGCAAATATAACATAATTGATGCAAGAAACAGGACAACAAGACACAAGACACTGACTTTCAAATTGCTATTTATGTCATCTAGCCTGTTCGCTCAAACAAATAAATGGGTAAAATGAGTAGTTTTGATTTATGACAGCAATGCTTAATCTTGGAGGATCGGAAATAATTGTTTTAGGCTTACTTTTATTAGCGACTATTGTTTTTTTTTAGTTCTTCGGAGCGTTAGAAAAAAGAAATAGTTTAAAACTACGGGCCTAATTCGAGCTTAAAAGATCTTTGGCGTTTTTAATAGCCGATTCGGTTGGTTTACCAGTGCTTAGCATTTTGGCTATTTCAACCGTGCGCTCGTCTTTATTCAATACTTTAATAAAAGACCTGGTTTTTTCTTTGTCGTCGTTTTTATAAACGAATAGATGATGTTGGCCCTTACTTGCAATTTGGGGTAGGTGAGTAATACTGATCACCTGCATCTTGCCTGCCATTTGTGAAAATATATTTCCCATTTTATTTGCCACGTCGCCGCTGATGCCCGTGTCGATCTCATCAAAAATAATAGTTGGTAAAGCGCGCTTTTGGGCAAGAACCGATTTCAAACTTAACATTAAGCGCGACATTTCTCCGCCTGAAGCAACTTTATGTAGTTCTTTAAATTCTCCACCTTTGTTTGCCGAGAACATAAATGAGATCTCGTCAATTCCCGTAGCGCTTAATTCCTCTTTGGTTTTTAATTCAATTTTAAATTTGGCATTCTCCATCGACAGATCATTCAAAATAGAATCGATGCTTTTTTCAATACCGCCGATAGACTTTTTGCGCTTATCGCTCACGTCTTTTGCTTGTTTTTTACAAGAAGCCTCAACTTTAGCAATTTCTTTTTTGAGTTTTTCGATCTCAACTTCAAGACTACTGAATAATTGTAATTTTCCTTCAATCTCGTCTTTTATCTTTAGCAATTCGGAAATAGAACCAACCGAATGTTTTTTCAATAAGCGATTGATCTTATCGAGCTTATCGTTTATGTCGTTTAATTTTTCAGGATCAAAGGTCAACTTTCCCTCTTCGTTTTCCAGCTCGTTGTAAACATCTTTTAATTCGATGTGTGAAGCGTTGATACGATCAAATAGCTCTTTGTATGAAGTGTTGAATTTTGTTATGGATTGTAATTGCTGTTTTAATTGGGCAATATTCGAAAGTAAATTACTTTCTCCACCACCCAAATTCCCTGCTGTTTTTGCTAATGCCGATTTAATGAACTCAGCATTTTCCATAGTTTCGCTTTCTTCCTCTAGTTTCTTTACATCGTTCTCGTCTAATTCAAATTCATTTAATTCGTTGAACAAAAACTGATAGTAATCCAGATCTTTCTTCGCTTGTTTCTCCTTGGTATCTAATTCTTCTAATTGCTTTTTATGTTCTTGCAATTGCTTGAACGACTTTTTATATAATTCAAAATCATTTGATGTTCCCGCAAAGGAATCTATCAACTGCAATTGAAATTTTGTTTGATTGAGTAATAATGTTTGATGTTGCGAGTGCACATCAATTAAATTATCTGCAATTTCTTTGAGCGCGGTTAAATTTACAGGACTATCATTAATAAACGACCTTGATTTGCCCTCGCCATTAATTTCGCGCCTTAAAATCACCGGATTTTCGAAATCTAGCCCGTTTTTAACAAAAAAATCGCTTAAATCGTAGTTTTTTACATCAAATTCAGCCTCAATTAAGCATTTTTTAGCCTTATTTTGAAGCGAACCTGCATCAGCTCGGTTGCCCAAGGCTAAACCCAAAGCCTCTAAAAAAATAGACTTACCGGCACCGGTCTCCCCCGTAATAACACTTAATTGTCCGGGGAAACTCACGTCAAGCTCCTCTATCAGGGCATAATTACTTATATATAGGCGTTTTAGCACTAAACTAAAGGTCGGCTTTTTATGTCAAACGTTAAAAATATATTTTCAACACCCAACCAGTCAGTCTCAGGCAGCGTATTGTGAATAAGGGAGTCTATATAATAAACCGCTTACTCAATATTTTAAAACACTTACTCAATTATAGCGACCACTTACATGAATCGCCCAACCTTAACATAAAGAAGTGCGTATTAAATAGAAACACACA
>Ga0068872_10000043_pt1 | contig 92281 bp, 65 predicted proteins | sample NOAtaG_7_FD_66441 | JGI IMG/M metagenome (GOLD analysis project Ga0068872, IMG submission 66441) | Freshwater lake microbial communities from Lake Erie, under a cyanobacterial bloom - NOAA_Erie_Diel1S_2200h metaG | ecosystem: Environmental > Aquatic > Freshwater > Lake | place: USA: Ohio, Lake...
TGCCATTTTCCTTCAATTCCATTTATAGTATTTATAGGTGTGCCCCAACGGTTATAAATCGCTGCCTTTAAATTTTTAATATTTTGTGTAGTTAATTTAAATTCATCATTTTCTCCATCGCCATTGGGGCTAAAAACATTGGGTATATAAATTTGAGGTTCTAGGCTATCGGGGCAGAAATTAACAGTTATATTATATGTAAAACTATTACTACAACTATTAGCATTATTAGTAACAGTAATATTATACATTAATTTGTCATTCTCTAAATACCAAGGTAATTGTATAAAAGGCTGTGCAATAGTATCACTACTTAAATATTGCGCTGGCTGCCATTTGTAATTGTAACCGCTTTGTGGCATATTTTCTAATAGCACTGTATCTCCTCCACAAAGAGTAATATTTTTATCAGTTAATGTAACATTAAATGGTAATACTGTAACCGTTACGCTATCTAATCTGGTATGTGGTGCGTGTATTGTATCAGTAGTATACAAATAATAGGTAGTTGTTTGCTTTGGGCTAACCGTTACATTTAAATTATTACTTACAAAACCATCACCAGTAAACCAACTATAATTACGCCAATATCTACCCTCTCTACTATTTAACTGTACTGTATTCCCCTCACATATTACTGTATCACTTATGTTTGCTTTCTTATATAGCGTATCAACTTCAATTACATTAATGTAGTCAAACATATAATAACCTCCAGTTTGGTCGGGTGAAGAAGTGATTTTTATTTTTGTTCTAGTATTAGGGAAAAAATTTCCAATATAAACGTATTGATTATTCGGTTCTATTGGAGAATAAATGGTGTCAATGATATGTGCGCTTTCATAAAATAAATTAGTATCCGCTTCAATTTGTGGTACTCTGTCTAAAATATAATTGTTTGTTGAAATAGAATCGTTTGTAAATAAGATTCCTACACGATTAACAGCAAAATCATAGTATGAGCAACGTGAGAATTTCATTTCAATTTTATACTTATAGTCTGGGTTTAATTTCTTGGACAACTTTGTGCCAATAACTTCACGATAGTTATTATTTGGAACACTAAAATTAGAAAATAAAACTAAACCCACTTGATTGTCGTTATAGTAATAATCAGGGGACGTTGTAATTGCACTAAACCAATAAGTTAAATAAGGAAAATAACACATTGGAACTAACAAGCCATCACAGTTATACAGAGAACCTCCGCAGGCAGGAAGTGGATTAGGCAAAGTATTATCAATAAAATCGGGATTCTTAACAAGATTTAATTGCCCAAAGGCGTTTACAGATAAAATAATAAAAAGGGCAGTTAAGAAGATTCTTAACTGCCCTAATTTATATTTTATTACAACTTGCATATTTTTGATATTTTTTAAACCTTCAAGGTCTAGCCGAGCTATTACGTTGTAAGACCTTGAAGGTTTTACATCCGGCACAGGCAAAGATTTACTAATTTTTGTGGCCTATACTCTTACCAACAGCATTTTTCAAGAGTTAAATCTGGGGCAGAATGAGTAAGGTTGGGCAATTTAAGGATTAAATTCAAACGCCCCAATATCAGGATTTGTACGAATGTTTCCGTCAAAATCGGTAGGAGAGAGGGTAGCTCCATCAATTAAACCTTTATCAATACAAGGTGATCCTGCATTTAATCGTACATCCGATACTTTGTTTTTTAAAAGCGGATCGGAATTTAAAATTACATTCGAAAAATGGTTGGCATCACTATAGTTATAATAGCTTGTAGTGGATTTTATTAAACAATTTTTAAATACGTAATTGCTGTCGGCGCCAGCTTTAAAGTCGCTGCTAATTTCGTTTTCTTTATCTCCATTAATAATACAATTAGTAAAATTGGCATTAAATGGCAGGCTCTGAGCACCAGTAAAATTATTCATTAATAATACTGGATTTTTTCTGTTTTCGTAATTCCAATAATTATTAAAAGTGCAATGGGTAAATTTGTAATTGCCTCCATATATAAGAGCAAGCGAGTTGTTGCCGGTATTAGTTACTATAGTGTTTTTCGCGTCAATATTATAAAAGCGCGATAAAATTCCCCAGCCTGTAATGTTTCTTATAAATACATTATTAAGCTTTAATTTATTTTTAGCAAAGCCATCGCTTAATACCTCTGCCTGTATTCCAATATAACTGTTTTTAATAATGGCATAGTTAAATTCACAACTGTCATTACCTTCATTTATCCATATTCTGTCCCATTGTCCGGGCACTTCTTTATAATAGTTTTCTAACCGTCCTCCTTCAAATGTAACCGGTTCTTCTTTGGTTCCGTTTACTTTTATTGAACCGTATTTATAAACCCATAGTCCGCTCGATTTTGTATAAAAATGGATTCTTGCTCCGGCATCAATAATTAATTTTTGTGCAGAGTCCACAACTAAATAATCAAATATTACAATGGGTTTATCTTTGGTCCATGTTTTAATTGTGCCCGGATTGGGATCCAGCAGGCTAAATGGAGGTAGACCTTTAATACGTGTATCTGCCCGGTAGTAAATGGCATCTTGCCCCCAAGCAACCAAATCTACATCCTGTATATTTCCATTTGTGTTAAATACAATACTGTCCTGAACTACCAGTGGACTATTGATATTTGTAGGATTTATAGTTACCTGAACAAAAATCCATAAACTATCTTTCGGTCCAATTATTAAATCTTTAAAACTGCTACCAGATTGGCCATCTACGTTTAAACGATAAGGCGAATTGCTACCCCCGGCCAGTTTTAAACTGTTAATTTTGATAGATTCGTTGTATGGATTATATACTTGAAGTATTTGAGTAGCAGAACCCAGTTGGGTAAAAACGGTATCGAAGTAAACGGTATCGTTACTAAAATTTAACTTGGCGGATGTATCATTTATGAAGCGTTCTTTTTTGCAAGCATAAATATACAATGCGGTAAATAGGATAATTAGCGAATTTTTAAAATTCAATTTCATTTATTCGAAAGTGATTTTATAAATTTTTTTTCCGGAACCATAAGCATAATGGGTATTGTTTCCAACATAAACAGTCTTATATATATTTCTGTTCTCCGTTTCGTTTAATTTAATTGTTTTCCATTCTTTTTCATTTAAGTTTTTATAGGCTAAATAACTTTTTCCGCATGCTAGCACCAGGGTATTATTGGCACAATTAACATCCCATATAAAACCAATATCTGGTAATATTAAAGGTACTTTATTAAACTCAGCATATGCTTGTTTTCTTTGCTTAATATTAGGCCCCCCCACCATTAGGGTATGTTGCTCGCTAATAAAAAAATCATGAATAATGCCTTTAGATTTTATTTTTGTTTTTTTCCAGGTTTTTCCATAGTCAGAACTACTTATTAACATTGATTTATTTGGATGATACAGATTTACAAAAAGTTGATGGCTTGTTGGATTTGTATTAATTCTCCATGCCATATTAAAAACTGAATGATAAACTCTTTTCCAGTTTTTACCACCATCTTCAGATCTTATGATAAAGCCATTTGGTATAGCTTTTTCCGATCTTGCTATTTTAGATTTACCACCACAAATAATAATTTCTTTATCGTTAATTACCCATACAGAATATAAACTAGAAGTTTTATATTTAGTTAAAACCAAATTAGTCCATTTATTATTTATGGCATCATAAAAGAAAATGGTTCCTTTATCGCCGGTTAAAATATAATGATGTTTATCAATTTGGGCAGCACTTAGGATATTTGAACCGTTTGAAGGATAATTAATGGAAGAAATTTGGTTATCCTTTAATTGAGTAATAACACCATGTTTACCCAAAAACCAAACATGTTGGTTGTTAAACACCAATGCTTCGTAATAGGATGAGTCGCAAACAGAATGGGCATTACTTATCTCTACAACATTCGGCTTTTGTGCAAATGCTATAACGTATAGTAAATTTAAAAACAGATATAGAGTAATATTTTTCAAACAATACTTAAATATAATTAATTAGGTTCCATAAAAATTTTACCTAATACGTCATTACCATTTCTCTTACCTAAAACTACCCCTTCAAGGATGTTTCTTTGAAAATAAACTTTCGGTCTTAAAATAACCGGTTGTTTTTGCCCTCCAATAACTTCAGTCGGGTACACTTTTCCAATATTGTCCATAAATACTTTTACGGGTATCGCCTTTCTGAAGTTACCAACTGAATTTGGGTTTTCAGGAACAAATCCAATATTACGCGGATTGTCGTTGTAAATAAAATAGATTCCGTTTTTAACTACAAAGGGAAAGTAGGAGGAAAAGAAACCGTTATCATTGATGGAAACCTGGTTTTTTGCTATTCTGCTGGTCCATTCAATTTCGCCATTTATATTAATGCGTATTGCAATTATATCATTGTAGTAATAGTAATCGTTACAATACGTAATGCCGGTTCTAAAATCGGTATTACAAATTTGACTGTTATAATTTTGTTCTGCGAGAATGATTGTACCTCCATCCGTATTGGGGATAATAAAATTAATTGTAAATCCACTTAGTTCTTTTTTCTTCTTTAATTTGCGTTCACTTAAAAAGTGTTTTAAAAATTCAACAGGTAATTCTTTAATCCCTTTACCTATTATATTAAGATTGGTATTTGAAATATTTAAATAAAACACCCCAGTAAAATCATCTTGAGTGTTTTTTTTGTTAGAATAAAATCCGCTTACCATTAAACTATTATTGCCGGTAGATTTAATGCCTATATCGGTAATATTTTTTTCGGGTAATTCTATTTCAAATTCTTTAAATAAACCGCTTTCCAGGTCGCAAGCCATAATGGAGTATGAATATAAATCGTATTCAAACATACTTCCTGATTTTGGTGAATGTTTGATAAGGGCATAAATTAAATTGGTTGAAACCATTTCCAGCTTCACAACTTCTGATGTTTTAATGGGAAGATTAAAAGTAAAGGAACATGTTTTTTTGATTTCAATTAAACTATCTATTTGTTTAATTTTTAAAGAAAGGTTGTTATTTTTTTCAAGCACAAAAACCGAAAGTAAATAGGGATTATCTCTAATTTCTAGAATACTATGAGAGGCATACAAATCTTCATTAATCGAATCTACCGAAACTGTTTTAGCCTCTGGTAATAATTGTGGGTTTAATTTTTTTATAACTATTTCCCTGTTTTTATTTTGTGTTCTTAAACCGGTTACAAAAAAATAATTTTTGAGGTTTGTAATTTTATCTACTTTAATTTTAGGATCATTAAATAGTGTAGATAGTTCTGTACTTTTTTCTGTTTCTAAACTAGAGGTATTAATAAGATCTATTAACCATTTTTCTTTTGTAAAAAGGCGTTTTGATTTTTTTCTAATTAATACAACATCATTTTCGTTAAAACAAACATTTTTAATATAAGTATTAGAGGGTGTTTTAACTTCTTTTCCCCATTTAATTTGTGGTCCCGTTTGTGCAAATAGCGATACTGAATTTACAAGCAGGAAAGTTATTAAAACAGCGATTTGCATTTGTATTACGATTTGTATTTAATATTTTCAACGGCTTTGTTTTTATTTGCTAATTGTCCGCATGCTGCGTCAATATCTTTTCCGCGACTTCTTCTTACATTTACAATTACTCTGTTTTTTTCTAGGTAATTTGTAAAAGCCATTAGTCTGCTTGGAGTGGTTTGTTCAAATTCTCCTCCCTCAATTGGGTTGTATTCTATAATATTTACTTTCGATTTTACTTTTTTGCTAAAATCAACAAGCTCCTGAGCATCAGTTAGCGTGTCATTAAAGTTTTTAAATACAATATATTCTAAAGTTACGCGGGTACCTGTTTTATCGTAAAAGTAATTTAATGCCTCTGCTAAACTCTCAAGCGTGTTTTGTTCATTAATGGGCATTATTTTATTTCTTTTTTCATCGTTTGCAGCATGTAAGGATAAGGCCAGGTTAAATTTAACACCATCATCGCCTAGTTTTTTTATCATTTTAGAAATTCCAGCAGTAGAGACCGTTATGCGTTGTGGCGACATGTTTAATCCATCAGGACTTGTAATTTTTTCTATACTGGTTAAAACATTCTTATAATTTAAAAGAGGTTCTCCCATACCCATATAAACAATATTGGATAATGGGATATTATAATTTTCTTCCGATTGTTTTTTAATAATTACCACCTGATCAAATATTTCATCTGCATCTAAATTTCTAAGTCGCTCCAATTTACCGGTGGCACAAAATTTACACGTTAAACTACAACCAACCTGCGACGAAATACAGGCAGTCATTCTGGAAGGTGTAGGGATTAAAACTCCTTCAATAACGTGGTGGTCAAATAATACAAAAGCGTTTTTAATGGTTCTGTCGCTACTTTTCTGAAAATCTTTTAAGCCAATTGCGTTTATAACAAAATTTTCTTTTAGCTTTTCTCTTAACTCTTTCGATATGTTGGTCATATCGTCAAAAGCAGAAACTCCTTTGGTCCATAACCATTCATAAACTTGTTTGGCTCTAAAGGGTTTTTCTCCAATATCAATAAAGGCATTGTTAAGCTCTTCCTTGTTTAGTTTTCTAATATCAATTTTTCTTTCGCTCATAAATAAAAAAACCCACCTAAAAGAGGTGGGTTTATATAAAATAAAAATAATTTATTTTGAAAAACCTACTGGGCTACCCACGCGTGTCATAGCACAACGGAAACCGATGTAGGAAGTAGATTGTTTCTGGTCTAGGTATCTTCTGGAACCCGGATGCATCCAATACGCGCGGTCTTTCCAAGAAGCGCCTTTGTATACACGGGCATTATCATTAATCATTGTGGCAATACCCCAATCGTACATTGATTTATTTGCAGTACGATTTTGATATCCTTCTGCACCTTCACTGTAATAGATGGTAGATTCCCAATCGCCATCTAGATGATTGATGTTATCCGATTTTTTATAGTTTCTGCGTTCGGCTAGGTTATCTATTTCTAAACCAACATCACGGGTTTTAATTCTTCCTAACGAATCTTTTTCTACTATATTACCTTCTTCATCACGTTGCTGAGTTTTAAATACATTACCACGGAACGGACGAAAATCAGATTTGTCTTCAGCAGATAGCGGACGATAAACATCCATTACCCACTCCGAAACGTTACCAGCCATGTTATATAGACCATAATCGTTTGGCCAATACGAGAATACAGGAGCCGTTACGTCAGCGTTATCATTTAAATACCCTGCTACCCCCATGTTATCACCACGTCCACGTTTAAAGTTTGCCATCATTTGACCAATGTATTGAGGCTGATCGTTACGCACATAGTGACCAGTCCATGGGTATAAACGGCGTTGCACGATACGCTCTTGAACAGAGTTTCCAACTAAAGAGAAAGCTGCAAATTCCCACTCAGCTTCGGTTGGGAGACGATACTTTGGTAAAAGTATACCATCTTCCATACGTACTTTACGCTCACCGGTTCCTTTAGGATTGTAATCAGGTAAGTTAATTTTAATAACCCCTTCGTACTGGTTAGCTAAATAAGCGTCTGTATTAAAGTTGTTTTCATTTACCCAAGAAGCAGGGTCCAAGTCTAAAATACCTTCGCGGTATAAGATAAACTCATTAACCCTATCTGTGCGCCAATTACAAAAATCGTTTGCCTGAAGCCAGTTAATACCTACAACAGGATAATCTTTATAGGCTGGATGGCGGAAATAATAATCTACATAAGGCTCGTTAAACGCCATTTTATCACGCCAAACTAATGTATCGGGTAATGCTTTTTTGTACACTTCAGGATAATCAGCTCCAAACACATTACGAGTCCAGTATAAATACTCACGATAGTGATTGTTAGCAATTTCAGTTTCATCCATATAAAAAGACGAAACAGTTACGCGTCGAGGAATATTATTCCAATCATAAGTTACTTCCTGTTCGGCTCTACCCATTGTAAAGGTACCCCCTTCAATAAGAACTAAACCCGGACCGGTCTCTTGTTCAAAATAAGGAACATCTTCAAATCCACCCATTTTAGGGTCGTTATAGTTCCATCCGGTTACGGAAGATGTAGGTTTTTTACATGCAGGATTTACCAAAACACCTGCAACCAATAAACCAAATCCAATTGTTGTTTTTATATTTTTCATAGTTATGAAAATGCCATTTAATAATATTAACTAAAAAGAAGGGCAACTTATTGTGCGGAACTTCTTCTTTTTGGGTTTACAAGGTAATTGTAAACTGGTGGATAATTCATGAGAACCTGCAGTTGCGTTAGCTAACTTAGAAACGGTTACATCATACGAATATCCAATTTTAAATAACTTTTGTTGAATTCCAACAGTAAGTATAAAAGCATCCTGATTTCGGTACCAAATACCTCCCACGATAGGACCTTTATTTGCATATAAACCAATGTTTAATTGCTGGAAATTTTGCTGGCGTTGAAATAAAATATTGGGGGAAATGCTGGTTTCTGCGGTACGATCACCAACCGGAATAACAACGCCTCCGTGGGCTGTAATTTTCATTGGCAACTTTGAAGTTCCAATAAATCCTTCGTTTGGTTGAGTTAAGTGATGAACAGAGGCCCCTACAAAATATTTCTTACTATAGGCTAAAATACCTGCAGAAAAATCAGGATAACCTTTTGTGATGTTTTGAGTTGCGTCTGTTTCCCCGGTAGGATAAATAAAACCATTGCGCTGGTCTATCATATCGCCGAAAGTTAGTTTAGAACCATCTAAGGTTTTTTGCATGTAAGTTGCCTGCAAACCCGTTCTGATGGTTAAATTACGGGATACATTTAACTGATAGGAATAAACACCGCTAATGGCTGTGCTATTGATTACATTGTTACCAGCCCGGTCGTTATATACCATAAGCCCTATACCTCCGCTTAAAGCGTCTATGTGCTGGTCGTAGGATGCAGCATAGGTAATGTAGGTGCGATAAAGATTAGGCCATTGATTACGGTAGTTTAAGACAAATCGCGGACATCTAACCGAACCTGCAAAAGCCGGGTTGAGGTAAAGTGGATTGGCATAAAACTGAGTAAAGATTGGATCTTGAGCCTTTGATTCTGAAGGGTTTATTAACCAGGTAACCAGTACCAAAAGGCTAACTAATTTGTATAATTTGCGCATATTACACTTTTTGTTAGGATACGAATATAATACTTTATTGATATTTTTACAAAATAATGTTCTTTTCAACTAAATTTTTATGTAAAAACAATAATCTATTTTAATTGTCGTTTTAAGAACGCATCCTTATTTTTGGATACATTATTTATGAAAAAAATCTATTTTTATTATCTATTAGGTGTTATACTTTCCTTTTTTTGCTCCGAAGTATCTATAGCTCAGCGTATTAATACTAAAAACAATCCCTCCTTTACCCAAAACAATCAAGAAATCCTAAACGTAAATTTAAAGTGGAGCGAAAATAAATCTATTTTTTACGGTGAAAATCTATCCTATTCCTATTTTTCTTTTAACGAAGCCGATTATGATTTTTTAAACAATGGTTTACCCCTGTTTTGGTGCACTTTGGATAAAACTATTTCTTTTGAGCCTGAGCAAATCGAATTAATTAACCCGGTTTTTGAGATAGTTTCTGATGGGAATAAAAATAAAGGAGTAGAATTTATTGAGGAAACAATTAAGTTAGAATGGAACCTGGGATACGCTAGGAAGTTGCCTATCCTTAAAATTGGATTTGTTCCTCTTGTTAAAAAAAACGGTCAAATTTCTCGGCTTTTATCTGCTCAAATTAAGATTACATACAGTAAATCCAAGCGAATAAATGTTATTCAAAATCAACGTTTTTATAGCCAAAACTCAGTCTTATCGAGCGGAAACTGGTACAAAATTGGAGTAGTACAAACCGGTATTTATAAAATTGATTATGCTTTTCTAAAATCTTTAGGTATTGATGTTAAACTGCTAAATCCTTTAAGTATAAAATTATATGGTAAAGGCGGTGGAATGTTGCCTTTTAAAAACTCAGATTATCGTCCGAATGATTTGCCTGAGAATGCTATTTTCATAGAAGGTGAAAATGATGGGAAGTTTGATAGCACTGATTATATTTTGTTCTATGGCCAGGGCCCTGATAAGTGGATCAGAGATAATGTTTCCTGCATCGGTTACTCCTTACAGAAAAATATTTACACCGATACAACTTTTTATTTTATAAATGTAAGTTCTGGATTAGGGAAGCGCATCTCCAATATGAACGAGCCTGCACCTCCATCAAACTATTCTGTTACTCAGTTTGATGATTTCAGGAGTTATGAAAAAGATCAGTTAAACTTAATTAAATCGGGCCGTGAGTTTTACGGTGAGTTTTTTGAGTCCATAACGGATTATACATTTGAATTTAAATTCCCTAACTTAATTACCAATGTTCCAATAGGTTTAAGGGCATCGGTGGCTGCGCGCTGTGTGGGTTGCTCGTCGTCCTTTACTCTTAGTGCCTCAGGTTCCGATTTAAATAAGAACATTCCCGTTGCCTCTGCACCATCTGTTTATTATGGAGATTATGTAATGCTTGGTAGCATATGTACCAATTTTAATGCTCAGGTAAATTCTTTTCCACTTAAAATATCTTATAACAAAACCGGAGATTCTTTTGGTTACCTCAATTTTATTGAATTAAAAGCCCGACGAGGATTAATGATTGATGAAAACCAAATGTTTTTTAAAGATTTAAATGCAGTAGGTAATGGAAATATAGCTTCCTACACACTTGGAAACTTCTCCTCCAATTATCAGGTTTGGAATGTTACCAATCCGGTTAATGTCTCAAGGGTTGGAGGAACCGTAAATGGTACTAATTTGATTTTTAAATGTCAAAACGATTCTATCGTTGATTTTGTAAGTTTTCATACTAGTATTGGTCTTTTGAGGCCTTTCGTTTCAAAAAAAGTTACCAATCAAAATTTACATGCTTATCCACAGGCCGATTATATAATTGTTACACATCCTTTGTTTAAAAAGCAAGCGGAGGATTTGGCGGCTATCCACAAAACGGTAGATTCCTTATCTGTAAACATAGCAACAACAGAAGAAATTTACAACGAGTTTTCATCCGGCATGCCTGATGTTACCGCTATTAAAGACTTTATTAAGATGTTTTACGATCGTGCTACAAACGCCAGCGAACTTCCAAAATATCTTCTGCTTTTTGGCGACGGATCTTATGATAATAAAAATTTTACGCCCAGTAACACTAATCTTATTCCAACCTATCAGAGCGAAAACTCTACACAGCCTATTAATTCATATGTTTCTGAAGATTATTTTGGTTTGTTGGACGATAATGAAGGTGATTTAATTTCAGATGTTATAGATATAGGAATTGGCAGATTTCCTGTAAAAAATGTAAAGGATGCTAACGGGATAGTAAATAAAATCAGAATGTATTTGATGCCCACCAGTTACCTGGATATTAAAGAGTCTAATCAATCGTGTTTAGCTGATGGTAGTGCAAACAGAACCGGCTATGGCGACTGGCGAAACGTTATTTGTTTTGTTGCCGACGATCAGGATGGAGGAACACACATGGCGCAAGCAGATGCTCTTTCTAATTTAGTGGATACTGTTTACAAAGTGATTAACATCGATAAAATTTTTTCTGATGCATATAAACAGGAGGTTTCTGCGGGAGGGCAAAAATACCCGGATGTAAATGAAGCCATTAACAGACGGCTCGAGCGGGGTGCATTAATTGTAAATTATACCGGACATGGAGGTGAAACGGGTTGGTCAGGGGAGCGTATTTTAGATATGCCTATGATTCAAAACTGGTCGAATATTAATACACTACCGTTGTTTGTTACTGCAACTTGTGAGTTTAGTCGATTTGATGATCCGGCCAGAACTTCAGCAGGAGAGTTAGTTTTTCTTAATGAAAAGGGCGGAGGAATTGGCTTGTTAACTACTACGCGTTTGGTTTATTCTAATCCCAATTATCTTCTTAATGTTAATTTTTACAAACATGTATTTGATACTCTTAATGGGCAAATGGCCCGTTTAGGTGATATTATTCGATTAACTAAAACAAGCAGTTCTGCATCTGTTAATAATAGAAACTTTACGTTATTAGGAGACCCTGCTATTCGTTTAGCTTGTCCTTCTAACCAGATTTTTACCTCATCCATAAATAACTCTTCTATCAGTTCGTTTACAGATACAGTTAAGGCTTTATCAAAAATAACCGTTAAAGGTTTTGTTGCTAACAACAGTGGTTCCAAATTAAATGGTTTTAATGGAGTTTTATATCCAACTGTTTATGATAAAAAAGCTACAATAACCAGTTTAGGTAATGATGGACCACCTGATGCCACTCCTCGCATGAATTTCTTCTTGCAAAAAAATGTGGTATACCGAGGTAAAGTTTCCGTAACAAATGGTGATTTTGAATTTTCTTTTATTGTTCCTAAAGATATATCATACAACATTGACTATGGTAAAATAAGCTATTATGCCGAAAATGGTAAAACGGATGCAAATGGATATGAAAACCGTTTTTTAATTGGAGGTTTTAATGATAAAGCCCCTGCAGATAATAGCGGACCGGAAATTAAACTATTTATGAATGACGAAAAATTCGTTTCTGGAGGATTAACCAATGAAGCACCTAATATTTTTGCAAAAATGTTTGATGAAAACGGCATAAATACCGTTGGTAATGGTATTGGGCATGATATTACTGCAATCTTGGATGAAAATACCGACAAAACTTTGGTATTAAATGATTTTTACCAGGCCGAAACCAATAGCTACCAAAAGGGATCGGTTCGTTATAAATTAAACGATTTAAGCGAAGGAAGACACACCCTTAAATTAAAAGCTTGGGATGTTTATAATAATTCTAATGAAACACTTATAGAGTTTATTGTTGCTAAATCGGAAAATTTAGCTTTAAATCATGTATTAAATTATCCTAATCCTTTTACCACCCGAACGCAGTTCTTTTTTGAACATAATAAGCCTTGCTCTTATTTAGCCATTAATATACAAGTATTTAGCGTTTCGGGAAGATTAGTTAAAACCATCGAGTCTAATATGTTTAATAATAGTTATCGCTCCGAAGGAATAGAATGGGACGGCAGGGATGATTTTGGTGATAAACTGGCCAGAGGTGTTTATGTATATAAATTAAATGTAAGGGCTAGCGATGGAAGTTTTGCAGAGAAGATTGAAAAATTGGTAGTTCTCCAATAAATAATGATTTTGTATATTTGAAATAACATGATAAAGCTTAAAAATTCACTTTTAACCATATCCTTATGTTTTGCAGTGGCAATTCTATCCAATGCTCAAACATTAAAAGGTACAAATCAAATTTCCGGATATAGCGATAAAGATGTCATCAATACGATTACTACTGCTGTTCCCTTTCTAACGATCTCCCCCGATTCCAGGGCAGGAGGTATGGGCGATGCAGGGGTAGCCTCAACAGCGGATGCAAACTCCATGCATTGGAATGCATCAAAATACGCTTTCACAGAAAAAAATTTAGGTTTTGGTTTAAACTATACACCTTGGCTTCGTGCTTTGGTTCCCGATATTAATCTGGCCTACTTAAGCGGTTATAAAAAATTAGATAAATCTCAAACCATTGCGGCCTCAATGCGTTATTTTTCTTTGGGTACAATTCAGTTTACAGACGAACAAGGAAATAATACGGGGCAATTTAATCCAAATGAATTTGCATTTGATGTTGCATATGCCCGTAAACTTTCAGAAAATTTTTCTGCAGGTTTAGCCATGCGTTATATATACTCTAACTTAACTGGCGGACTGGGTTTAAATACCGGGGCCAGAGCTGGAATGACAGGTGCCGCCGATTTATCCATGACATATCGAAAGCCTGTTAAATTGGGTGCAAAAAAGGCAAACTTTATTCTGGGTGCTAATATCTCCAACATAGGTGCAAAACTTACCTACTCCACTCCTCAAAACCGTGATTTTATTCCAACCAACCTCAAACTAGGTACAGGATTACAAATTAACCTCGACGACTATAACAAGCTAAACGTTATTTTAGATATTAATAAGTTATTAGTTCCTACTCCTCCTATAAAAGATTACAAAACTAACCCCGCAACAATTATCGCCGGAAGGGATAACAACGTGGGTGTAGTAAGCGGTATCTTGCAATCTTTTTATGATGCACCCGGTGGCGCTTCTGAAGAATTGCGTGAATTAATTTACTGCGGAGGTTTGGAATATTGGTACGATAACTTGTTTGCCTTTAGAGCAGGTATGTTTTTTGAAGATAGAACAAAAGGTAATCGTCAGTACGTTACTTTTGGAGCCGGTTTAAGATATAATGTTTTCGGTATAGATTTATCTTACCTTGCTCCTGTAAATGGTCAGCAAAGTCCGCTTCAAAATACCTTAAGGTTTACCTTGTCGTTCGACTTTGATGCATTTAAATCTCAAAACGGACCGGCTCCAGCCGATCAATAATTATGAATTTTAGGATTGGTTTTGGTGTAGATATTCACCAGTTAGTGGAAGGAAGAGATTTGTGGTTGGGTGGTATTAAACTCGAACACGATAAAGGAGCATTGGGTCATAGTGATGCTGATGTATTGATACATGCTATTTGCGATGCTCTATTGGGAGCCGCTGCTCTTGGTGATATTGGTGTTCATTTTCCGGATACCAGCTCCGAATTTAAAAATATTGATAGTAAAATTTTGCTGAAACGTACCGTTAATTTAATTGCAGAAAAAGGTTATAAAATAGGCAACATAGATACCTCTTTGTTATTGGAACGTCCTAAAATAAAACCTCATCTGGCTAATATGATTTCTACCCTAGCAACTGTTATGAATATTAAGGAGGATCAGATCTCCATTAAGGCAACCACCAATGAAAAAATGGGTTATGTTGGACGCGAGGAGGGTGTTTGTGCTTATGCTACCGCTTTGATATTTAAACACTAGTATGCATTCACACAAATCCGAGCGTTGGATTATAATAATTTTGGCGCTAATTAATTTTGTAAATATTCTCGATTTTATGATTATGATGCCATTGGGGCCTCAGATTAAGAGAGTATTTATCCTGGGTCCAAGTCAATGGAGTACAGTTGTTGCTTCCTATACCTTTGCTGCTTTTATTTCCGGTATCCTATCCATTTTTGTTATTGATAAATTTGATCGTAAACGTTTGCTCTTAATTGTTTTAATTGGATTTATAGTGGGAACTTTTTTGTGTGGAATTGCCAACAGTTATAATACCATGATTTTAGCGAGGGCAGTGGCCGGATTCTTTGGTGGAGTGTTAAGTTCATTAGTTTTAGCAATTGTAGGTGATGTTATTCCTTTTGAAAGAAGAAGTTCTGCAATGGGTGCCGTTATGGCCGGTTTTAGCGCTGCAGCCGCATTAGGTGTCCCTTTTGGTTTATATTTTGGTACTAAGTTTGGTTGGCAATTACCTTTTTATGTTGCAGCCATTTTTTCTGTTTTTATACTAATACTTGCTTATTATAAAATTCCCTTTATTAATAGTCATTTGTTATTGAATAAAAATTCTAAACCTTTGTTAGTAGTGAAAGAGATTTTGCTTAGCCGAAATAAGTTGACAGGATTTATATTTATGGCCTTGATAATTTTAGGACAGTTTTTGATAATACCTTTTTTGAGTCCGTATATGGTTGCTAATGTTGGTTTTAAGGAGGAGCAATTAACCTTAATATATTTAATTGGAGGTCTATTTACTGTTTTTTCGGGGCCAATTATAGGTAAATTGTCTGATCGATATAGTAATCAGAAAGTTTTTATGATTTTAATGCTGATTTCACTAATCCCAATCGTAGTTATTACTCACTTAGGAAATACATCTATTCCTGTTGTATTAATATTTACCAGTATGTTTTTTGTTTTTGCGGGAGGAAGAATGATACCGGCCATGTCGTTAGTTATGGCAACTGCGGAGCCTCGTTTACGTGGGGTTTTTATGAGTATACGCTCTGCAATCCAGCAAATAGCATCCGGATTGGCCGCAACTATATCGGGTAAAATAATTATTGAAGCCAGTAACAAACATTATATGCACTACAATTGGGTAGGTTTTTTGGCAATAGCCTGTTCGCTTGGTAGTGGTTATTTATTGTATCGATTTAAAGCCGATAATTAAGATAAAGAATTTATTTTATATTACTTCAGATATTCCAATGCTTCCTGAATATCAATAAGCTGTTCGTTAAAGAAAGCTATAATAAATACATCCTTAATTCCTTTAGAAATTAATTCTTCTTTATATTTCTTGGCTTCATCATATGAACTGAATTTGCCCGTTGTAAAGCGGTATAGCCCCGAAACTGTTAAGTCTTGTTCAATGTCTTTGATATTATCAAAAGCTTTTTGCAATTCTTTAGGCGCATTGTTTTTAAAGACACCTAACTGAACTTTAAATACAACAGATTTTTTATTGAATAGTTTAGGTCCAATACTAACGGTATCTTCAACAACGGGCTCTGTAAATTTAACACCGGCTGTTTTTAATGAAATTCTGTTTCCATTTTTATATGCGGTAACAAATACTTCTTCAAACCCTTTGTATTGCATTTCTACTTTACGTTTAGCAGCATCAGCATAATTGTCGTATTCTCCAATAATTACACGCGTAATTCCATCTTCACCCTTTACCTCAATTAAATCATTAATACCGGCAAATATGTCCTTTTTAATTTTTCCTTTATAAGCACCTAATTGAACATGGTAAACTAAATTATCTTTATTTAATTTAGATTTAGGTTTTTGATTATCTTGATTTTTATTAATAATATCGTTATTTGGTGATTCGGTATTATTTTCTTTGTTAATTGCAAGTGCTATGCCTTCAGAACTGCTTACCTCTACTGCATTCCTTAGGTCAGCTTCGTATTTATAATAATCCGAATCGCTTACGGGTATAAATTTTCCATTTTTATGAACCACTATTTTAGCGTCTGCTAAACCAATAGTTGTTACGGTCTCTAATCTTGATTTAGCATCAGCATAGGTTTTAAAAGTGCCCGTTGTATAAGCTACAATAGAGTCGTTTAAATCGTAATTATTCATTTCTCTCAATGAGAGGAATTTGTTTATTTTATCATAAGGTACTCCCGATTTAAATTCGCCCAACAAAACTTTAAACATACCGTTGCCCATGTTGGATGCATTAACATCTTTTAATTTTTCCAAATTAGCTTGACTGTATTTTTCGGGATTCATAAAATCGTCGTAAAGCCTTGCAATAGTAGAATCGGCTAAATTTACACCTCTTTCGGAAACGATAGCACCGGAGTCGGAAAATACTTCTTCATCTCGGTAATTTGGAATAAAATCGCGATCATTATCAAATGGAATACCCTTTCTGTTCACTTTTACTCCAACAGGAGTAAAGGCGCTAGAGTCAATAAAGTCAATTACACCATCACTATCAGAATCTTCATCACCGCCCTCAACTAAATTATTTATATACGCATCATTTTCAAGAATGTTTAGGTCTTTGTTATGCGTAAGGTTATAACTTACATTAAAATAAGTAAACAAAAAATTATCGTTATTCTTTTTTCCCTGTCTGATTCCAATGCCCTTAGATGAAATATTATCAATATTATCAGTGGCTGTAAAATACATAGATGTACCTACTTTAAATTGAAACTTTCTGTCAGCAAGCATCGTTATTCCAATACCGGCAGGAATTGCGAAAGAAAACTCTGGATATTTCCCCAATTTATCCAGGTCTTGGGTTCTTAAATCCGATTCAAAAACATAGTCTCTGGAAATGGTAGTTGCCTTGTTTTTATCTGGTGAGTTTTCATCCCTATTCCTAATTGAACCATCCGACCAAAAATAATAAGCGTTACCATCCGCATCAAATTGATCAGCTTTACTTAAAAATTCGAACCCGCTTAGCCCCAGTGTAATGAAAGGTTCTACAAATCTTCCTTTTGGTAAGAACTGATCGAAATTATATTCAACCGAAGCACTTCCGGCATAGATTTGACTTCGGAAATTATAGAAACGCTTGTCATCAAAACCTGTTAAGCCAATTTTACCTCCTAAAAAAGAAAGGCGGAGCATTAAATAATTGTTTATGTGATGGCCAATAGTTAATTGGTAAGCAATGGGGGTTACAACTGTTCTCTCAATTTTAGCTGAAGAAATATCGCCAAAGTAAGCTAAGTTTCCGGCGCCAATCCCAATCCATGGTTTTAAATTTAAGATAAGAGACTCTTTATTAAGTTGCGTTGAATCAACAATATCTAAGTTTAATAATTTTTCTTCTTTTTTTTGAGCAAAAATAAAATTAACCGACAGCAAAAAAAAAGTAACTAAGCCGGAAAATTTCAATTTCATATTGAATAGATTACTTAACCCATTTTTGATTGGCCACCATTAAGGCTTCCTGAACAGTAATTCTGTTTCCATTGTTATAAGCTGTAACAAAAGGGCCTGTATTAACACCATTGTCAGCAAGGTTAACACGACGATTTCGAGCTGCCTGATATTCACTATAATTTCCGGTAGTGTATTTAAACCAACCTTCATGTGTTTCGGATAAAACCTCATCCGAAATTTTAAATAAATCGTTAAAATAGTTATTGGGGACATTTTTGTGAACCGCACACACTTGAACACGAAAAACTATACCCTTAGAAGCAACCGGACTGCTAACCGTTGTTACGGGTTTAGGAGCAGGACTTGGTTTAGGAGCAGGAACCGGAGCAGGTGTTGGTTCTTGTTTTGCATTTTCAATAGTAGGGGTTTGATTGCTATTTTGAGCCAAAGCATCAGCAGAACCTATGTTAGTAGAAGTTTTAGATATAATTGCTTTTTTAGTCTCTTCGTTTTCCACATAGGAAAAAACACCTTCAATGGCGCATTCGCCTTTAAAATCTGAAGCACCCGTTAATTTATAGGAAACTTTAAATTCATCTGAATTGGGAATCGACATCCATAAAAATTTAGCTTTACCGTCTACAAATGAAAATACGCTTCCATTAGTTTCAATACCAGTGGCGGTATAACCTGCAGGAATGGTTTCTTCAAGTTTCGCAAAACCACTAATAGTTCCTTTTTTTACCGTTATTTCTACGTTAAATTCATTAGAAGCTGAAGCTGTTGGAGCTTTACGGTTGGCAGTAACTGATCCAGTTGAGTTTGATTGAGTAGTTTCTGGATTTTGAGCAGGAGCAGAAGTTTTAGCCATTTCTGCAACCGGATTTTCTGCAGGAACCGGTTGTTCCGAAGGTTTAGTTTCTTTTGCAGGTTCGGCTGCAGCAGTTTGGTTATCGGAAGTATTGCCTACAGCAATTGTGCTAGCAGGAACATCAAAAGTTTTCTTTTCGTTATTTTCTAAATAACTAAGTTTAGCTGTAATTGGAAATGAACCTTTAACATCAGCACCAACAGCAATTTTATATTTAATTTTAAATTCTTTATCCGTTGGCAAAGACATCCAGATAATCTTTACATTTTTATCACTAAAACTAAAATTACCACCGTTTGCATCAACAACAGAGGCAGAAAAACCATCAGGCAATTCTTGAGAATATTTAGCGAAACCGGCTATATCCCCTTTATTAACTGTAACTTCTACTATAAAGTCAGAGCCTGGATTTGCATTTGCGGGAATGTTTTGGGTTACAGTAACCCCTCCTTCAAATAGGGCCTGAAAAATTAAAAGGATGAAAACGTTAAAAAGAAGGAATATGTTTTTTAATAGCATACGTTTTAGTTAAATTTTCAAATATAAATTTAGTTACTGTTCAAAGAAAAAATCAATTAAGTCGTTAAGCTTTTGAACAGTGAATTGTGAATCACCTTCAAAGAAAGCATCAATGGCTTTTGTAATCTCATCTGAAGTAATTATTCCATCATTATTAAGGTCTGCAGGTGCAAATGCGGAAGGAATTTTGCTTTTATTGGCACTTCCGGAATTTTTACTAGACTTTATTTGTGCATCTTTTTTACTCATTAGAGCGGAAACTGCGCTGTGTTGTTCCGACAAAGTATCTGAATGTGTTTTTTCAATAATAGCATCGGTAAGGGTAATCCCATTTTCATCTACATTAATAGTTTTTGAGTTTTTCTCTTTATCCCTGTAATCAGGAACACCATCATTATCAGTATCCAAAGGACATCCTACCTCATCTACTTTAACACCTTTGGGAGTTCCCGGACATAAATCTTTACCATCTTTAACTTTATCACCATCAGTATCAGCATTATCAAGTGCCAAATAATCCACATCTTTATAGAGGGGATCTTCGTCTTTGTGATGCCCACTTAATGAATAGCGGAGCATAGCCGAAGCGTAAAAATAGTTATCACTTCCGCCCGATTTTACGTTATCTATGTAATCGCTCATGGTTAAATAATATGAGCCCTGAAGGCACAATGCAATACGTTCATTAAGTTTTATAGCAACACCGGCAATTAATGGAATAGAAAATGTACTACGGGGATAATTGGTTGTGGAATCTTTTAACTGTGTTTCGTAGGTGTAATCACGTTTAATGATTTTAGAAACAAAGCGATTAGAATCAGCTTCGGGCAAATCTCGAATAGATCCGTCTTTCCAGTAATTATAATTTTTCCCATTATTATCTTTAAGATCGCCATACGAGTTGAAATTCAGGTAACTAAAACCGGCCATAAAATAGGGGGCTGTTTGATTCGATTTGGGTAAAATGAATCCGTTATCAAAATGAAAAACGGCTAAAACATCACCCTGAACAATTTTACTTTCGAAATTATAACGTTTTCCAATAATTTCATTTGCAGAAAGTTTACCCATTAATCCATTGGCTTCAAGACCAAAAAAACCATTAAATCTTTTCTCAATGTAAAAATTGTATCCGGGTTTAAATCTTGTAAATCCTTTTACACTACTGCCCTTGCCAACATCGCCATTAAATATGAGTAAACCAGAACCCAAACCCACAGAAGGCAATTTGTAGTAATCCTTAATGTCCTCGTCGGATTCTTCCTGAGCATGAGCAACTTGGCCAGATATAAATAAAAATAAAGCACTTAAAAATCCAAAGAGGATTTTGTTATAAAGCCAATTTTTAAACATTGGTTGAACTTGTTTATACATAACCCCTAATTTAACTGATTTATAGAACTTTGCAAAAAAAATGTTAATAAAATGTTGAAATGAGTGTTAAAAATTTGGTTTAAGGAGGTACTTGGAGTAAAAGGCATCAATTTCGGCAATAACCTCTTGGGGGGTATCCACTATTTTAAAGAGGTTAAGATCTTCTGGGCTAACATTTTTTTCCTGTTCAATTAATACCTTTTTGATCCAGTCGATTAGGCCTTCCCAAAACGAACGGCCAACAAGTATAATAGGAAAACGTCCAATTTTATGGGTTTGAATTAGTGTGATAGCTTCAAAAAGCTCGTCTAATGTTCCCATTCCGCCGGGGAGAACCACAAAGCCCTGTGCGTATTTTACAAACATTACCTTTCTAACAAAAAAATAGCCGAAGTTTAAGTTTTTATCTTCATCAATCCAGGGATTATGATGTTGTTCAAACGGCAAATCAATGTTTAGTCCAACCGAGCTACCGCCGCCCCTGTGGGCTCCTTTATTTCCGGCTTCCATAATACCCGGGCCTCCACCGGTTATAACTCCGTATCCCCTTTGGGTTAGATTAAAGGCAATTTCTTCGGCTAGGTTGTAATATTGGGTATCGGGTTTTGTTCGAGCTGAGCCGAAAATAGATACACAAGGTCCAATTTTAGCCATTTTTTCGAAGCCCTCAACAAATTCGGCCATTATTTTAAAAATTTGCCAAGAGTCGGCAGTTTTTTTTTCGTTCCAGTCTTTATTTCTAAATGCTTTCCGGATTTTTTCGTCGTCGTTGCTTAAGTCATGCATAAACGTTTGTCTTTAAGTGTAAAGTTATTTTAATTTGTTAAACGCATTAATGTTTTTTTTGTTACCGGTACAAGAAGATTAATAATTACTGAAAATTGTTTGTTATCCATTTTTTTCCCAACCAAAAAATGGGAAAAGGTATTATTATAAAAGAATAAGTTAGAACTCAACTCATACTTTAGTTTGGGTCCACATCAATCGAAAGGTATGTACTCTTATAATCGGGGTTGGTTTTTATTTTTAAAATTTCACTTTGTAAGATCTTTTTAACTTCGGAAAGGGAAAGCGATTTATTTATTTTTAATAGAACATTCATGTGGTAATAATCCATCATTCTTTCAATGATTGGAAATTCGGGACCTAAAATCATGTTGCCAAAATGTGATTTTAAATTTTGAGCAAAGTAAAGTGCACAGTTTTCGAGTAAATCCCTTTTTTTATTTTTAAGGGTTATTTCAATTAGCCTGTTAAAAGGAGGGTAATTAAACAGTCTTCTTTCTTCTAATTGGGTATTATAAAAGTCAACGGCATTTTTATTAATGTATTTAAGTACTTCATGGTTGGGGTTAGAGGTTTGAATGATAACTTTGCCTTGTTTGTTTTTTCGGCCAGACCGACCTGCTACTTGGGTTAGGGTTTGATATGCCTTTTCGAAAGCCCTAAAATCGGGATAATTAAATAATTTATCGGCATTTAATACACCTACCAGCGATACGTTATCAAAATCGAGACCTTTAGTTATCATTTGAGTACCTACTAATATATCTATTTTTTTATCTTCAAAGTCACTAACCAGTTGATAGTATGCATTCTTACTTCTTGTTGTATCCAGATCCATTCTTGCAATTACAGCATGTGGAAAGAAGATAGCCAATTCGTCTTCAATTTTTTCAGTACCAAATCCCTGAAGTTTAATATTGGGAGAACCGCATGCTCCGCATATTTGAGGCACATTGGTTGAGTAACCACAATAATGACATTTAAGTTGATTGCTTTTTTTGTGATAAGTTAAGCTTACGTCGCAACTAACGCAATGATTTACATGAGCACAAACCCCACATTCTAAATACTGAGCATAGCCTCGGCGATTTTGAAAAATAATAACTTGTTCCTTTTTTTCAAGTGAGGCGGCAATTTCATCCAATAATTGCTTGGAGAAAACAGAATGCATTTGTTTATCCATTCTGGCTTGTTTAATATCAACAATAATTACTTGAGGAAGCTGGATATTTGCAAAACGGTTTTTAAGTTCTACTAATACGTATTTTTCTTCCTTACTGTTATAATATGTTTCGAAGCTTGGTGTTGCCGTACCCAGAATAATATTTGCTTTATATAGATTGCCTAATAGAAGCGCCATGTCTCGGGCTTGATAACGAGGAGAGGGATCGTTTTGTTTGTAGGACTGATCGTGTTCTTCATCAACAATTATTAAACCTAAGTTTTGAAAGGGGAGGAAAACTGAAGATCGCGCCCCAATGATAATATTTATTTTCTGTTCGTTTGTTCCTTTTAAACATCTGTTCCAAATTTCTACGCGTTCATTTTCACTAAATCTGGAGTGGTAAACACCTATTGTATTTCCAAAGTGATTTTTTAAACGATTAATTATTTGAGCCGTTAAAGCAATCTCTGGAAGAAGATATAGAACCTGATTTCCAGCCTTAATGCAATCTTCTATAAGATGCATGTAAACTTCGGTTTTTCCACTGCCGGTTACACCATGAAGATAAACAGTTTTAGAGTTTGAAAAGGCAGTCTTAATTTTTTGGAGGGCATTAATCTGATCGTTTTGCAGCGTATTTAATTTCTCTGATAATCCGTTTTGAGAAATAGTTCTACCTACTTCATGTTCTGAAATTTTAAAAATATTTTTCTCTACTAAAGCGTTAATGGCGGATGCGCTTATGTTGCACTTTTGAATTAATTCATTTTTTTTAATCTCATTTTTTTTATTATTGTATCGTTCGGATAACATAATAAAAGCGGTTAGGGCCTCTTGTTGTTTAGTTGCTCTTTTAATCATTTCAAAGGCTTCTTGAAGATTATCTTCATCATCAGCCCATTCACTCAGTGATAAATATGTTTCAAGTTTGGGTTTATATTTATTTTTTACATCTTCCTCTGTAACAATTATTCCTTTTTTTACAAGGGTGTTTATATAATTCTGTACATTTTTGATGTCGAGAATTTTAGATATATCGGTAATGCTTAACGTTCCTTTAACTTGAAGGGCTTCGTAAACCAGAAATTGTTTATCGGTTAAGGTAGACTCGTCTATTGTAATATCATTATTAAGTAGAATTTTTGTTTCGGAGTTAAGTTTTAGACCCGATGGAAGTGCAGCATTCATAACCTCTCCAGGAGAACACATGTAGTATTCGCTTAACCAATTCCAAAACCAGATTTGTTTTTCAGTTACTATTGGTTTTTCATCTAAAACATCTTCTATGTATTTAGCTTCGTAATTGATAGGTGGTTTCTCATGAACCGAGGTAATTATAGCGGTATAAAGTTTATTTCTGCCAAACTGAACAAGTGCTCTTTTGCCAATATCAACAAAAGAATTTAAATGATTGGGCACACGATAAGTAAATGTATTGCCAACGGCAAGAGGAACAATTACATCAACAAACAATGTTACACGCGTCATAAAACAAAATTAAAAGAATATTTACAATGCTTGTAAATTGTGAATTACTTGTTTAGGAGCAATTTAAGCTTTTGAATAGCTTTTTGATTATTTTGATTATAAATAGAATTGTAAACCTTGTTCTTTTCTTTAGTGGTTAAGTGCCAGCTTAGTGAAATACGGTCGGTTGGTAAATTATGTAATTCTAAATTAACAACATCTACAGGTCCTGCAAACCAATTATTGCAATATTTAATAAGCTGGTCGTTGTTATAATCTTGCATATGAAAAAGGTTATTGTAAAAGCTGCCTACTGGGCTTGAGAATGTTTGAACAATTGTGTTTAGAGGGTTTTCGTCTATTTCAAAATATTTATCTCTATCGCGTAATTGAAGAATTACAACTCCGCTTGTGTTTTTTGCAATCCAATCTTTAAATGTATATAAAAATTGAACGGCTGTATTTATTCCAAAATTATCTCTGATACCTGCATCCATTACATCCATTCGAGGTTCGGAGGGAAGTGAAACAATGGGTGAGATGTATGGGAATGTAGCCGACATGCGAAGTGCAGAGGTTATGAGTAAACTATCGGCGTCTTGTTCTTTAAACAATCTTCTAAATTCAACCGCTTCATTTAAAAATTCCATATCAATTCTTCCTGCCGCATTTTTAGATGTTAAATACGATATGTTTTGCGAGCTTATTAGTAGTCGCCTACCATCATTTAGAATAGTAGGAGACATAATAAGCATTGGTATTTTAGCAGATTGTTCGTCTTCTTGATAATCGTTAAGTTTTTTATCGAAAAACAAATTTTCAGTATTCTGATTAAGTTTATTTTCAAATGAATAGCCACGATCTTTAATATAAGTTTTACCGCCTACTGTGTGTTTTTGTAATCTAAAAAACAAATCATTTGTAGCGATGGTTGTTGTAATGGGGTTTAGCATATCTTTAGAAATATTTTTACTGTAAACCGGATTATAAATAGATTTAATTTTTCCATTTTGTTTAAGTAAATATAATTCTCTTAGATAGGTTGCGCCTACTAAACCTCCGGATGCTCCGGTAATTAACGCTGTTTGTTTTAAAATCCCTCCTTTTAAAATACTATCGGTATATTGAAGTGCGTGCACTACCCACATGGCACTTCGCGAACCACCACCACTGCAATTAATAATGATTAATTTGGGCTTATTAATTATTTCCGAATTTTTGTTTTTCCAATTATTAAGATACTTAACTCCTTCGGATTTGTCGTGGATTAGGGTTGTATATTCGTTTTCGAATTTATGTAGCTTTTGGTTACTATACTCTGATTTAGTTTTATAATTTATACCGAAAGCTTTATTAACGAAATTAAATTGCTCGAAGCGAAAGATATAATTAAAAAACAAAAAGAGTACTAAAATTACCACGTTTGTCCAACCTCTTATCCAGGTATACAAAGCAGAAGTAAGCATTAATAACATAGTCATTAATAAAAATATACTGGCTCCGGCTGGTATCATAAATAAGGAATACTCTCTGAATCTTCCCAAAATAAAAAGAGTAAGGAGCGTAATCAATTCGAAAAGGGCAGCTGCTTTATGATTTTGTTTAAAAACAGCTTTAAGCATGTTTTTATCGTAATGTTCAAATCCTCTTGCTAGTTTTATTTTAAAAGTTGAGGTAAGGTAGGTTTCTACATGCCAATCTCTTTCTTCCTTAGAGGGATTTAATTTTTTCCAACTTAAATTTTCCCTTAAAAAAACTTTCTGAATTCGGGAACTATATCCTTGCTTGTTTTGTTGAATTTCTTCGTGTTCAGGATTTTTAAGATTATACATTTTAAAAATGTCCTTATTTGTTTTAATTACGTATATCACTGTTGTAAGAATAAAGAGAGCAATTCCGCTTATGAGACCAGTTATATCTATTAATATGTCGCTTACTTTATTAAATTCGCTCCCGGTCTGAAAAATCACAATATTATAAATGTAAACCCCAACAAATGCTAAAGGTATAATGCTGTTATTTACACAATATTTAAGAAAAGGGCTTGATAATGTAGCTAGAAAAGGAAATCGAAAGGAATTTCGAATGTAGCTTGAGATATTATAGGCCATTATAAATCCTCCAAGCGAAAAGCCTACAATAAGAAATGACCAGAAACTAACGTTATCTAAATATTCCGGATCTAAGAAGAGGAAAGGTATGCCGTATTTAACGGCAACATTACCTGTAACCAAGCTTAATAATACAGCCCAAAATAGAACAATGGTGATGTTTTTTTTAAAATGACAGAGTAATAACTGTATTGGAAAAAAATACACTATTTTTTGAATTAAGGAAGATTCGCTGTTCTGCTGCATAGGCTATTTAACGAAAGTATTGAAAAATAGTTATGCTTAAATCCTTTCAAGATTTTTTTTCTGAAGTTTTAATTCTTTTTTAAAAGCTTCAACCAATTATTTAAAGTTTAAATTAGAGTAAATTGGTTATACTTCAGGTTTATAGGACCTCAGTTTTAATTGTTCTCCGTCGAAAACGGCATAGGTGTCGTATTTTATCCAATCGCCTAAATTAATATATAATGATTTTTCTATTTGTTTTTCTATGGGCAGATGCCTGTGTCCAAAAATAAAGAAATCGGTATGTTTAATTTTAAGCTGTTCTTTACAATATTGAACGAGCCATTCCTTGTCGTCTCCCTGATAAATGTCGTCAGTATTGCCGGTAGCTATACGGCTTTTTCGGCTCCAATAATTGGCTATACTCATCCCAATATCCGGATGAAGCCATTTAAACAGCCAAATACAAACAGGGTTTGAAAATATTTTTTTAATTAATTTATATCCGTGATCTCCTGGTCCGAGACCATCACCATGTCCGATAAGAAATGATTTGCCATTTAATGTAACTTCTATAGGCTTACGGTAAACAGGTATATTTAGTTCTTTAGTCAGGTAATCAAACATCCACATATCGTGGTTACCGGTAAAACAAATTACTTCAATTCCCTTATCTTTTAATTCCGCTAATTTTCCTAAAAATCTTATGTAACCTTTAGGGATTACATGTTTGTACTCGTACCAAAAGTCGAATAGATCACCAATTAGATAAATTGTTTGAGCATCGGGTTCAACAGAATTAAGCCAGGAAATAACTCTTCTTTCTCTTTCCAGACTTTTTTCGTAAGAGGGAACACCCAAATGAAAATCGGAGGCGAAATAAATTTTATTACGCATTATAAAAATCTAAACAGGTTATTTACCGCCTCTAGTGGATTGAGTTTGTTAAGTTGTAGAGTAAATCGGATTTTATCTGTATAACTTAATTGATTTAACTTGTAATTTTGGTAAAGAGGTAAATAAATAGAACAAATATCTTTTGCTATTCGAATGGCAACCCCAGTATTAATAATTAATTGAGAATTATTACTACTTAATCCAAAATCGGCATAGGGTTCTAAAATTGTTTTAGGAATTGGAGCTGCTAAATTAAGAGTGGTTAGCCAATTATAACTGTATAACTGATTTGTTATATTTTTAAAGCCACCATCATTTAAATAAAACTGCCTGCTGCTAATATTGCCTAACTGATATCGATCCAACATAATCTGATCGTAAGTGAAATCATTGTTTCCATCCATTGATAAGCCATATGATTGAGAATATGGTTGTAAGTAATTAAAACTATAGGTTTGCGCATACCACATTTTTCCTGCAAAAGCTCTTATTTTAAATCCATCTTTTTTGTTAGGGTACGAAACCGTATAATTTACAGTTAGACCTGAGCGAGCAAAGCGGTCGCTTTGAGTATGTTTTATTTCGAAGTTATATGGGTTAACAGCTTTTTTATTGATGTGAATAAAAGATACCTCTGCTATATTACTTAGCCATTTTTTGGAAATTAAATTATTTTGATCAGGAAAAATTAACTCATTTGATAATTGATCGTAATCTTCACTTATAAATATACCTCTAAGGTTAAGCGTGTTTTGAGCGGTGCTTCTAAAGTTTTTTGATTTGAAATTAAAAGCAATGGATGGATTTAGCCTTCTGTAATTATAGTTCTTTGATAAGTTGCCTATATTGTTGTTATTAAAATACGAGTAACTTTTAACGTTTGCACCAATACGAATATTATAAAAATTATTGTTTGGCTTTATAACATAATATAAATCGGCATAGCCAACAGGAGTTTTTGTCCCAAATGCATACATAGGCATGGCGGTCCATTCAATTTTTTTAGAGGGTACAACATGATTATAGACAGCGGCGCCCAGCATAAAGCCGTTGTTTTTATTCCATCCTAAAACAGGGGTATAAAACAACTGGGTTTTACTTGAATTATCTAAAGAACCTAAAAGCTGCAGACGAATCGGTTCGGTTTTTCTAAATAACCTATTATTATCAATCGTATTATTTTTACGATTTATTTCGGGCATGGCTTCTGGTAAATCTATTTTATAAGTATCAAAATTACCGGGAGGAAAAGCAAACCACTGTTCACCTTTAAAACCATCATACCAAACAGAGGCACGTTCTTTACCATTAATTAATCCACTAACCAGAAATGGAGATTCAATTTGGCCCGTGTTTTTAATTTTAACAAAATTTCCTTTATCGTTGGTCCCTGCATTAATTAGCTTGTAATCTAATTTTTTTGTTGTTTTAATTAGATCTTCAAAAAACCAAGACAAATTTTTACCACTTACTTTTTCGAGAATATTTCTTAAATCTTCAGGTTTAGGGTGTTTAAATTTCCATTCATTAAAGTATGCTTGCATAGCTTTATCAAATGTTTCGTCGCCGAGATATGATTTTAAATATTGAAAAACTACGGCTGTTTTCATATACATAATAGTACCGTAATTACTTTCGCTAAAATCGGCAGAATGTGTTTGAATAGGTTGATCGGCATTTAAGCAAGAACTAAAGCGGTAGGCCTGGTAATATTGGGCATTTTGCTTATAACTGTTAAGATCCAGTAATCTACCCATTTTACTTTCTGCAAATTTTCCGAAAAGTAAACGGTTGGGATATTTGGTGCTAATGTAGCGCATTTCATTAAACGAGTTTATTCCTTCATCCATCCATCCATTTTCACGTTCATTACTTCCTAATATTCCGTAAAACCAGTTGTGTCCAACTTCATGAGCAATTACTACATCTAGAGAAAACGGATCGTTTGTAGAACCTATCACGGTTACGTTAGGGTACTCCATGCCTCCGCCTGCACTAATAGTTCCATCAACAGCGGTACATTGATTATAAGGGTAATCTCCATTCCATAATGAATAGTAATAAACCGCATCATTAATGTATGCTATACTTTTACTCCAGGCCTTAGCGGAAGAATTGGTAAACATGGTCCAGGTAGTTACCTTTCTCTTAGACTGGGGTAATTCAACTTCACCTTTAAGTACATGATATCTTTTATCGGCAAACCAGGCGTAATCATGCACTTTTTCTTGGTGGTAATGCAATGTTTTTAATTTTTCTGAAGATTTAGGAAATTCCATGTCTTTGGAATTGTAGGAACTTATTTTAGCTGTAGAATCTGCTAAAGTATTTAACCATTTAATCTCGTCGTTATTATCAACCAAATCACCCGTTGCACCTACCACATAATTTTCGGGTAATGTTATGTATACATCATATATTCCAAATTCTGAATAAAACTCTCCTTGATTGAGGTAAGGAAAATATTTCCATTTACCGTTATCAAATACTGCGGGTTTTGGATACCATTGAGTTATCTGATATTGCTGATCAATATGACCTAAACGCGAGAAAAGAGCAGAAGGAATTTTTACATAGAATGGAGTTTCAATTTCAATAGTTTCTCCTGGTAAAAGAGATTTAGGTAAGTTAATGCGGCAAATATCTGCAGTATCTTTAAGCAGTTGGTGTTTAACGGCAATACCATTAATTTTAAAGTTAAGAGAATCTATATAGCCTCTGTCTTCTTTTTTGCTCCAATATAAATTAGTTTCACCGGCTTCCAATAATTGTTTTGATAGAGCAGAGTTTAAGTCTCTATAGGCATTAGGCCATAAGTGGAAATACAGTTCGTTAAGTGTAAAAGCAGAATTGTTTTTATAGCTAATTTTTTCATAAGCACTTAGCGTATGCTTAACGTCATTTAATTTAACTTTAATTTCATATTTAAGATCCTGCTGAGCATAGCTTTGTGCTTTTAACTTCGGAGCAATTAAGGAAATTAAAAGAATAAAAAAAGCGTTGTTTAATAGTTTATTCACCAAGCAGTTCTGCCATTTTTTTGTTAAGTGTTTCACCTAGTAAGTTTTTAGCAATAATAACTCCGTTTTTGTCTAATAAATATGTTTGAGGAATGGATTGAATATTATAAAGAGGAACCACCTTCGATTCCCAATTTTTTAAATCACTCACATGAACCCAGGCAAGTTCATCGGCCATAATCGCTTTTTTCCAGTTTTCTACATCATTATCTAACGAAACACTGAAAATTTCGAAGCCCATATTTTTATACTTGTTGTATAATCTAACCAAATTGGCACTTTCAGCTCGGCATGGCGCACACCAGGAAGCCCAAAAATCGATTAGAACATATTTACCTTTAAGTTGACTTAATGATTTTGTTTCGCCAATTGGATTTCTTAGTGCAATTTCGGGAGCAGGAGAACCTATACCTAATCTTTTATTTTCTTTAAAGCGTTTGCAAAAACCTTTGACGTACTCGCTATTGGCAAATTTTTTACTTACTACGTTGTATACTTTTTCGTAATAATCCAGATGTTTATCCGGGCTCATAAATTCTACTGCTGAAATGGAAGCGAAAGATTGACTATGCAAATTGATAAATTTCATTAACTCCTTAGCCATTTTTTCCTGAGTTTCTTCAAATTCAGTTTGTAGTTTATTTCGAAGGATTAGTTCGTTAGTGGTGTCTGGTCGGTTTTTCCATACATTCATTAACGAATCGTTAATATTAAAATACAATCCAGAAATTTTATTAAGAAGGATAAGAGCCTTGTTATCTTCACTACCATTAACAAAAGCAGTAGAGTTTAAATTATGAGCATCGCCTTTTATTTCTATGCTCGAAACACTGTCCAATATAAAAACCACATACGAACGTTCGTTGGCTTTAATTCTATAAAACTCAATATCACCCTCGTTAACGCTTGTAGAAAAATTACCTTTATCATCTGTTGTAACCGAATCAACCGAAACAAATCCGGTGGGTCCCAGTTTTTCAATTATTAAGGGTAAGTTTTCGGCATTCGATAAATTGCCTTTGATATTAATTTCGCCGTTTTTACTTGATGTTTGATTGCAAGCCCATAAAAACAGTATGATTAGGGGTAATAAAAGGGCGTTGTGTTTAGTATTGTATTTAAGGGATGTCATAAATTAAACCGTTATTTCGTCGAGTAATTGTTTAAGGATGGAGTTGCCAACTTTTGGGTCGGCCTTACCTTTAGAAAGTTTCATGAGTTCTCCCATAAATAGACCAATTAATCCGGTTTTACCCGATTTATATTCGGCAACTTTTTGAGGATTTTTAGCAATTACTTCTTTGGCAAATTCTAAAATAAGGCTGCTATCGCTTTCTTGGATTAAGTTATTTTCTTCTGCAATGCTTAGAGGTGATTTTTCGGGAAATTGGATAAGCAGTGGCAATATTTTTTGAGAGGCAACGGAGTTACTTATTTTATTGTCGTCAATTAGTTGTATTAATTCTGCAATTTTTTGGGGAGCGACACCAAATTGTTGAATATGAATGGCGTTTTCGTTCAGGTAAGATTTGATGTTAACCATTACCCAGTTGGCGGCCGATTTTTTATTTGCGGTATGCTTTAGCAATTCTTCAAAATAAAGAGCAACATATTTATCATCAATTAGCACCGAAGCGTCGTAATCTGAAAGTCCTAACTGAATGTATTTTTCGAATAATTCTGCTGGAAGCGGAGGCATCATTTTTTTTACTTCGTGGATGTAATTTTCAGTAACTAAAACGGGTTGTAAATCGGGCTCGGGAAAGTATCGGTAATCGTTTGCCATTTCTTTGCTTCTGAGGCTGAAAGTGGTTCCGCTAACTGCATCAAAACTGCGTGTATCCTGCGAAACAATTTGTCCGGCTTCTATCAAATCTATCTGTCTAACAATTTCATGTTCTATGGCTCTTTGAACATTTCGGATCGAGTTCATGTTTTTTACTTCAACCCTTCTTCCAAATTTTTCATCACCTTTTATCCTTACCGAGATATTTGCATCGCATCTTAAACTACCCTCTTCCATATTCCCATCGCAAATTTCCAGATAGCGAACTAATCTTCTCACTTCAGTTAAATAGGCATATGCTTCTTCGCCGCTTCTTAAATCGGGTTCCGATACAATTTCAAGAAGTGGAACACCGGCGCGATTTAAGTCAATTAGAGTATCAAATGGATCAACATCGTGCATGCTTTTGCCGGCATCTTCTTCCCAATGAATTCTGATGAGCCCAATTTCTTTTAAGCTCTCTTTAGTTTTTATGGATATTTTACCACCGGTGCAAATTGGAGTGGTGTCTTGTGTTATTTGATAGCCCTTAGGCAAATCGGCATAAAAATAATTTTTTCGGGCAAACTCATTGTAAGGATTAATGTTGCCTTTTACAGCTAGACCAAGTTTAACAGCATATTCAATAATTTTCTTGTTAAATACAGGTAAGGTACCCGGGTGTCCTAGAGTTATAACACTAACATTGGAATTAGGAAGAGCCCCAAAATCGTTTGCATCGCTGGAATAGGCTTTACTATTGGTGGTAAGTTGCGCATGAACCTCTAAGCCTATTACCGCTTCGTATTTTTCGTAAACACTCATAAAATAGCTTATTTCCTAATTGGAAATTGCTTAAAAATACAATTTTTGTGCTTTTTAAAAAGGGTTCCGGCCCGTTCATTTTTGTTTTTTTAAGATTTTAAATTTCTGAGACAAATGGGTATGGCTAAATTATTTACATAAAAGCTTATTTCGGCAGTATTTAAACAAAAAAGGCAACCCTAAATGGAGTTGCCTTTAACAAAGTGATAAAAAAACTACTCGTTAACCAAGGAAATATCAAACTGAACCAGATTAATAAATTCCTGAATTCGATTGTCTACTTCGTCTTGAGTTAATTCTTCAAGGCGTTGAGTTCCAAATTTTTCTACACAAAACGATGCCATAGCGGAACCAAAAATTACTGCTCGCTTCATATTATCAAAAGAAATGTCTCGGGTTTCGGCCAGGTATCCTATAAAACCACCTGCAAATGTATCTCCAGCACCTGTTGGGTCAAATACTTCTTCTAGTGGCAAAGCGGGAGCGAAAAAAACCTGGTCTTTGTTAAATAATAAGGCTCCGTGTTCTCCTTTTTTTATGATCAAATATTTTGGTCCCATGCTAAGAATTTTTTGAGCAGCCTTAACAAGAGAATATTCGTTAGCTAATTGACGAGCCTCGGCGTCGTTAATGGTTAAAACATCAACTTCGGCAATGGTTTTAGCTAGGTCATCGGCTGCAGTTTCCATCCAAAAATTCATGGTATCCATTACAATTAATTTTGGGCGGGTAGACATTTGTTTGATAATATCCAACTGAAGTTTGGGCATTAAATTTCCCAGCATTAAGAAATCTGCATTTTTCCAGTTTTGCGGCACAATGGGGTTAAAAGTAGCTAATACATTAAGTTGAGTGTCGATGGTGTCGCGGGTATTCATGTCGGTATGATATTTCCCACTCCAAAAAAATGTTTTATTTTCTTTCTGAATTTCGAGACCCGTTACATCAATTTTTTTGTCTTTAAACATATTAATCGTTTGCTCAGGAAAATCGCCTCCTACAACCGATACAAGCCCTACGTTCTTGGTGAAAAATGAGGCAGAAAGCGATATGTAAGTTGCAGCTCCGCCAATAATTTTATCGGTTTTTCCGAAAGGAGTTTCGATTGCATCAAAAGCAACCGTACCAATAGTTAGTAAACTCATGTAATTTTTTTTAAAAATATTTGTGCAAATATATTGTATTTTAAAAAAATTACTACATTTGTGCCACTAAAATTCCTCGATAGCTCAGCTGGTTAGAGCACATGACTGTTAATCATGGGGTCGCTGGTTCGAGCCCAGCTCGGGGAGCTCTCAAAGCCGCAGTCCGCGGCTTTTTTTATAATTTATAGGCAACAGTTAAACCGTCTCTTACAGGTAAAATTAGTTTTTTAAATCTCGAATCTTGAGCAACTGTTTTATTAAATTCTCTAATTGTTAAGGTGTCGGGATCTTTTGCATCCTGGTTTATAACTTTACCACTCCATAAAACATTATCGGCAATTAATAATCCTCCGCTTCTAATTTTATCGGCAACTAATTTAAAATAGTGCACATAATTTTTTTTGTCGGCATCAATAAAAACTAAATCTATAGGTTGGTTAAAATTTTCTATAAATTTAATTGCATCTCCAATGTGTAGTTTTATTTGTTGAGCTTTTTCAGATTTATTAAAATACTCACAGGCAATTTCCTCTATTTCTTCGTTTACATCTAAAGTATACAATATGCCATCTTCAGCTAAACCTTCGCTTAAACAGAGAGCAGAGTAACCGGTAAAGGTTCCAATTTCTAAAATTACTTTAGGTTTAATTAATAAAGAATACATAGAAAGTATACGCCCTTGTAAATGGCCACTGAGCATGCGAGGATTTAAGTTCTGTAAGTGTGTTTTCCTGTTTAACGAGTAAAGAAGAGGAGACTCTTCATCGCTATGTTTAACGCAATATTCTTCAATAAAGGGATCTATAATATTAAACATCATAGTTTAACGTAGTTTAAAACACTTAGTTTCTTTGGTTCAAAAATCTGATTGGCGGTTTCAATGATTTCAGTTGAGCTAATTTTATCAACTCGTTTAATTACATCGTTAAACGATTCTACATATCCTTTGTACAATACTGATTTACCGGCACCTAAAACCATGTTTAATACATTTTCGCGCGATAAAGTTAACTGTCCAATAAATTGACGTTTTGCAGCGTTTAACTGATTAGAACTTAATTTCTTTTTACATAAAATATTAAGTTCTTTATAGATAAGCTCTTCTGTGCGTTCTTTTTTACTGAAATCGGTTGAAAAATAGATACTAAAGATTCCCGTTTCGGTATAGGTTTGATAGGAGGAATCTATTTGATAGGTAAAGCCATATTTTTCTCTAATGTTTAAATTTAGCCTACTATTCATTCCGGGACCACCTAATAAATTATTAAGTAATACCAGAGAAGTGCGCCTTGGGTTATTTCTTGCGTATGCAAAATTACCTATAACGCTATGCGCCTGTACCACATTGCGCGCTATGCTTTTATTTATAATAGTTTTGTTAATTCTATAGTTTTTTTTAGTATTATCGGTCTTATTTACGTTTTTACTAAAGTATTTTTGTGCAATTTTATTAAAATGAATTTCGCCAGACGGAGTTGAGGCTGATAAAACAGCATTAGAGGGCACATAATGTTCTTTAATAAAATTTAATACGTCTTTTCTTTTAATATTATCTAAACTTTTATGGCTTCCTAGAATAGATAAACCCAAAGGGTGTTTTTTAAAAATAAACTCTTCAAAGTCGTCGTATATTTGTTCCGAAGGTGTATCCAGGTACATTTGGATCTCATCCTTAATCACTTCTTTTTCTTTTATAATTTCCTTCTCCGGAAACGTTGCACTAAAAAACAAATCGCTTAAAAGTTCAACAGCCCGTTCCAGATAGTTGTTGTGAACAGATATATAAATGCAGGTTTCTTCTTTGGTAGTAAAAGCATTTAACTCTCCACCAACACTATCAATTCTGCTTAGGATATGAAATGGTTTTCGCTTCTTAGTGCCCTTAAAAATAGTATGCTCTATGTAATGAGCCATGCCGTTGTGTTCTGTTTTCTCGTGGCGCGTTCCTACACCTATTGTTAAAGCTACGTGACAAATATTATTGAAACTTTGGGGTATATAACAAATACGAAGACCGTTATTTAAAACTTTGGGTGTAATTTCCATATTACAATAATCACAAAAATTGAATGATATAAGACTTGTTCTTGCATTTACCTTTTCAACTTTTGGATGTTTATAATTAGGATAATGAAAAGTTAAAATCATAAAAGAGATTAAAGATTTTAGTAATATGAATAAAGTTCTATTTATCCTCTCCGCTTTTCTTACGATTAGTTGTGTTGCTATGGCACAAAAGCCGAGCAAAAAATTTCTTCAGGAAGTTAAAGCAGATCAAGCCCATTACAGGCAATTTGAAGTTGCTCAGGCACATTTTAATGATGGTAATTTTAAAGATGCATTAGATGAGTTTTTAAATCTTCAAAACGATTATTCTACCCAGGTATACTATGATTATATGGTTGGCGTAGGCTATGTTTTAGTGGGTGAAAATTATGAGGATGCGGCTGCTTTATTGGAAAAAGCAAAATTAGTTGAGCCTTTTCTGGAGGATTTAAATTACTATTTGGCAAAGGCCTATCAATTAAATGGTGATTATGATCTAGCAATTGCATCGTTTAACAATTATATTAACGAAGGCGTTAAGAAGGATAAGGAAATGAAGGCGAGAAGAGGCATTGAAGAATGTCAGAATGCACAAAATGAAGTTATTGTGCAGTCTAATGTTGTTATTGAGAATATTGGCCCACCTATTAATACGGCCGACAATGAGTATGTTCCCTTAATTTCTTCGGATGAGCGTGTTTTAATTTTTACATACAGAGGCGAACGCTCTAAAGGTGGTAAACAAAACGAAAACCACGAACAAGATGCTTTCGGGCATTATTACGAGGATGTTTTAATTTCATACAGACGTGGAAAGCAATGGTCGGAACCCAAAAGTATCAGCGAATCTATTAATACGCTCGGTCACGATGCTTGCGTGGGTTTAAGTGCAGACGGAACTCAAATGTTTTTATTTAAAAGCACGGTTAAAGATGGTGGTGATTTATACGAAAGTTTTTATGATGGTAAAGATTGGTCTGTGCCCAAAAGCTTAGGCGAAGTTATAAACACCAAATATTGGGAGGGTAGTGCGACCATAAGTGCCGATGGTTTAACACTTTATTTTACAAGCGACAGACCAGGGGGGTTTGGTGGAAAAGACATATACAAATCGGTTAAAGCAGCTGACGGAAAATGGGGTAAGCCTGTAAATTTAGGGGCGGCTATTAATACTAAATATGATGAGGATTCACCTTTTATTCATCCAGATGATGTAAGTTTTTATTTTAGCTCTAATGGACATAATTCGATTGGTGGGTATGATATATTTAAATCCAACCTAACAGATGGTACCTTCAGTATACCGCAAAATTTAGGTTCACCGGTTAACACCCCCGGAAATGAAATTTACTATGTTGTAAACGCGAGCGGACAAGTTGGATATTATTCCAGCGGTAAGTCGGGTGGGGCAGGATTGCAGGATATTTATAAAATATCTCCGGGATTTGCAGAAAAACTTCCCGTGTTGTGTTTATATAAAGGATCTGTTTTATTCGAAGGTCAGTCGCTAAACGTTAAAGTTAAGGTAACGGATGTTACAAAAAATATAAGCAAAGGAGTTTATTCTACTAATGGTGTTTCGGGTAAGTATTTAATAGCATTGCCTAAAGGAAGTGAATATAAGTTAGAAATAACTTCTGATAAGACCAAACCGGTTATCCAAACAATAGATTTAAAACAACTGGAACAATTTGTGGATGTAGCCATTAATTTAGATCTGGATAAGGTTTTAAAAGATAACAATTCATCTGCAAGTCAGTCGTATTTGCAGCAGTTAATAGACAAAAGAATAACGGATATAAAAAATGGCAATGCAAGTCCTATGGAAGAGGAAGAGGAGCCTCTTGCCGCAGCTGAGAGTAATCAACAATCTAATCTGAGAGCTGAAGCGCCGGATCAGGAGACTGATACAGAAAAGTCGACTACATCAAAAACCTCATCATTTGAAGAAAATCAGCAAGCACAATTAAGTTATATGAGTTCTACATCGTATGAGCAAATATTAGAGAAATATAAATCTTCGAGTAAGGAGGAGGTTAAACTTGTTGTAGAAATAATTTCAAATCAAAATAAAGATTCCAAGGTTTATCAGGCACTAAGTTCTAAAATCGAAGTAAAAGAGATGAAAGATACAGCCGGCTTAATACATCATTTTACGGGCAACTACAGTACTTTAGGCGAGGCAGATAATTACAGAAAAAAACTTATTTCGGAGGATCCGGAATTAGCCAATAGTTTTATTGTGGTTTTGGATAAAAACAACTTACGCTCTGTTAAAGATTATTATAAGGCACTGATGCTTTCTGAATTTGGTTTAGCTGCTAAACCTCAAGAAAAGACTGAAATGCCCGCACCAGGTAACAATCAACCAGTTATTGCCAGCCAGGAAATTCCTAATGAAACAATGAAGGACGCATTGGTAACAAATCAAGCTGAATCTGTTAAAGATAGCGAAGTAGTAAAAGCAGCAGAGCCGGTAAAAGCAATTCAGACTCCAGTGCAATCTCCACCAACTAAGGAAACCGTTCCAGCAAATAATCAAACGATTGCCGTAAATTCAAGTGAAGAGATAAAACCCGCAGTTACAATTGCTAAAAAAGGGGATAATTCGGAAGCTATAAGCACCTCTAAAACAGTTGTTAAGAATACATCAAATACCAGTAGCTTATCGCCAAGTGATCTGGCCTATTTTGCAGATAAAGACCTTAACAATCCAAAATACTACAATCAATTAGTAGAGAACTTTGGAAAAAATAACCCTAATGGTATAATCTATAAAGTTCAGATTGGCGCATATCGTTATCCACAGAACTTTAAGTACGACGGTGTAAAAAAATACGGAGAAGTTGCGGTAACACCCTATCAGGACGGAATTACGCGATTTACCCAGCTTGAACATAATTCTTTAAAAGATGCCGAAGAATTCCGACAGATGATTATTAATGCGGGTATTAAAGATGCCTGGGTAACAGCCTTTATTAAAGGAAAGCGAATGTTGCTTCAAGATTTAATTAAGCAAGGGCTTTTAACCGGAAACGGTTTATAAAAAAACTCCGGTTATATTATAACCGGAGTTTTTTATATTGATTGAAATCTTATTCGTTAACTACCCCCATCGCACAAAACTTATCAATGCGTTGTTTTATTCGTTCCTCCGGAGCATATTTTTTAAGTTCCGATAGAGCAGCTAAAATAGCTTGTTTAACATTTTCAAATGCTTGTTCTTGATTTGCATGAGAGCCTCCAAGTGGTTCTTTAATTACACCATCCACTAATTTGTTTTTAAACATATCTTCTGCAGTAAGCTTTAAGGCTTCGGCAGCTTTTTCTTTAAAGTCCCAACTGCGCCATAAAATAGATGAACAAGATTCGGGAGAAATTACAGAATACCAGGTATTTTCGAGCATTAAAACTCTATCGCCAATACCAATACCTAAAGCACCACCCGAAGCTCCTTCGCCAATAATAATACAAATAACCGGTACTTTAAGCTTAACCATTTCAAAAAGGTTTCTGGCAATGGCCTCTCCTTGTCCGCGTTCCTCGGCTTCTAATCCGGGATATGCGCCTGGCGTATCAATAAAAGTAACAATAGGTTTATTAAATTTCTCGGCAAGTTTAAACAAACGGAGGGCTTTGCGATACCCATCGGGATTAGCCATACCAAAGCGGCGCAATTGTCGCATTTTAGTGTTAATTCCTTTTTGCTGTCCAACAAACATTACGGTTTCACCATTTATAAGTCCAAATCCACCCACCATGGCTTTATCATCGGCTACATGACGGTCGCCGTGAATTTCAATAAAGGTATTATCGGAAATTGCATTAATATGTGCAAGCGTATAGGGCCTGTCGGGATGACGAGATACTTGTACTCTTTGCCAAGCAGTTAAATTTGAATATATGTTGCGGGTGGTTTCCTCAATTTTTTGTTCCAGTTCTTTAACGGTGTTTGAAACATCAACCCCACTTTTATCGGCAACTTGTTTTACTTTCTCCAATTCTTCCTTTAAATCGGCAATTGGTTTTTCAAAATCTAAATAAGTCATATTTTTAATTTGCGTCCAAAGATACAAATTTATGATTTAGGCTTATTTTTGGGGAAATATTTACTAACCATGATAGTTTATCCAAACGCCAAAATTAATTTAGGCTTAAACGTAATTAACAAAAGAACAGATGGTTATCATAATTTAAACACTATTTTTTATCCAGTTCCTTTGTGTGATGCTGTGGAGTTTGTTTTGGCTATTGATAATAAAACTTCTTTTAGCAGTAGCGGAATACCTGTTGGTGGATTGGCAGAAGATAATTTAATAATGAAGGCTTATACTTTACTAAGTGGTTATCATAAATTGCCAGCTTTAAAAATTCACTTGCATAAGGTTATACCTATGGGTGCAGGTTTAGGTGGAGGCTCTGCTGATGCTGCATTCTTTTTAGCCGCATTAAATTCTTTTTTTAATCTTAATCATTCTCAGGAAGCTCTGGCTGATATGGCTCGAATTTTGGGCGCAGATTGTGCTTTTTTTATATACAATGCTCCATGTTTGGCAACTGAAAGAGGAGATCGTTTTAAGTTTTTAGAGGAACGTTTAAAAAATAAATTTTTAATATTAATTAAGCCCACCGTTCATGTATCTACTGCCGATGCATACAGTGGTGTTGTTCCCTCTAGTCCTGCTTATAGTAACGAGTTTGTTTATTTAAATGAACCCATTGATAACTGGGAGGGTAAAATGTTTAATGATTTTGAAAAGAGTGTTTTTATTAAATATCCTGAGATTAAGCAAATAAAAGAAAGGTTATATGCCTTGGGGGCTCAGTATGCATCGATGAGTGGCAGTGGATCTACTGTATTCGGTATTTTTGATAAGGAGATAAATGTTGATTTCGATATTTTCCCGGCCAATTATTTTATTTGGAAGGGAACTCTTTAATCGAACATTTTTTTATTATGAATAATATAACCAAAGGAGAATAGTATAGAATATTTATCAATCTTCCTTTCAAACTTTGGTGAGTTATTGTAATAATTAAAAGAAACGGATGCAGGTCCAATTGGGCTGTTATATACCAAAGAGGTACTACCAATAAAAAAACGATTTGCAAAAACCGGGTTAAAAACTGCATTCAATTTGGGATCGGCAACAATTCGTCGGTAGGGTTGAAAACCATAAACCTCAATACGGTAATCAAAATTGCGCGGAAGTTTAAATACATTAACAATGCCTAAGGCCCCAAACTGATGAGCTCTAAAATTCTCCAAAAATAATACGCGGCTTTCGGGAATAGGCGCAAAAACCGGAGCGGCAAGCATGGTGGCCGTGTAGTTTGCAAAACGAGGCTGATTAGACCATACACCCTCCAGGTGGTAACCAACACGATAGTATTTGCTTCTTACAATAAAGTCTTGGTAAAGAATCCTAAAATTGAACCATTCATGAACATACCGCTCAAATTTTCCATCCTTAGAGGTAGAACCCGGATAGGTTCTTTCCACTCCACTAAAGTACTTTAAACGAATGGATAAGTTAGAGCCATTACTGGAAAATTGTTTTTGATCCAATGTATTACGCTCATATGAAGCGCCAATAAATCCATTATCAAAATAAGTTCTGTCAGTAGTGTCTAATTTTGTAAACTGTTTGGTTTGGTAGTATTGATTTAAAACTTCGCCAAAGGCACCACTAACTTTAAGTTTACTTTTTCTGCTTACGGGCACACCAAAAGTTAATTCGCTATGCGTATCGTATATCACGAGATAGGAGGGCCTTACATCCTCAAAAAAGGTTGAGTAGCTTTTAAAGAAATCAAGACGGCTATTTGTAAAATCAACTTCAGTGTAAAAAGGTAAACGTGTGGGAAAATCTAAACGAATTTTTGCCTGAATACTGCCATATAACTTACCGAAATATGAATTAGCAGAAAATGTTGCTGCAACGTTTCTCAGGTAGTGGTACTGAATACCTACATATCCTGTATTTATTGGTTTTGAAGAAAATACACCGCCAAACTCAAGTGTTATTTTTTTTTCTTTTTTAACAGTTAAATATAAATCATACAAATCTTTTTTAGATTGATATTTAGCAAGCGGATAAAGGCTTTGAATTTTATCATCAGAAGCTAATCTGTAGTAATTAGGTCTGAATCTGTCTGCATCCAAAACTTTTGTTTCAGTTTTATCTAATCTAAGTTTCAATATTTTTTTGGCATATTTTGCTTGTTGTTTATTTAAACCTTCAATATAAATTTCATCAATCAACAATTGAGGTTGTTTATTTAAAAAAGCCAATCGTTCGGTGTTTAATATAGCGGAATCTTTTCTGTTGGGAACAAGGAGCATAATGGAATCCATGCTGGCCATTGCTGTTTTATATCCTACCTCAATTATTTTTTTCGCATCTTCAAAATTAAACAAACCAAAAAGGGAGGAAGTTGGGTGAACTACAATCATGTTGCTGCATGGGTGAGTATTATTGTTCCTCGAAATAATCATTGATTTAATTTGAGATAACAGGTTGTCCTCATTTGGTATCGGATTATTTCCCGATACATCAGATCCAATAATTATATCCGGATTAAAATCGTTATACATTACATCTGCAGGGAAATTATTGTATAATCCACCATCAAACAAAACCCTTCCATTCACCGTAATTGGACGAATGTAAAAAGGGTAAGACATACTGGCTCTTACGGCCTGGCTTAAATTACCTTTCTTGAAAATTACAGGTTGTTTTAATTGTATATCAGAGGCAACGCATCGGTATGGAATAAATAAGCTGTCGAAATTAAAGTTTGCCGCCGCAATTGCCGGAGAAAAAATTTCCATTAACGCTAAATCAATTGCAACCGGATTTATAAAGTTGGTAGGTAATGAAGTTTCAAAAACGGTATCCGGAGAAAATTTTAGGGATATCCAAGAAGCACTGGGATCCTTGCGTTTAAAGTAGTATTGATATTTATCTTCAATAATACCCTTAGACCAACCTATAAATTTGGGATCCGACATACGATCTTCAATTTCTTTAGGAGACATGCCGGCAGCGTAACATGCTCCAACCAGCGCACCCATCGAAGTGCCTGTTATAAAATCAACCGGAATTTTTTTCTCTTCAAGGGCTTTTAATACTCCAATATGGCTCATGCCTGAAGCACCACCACCGCTTAATACAACCCCAACTTTTTGGGCTTGAACATTTAAAAAAAGAGTAGCGAAAAAAAAGGCCAACAGTTGCCTGGTTATTTTTACTTCTCCAATCAAACTATGCTTGAGTCGTGTTCTCAGTTTGTACTTCGCTAATTACTGGCTTAGTTAAATTACGGAGTGCAATCTGAAAAATTTTAATTCGTTCGCTGTATTCAGAAATAATACTTTTATTCTTGTCTATCTTTGCCAATACATCTTTTTTAAGCGCTTCAGCATTTCTAAGAAAACCAATATTATTTTCGAATTTAATGTTTTCAGTTTTTAATTCATCTGCCTTTTTTCTAATAAAGTCTATTTCTTTTTTAAGTAATTCTGAGGCATTGTCAAATTCTAAAATACGATCTATTTTATTCTGTATACGAATAACTTCCTGTTCTTTCTTATCTAATTGTAACTTTTCAAAATGAGCATCTATGGCTTTAAAAAACTCATCATTAAGCGCTTTTTTATCTTTTAAAGATACATGTCCTGCTTGGGCCCATTTATTTTTTAATTCAATTAATGCGTTTTTATCTTTTTCGATATTTCCGGCTAATACGTAGGCCTTTGCCTCTTCTAAAAGGGCTTTCTTTTTAATTAAATTTTCTTCGAACGTTTTTTCAATGCCTTGCTGAAAATTAGTACGAGCTGAAAAGAAATCATTGCATGCTTCTCTAAACTTAGCCCATAGTCTATTTTCGATGTGTTGAACAGCCGGACCAACTTTTTGCCATTCTTTTTGAAGTTTAATTAAGGCATCGGAAGTTTCTTTCCAATTGGTGCTGTTTTTTAATTCCTCGGCTCTAGCAATTAATTGCTCCTTTAATGTTTTGTTTTTTTCCTGCTCTTCTTTTAATCCTCCAAAAAATTCCTTTTTTCTGTTAAAGAAAATATTAGAAGCTTCTCTAAAGCGTTGGTATGCATTTTCCTCTTTGGCTTTTTCAGCCTTCCCGATACTGTTCCATTCTTCCTGCAATTTTTTTATTTCTTCAGTACGGTTATTCCAACCTTTTAAAGATGTTGGTATTTCGCCGGATATGGCTATTATTTTATCGGTAATGGCTTCTTTTTTGGCAAGATTATCCTGGCGTTCGGTTTGGCGAATATCTTTGAGGTGATTAATACGTTCATAGACCAAGTCCATCGCTTTACGGTATTCGTCTTTTAGTTCGAGCCATTTTTCCTGAGCTACCGGTCCAATTTCGTCCCACTCACTTCTAAAAGCTCTTAAAAGCTCATCAATTTCTTTTAATGTTTCTTTACCTACTAACTCTTTTATTTTAGCTACAATAGCTTCCTTGCCCTCGAAATTCTTTTTAAAATCGTAATCTTTTAACTCTTTATAGATGCTTAGATTATAGTTAAAGCTTTCCAACGCTTTACTATAGTCGTTTTGTAAATCGCGAAACTTATCCGGGTGAACGGGTCCGGTATCTTTCCATTGTTGCTGAATCTCACGGAAAGAAATAATGGCTTTTCCAATGTTTTCTTCGTTAACTAATTGATTTATCTTTTCAATTAATTCGCGTTTAGCGATATAATTTGCTCTTTCCTGTTCGGATTTTTGGATATCGAATTTTCGTTTACGCTCTTTGTATTTTTCAAAAAGTGATTCAATAATTTTGTCCTCAGCGTCTTTTCTGTATTCATATTCTTTTCTGTTACCACCTGCAGCAATAAAGTCTTCCAGCTGATGTCTTTTTAAATCTTCTAAAAGTCTTAAATATTCGGTTTGCAAGGCTCTGATGTCGTTAATAATCTGCCCGGTTTCAGAGTTTGCTAGCAAGCTTTCGAGCTTGGTAATAAGATCTTGTTTTGTCATCTTTTTAATCTAAATCGTTAACAAACAAATTTAATTTATTTTTAGCTTAAATCGAATAAAATAAAGCCTTTAGCGATAAAATTGATAAAAAAATAATACAATTTAAATAATGTTAAATTTGCAATTCTAATTTTTAGCATTTAATTAATTTACAACCAAGTAAAATTTAAAAAATGAAGAAAGTATTATCAATTATCGGCTTTGCTTTTTTATTAGTATTCAGTTCTGTATTCGCAGGAGATAAAGATGGAAAGGATCATTTTAAATATCAAACGGAACAGTTTTCTGATATTAGAATTCTGCGGTATCAGGTACCAGGCTTTGATCAATTAAGTTTAAGTCAAAAAGAATTGCTTTATTATTTATATGAAGCAGCCCTTGCCGGACGTGATATCATGTACGACCAGAATTTTAAGTATAATTTAACTATACGCAAAACAATAGAAGCTATTATTTCATCTTCTAAAAGCGATAAAACCACTACCGAATTTCAAAAATTTATGGTATACGCCAAAAAAGTATGGTTTAGTAATGGTATTCATCATCATTATTCCAGCGATAAAATGTTTCCCGAATGTAACCAGGCTTATTTTGAAAGTTTAATTAAAACATCATCTATCAGCTTATTGCCGGTTAGGGCGGGCGAATCGGTTGATGCTTTTTCCAAACGAATTTTACCCGTTATTTATGATCCCAAAATTGCACCTAAAAAAGTAAGTTTAGACCCTGCTATCGATCTTGTAACTAATTCGGCAGTTAATTTTCACGAGGGTGTAACTCAAAAAGAGGTCCAGGAATATTATAACTCAATTAAAAAAGTGGGCGAAAAAGAATCGGTATCTTATGGATTAAATTCAAAAATTGTAAAGGAAAACGGAATAGTAACCGAAAAAGTTTGGAAGATTGGCGGTATGTATGATGCTGCTATTAAAAAAATTGTTTATTGGTTAGAGAAAGCCGTTCCCTTATCTGAAACTCCCGAACAAAAAGCGGCCCTAGAGAAATTAATCGCGTATCATAAATCGGGCGATTTAAAAACATTTGATGAGTATAACATTGCCTGGGTAAAAGATGTAAACAGCGCTATTGATGTTGTTAATGGATATATTGAAGTATATAACGATCCGCTTGGCTATAAAGGTAGCTTCGAATCGGTAGTGAGTGTTAAGGATTATGAGGCCTCTAAACGTATAGCAACTATTGGTGCTAATGCTCAGTGGTTCGAAGATAATTCCTCGATATTGCCCCAACATAAAAAGAAAAATGTAAGCGGTATAACTGCCAAAGTTATTAATGTAGTTGTAGAGGCGGGCGATGCGTCTCCAACCACCCCTATAGGAATTAATTTGCCAAATTCAGAATGGATTCGAGAAAAACACGGTTCAAAATCAGTAAACCTGGGTAATATTGTTGAAGCATATGACCATGCCGCAGGAGCCGGTTTACTGAAGGAATTTTATTTTGATCAGCCTATGATTGACAGGGCTGTTAAGCACGGAAGTTATGCCGATAAGCTTCATACAGATATGCATGAAGTAATAGGCCATGCCAGCGGCCAGGCTGAACCCGGTGTTGGTCCATCGCACGAAACTCTTAAAAATTACGCTTCTTGTTTAGAAGAAGCAAGAGCCGATTTAGTGGCCTTGTATTATTTATACGATCAAAAGTTAATCGATTTGGGGGTAATGGAATCTTTGGAGGTTGGCAAGGCCGCATACGATGATTATATAACCAATGGTTTAATGATACAAATGGTTCGTATTAAGTTGGGAGATAATTTAGAAGAAGCACACATGCGTAATCGTCAGCTTGTTGCTGCTTGGGCCTACGAAAAGGGTAAGGCCGAAAACGTTATAGAAAAGAAAGTGAAAGAGGGTAAAACCTATTTTGTAGTAAATGATTATGCTAAATTAAGAGTTTTATTTGGCGATTTATTGCGCGAAATTCAACGACTAAAATCTCAGGGCGATTATGCTGCTGCAAAAATATTGGTAGAGACTTATGGGGTAAAACTCGATCAACAATTACATAAAGAAGTTTTAGAACGTTATTCCCGTTTAAATATTGCTCCATATGCAGGATTTATTCAGCCTAAATTAGTGCCTGTTAAGCAGGGGGATAAAATTACGGACGTTAAAATTGAATATCCGGAAGATTTTACAGAGCAAATGCTTTTTTATGGTAAAAACTATAATTTTTTACCGGTAGAAAATTAATGGGTCTATTTCTCCAAAAAAAGCTCTGCATTTGCAGGGCTTTTTTTTTAGGGAATGAAACTTTCAACAATATTTAAAATATTTTGTTAAAATATTTAGATTTCTAGGCCTTATTTAACCTTGGTGGCTTTGTAAATTAGCCTTCTGTTAAATTAAATATTAGAACTATCAAGTGCAATGGCAAAGAAAAGTGAAGTAAATTATTCTGAAGATGATATTAAATCCCTGGACTGGAAAGAACACATTCGTTTACGTCCCGGAATGTACATTGGTAAGTTAGGGGATGGTTCCAGTCAGGATGATGGTATTTACATCTTGTTAAAAGAAATTATTGATAACTGTATAGATGAGTTTGTAATGGGTTATGGAAACATGATAGAAATAACCTTAAAAGATAAAACCGTTAGAGTAAGGGATAATGGAAGGGGTATTCCACTTGGTAAAGTAGTAGATGTAGTTTCTAAAATTAATACCGGCGCCAAATACGATTCGGCTGCTTTTAAAAAGTCGGTTGGATTAAACGGAGTGGGTTCAAAGGCCGTTAACGCATTGTCAACTTTTTTTAAGGTACAATCTATTCGCGATGGAGTTACTAAAATTGCAGAATTCTCCAAAGGAAATCTGGTAAAAGAATACAATAATCAAAAAACAGATTTACCGAATGGAACCTTAATAGAATTTACTCCTGATGAAGCCTTGTTTGGCAACTATCATTTTATACCTCAACATGTGGAGCGCATGTTGTGGAATTACGCCTATTTAAACACCGGATTAGCGATAAGCTATAACGGACAGTTATTCGAGTCTAAAAACGGATTGTTAGACTTGTTAACTGAAAATATTAATGGCGAGACTATTTATCCGATTATTCATTTAAAAGGAAATGACATAGAAGTTGCCATAACACATAGCTCCACTCAATATGGCGAAGAGTATTATTCTTTTGTTAACGGACAATATACTCCCCAGGGAGGAACTCATCAGGCCGCTTTTAGAGAGGCTTTTGTAAAAGTGATACGCGATTTTTATAAGAAAGATTACGATGTAGTGGATATTCGTGCCTCTATTATTTCGGCTGTTGCTGTTAAAGTTGAAGAGCCTGTTTTTGAATCGCAAACCAAAACTAAACTAGGCTCAAAGGACATGGGACCTAAGGGGCCAAGCGTTAGTGCTTTTCTTCTTGATTTTTTAAAGAATGAGCTCGATAAGTTTTTACATAAAAATGCAGATGTTGCCGATGCTATTCTTAAGAAAATTATACAAAGTGAGCGTGAACGAAAAGAGCTTGCGGGTATTCAGAAGCTGGCTCGCGAAAGAGCTAAAAAAGCAAATCTTCATAATAAAAAATTGCGCGATTGCAGGGTTCATTTGGATGACAATCGCGATCAACGCAGATTGGATTCCACCCTTTTTATCTGCGAGGGCGACTCGGCCAGTGGATCCATTACCAAAGTAAGAGATGTAAATACTCAGGCCGTTTTTAGTTTAAAAGGTAAACCCTTAAATGCATTTGGATTAACCAAAAAGGTTGTATACGAAAACGAAGAATTTAATTTACTGCAAGCTGCTTTAAATATTGAAAATAGCTTGGAGGAATTACGTTATAATAATGTAGTAATAGCTACTGATGCCGATGTAGATGGTATGCATATTCGTTTGTTACTAATGACTTTCTTTTTGCAATTTTTTCCGGAGTTAGTTAAGGCCGGCCATGTTTATATTTTGCAAACACCTTTGTTTCGTGTAAGAAATAAAAAAGAAACTATTTATTGTTACTCCGACGAAGAAAGGGTTAAGGCCATCAATAAGCTGGGTAGCAAGCCCGAAATAACCCGATTTAAAGGCTTAGGTGAAATATCGCCGGATGAGTTTAAAAATTTTATCGGTAAGGATATGCGTTTGGAGCCCGTTGTGTTGGGGCATAGCAGTAAAATTAACGAGCTGCTGTCATACTACATGGGTAAAAATACACCGTCTCGACAAGAATTTATTATTGATAATTTAAGAATAGAAAAGGATGCTGTTGAGGTATAGTCAGTTTTCAATAAACTATAAAAAACGCTCACTTCCTCATTTTTTAGTTTGATTTATAATGTTGTGCCGAATTCTTACCTTGTTCGCTTCATGATCCTGGAATTAAATCACCCGTTAAGCCCCAGTAAGCGCAAAGCCCAAGCCTAAGCCCTGTGCGGTGGGGCTTAGGGCGATTGAATAATTTAAATTTAAAATCATACTTTTCTTATTTACTAACACTGCTCAATCTCCATGCGTTTGGATAGTAAACAAATCCTGATGCAGCAACAAACTTTCTCCCCTTTGTTTCATTTCGGCGGAGGCCGGAATCTAAATAAATGCTTTTGCAGATGGACTATGTCTTGAAAGCTTCAATAACATTAAAAACGATTAGCTACACCCTAAGCCCCGCCCACAGGCAACGCTTCAGCTTAGTGCGTACAAAGGGGTAAACCGATATATAAAATATATTATTGTTAGTTATTTAACACTAAAATCAAATACTCTATTACCACTTTTTATTTTGACTAAATAAGGATTGGGATTCTCATTGTTTGCCAAATAAACGAAACAATATTCACCTGAAGCTAATGGTGTTGGAAATGTAACCTTATAAACATTTTCTGATACTTTTGTATACTTAAAGTTTACTATATAATTATCGTCAATACTGTTATCAGCATCTCCATTACCTTTTACTTTTGCAGATACATATTCTCTTTTACCTTTACTAACATCTAATTTAACCAACTTAAATTCATTAGGACTTGATGCTTTTACATTCTGAAAATATTCATCCATTAAGTTGTTGTTGTTTGCATTATTTAAGCTTCTGTTGGTTTTCTCAAAATTAAAGTAAAATTCTGGCACATTATTAAATTGATAATTAGCTTCACTTCCTTCAATTTGAGATTTTATTTTGTTTGAAAATAAACTTCCTAAACCATATAAACTCAAACAGCCTTGGAAACAATTCATATTTTTCTTATTGTTTGAAGTAACTAATGTTGCATCCAATGGAACATATTTGCCCTCTTGTTTGAAAAAAATTCCTGATTCAGTAAAAACTGTTTCTTTGCCATCACTGTTTTTAGATTTGCTTCTAGCTGTTTCTGAATCAATTTTAGTTTGTTTTTCAACCATAACATTTATGATCTTTTCCGGCACATTATTCTCTTTTAAATTAATTAAAGCATCAGTATTTATTACAAAATCACAAGAAGAATTGTTTATCTTACTAATAATTAATTCATCACCCAACTTAGATTTAACCAACTTTATTATTGTTTGATTATTAACTACCTCTTTCTTATTTTGAGCCTTTGCTATATTGTTTAAATTAAACACCAATAGGGCAATAAAAAGGGATTTCACAGCTTTTTTCATTATAAGATATAAAATAAATTAACCTACTCTTAAGGCTTTTCGGCATACTCCTATAAAACAATAGTCGATTTTTATTTTGTACAGTTATAAATTGTTTTTTCAAATGTATATAAATAATATACTAAATGCAAAATATTAGTAAACATGAGGAGAATTTTTTATGGAATTTTAAAATGAAATTTGCCAACAATGGCAAAATATAAAATACATATAGGTAAATTAATAAAGGATGAGTTGGATAAATCGCCTATAAGTGTTGTTGATTTTGCTAAAAGCATCAACTTAACTAGAAATGGTGCCTACAAAGTATTTGATAAAGAAACTATTGATACTGGACAATTGCAAACAATAAGCAAGGTTCTAAATCATAATTTTTTTAGTTATTACGAAGATTTAATTCTAAAAGCAGCAAAGGAAAATAAAATAGAAAATAAAATTTTTGTTAAATCTGAATTTACTGAATTGTCTGTTGCAATTACAAAACTTGCTAAAGCAATAGACAGAATTGACGAAACCTTAAATAAGAAGAAGTCTATTCCCCCCCAGTAAGCGCAAAGCCCAAGCCCTATGCGTTGGATCTTAGGGCGATTGTATAATTTAAATTAAAACTCATTTACTTTTCTTATTTACTAACACTGCTCAATCTCCATGCGTTTGGATAGTAAACAAAGCCTGATCCTACAGCAACTTTTCTCCCCTGCGACATTAAGGCGGAGGCCGGAATCTAAATAAATGCTTTTGCAGATGGGCTATGACATTAAAGCTTCAATAACATTAAAAACGATTAGCTACACCCTAAGCCCCGCCCACAGGCAACGCTTCAGCTTAGTGCGTACTGTGGGTAAATATTGATCAAGTGCTAAAACTAAAAAAGCCCCCATTGCTGGAGGCCTTGATCTTAATGGTGGTGTGGGCCGGGATCGAACCGGCGACACATGGATTTTCAGTCCATTGCTCTACCGACTGAGCTACCGCACCATTTTGGGACTGCAAACATAATAGAAATTTTTGTTTTCCCAAAAAAAACATTAAAAATATCCTTCTTTCAAATAAACGATGTTTTTACCGGTAAAATAGCTGTATTTTTGGCTTTTTATTGAATAAATGAACGCTTCTGTTGATATTGGTAACACTTTTTGCAAGTTAGGCCTGTTTAGCCAAAAAACGATGCTTGAAACGGAAAGCTTTAAAAATACGGAAGAGTTATTTGCCTATTTAAAAACAAAGAAAATACAAAATGTTGCCATAGCAGATGTAACAGGCCCAAAAGGGGAGCAACTCATTCATAAAATTAGTAATTGTTACCCCACGCTTATCGTTAATAATAAAACAAATATTCCCATCATTAATCGGTATTTAAGTCCTGAATCTTTAGGTCCCGACCGCTTGTGTGCAGCGGTTGGTGCCAATTCACTTTTTAAAGATCAGCCGGTATTAAATATCGATACCGGAACTTGCATAAAATATAATTTTATTAATGAGTCTAATGAATTTATAGGAGGATCTATTTCGCCTGGTCTACTGATGAGATATAAAGCTTTAAATGCCTTTACGGGTAAATTACCCTTACTGGAGGCCGATTATGATTATTTTAAGTTAATCGGACAAACAACTAACGATTGCATCCATTCGGGAGTGTTATTTTCTGCAGTTGCCGAAGTTTTGCAAATTATGGAATTTTACAGCGGTTTGTTTAGTGGGTTAAAAGTTGTTTTGTCGGGCGGCGATACCGATTTTTTTGCAAAGCACTTAAAAAATACCATCTTTGCGCATCCTAATATTGTTTTAACAGGTTTAAATGAAATTTTTCTTTATAATTCTAAATAGCCTATTGCTGCTCGTAATGGCTAATCCATTATTGGGGCAGGGTTTATCCTCTTCGCCATACTCTCAGTTTGGTTTTGGTGAGGTTAATCAGGAAGGTTCCTTTATTAATCGTTCTTTTGCAAAAGGGGGAACGGCCTATGCCTCTGCTATTGGAGGTAACTTAAATAACGCTGCCACATTAGCCTATATTAATCAAACATGTGGTGATTTTTCACTCGATAATCGGGTTAATTTTTATTCAAATAGTTTGGATAAATCATTTCAAAATAATGTTTCGTTCTATAATTTATCGCTTGCATTTCCGGTTTCTAAACGAATGGGTTGGTCTCTCGGGATGTTGCCCTATTCGTCAAAAGGATATAAATTATCGTATTACCAAAGTATACAAAACATTGGTCTCGCTAACTTTCGATATCAGGGCTATGGTAATGTTAACAGGGTTTATATAGGATCGGGTTTTAAATTAATATCTCGAAAATCCGATTCTCTCTCTATCGCACTTGGTACTCATTTTAATTATTTGTTTGGAAGCAATATCCAAAGGGGAACAGTAGAATTTAATCCTAGTTATCTATACTTAAGTACAAATTATAATTCGTTTAACTACTATACGGGGTTTTATTTCGATCCTTCATTGTATATTCATAAAAAAACGAAGAAGCGTTTGTATAGTGTTGGTTTAAGTTATCAGATATCTAATAATGTAAACGTTGTAAACAACTATTATGCTGAGTCGTATTTTTTAACCAACTCTCAAGCTCAATCCGTAAAGGATATATTTCTCGAGAAAACCGATTCTAATGTTCAAAAATTACCTGCTGCCATAAAAGTAGGTATATACACCGAAGATGATCGCGGAAATGGCTTTGCTTTAGATTATCAATCTGTAAATTTTAGCGACAGCAAAAATACCTTAAGTTCTAATCCATATACCACTATTTCGGCTGCCTGGCAGCATGATGCCCGCAAACGTAATAAAAATGGTTTTTTTAATAATACCATTTATCGCTTGGGATTGTTTTATTCTCAAACCAATTTATTTATTAATAATACAGCCATATCTAACAAAGGTTTTACACTTTCTTTTTCCATGCCAACCCCGGGTAAATTTGCATACAATAAAATTAATTTTGGATTTACCTTTGGCGAACAAGGCACAGAAAAAAGCAACCTTATTACTCACAAATACATTATGGCCAACGTAGGTATACTATTTGGTGATATTTGGTTTAAGAAGTCTAAGATTGATTAGAATAATATATATCATTGGTTTATTTTTAGCATTATTTACGCTTTTGTCGTGCGAAAATGATGTAGAAAAAATTAACTTTTTAACTGGAAAAAAATTGGTACCCCTCGAATCCACCCGTAACATTACGCTTATCTTCTCCGACTCCGGCCATGTTACAGCGCGGTTAATTAGTCCACTGGTAGAACGTTACGAAGGAGATTCTTCTTTTGTGGAATTTAAGGAGGGTTTAAAGCTCGAATTTTTTAATAACCAAAAGCAGGTTGAATCGCGATTAACGGCTAAATATGCTATAAAATATAATCGATCTGGGATAATGGAAGCCAAAAATAAGGTGGAAGTTTTAAATCAGAAAGGTGAAGTATTAAACTGTGAACATTTGGTTTGGAATCAATCCACTCATCAAATATATTCCAATACTTTTGTAAAGATAAAAACAGTAGATGAAATTATTTTTGGTGATGGTTTTGAGAGTAGCGAGGACTTCAGTAAATACAAAATAAAAAAGATTAGAGGAACTATAAATTTAAAAAGATGACGAAATTAATTAAGATCCTAATTGGTATTTGGTTGCTTATTGGAGCAACTGGAATTATTGTAGGCGTGTATAACTTAGTAACAAAAGGATTTAAAGACGCAGTTTATTTTTTTATGCTAGCCGTTGTTAGTGTCGTGATGTATTTTATAAACCGAAGACGGTATAAAATGTATATTGAAAATCCTCAGGCAGCAAATAAAAAATAATGGATACGGGGATCGTTATATTAATTACGCTTATTGGTTGTGCTTTTTTTTCTGGTTTGGAAATAGCTTTCTTAACGTCTAACAAATTAAAAATTGAATTAGATACAAAGCAAGGAGAGTTGGGAGCTAAAATATTTTCGCCATTTGTAAAAAAGCCATCAAGGTTTATCAGCACCATGCTTCTGGGAAATAGTATTTCTATTGTAATTTATGGTATTTATTCGGAGGAGGTATTGGAACATTTTTTCGAACAGTATTTTCATAATTACGGTGTTGTTTTTGTTTTTAAAACATTAATATCTACTTTGTTTGTTCTTATTATAGCCGAATATCTGCCAAAGGCCTTGTTTAGCTTAAATCCAAATCGATCCCTTACTGTTTTTTCTATTCCGTTTATAATTGTTTATTATGTATTGTTTCCGTTTGTTTGGTTTACAATGTTTATTTCTGAGGGATTGATTAATCTTTTTGGAGGTAAAGGCGAAGATCACGGCGCCCGCAAATTTAGCAGGGTAGATTTAGATAATTATGTAAATCGTTTTGGTATTGCAGATCATAGCGAGGATAAAGAAAAAATCGATCACGAAATTCAAATTTTTCAAAATGCATTAGAGTTTCCTACTGTAAAAGTTAGAGAATGTATGATCCCTCGTCCAGAAATTATTGCTATAGAAGTAGAGGAGAATATAGAAGAGTTAAAGAAAAAATTTATTGGCACAGGTGTTTCTAAAGTAATTGTATATCGCGATAGTATTGATAATGTAATTGGGTACGTTCATACTTATGAAATGTTTAAAAACCCCGAGAGTATAAAAACTATTTTGTTGCCAATTTCAGTTTTTCCCGAAAGTATGCAGGCCAGAGAAGCTCTGGATTTGTTCATTAAAGAGCACCGCAGTATAGGGGTAGTTTTGGACGAATTTGGTGGAACGGCAGGATTGGTGACCATGGAAGACTTAATGGAAGAAATTTTCGGAGAAATTGATGATGAACACGATAAAGAAGAATTAACGGAGCAGGTAATAAATGAAAGGGAATTTTCTTTTTCAGGTCGTTTGGAAATCGATTATATCAATCAAAAATATAACCTCGAATTGCCTTTTTCCGAGGAATACGAAACTTTAGCTGGATTAATATTAAATCATCACGAGAGTATTCCCCAAAAAGGCGAAATTATTGATGTTGGTGATTTCCGTTTTAAAATAATCCAGGTTGACAAACGTAAAATTGAACTCATCCATCTGGAGATATTAACTTAGATTAATGTTTTAATTGTATAGGGGTGTGGCTGTTTGTTGATGTTCTTTAGGGGTAACTTTGACTCAACCTTAAAGAAAATGCCCGTTTACTAACTCCAAACTAAACTCTTCTTATGGCTAAATTTTACTTTTACATAAAATACAGTCCAGTTGTTGCAACAACAACTGGTAAAAACTACACTTATGGATTTGTAATTTTTTTACACTCCAAACTCAACGCTCAATATGCTTATATGTTGTTAAAAAAATGATTTTAAGCACCTGAAAATCAACTTAATTTAAGTTTATTTTTGCGAAAGTTTAATCGTGTTTATCCAAGACCAAGATACCGCAAAGAAAAAATCTCCCATTGTAGTGGAAGAACGGCAGGGTTTTGATGATGCACCGGTTTTACAAGATAAAAATGTAGATAACAAATTGGATAAACGGTCCCCCTTTGGAGTTGCCGAAGTGGATGCAGATAAAGCCAAAGAAAAGAATAAGAAAAAAAAGGAAAGGGATAAGAAAAAGTCCGACGACTCCAAAAACACGAATGAAAAGAGCAATGAGTCTGAACCTTCAAAAGTTATACAAAAAGAACTTAATGCTTTACAACCCAATATTATTCCTAAAAAGGAACCCAAAAAGGTTGCAGATACTTCATTATCTATAAAAAATGAGCCCTTGCCCGAAACGGAGCAAAAGGCTGAAGTTAAAAAACTGGAGATAACTCCTGTTGAAACCGAAAAAACGGTTGCCAAAACAAAAACCGAAACCCAAAAGCCAAGCGGATATTTAGTTCCTCAATATCGAAATTTTGTAAACCAGGACGGACTTTTTCTGATGTTTTTGTTAATTGGGTTGTTGTTTGGTTGGATTAATATATTTCATCGTAAAAGGTTTGTTCAAGTTCTAAACGCTTTTTTTGTTACGCGAATCATCAATCAGCTAATTCGTGAAGAAAATTCCTTATTGCAAAGGGTTTTCATAATGGTTTCTGTAATCTTTATTTTAATCTTATCTATTTTTGTTTTTCAAACTGCCGTATTCTTTAATGTACACTTGCCGGGCGGTGGACACGTTTTACTTTTTTTTGCGTGTGCTTTGGGCGTTTCTATAATATATTTTTCAAAGTTTTTGATTGTTAATTTTACAGGTTATCTGTTTGACGCTGAAAAGCTTACAAAAGATTATTTCTATAATATTTTTCTTGTAAATAACTTTATTGGATTGTTGTTTGTACCCTTAGTTTTGTTGATTGCCTACACTCATTTAATTCCAAAAGAAATTTTAATATTGTCCGGAGGTATAGTTTACTTGCTTTCTTTTATATATCGGATTACCCGGGGATTTGTTTTGGCGCTTAATGGGAGCCAATATTCTATGTTTCATATTTTCTTGTATATTTGCACCCTTGAAATTTTACCTTTGTTTTTATTGATAAAACTCATAAAACAATCGATAAATTTTTAATAAAATAATTTTTTACGGATGGCAACAAAAACTACACAAACTTCTGCACCTGCAAAAATTAAAAACATCTTGGTATCCCAGGCGCAGCCCGAAAGCGATAAAAATCCGTACTCCGAACTTGCCAAAAAACTAAAACTTAATATTGAGTTTCGCCCTTTTATTCATATCGAAGGTATTCCTGCACAGGAATTTCGGAAAGATCGTATCAATATTTTAGATCATACAGCGGTTATATTTACCAGTAGAAATGCAGTAGACCATTTTTTTAATTTGTGCGCCGAATTGCGTGTTGTGGTTCCCGAATCCATGAAATATTTTTGTATTAGCGAAAGTACCGCTTATTACCTTCAAAAATATGTAGTTTACCGTAAACGCAAAATCTTTCATGGCAAACAAACTTTTGCCGATTTAGTGGATCTCTTAAAGAAAAATAAAGAAGAGAAATTTTTAATACCTTGTTCCGATCTTAATACTTCCGAAATACCGGATGTAATGGATAAGCACGATCTCAATTACTCCAAGGCCGTTATGTATCGTACGGTGTGTAGCGATTTATCTGAAATTAAAGATATCAATGCCTATGATATTATTGTGTTCTTTAGCCCCAGTGGTGTTAAATCTTTGTTTCAGAATTATCCAAAGTATAAGCAAAAAGGGACACTTATCGCTGCTTTCGGTGCAACTACCCATCAGGCTGCTAAAGAAGCCGGTTTAAAAATGGATATACCGGCACCGGTTCCATCGGCTCCCTCTATGACAATGGCTCTGGAACAATTTATCGTTAAATATAACAAAGGCAAATAATGCCTGTTCAATGAACTATAGGTTCAGCAAACCCGAAAAACTTACCCATTTACAGGCAATAAAACAATTGTTCGAGAAGGGTAAATCCTATAATGCATTTCCACTTAAACTTTTCTACCTAAAATCTGAATTAACGGAAAAAGTCCCCTTTAAAATTCTAATCTCTGTTCCAAAACGAAATTTAAAGCTTGCTGTAAAAAGAAATAAGGCTAAACGACAGTTAAGAGAAACCTATCGGTTAAATAAAAATATTATTACAAATCTGCCATTAAACAATAATACATATCTAATTGCGTTTATGTACACTGCCAAAACAAATTTGCCGTTTAAGCAGCTTAATTTAAAAACAATTGAACTTCTCAATTACTTAAAAAAACAACTATTAAAGGATGCTGGCCAAAATAGCGATAGTATTAATTAGGCTTTATAAACTCGCAATCTCACCTCTTTTAGGGCCCGCCTGCAGATATAACCCCACTTGCTCTCAATATGGTATTGAAGCCCTAAAAAAATATGGTTTTTTTAAAGGTTCTTGGTTAACTTTAAGGCGAATTGGAAGGTGTCACCCCTGGGGTGGGCATGGTCACGATCCGGTTCCCTGATGAATTGATCTAAAGATGAAATTAAAAAAATATAAAAAAATAATAATATTGGGGAGCATTGCTCTTTTCTCGATGTTGGGTTATTCTTTTAAGGATGACTTTTTTAATATAACCAAGCAACTCGATATATTCTCAACTTTATTTAAAGATATAAACCTTTATTATGTTGATGAAGTAAAGCCCGGCGATTTAATGAAAACCGGTATAGATGCAATGTTAAAGTCGCTTGATCCATACACGGATTATATTCCGGAATCTGATATTGAGGATTATCGTTTTATGACAACCGGACAATACGGAGGGATGGGAGCAACAATACGAAAGAGTGGTGATTTTGTGGTAGTAGCTGAACCTTATGAAGGTTTTCCTGCTTTTAAAAACGATTTACGTGCAGGCGATAAAATTATTGAAATTGATGGTAAAAGTATTAAAGGAAAAAACACCGATGATGTAAGTAAGTTGCTTAAAGGTCAGCCTGGTACCGAAGTTAAACTATTAATTGAGCGTCCGAATACACGTGAGCCTATCCTCAAAACGTTAAAAAGAGAAGAAATAAAAATTAATGCAGTTCCATTTTACGGAATGATGGATAATAATGTGGGTTATATTCAATTAAATCAGTTTACTGAAAGTGCCAGCAGAGAAGTAAAGGCAGCTTACGATGATTTATCTAAGCAAGGGGAGTTAAAAGGTCTTGTATTCGATTTACGCGGTAACCCAGGCGGATTGTTATATGAAGCTGTAAACATTTCCAATTTTTTTATTGATAAAGGAGAAGATGTTGTTTTTACCCGCGGAAGAGTTAAAGATTGGGATAAAACCTATAAAGCCCTAAATACGCCAATTGCAAAGGATATTCCTCTTGTATTAATGGTAAATAGTGGTTCAGCATCTGCTTCCGAAATTGTTTCGGGCACGATGCAGGATCTGGATCGGGGTGTAATTCTTGGTCAGCGCACTTATGGTAAGGGCTTGGTTCAAAATACCCGTTCTATTAGTTATAATTCAAAATTAAAGCTAACCACAGCCAAATATTATATACCCAGCGGAAGGTGTATTCAGGCTATAGATTACTCTAACCGTAACGAAGATGGCAGTGTTGGAAGAATACCGGATAGTTTAGCCAGATGTTATAAAACCAGAAAAGGAAGGCTCGTTAAAGATGGAGGAGGTATAGAGCCTGATGTTAAAACAAATGCAAAAAAATACGCCAAAATAACTCAAAGCATTTCTGCTAAAAACTTAATATTCGATTACGCCACGTTGTTTCGTATTAGTCATCCCTCAATAGCAGATCCTGCTCAATTTAGACTTTCCGATAGCGACTTTAAAGAGTTTGTGGAATATGTAAAAGACAAGGATTATCAATACACCACTAAAACAGAAAATTTATTAAAAGAGTTTAAAGAAATAGCCGAACAGGAAAAGTATTTTGATGAGGCAAAACCCGGTTTCGAATTGCTCAATGAAAAAATTGCCAAGTATAAAAAAGAAGATCTCTTTAAGTATAAAGAAGAGATATGCTTTTTACTTGAGGAAGAAATTGTTTCAAGGTACTATTTTCAAAAAGGTCGAATAAGAAACACCCTTAGTAAGGATAAAGATTTAGTTATGGCCATTCAGCTAATTGCCGATAAGGAAAAATACGCAAAAGCGCTGAGTGTTTCTGGTTATGATACCGAACCGCTAATTGAAAAAAAATAGCATGTTTAAAGCCAAATCATACCAGGGGTTAAACTGGAGTCTACACCTTTTTGCCTTTGGTTTTGGAGCTATCTTATTTGGTTTGGCTGTTTCCAAGGTAATAGTTAGTGTCGGGCAATTTATTATGGCCTTTGCCTGGTTTGCATCGGGTAATTATTCATCTAAAATTAAGAAAGGTATTCATTCGCCCGTTGTAATTTCACTTAGTGTATTATTAATTATTCATCTGGCAGGGCTTCTTTATACCGATAATTACACATACGCCTGGAATGATATAAAAATTAAACTGCCTCTATTTGTTTTGCCTTTTATGATTGCAGGCATGCCTTTCCTAAATAAATTTTGGCAAAAAAACATCGTGATCTTATTTTGGCTCGGTCTTTTGGTCTCTTCTATCGGTACATGGCTTCTGTATTTTGGATATGGAACTAAGCCGATTACCGATTCCAGGTATTTAAGCCCGTTTGTTTCTCACATACGCATTTCTATTATGTTGGTATTTGGTATTATAAGTTCCTTGTATTATTTCCTCAAAGAAAAAAACAGCTTGTTAATTATTATTGCTTTGTTTTTTCTGGTTACGCTTGTGGTTATAAAATCGGGTACCGGACTGGCTTTGCTTATCTTAGCATTTTTCATTTTATCTTTTTATACTCCTTTTAAATACAGAGTTTTTATACTAACCTTAATGGCAATTTCACTCGCCTCTTCTATAATTTATTTATACCAGTTTTATAATTCTCATTTTAAACTCAGCCCCGATTTTATATTGAAGAAAAAAACTCAAAACCATCAAATTTATACTCATCAAAATACCGATGAACTTGAAAATGGATTTTATGTATGGAAAAATATTTGTGAAACGGAACTGTCTGAGTCGTGGAATAAAGTTTCCGACATCCCTTATAATGGCAACGATTTAAATAATCAGCCCATACGTAACACGCTAATACGTTACCTGGCCTCTAAACACCTGAATAAAGATAGCATTGGCATAGCGGCTCTTTCCAGTGCAGATTTATATAACATACGCGAGGGTTTTACCAACTATTTATATACGGATCAAAAATCAATTTCGTATAAGGTTTATCAGGTACTTTATGAGTTACATATGTTTAACACAAAGCAATATGCCAATAATCATTCTTTAACCATGCGATTGCTTTTTATGCAAACTGGCCTTAGGATATGGAAAAATAATTTTTGGCTCGGGGTAGGAACAGGCGATGTTCAGGATGCGTTTAACTGGCAATACGAATTCGACCAGGTAGAGCTGGATCAAGAAAATAGATTAAGGGCTCATAATCAATTCTTAACGTTCGGTATAACATTCGGTTTTATAGGGTTTTTAATTGTTTTATGGATGTTAATGTGTTTATATAAAAATGCTAATCGATTTATGTTTGTTACTTTATCACTTTTGCTGGCTTCATTTTTAAATGAGGACACTCTCGAAACCCAAATTGGACTCACCATGTTTGTGGGTTTCATATGTTATTCATCATTGGTTCTAAGGCCTAAAGATTCCGATTTAATTCAATAATGCTTAAATTACCATTAAATTAAGCTAACTATTTTAACTTTAATCGTAAGCATCTCCACTTAATAAAAATCAAATTCGTTAAGGCCTTTTGTTAAAAATATAGTAAATTTACAACCGGAACGTTCATTGATATTGCTTATCAGGAAAGGTGGAGGGAAACGCCCTTTGAAACCTTGGCAACCTATTATAAATTGATCAATCTTGAGGTGATTTTTAAATATTCCTTATCCGTTTTTAAAGTTAAACGAATTAGCAAAATCACTAATCAATAAATAATGTTGTGCCAAATCGTTCCTTAAATGGGAAAAGATAAGTCGGTATGGATACATAATTTTGCAATCCCTTCTGGTCTTATTAAGTCCCGAAGGGATTTTTTATTTAAAATTAACTATGAGTAAAGACCAAATAATTAGAAAAGAATTACAAGAAAGAGTATTAGTGATTGATGGTGCCATGGGTACCATGATACAACGGTATAAACTGGATGAAGCAGGTTATCGTGGAACACGTTTTGCCAATTGGAGTAAAGGTGATTTAAAAGGCAACAACGATCTTCTTGTTCTAACACAACCGGATATCATCAGGTCTATTCATCTTGAATATTTGAATGCCGGAGCAGACATCATAGAAACCAATACGTTTAATGCTCAGCGTATTTCCATGGCCGATTATCATATGGAAGAGCTGTCCTATGAAATTAATTTTGAAGCCGCAAAACTTGCTAAACAAGCCGTTGAAGAATATAAAAAACAAGGGGGTGCTGCCGAAAAGTTCGTTGCCGGTGCTATTGGTCCAACAAACCGTACACTTTCAATTTCGCCGGATGTAAATGATCCAGGCTATAGAGCCGTTAGTTGGAAACAGGTTGTAGATATCTATGTAGAACAAATTAAGGCTTTGATGGATGGCGGAGTTGATCTTTTATTAATTGAAACAATTTTTGACACCTTAAATGCTAAAGCAGCTTTATTTGCAGCGCAAACTGTTTTTGAAGAAAATGGTAAGGAATTACCGATTATGATATCTGGAACTATAACTGATGCAAGTGGCAGAACGTTATCCGGTCAAACAGTTGAGGCATTTCTAAACTCCCTTAGTCATGTTAATTTATTAAGTATTGGTTTAAATTGTGCTTTGGGGGCTAAAGATATGCGCCCTTATCTGGAGGAGCTTAGCGAAAAGTCTTCTTTTTATATTAGCGCCTATCCCAATGCTGGTTTGCCTAATCAGTTTGGTGAATACGATGAATCGCCAAGTGATATGGCTTGTCAAATTCATGATTTCCTAAACAGTGGGTTCGTAAATATAGTTGGTGGTTGTTGTGGTACCACTCCGGATCATATCAAGCACATTGCGGCAGAAGCAAAAAAGGCTAAACCCCGGTCGCCTAAAAGAATTGAGCCTTGGTTGCGATTGAGTGGTTTGGAGGCTGTCTCATTAAGGCCCGAGTCAAATTTCATGAACGTAGGCGAGCGAACAAATGTTACAGGGTCCAAAAAATTCTTGCGTTTAATTAAGGAAAATAATTTTGAAGAGGCCTTATCTATTGCTCGCGAACAGGTTGAAGGTGGAGCTCAGGTAATTGATATAAATATGGATGAAGGTATGTTGGATGCCTCTGCCAGCATGACTAAATTTTTACAACTTATAGCAGCAGAGCCTGATATTGCCAGAGTTCCCGTTATGATTGATTCTTCCAAGTTTCATGTATTAGAAGCCGGTTTACAATGCATTCAGGGAAAAGGGATTGTTAATTCAATCTCTCTTAAAGAAGGAGAAAGTGCCTTTATTGAACAGGCTAAACTTATCAAAAAATATGGTGCAGCCGTAATCGTTATGGCTTTTGATGAAGATGGACAGGCGGATACATATCAAAGAAGAATAGATATTTGTAAACGCGCTTATGATGTGCTTACTAAAAAAGTAAATTTTCTTCCTCAGGATATTATTTTTGATCCCAATATTTTTCCAGTTGCTACAGGAATGGAAGAGCATCGTAAAAACGCTCTCGATTTCTTTAATGCTACTAAATGGATTAAAGTGAATCTTCCACACGCTAAAGTAAGTGGTGGTGTTAGTAATGTTTCTTTTTCTTTTCGAGGAAATGATTCGGTTAGGGAAGCCATTCACTCATCGTTTTTATATCATGGTATTAAAAATGGTATGGATATGGGTATTGTTAATCCTTCTCAACTTCAGGTTTACGACGAAATAGAGAAAGATTTACTTGAACTGGTAGAAGATGTTTTGTTAGACCGGAGAGAGGATGCTACGGAGCGTTTAATTAACTATGCCGAAGCCAATAAAGGGAAAGCTAAAGAAAGCGAAACTCAAATACAGGAGTGGAGAAACGAAAGTGTAGAAGAACGTTTATCTCATTCACTGGTAAAAGGTATTACAGATTTTATCGACCACGATATTGAAGAGGCACGACTGAAATATGTTTCCCCGCTTAAGGTAATTGAAGGTCCTTTGATGGATGGCATGAAGGTAGTGGGCGACTTATTTGGCAGTGGTAAAATGTTTTTGCCACAGGTTGTTAAAAGTGCAAGAGTTATGAAACGGGCAGTGGCCTATCTGCAACCGTTTATAGAAGCAGAGAAAGACGGATCTAAAAGTGCAGCAGGAAAGGTTTTGATGGCTACAGTTAAAGGAGATGTTCACGATATTGGTAAAAACATTGTATCGGTAGTATTGGGTTGTAATAATTACGAGGTGATTGACTTGGGAGTTATGGTGCCTGCAGAGAAAATATTGGATGCAGCCATACAGCATAACGTTGATGTGATAGGGTTAAGTGGACTAATTACTCCATCGCTTGACGAGATGGTGCACGTTGCCAAAGAAATGGAACGAAGAGGTATGAACATTCCTTTATTAATAGGCGGTGCTACTACCTCTCGTGTTCATACTGCTGTTAAAATTGAACCACAGTATAAACATCCGGTTATTCATGTAAATGATGCTTCCAGAAGTGTTCCAGTAGTGAGTAGTCTTTTGTCTAAAGATGGTAAAACACCTTTTGTACAGTCATTAAAAGAAGAATACGAAAAAGTTCGACTGCAATACGCTAATGCAAACAGTGCGGCTAAATTTATTTGCATTGAAGATGCTCGAAAAAATAAAGTATCCATTAATTGGAAAGAGGGTATAACGTATACTCCCAAACAGTTAGGTGTAAAAGTGCTAAATAGTTTTCCATTAAAAGAAATAGCCGCTTTTATAGATTGGACGCCTTTTTTTCATAGCTGGGAGATAAAGGGTAGTTACCCTAAAGTATTGAGTGATCCTGAAAAAGGCATTGAGGCTACCAAATTGTTTAATGATGCTCAGGCGATGTTAAATAAAATTATTCAGGAAAATTGGTTAACGGCTAATGGGGTAATTGGTTTGTTTAAGGCCAATAGTAATGGTGATGATATAGAAGTATATGACGAGGGGCAAAACGTTATAGCTAAATTCCATACTATACGTCAGCAAACGCAAAAACCCGATAAGATGCCTAACATAGCCCTTTCAGATTTTATTGCACCAAAAGGATTGAAGGATGACTATATAGGTGGTTTTGCTGTAACTACCGGCATTGGAATTGAAAAGTGGATTGAAAAGTTTGAAAAAGAACACGATGATTATAGTTCTATCATGTTAAAAGCTCTGGCGGATCGATTAGCTGAAGCCTTTGCTGAATTAATTCATGCCAAAATCCGAACAGATTGGTGGGGCTATGCTTCCAACGAAAATTTATCAGCAGAGGAAATTATCAAAGAAAGTTATCAGGGAATTAGACCAGCGCCAGGTTATCCTGCCCAACCCGATCACACCGAAAAACCTACTCTTTTTAAGTTACTTAATGTTGAGCAAAATACAGGTATAACACTAACCGATAGTATGGCTATGTATCCAACAGCCGCTGTAAGTGGATTATATTTGTCTCATCAGGAGTCGCATTATTTTTCGGTTGGTAAAATAGCAAAAGATCAGGTTATTGATTACGCTAATAGAAAAGGTATAAGTGTAGAAGAGGCAGAACGTTGGTTATCTTCGATATTAAGCTATTGAGATGAATGAAATTCCGGTAAATATTGCCATTCAGCTTTTGCCATTGTGCGAAAAAGAGAAGGCTCTTGATTATATAGATCAGGCTATTACTATCATAAAGCATTCCGGAATAAAGTACGAGGTAGGTCCTTTTGAAACTACTTTGGAAGGTGATTATAATAAGATAATGAATATTGTTACCTCTATTAAAGAGGAGGCACTTAACAGTGGAGCTAACGATATCATTATTAATTTAAAAATAAGTGCTTCGCGAGTAAAGCTTTTGAGTATAGACGATAAAGTTAATAAGTACCGATAATGAAATATTTGGATGTTATTACCCGAAATCAATTAAATGAATTTTACCGCAAACGTAAAGGTGAAATAAAGTGGGGAGATGTATGTTCATGTTTGGAAGGTAAAAACTGGAAGAAAGAGCTTAAAGCAAATAAAAGTAAATTCGTATTATTAGGGTTACCCGAAGACATAGGGGTTAGAGCCAATTACGGAAGGCCGGGCGCAAGTAGTGCATGGATACCTGCCCTTAACAACATTTTAAATATGCAAAGTAATTCCTTTTTAACAGGGAGTGAGCTTTTAATATTGGGGTCAATTAATTTTAATGACTTAAACGAAAAAGCATCGTTAAATAATCAAAAGAGTGAAAAAGAAATAAACCAATTAAGAAAATTAGTGGAAGAGGTTGATGAGCGGGTTTTAGAAGTAGTTGGTGAAATTGTAAAATTAGGAAAGGTGCCTATAATTATAGGTGGAGGTCATAACAATGCCTATCCGAATATTGTTGGGTCTGCTAAATGCTTTAAAAATAAAACTATTAATGTAATTAATTGCGATGCTCACAGTGATTTCCGGGCATTGGAAGGAAGGCACAGCGGAAATGGTTTTAGTTATGCATTTGAACAAGGTTTTATAAAAAAATATGCGATGGTTGGATTACATGAAAATTACAATTCAGGATCCGTTTTTGATCGCTTAGAAAAAGCAAAGAGCATAACTTATAGTACATTTGAGCAAATTTTTATTAGGGAAGAATTATCTTTTAAAGATGCTGTATTGAACGCTATACGCTTTGTAAAAGAAGATTATTGTGGTGTAGAAATAGATATGGATACTGTTCAAAATATACCTTCGAGTGCAAAAACATCATCGGGTATAAGTGCCAATATGGCCAGGCAATTCGCCTACTGGTGTGGATTAAATTTAAATGCTGTATACTTTCATATTGCCGAAGCTGCCCCTGTTTTATCTCATATAAAAGCCGATAATAAAACCGGAAAACTAATTGCTTATTTAGTTAGCGATTTTATAAAGGGGGTAAACTCTCAGCACTAGCCCAATCAGAAGAATGAAGCTATTGAATACTGGTTATATATTTATCAAAAACTAAGATTACAACAACCTAATTCATTATTTTAATAGTTGCAGAAATCGATAGCTCTCTATGATACTGCTCGGAGGCTTTAACGCTATGGTTTTTAAAGATTACAACTTTATTTTTTACCAATTACTAACTATGTGGGTTTTGTAGAATCAGATCGTTAAATGGAAAAGAAATAAGAAAGGATATTGAAAGATTTAAATCATAAAATAATAAAGGCCTGTTGTATTAAACTGACAGGCCTTTTGTTTTAGAGGTCCCGACCAGATTCGAACTGGTGTACAAGCTTTTGCAGAGCTCTGCCTAGCCACTCGGCCACAGGACCATTTTTTTTAATTGAATTACAAATTTAGTAAAATATTCAGCTTGCCCAAAAAAATTAGATAATATAGCTTACGCTGTCTACATCACCATTCATAGGCGGTTTAAGCTTAATAATCTCAACTTTTATGATGGTTTCGGGGTATTTAGTGCTTATTTTATTTTTTATTCTTCTGGCAACCTGTTCAATTAACTTATTCCTAATTGCCATTTCGCTTTTTACAATGTTAAAAACCACTACATAATCAGCAGTGTCGTTTAAGTCGTCAGTTTCCTCAGATTTGGAAAAATCTCCCTCCAGTTCAATGTTAACAATATATTGGCCACCTACTAATCCCTCTTCGGGTAAACATCCGTGATAACCATAACATTTAATTCCGTTTACTTTAATTATTCCCATAGTATTTTATTCCCATTATTAAAACGTCATCTATTTGCTCATACGAGCCTTTCCAGTTATTAAAACAATCTTGTAAAATTGTTTTTTGTTCTTCAAGTGGTTTTTGATGATTTTCGAGTATCAACCTTTGAAGTGAGGCATACTTGAACTTCTTTTTCTTCGGACCACCAAACTGATCGGCATAACCATCCGTAAAAAGATAAATTAAATCACCATCATTTAAAAGATAAGTTTGTTGTGAGAAGGAGATACTATCATCGCTAAATTTTCCAATTGGTTTTTTGTTTGCCGTGAGCTCAATTAATTCATTATTACGAACGATGTAAATTGGATTATTTGCTCCCGAATATTTTAATTGTTTTTTTTCAATTTTAATAAGCGCAATATCCATACCGTCTTTAACATGATTGTTTGAATTCTGTTGAAGCGAGAAACTTAGGTTCACATTAACATTGGTTAAAATTTCTGACGGCTCTGAACAGTTGTATTCATTTAGGGCATGTTTTAGAAGGTTGTAACATACCATGCTTAAAAATGCACCCGGAACACCATGGCCAGTACAATCAGCTACAGCTATATAAATGGCATCCTCTTTTTTATCGAACCAATAAAAATCACCACTAACGATATCTTTGGGTTTAAAAAAGAGAAACATGTTTTTTATGTAATCTTTTTTTATACCATCTTCATTAAGTAAAAATGCATCCTGTAGTCGTTTAGCATATTTTATGCTATCGGTAATGTCGGTTAAAGCCCTTTCTAACTTGTCACTTTTAATTTCAATTTCTTTCTTCTGTTTTTGAATTTCAATATTGGCGCGTTTTTTTTGCTTTAGACTTCTATAGGCTAAAATAGATATTACTATTAAGCTCCCCAATCCGGTTAACAAAACGTAACTTATATTTTTTTGAAACCCCATCTGCTGTTCAAATTTTAATTCCTTTTTAAGGTCTTCTAGTTCCTTTTGTCTTAAATATTGATCCAGTTCGAATTGAAAGCTAATTTGAGCCAGTTTTTGAGCATTTTTTAAGTTATTTAAACTATCGTTCATAAGGTTAAATAGCTTTAAATTTTGATAGGCCATTTCATAATTCTTTAAGTATTGATATTCGATAGTAAGGGCTTCGGCACAATCTTTTATAAGATTTGGTGAACCAAAAATTTTTGATTTTTCAAGAGCTATTTCGGATAGTTTAGCGGCTTGTTTATAATTTCCTGTAAGTCTTTTAATGGTTGCAATGCTGTTTAAACTCGAGATTATTCCTTCTTCATTTTTAATACTATCAAATAATGCGTAAGAATACTCGTAGTATTTTAGAGCCTCTTTATAATTTTTCTTATTACGATAAACTGTACCTATGTTTTCATAGGATTGCGCTATTCCACTTTTACTCCCTAGTTTTTTACGTATTTGTAAACTTTCTTCAAGATAAAGTAAGGCCGAATTATTTGCCCCGCTTTCTAAGTAGGTGGTGCCAATGTTATTAAGTGTCATGGCAATTCCGGTTTGGTAGCTTACTTCTTTCTTTATTTTTAAACTTTTATTGAAAAATTCTAAAGCCTTCTGATAATTTTTTTGTGATAAGTAGATAAGGCCAATGTTGTTTAAACAAATGCTGATACTTTGCTTGTCTTTTAATTTTTGGAAAGATTTAAGTGACCAAAAATACATTTCCAATGCCTTTTCATAATTACCCTGTGTTTGAAAAATAAAAGCTAAATCGTTAGATGCATTTGCAACACCAACCTGGTAGTTTATTTTTTTATATAATTCGGAGCTTTGCTTGTAACTTTTGTAGGCAGAATCCATTTTACCCAAATCCGTGTAGGCATATCCTTCGTTGTATAGTGCGTCCGCTTCTAATTTGATATTTTTAATTTTAATTGCTAACTCTTTGGCCTTTTGGGCGTAGCTGAGCGATTGCCTGTAATTGTCACCCTGAAAGTATTCGCTTAGTTTAAGCAGGATAGAGGTTTTTATAGAATCGTGAGGGGCATTTTTAAGGGCGATTAACAGACTATCATTAGCTGACAATAAAGCAGTTGAGCTTAAAAAAAGGAATAAGGCGGCTAATAATTTCTGTTTCATCTAAAAATAAAATGTTCTCCAAAATTAAACTTATTTGCATTAGTCTCTTGTTAAAAGCTTCAATAAAATAAAATCTTAAATTTGCCTATATTTTAAAATTATGTGGCAACGAATTCAAACTGTTTACCTGGCATTAGTAGCCTTACTTTATGTTGTTTTATTGTTTCTTCCTATTGCCTCATTCAAGGGCGAAAATTTCGAATTGCAATTTGGTTTATTTAACACCATCAAAATTTTAGGTGAAAAACAGGATAAAGTGGCTTCTCATATTTTACTGATTTTAATGTGTTCTTTTATTATTGCTACCGCATTGTTTTGTATCTCCCAATTTAAGAACCGAAAGTTTCAAATTAAGATTGCAGGCTTATTATATCTGTTAAATGCCGCATTTTTGGTTATTGAGTATTTTTTGCAGGAAAATATTTTAAAACAATTTTCTATTGTTACTAAAACCTATTTAGCTGGTACTTATCTGCCGTTAATAGCATTATTGCTCGTTTTTTTAGCTCAACGTGGAATTAAAAATGATGAAGAATTAGTAAAATCGGCTGATCGTTTAAGATGAAAAATATGGAAGATAGTTTTGATGTTATTGTAGTTGGGGGTGGTATAGTTGGCCTTTCCACCGCTTATAAAATTAACACGCGTTACCCTCACTTAAAGGTGTTGGTATTGGAAAAGGAAAAAACCTTATCAGCGCACCAAACAGGCCGAAATTCGGGAGTAATACACTCAGGCATTTATTATAAACCGGGGTCTTACAAGGCCAAGAATTGTGTTGATGGAAGACGAGAGTTGGTTGCTTTTGCAAAAGAATATGGTGTGGCTCATGATGTGTGTGGTAAAGTGATAGTGGCCACTCGCGAGTCGGAGCTAACCCATATGAATAAAGTTTACAATAATGGTATTGCAAATGGTGTTGAAGGGCTGGAGTTAATTGATTCTAAAAAAATAAAAGAAATTGAACCGTTTGTAGAGGGCATAGCCGGTATATTTGTATCCTGTACCGGAATTATTGATTTTCCGGGTGTTGTTTTTAAACTGGCAGAGTTATTAATTGCCAAATTCCCTCAAAGTAAAGTCTTAACCGAACAAGAAGTAATTGGATTTGAAAAAGACGGTAGTATTACTCATGTAGTTACCCCAAAAGGAAAATTTTCTACTAAATATTTAATTACTTGTGCTGGCTTGCAAGCCGATCGTTTGGCTAAAAAGGAGGGTTCCCCTAGTGATGCAGCTATTGTTGGTTTCAGGGGGGATTATTACGATTTAACCGATAAAGGGAGAGAGAAGGTTAAAAATTTGGTTTATCCTGTTCCTAATCCACAGTTCCCTTTCTTAGGGGTACATTTTACTAGAATGATTCACGGTGGGGTAGAGTGCGGTCCTAACGCTGTTTTTGTGTTTGATCGCGAAGGATATTCGCGAACCGATTTTAGTTTAAGGGATACTGCTCAGGCTTTTGCGTTTGGAGGTACCTGGAAATTTTTTGCTAAACATTGGCGTTTTGGATTAGATGAATACCGTGGTGCTTTTTCAAAAGCATATTTCTTAAAACGTTTACAAACCTTAATTCCAAGTCTTGAAAGCGACGATATTATCGCCTCCCGAGCAGGTGTTCGCGCTATGGCTTTGGCTCCAGAGGGCGATATGCTAGACGATTTTAAAATTGAAGCAAAGGGGAATGCAATCCATGTAATAAATGCTCCATCACCAGCTGCAACTGCTTGTTTGGCAATTGGTAAAGCTATTGAGGAAATGGCTACAAAGCAGTTTGCATTGGAGTGATTTTTTAACCTCGTTAATGGTTCTTTATTTAATTGTAAGATTTAAGGCTATTCTTAACTCAGTTTTTCAATCGCTTCCAATAAAAGAATCACCTCCGCTTTCTTTTCCTCTTGTTCGGCTTTTTCAAAAGCTAAAGCCAGATTACGAAGCATGCGTTTGATAATATCCAAATTACTGCAAGGTTCGTAATAATGCGGACGAGGCTCCAGGTTTAATTGTTTCAGGAAGTTGTCGATGTCTTTTCTAGAAAAAACAATACCCTTGCTAAAGGCATTAATATAAAATAATATCGGTGAGTTTTTTAACTCTTCCGGCGTCGGGTTTTCCTGAAATAAATCTACATATCCTAAAATAAAATGCTCGGGTAAATTTATCCCATAAACAGGAATCTCTAATTTTTGAGCTAAAACAGCATATAGGATAGATAAGGAAAGGGGATTTCCTTTTTTACTTTCTAGCACTACATTTATAAAAGAATTTTGGGCGGCATGATAATCTGCTACATTACCATTAAAATTATATACATCATATAAAATATGATTGATGACTTTAACCTTTTCTAGTGCTGTTAAATTATCGTTAATCTCCAGCCAAATGTCTTTTCTAATTTGCTCAATTAACTCGTATATTTTTTCTTCGTTTAAATCGGGATATTGGTATTTAGCGATAATCAGTGCGCCTTTCAATAAATCTTGTTGTTCACTTTTTGCCCAGTTGGTTAGCTCGTTTTGAGTTTTTATAAACTGAATTTCATGAATTAATTCTTCTATTCTTTTTTGAAAAACCAAATCGTGCGCGTGCTCCCAGGCTTCCTCCAAAGGATGTATCGCTTGTGGACCCATTTTAATTAGCTCGTCGCGAACTTGATTAAACACGGTTGAATCCGGATCATCTAATAATGAAATAAGAGCCTTTAAATTGGAGTCCGACATAATACTTCCCTTTTTATAAAGATAGAAGCACTTGGATAGTTTAATTTATCGTGTGAAAACTAGTTTTCAAAACAGGATTGTTAATCTGTTTAATTGTTTAAAAGGTTGAAAAAAGCCCCAAATTTTGGATATTTTGTGAGGCCTGAGCCCTCAAAATTCAGTATTTTTGAATGAAATAGTATGAGTAGTATAATAAATATTTTACCAGATCATGTGGCTAATCAAATTGCAGCAGGGGAGGTAGTTCAGAGGCCTGCTTCGGTTGTTAAGGAATTGCTCGAAAATGCTGTTGATTCTGGCGCTACTTCCATACAGCTTATTATAAAGGATGCCGGAAAAACCCTTATTCAGGTTATTGATAATGGTAAAGGGATGACCGATTTAGATGCGCGTATTTCCTTTGAACGGCACGCCACATCTAAATTAAAATCGTCCGATGATTTATTTGCTCTAACTACAAAAGGATTTAGAGGCGAAGCCCTTGCTTCTATAGCGGCAATTGCTCAGGTAGAGTTAAAAACTCGTCATGAAAACTCCGAAATGGGAACTTCAGTTCTAAATGAGGGTTGTCAGATTAAAGAACAAATACCCCTGGCCTGGCAAAAAGGTACTTCTGTAGCGGTTAAAAATCTATTTTTTAATGTGCCAGCTCGACGAAACTTTTTAAAAAGCGATAATATCGAATTCGGCCATATCTTGGAAGAGTTTACACGTGTTTCGTTAGCTCATCCCGATATTGAATTTATTTTAAATAATAACGGACAACAATCTTACTTTTTAGGCAAAGGTAATTTAAAGCAGCGTATTGTCTCATTGTTGGGCAGTCCTTATCAAAACCGATTGGTTTCGGTAAATACTGAAACGAGTGTTGTAGTTGTAAATGGATTTATAGGCAAACCCGAGTATGCAAAGAAGAAACGGGGCGAACAATATTTATTTGTAAACGGACGATTTATTAAGAATAATTATTTAAGCCATGCTATAATTGGGGCCTACGAAGGATTGCTCCAGTTTCAAACAGTTCCTTCCTTTTTTATTTTTATTGAAGTTGATCCAAAAACTATTGATGTTAATATTCATCCAACAAAAACGGAAATTAAATTTGAAGACGATAAAACTATTTATACAATTTTAAGATCTGCCGTTAAAATGGCGATAGGCCAAAATAACATCAGTCCTTCTTTAGATTTTGAAACTGAAACATCTATTGAGTTGCCCGTTTATCCCAGCGGAAAAATAATTGAGCAACCTAAAATTAATGTAAACACCTCTTATAATCCTTTTAATACTTCAAATTCAAAAGATACAGGCGGTTTTACGGCGCCTACTTTTAAGTCGGGTGCTTTAAATAAACATGCCCGCACCGAAAATTGGGAATCTATTTATGATATCGTTAAAAATAAAGACCGGGAAGAAAGTCAACAATCAATTTTAATTGAACATCAAACCGATAATCAATCCGAATCGCTTACTAATTGCTTTCAGTTTCAGGGAAAGTTTATTGTTACTTCTTTAAAGTCTGGACTGGTTTTAATTGATCAAAGCCTGGCTCATAAACGAATATTGTACGAACGATTTTTAAATCAGATTTCAGAAAAGCATTTACCCTCTCAACAGTTATTATTTCCTTTTAATTTAGAATTAAACCTTTCGGAACACGGATTATTACTGGATAACAGCGAGTTGCTTGCTCAGTTTGGCTTTAATCTTAATCCATTTGGTGGCACCACTATTGCGGTTCAGGGGGTTCCTGTTTTTATGCAAGAACAGGATGCAGAATTTGCCTTGCAACAAATAATAAACGATTTAAAAGAAAATGCTTCCGAAATTAAAAATAGAGGCGCACATTTAATAGCGTTGTCTTTATGCAATAGTCAGGCTATTAAACCAGGCAAAATTTTAAGTCACGACGAAATGGTTAATCTACTGGGTGAATTATTTGCTTGTACAACTCCATACAGCTCCCCAGCGGGTAAGCCCATAACCGTTACAATAACAACCGAAGAATTATTAAAACGTTTTTCCTCTTATCATCATGAGTAATTATTATCAACCCCGTGGTTTTAGTTATTTACCTCCGGTAGTAAAAAATCTGATTATTATAAATGCCATTTTCTTTCTGGCAACTATCTCGCTTAATTATACGCAGGGTATTGATTTAACTCAGTACCTGGGCCTTCATTATTTTGCTTCAGATGCTTTCCGTCCATACCAGTTGGTAACTTATATGTTTATGCATGGTAACTTTAGTCACTTGTTTTTTAACATGTTTGCAATTTGGATGTTTGGTAATGCAATTGAAAATGTGTGGGGAGGAAAACGTTTTTTAATTTATTATATCTTAACTGGCTTTGGTGCTGCAATGTTGCATTATGCATTGGTTTATTTCGATTTAAAACCGGTGCTTGACGCTGTTCAAGCTTGTATTAATAGTCCAACAGAGGCTAATTTGCAAGCCTTTATAGCTACTAATAGCTTTCCCACACCTCAAATGCAGGAAACTGTAAATTCATTTATTCATGAGTATAACGATCTTTCTATTAATAACCCCAAGGGAGCAGAAGCCAGTGCCATTGAGTTTTTATTGCAATACAGAAACGATTATTTGTGTATCCCCAATATAGTAGGTGCCTCCGGTGCTTTATTCGGAATTCTTTTGGCTTTTGGGATGATGTTTCCAGATTCATTAATTTATCTTTATTTTTTTATACCCATTAAAGCCAAGTATTTCGTGGCTATTTATGGGTTAATTGAGTTGTTTGCAGGCTTTCAAAACGACCCTACCGACAATGTAGCTCACTTTGCCCATTTGGGAGGAATGATTTTTGGTTTTTTATTAATCCGATATTGGAAGAAAAAAGGGAACTATCCTTTCTAAAAGATGAGTTTTATAAGCGACATAAAGCAAGAGTTTAAAAAGGGTGATACGTTAAGTCAGCTAATTATAATAAATATTGCTGTTTTTCTGGCCATAAATTTGGTATGGTTAGTTTCATTCTTGTCGGGTAATGGAAATTACCTTAGTAAGTTTATCATTAATTGGCTGGCTGTTCCTGCGGATATAAGCAGCCTGCTGTATAAGCCCTGGACCCTTTTTACTTATATGTTTTTACATGAAGACTTGCTTCATATTTTATTTAACTTATTGTTTCTATATTTTGGCGGAAGAATTTTTAACGACTTACTAAGCAGCAAGCGATTGTTGGCGGTTTATGTTTTGGGTGGTGTTGCTGGTGCTGTTCTGTTTATTTTAGCATTTAATTTATTTCCGGTGTTTGGCACAGGTGTTAATTATGCTTATGCGCTTGGCGCTTCAGCCTCTGCTTTAGCAGTTTTGGTGGCTATAGCTAGTTACGTTCCTAATTATACAGTTTATTTAATGTTGTTTGGTCCAGTTAAACTTAAATGGATAGCGGTTATTTCTGTTGTATTGGATTTGATAAGTATTAAAAATGGAAATGCAGGTGGACATATAGCTCACCTGGGAGGAGCCGCATTTGGTTTTATATATGCTTCACAACTAAAAAAAGGGAATGATTGGGCTAAAATTTTTAATACCCCATTTCAGATTATTTCAACCCTTTTTAAACCTAAATCCAAGATAAAAGTGGTGCATCGTAACCCTAATAAAGCTTCGGTTAATGGTAACGATAGGTCGAAACAACAGGTAATTGATGAAATACTTGACAAAATATCCAAATCGGGCTACGAAAGTTTGTCTAAATCTGAAAAGGAAATATTATTTAAATTAAGTAACGATAAAAAGTAGCTTGAGTACTGGTACTAAAATATCGTCACTGCGTAAGAAATTAGCTCCCCGAAAATTATCTTTTATAAATAAATTATTTCTGTTTTTTACGATTAGTGTTTGTTTGCTTCAGGTGCTTTGTTATGTAACTCCGTATGTTAGTCCTGCTGACTTTTGGCCCATAGCCTTTCTGGGGCTTGCATATCCTTATATCTTTATTGTTTGTGTATTAAATGCTATTTATTGGGCTATACAATGGTCTAAATATTTTATTATCCCATTTTCTGTTTTGCTTGGTGGTATTTATCAAATTGGTGCTTTTTTTCAGTTAAATATTACAGAGCCTCTTAAAGATAATAAAAGTGTTGCGCGTGATAGTTCCTTAATAAAAGTTATGACTTATAATGTAAGGGTTTTTGATTTGTATAACTGGTCGCATAATAAAGAAACTCGTAATGAGATTTTTTCTCTTTTAGAAGAGGAAAATCCGGATGTTTTATGTTTGCAGGAATTTTACAACGATAAAGAAAAAAAGTTTAAAACCCACGACACTCTTATTACTTTTTTAGATGCCAATAAAAGTCATATTGAATACACTAAAACACTTTATGGTACTCATCAGTGGGGTATTGCTACTTATTCTAAATACCCAATTGTAAACAAAGGGGTTATAAAGTTTGGCGAAAAGGCAAACAATATTTGCATTTATACCGATTTAATAATTAGTGGCGATACAGTAAGGGTCTACAATACACATATGCAGTCGGTGCATTTTGGTTACAAAGACTATAAGTTTATTGAAGACGTAAGAAACAACCGAGAAACAGATGAGCTGGAGGGAGGTAAGAGAATTTTGTCCCGATTAAAAATTGCTTATGAAAAAAGGGGGGAACAGGCGGAATGGATTAATAAAAGTATAACGTCTTGTCGTTATCCACTTATAGTTTGTGGAGATTTTAACGATACTCCTTTATCTTATTCTGTTAAAACAGTTTCAAGTAATTTAAAGGATGCTTATCGCGAATCGGGTAACGGTTTCGGTAGAACCTACTTAGGCCGTTTTGCCCCCTATAGAATTGATTATATTTTTCATTCGCCACAATTAAATACTGAAAATTATCAGGTATTACCCGATGAATTAAGCGATCATTATCCGGTTACAGCTTTAATTAGATTAAATAATGGGGTTAAACAGGAATAATTTTTTACTTCATGTATTTTAACACAAGATCCTTAAATTCATTAAATACAATAGAGTTGGACGTAATTATTTCTTCTCCAAAAAGATAATTATATCCACCCTTAAAGTCGCATATTTTGCCACCGGCTTCATTAATTAATACAATACCTGCCGCCACATCCCAGGGCTGTAAGCTGTATTCATAAAATCCATCAAATCTGCCTGCTGCAACATAAGCCATATCCGTTGCAGCCGAACCAGGTCTTCTAACTCCTCTGCAATGTTTAAGTAAGTATTTAAATAAATCCAAGTATTGATCTAGTTTTCCGTAATTATAATAGGGAAACCCGGTAGCTAATAAAGAATCTTTAAGTAAGGAAGATTTGGAAACCTTAATGGCTTTATTGTTTAAAAATGCACCACCATTTTTCCAAGCAAAAAAACACTCCTTCATATTGGCCTCATATATTACACCGCTCACCATTTCATGGTCGCGCATTAATCCTATGCTAACAGCATAACAAGGAATACCGTGAATAAAATTGGTTGTACCATCCAATGGATCTATTATCCAGTTATAATTAGCTCCACGTTTACTGTTAGTGCCTTCTTCTGCTATAAAGCCGGCTTCAGGTAATAATTTAGAAAGCTTTTCAATAATTTTAATTTCTGCAGTTTTATCAACATAACTTACTAAACTGTTGGTAGATTTTTCTTCAACCGCATTACTATTAAACTGTGCCCTTTCCCTTCTGATGTATTCACCTGTTTCTATTGCAAGTTCGCAAACGTGTTGGGTTAAATTCTCCAGATTCATATATTAATTAGCTTTAGCGGGTGAGTGAGCTTTTTTAAAATAAAGCAGACCAATTAATCCTAATAAAAATAACACCATAGAGATAATTTCTGCCTGTGTAATTCCACCTAAAATATTATAGGTAGTATTTACTCTTATTTTTTCAATCCAAAATCGTTCAAACCCATTAAGCATTAAATAAATACTAAACAATTGGCCGGGTATGTTTATTTTTTTACGAATTCCAAATAATAATAAAAAAAGCAAAACACAAAAAATTGCTTCGTATAGGGAGGTTGGAAAAACACCTATTGGCAATGCATAGCAATTATTTCCTTCGCAACCTTGTATTGGCGTACCGTCGTTTACAACATTATGAGGAAAATTGTAACTAAATAGCCAGGTTGGTAAATAATCAGGACCTTTAAAAGCGATGTTGGGCACATCATTTACGGTTTTAATTTCCTTAATTCCCTCAAATGAACGCTGGTAATAAATAAGATTATCGTTAATACTGTTAAGGTAATCTTGTTTAGAAGCTACAACTGCGGTTTTAACATCTGTAAATTTATAGGCACTATTCGGGATGCCCCAGTCACCATCACCACTAACATGGCAGCCTAAACGACCAATCCCATAAGCCAGCATTAATCCGGGAGCACAAGCATCAATAACATGTTTGATATTTAAGTTGTGTTTTCGGGCATAAAGGATAACAGCAATTGATCCTACAATTAAACCTCCATACATGGTAAGACCACTAAAGGAAATCATATTTTCGATGGGATCTCTTAAAAATTCATCAAGGTTTTCGAGGTTATGAAAAATTTTTGCACCAAGTAGTCCTGCAAAGGCCGCAATAATAGTCATATTTCCAACCAGCTGATAGGGGTGCACGGTGTTTTCTGAGTATTCGGGTAGTTTTTTTGAATCCCTAATTTCTTTATATTTTAAATAAATACCAACAATCAATCCACCTAGGGCACCCAGCACATGGCCTTCTTGGTTTAGTAAAAGAGCCTGGGGGTTACTTGCAAATACACCGTAGTTTAAAAACAAATAAACACCTTTATAGCCAATTAATAATCCTATGATACCCGATATAGCGTATTGTATATAGTCGTGATTGAGATGATTTTTAATTTTAGAGGTATAGGCTTTCATTAGGCCTTCTTGTTCTTTTCGCTTCATTTCATAAGCAAAAGTATAATTGGCTAAAACAAAGGCAATCGCTACAAAAAAGCCAAAAGTTTGAATGGGTAAAGGAATATCTAAACCAAATAGATCTTTAATTAAATCGGATAATTTAGGATACACAACGGTGTTTTTTTATTTAGCCCGAAGATACCAATAAAATACACCTTACTAAATACATATATTTTTAAAATGTCAAAAGAGTTAACATGGATTTTGTTAAAAAGAAGTTCTAACTCAAAAAATCATAATCCTATCAAAAGGTATCTTTAAAATGTTGAAAAAAGCCCTCTTATATTTATTCTTAATTTCACTCGTATTTTCGTGGGGTTATTTTCCAGCACACCCTACCGATAACGATCCGGTTTGTCCGTTCGATTCAACCAATACTAATCATTCCCGTAAAAAAAAGAAGTCGAAAAAACAACAATTGCACGAATATGCAATTAGATTAGATGCTGATGAGGTTAATAAGAAAGCAGCAAAGGAAGATGAAAGAAAATTTCCGTACTCTTCTTATGTAAAAGATGTTTATAATCAATTAGACACCTCCAGGTATTCTTGGGCAGATTCGGTTTATAATGCGCTCACTCCCGATGAACGTTTAGCGCAATTGTTTATGATTCCGGCTTATTCCAATAAAGGAAAAGAGCATAAGGATCAAATAGCATCACTGGTATACGATTATAAGGTTGGGGGTATTATATTTTTTCAGGGTGGGCCGGTAAGGCAAGCTGCTTTAACAAATTATTATCAGTCGCTGTCTAAGGTGCCCTTAATGATTTCTATTGATGCAGAGTGGGGATTATCGATGCGTTTGGATAGTACATTTAAATTTCCTCGTCAAATGATGATGGGAGCCATTAAAAACGATACTTTGGTTTACAGAATGGGTTCAGAAATTGCAAAGCATTGTAAGCGGATAGGAACCCATATTAATTTTGCTCCCGATATCGATATAAATAATAATCCTGCAAATCCGGTTATTAGTAATAGGTCTTTTGGGGAAGATAAAAGAAGTGTTACTCAGAAGGGGATCATGTATATGAGAGGAATGCAGGACCAGCACGTGTTAACGAGTGGAAAACATTTTCCCGGACATGGAGATACCGATAGCGATTCGCATTTAACACTCCCTATTATAAAACACAGCAGAGAACGAATAGATAGTTTGGAGTTATACCCATTTAGGCATTTATTTAGGCAAGGATTGCTGGGAGCAATGGTTGCACATCTATATATCCCTAATCTGGATAGTACACCTAATCTTGCCTCTACTCTCAGCCCAAAAATTGTAAACGATCTGTTAAAGGATGAGTTAAATTACAAAGGATTAATTTTTACGGATGCCCTAAACATGAAGGGGGTTGCGAAATTTTATGAACCCGGAATTGTAGATTTAAAGGCAATAATTGCTGGCAATGATGTGCTTTTAAATGCAGAGGATGTTCCAAAAGCGATGGAGCAAATTCAGGAAGCAATTTATCAGGGAATCATATCCTGGGATCAAATTAATTCAAGATGCCTGAAAATTCTACGCTTTAAAGAATGGTTAGGATTAAATAATTATAAACCGGTTGATTTAAAAAATATATACGAGGACATCAACACCTCAGAGTCTGAATTGGTTAATCGTTTAATTATAGAAGAGGCTATAACTACACTTATAAACAGAAACGATATTCTTCCTTTAAAATTAAACGATACACTAAAAATAGCCTCATTAGCCATTAACGAAGAGAAAGTGAATGATTTTCAGAACACGCTCGGTGTTTATGCAAAGGTAGATCACTTTAATTTACCTAAGAATGCTAAACTAAGAGAGATTGATTCTTTAAAGGCTCAACTGCTAAATTATAATTTAATTGTTGCCGGTGTGTTTAATATACAAACAAGGCCTGAAAGCAATTTCGGAATGCCGTCTTATACAGCATCGTTATTGGATACACTAAGTTCAGTTAAACCGTTAATTGTATCCATGTTTGGAAATGCATACAGTATCAGTAAGCTTAAATCGGTAAATAAATTTGCTGCATTAATAGAGAGTTATGAGGATAATGCCCAAACGCAGTCTGTAACTGCACAAATTATTGCGGGAGCTCTGGGTTCTCGGGGTAGATTGCCTGTTTCCGTTCCACCATTTTTTAAATTATATGATGGATTAAACACCAAAACTCAAAATATAGTTCGATTTAAATTACCTGTTCAGTTAAATATAAAGGATACTACAATTAAAAGAGTGGAGCAAATTATAGTTTCAGGTATAAAAGAAAAAGCATTTCCGGGTTGTCAGGTTGTGGCGGCAAAAAATGGTGAAATATTTTATAGTAAAAGTTTTGGTAAGTATTCATACGATGAATCTAATAAAATTGATAATAATAGCATTTACGATATGGCCTCAGTTACAAAAATTGCTGCAAGTAGTTTGGCTATTATGAAGCTTTATGAGGATGGATTTATAAGCTTAGATGATACGCTTGGAAAACATTTGCCCGAATTAAATGGAACAAATAAATCGGGTTTAGTTATTAAGGAGGTGTTAAGTCATCAGTCTGGTCTTCCTTCTTGGATTCCCTTCTATACGCTTACAATTAAAAGTGATAGTATGCGTTCTTTGTATTACAGTGAAATTCCAACTGAAAATTTTACTATTCGGGTTGCTGATGGAATGTACTTAAGAAATGATTATTTAGATACCTTGTATAAAAAGATTTACGATTGCGATTTAGGACCCAAAAAATATAATTACAGCGATTTGGGTTATTATTTAATGAAAAAAATTATTGAAAAGTATACCCATACAACGTTAGATTCTTTTGTTACGGATATGTTTTACAAGCCAATGGGATTATGGAGTATACGTTATAAGCCACGTACCCATTTTAATTTGGATCAAATAGTTCAGACTGAGGAAGACAAAATATTTAGGAAGCAGATTTTAAAGGGTGATGTACACGATCAAGGAGCGGCAATGTTAGGGGGTGTTGGCGGACATGCGGGATTATTTGGAAATGCCCAACATTTGGCCGTTTTAATGCAGATGTTGTTAAATGGAGGGACTTATAATAATGTTGAGTATTTAAAAAAAGAAACTATATCAACATTTACTTCTTGTCAGTTTTGTGAAACGGGTAATAGAAGAGGACTCTGTTTTGAAAAACAGGAACCTGATAAGTTAAAAGATACTCCAACTGCTGCCTCTGCTAGTCTATTGAGTTTTGGTCATAGCGGATTTACAGGTACTTATGCCTGGGCAGATCCGGAGACAGGCCTTGTTTTTGTCTTTTTGTCTAATCGTGTAAATCCAGATTCAGAAAATAAGAAAATCATTAAAATGGGTATTCGTACCAAGATTCATGATATATTTAACGTTGCATTAAAGAATGCAAAATAATTATACAAAAGGGTTAAGAAATCCAGCCAACGCGTACACTATTTTAACTCTAAACTAATCTTAAGTTTGTTCTCAGTAACTTATAATTAATGAAGTTTGTATTTCACTACATAAAATCATAAACAAAAAAAACTAAATACCTCCCCAAAAACAATTCTTATAATCGTTATGGCTGGCATTAATCACTTCAATAGCTTCCTCTTTGCCATAAGTATGCGTAATTTCACATTTATTTTCGGTTGAGCCGGGTAAATTTTTATAGGTTAAAAAGTAATGTTTTAGTCTTTTGATGAGATGTTCGGGTACGTCTTTAATGTCATTCCAATTTGCATAAAGTTCATCCGAGTTCATTACGGCAATTATTTTATCATCGGCCTCTCCACCATCAATTAATCTAAATCCACCAATAGGTTTAGCTTGCAAGAGAATATTGCCATGGGTAATAGTTCTCTCGGAAAACACACAAATATCCAGCGGATCTCCATCTCCTTTTAATATTTTTTTGCCACTTTTTTCGGCACAATATCGGGCGGTAAGATCATGACAGTAGGTTTGAGGAATAAATCCGTACAGAGCAGGTATAATATTCGAAAATTTTTGAGGCCTGTCCACTTTTAAATAGCCGCTTTCTTTATCAATTTCATACTTTACAGTATCGGTAGGAACAATTTCAATAAAGGCAGTAACAGTTTCGGGAGCTTGTGTTCCTATTTTTACACCATGCCAGGGATGGGCAACAAATTGTCGTAATTGCATTTTTTAATTTTTTTGTAAAAGTATATAATAAGAAAACAATTACAGCTCAAATTCAATTATTATTGTTTAGTTACAAATTACAGGTATTTGTTTAATTTATTTGTTAATTCTGCTTTTTCAATCATTCCGTTATGTCTCCATACCTCTTTACCTTTTTTGTAAATTAAAAAAACAGGTACTCCGGAAATTTTTAATTCATTAACAAGCTCTTTGCTTTGATCACAGTCAATTCGTTTAACAGCAGCTTTATCTTTATACTCAATTTCCAATTCATCTATTAATGGAGCCATTTTCTTGCAAGGTGAGCACCATCTCGTATGAAAATCAACTAAAACAACATTTGTTTCATTTATAAAACGGTTAAATTCATCTTTACTTAATTGTTTGATGTTTTGATCAGGAACTGTTTCGTTTTTAGCAATCGGAAAACCCATTTGTTCCCATGCTGTAATACCTCCCTCTAAATTTATTACGTTCTTAAAACCATTTTTTATCAGTATTGATGAGGCTTGAGCGCTTCTTCCTCCAGCCTTGCAGTATACTGCAATTGTTTTGTCTTTCTGAATTAATGCGATTTTTTTCTCAAAATCTTCATCGTAGAAATTAATAATACTTGAATTTGGAATAGAACCGAGAGCTACCTCCTCCGGTGTTCTTACATCTAAAATAATTAAGTTGTTGTTAGTCTCAATTTCTTTTTTAAAATCAGTGGCCCCTAAATTAATAGTGCCTTCTTTTTGCGATTGAGCATGTCCGCATGCTATAATAATTAAGCTTAATAAAGCCATTAGATTTTTAATATTGTTCATAGTACTTGACCTATATTTAAATGAACTAATCTGGTTTTAATTTCTATTACAGTAATTTTCATTACTTATTTAAATGATTTCTTAATGAAACAATTTTATCGGCAATTGCCTGTGCAAGTTTAATATGTGATTGAAAACTCCAGCCCCCAATATGCGGACTTAAAATAACTTTATCTGATTTTGTTAAATATTGAAACGAATCGGGTAATTGAGAAGCTTCTAAATTTTCAAATGAAACGGCCTCAAATTCCAAAACATCTAAACAAGCACCTTTAACTTTTCCCGATCTTATATTACTTACCAAATCTGCAGTATTTAAGCACTTGCCCCTTGCCGTGTTAATGATGTAAATATCTTTCTTAAATTGATTTATAAAAGAATCGTTAATCAGATAATGGGTTTCCATTGTTAAAGGAATATGTAGGCTCAGTACGTCAGTTTTGTCAAAAATTTCTTCCATACTAACTTCTTTAATTTCTTCATTACCAAAATTTTTTAAATATTTATCGTATACCAACACGGTAACATCAAATCCCTTTAGTCTTTTTGCAAAAGCTTTTCCCATGTTGCCATATCCAATAATTCCAATAGTTTTACCCATCAGTTCTTCACCCCGATTCCCTTCTCTAATCCAAATGCCTTTTCTAACCTCTGCATCGGCTATGGTAATTCTATTAAATAAGGCCAATAACATAGCTATAGTATGTTCACCAACGGCATCCATATTACCTTCGGGGGCGTGAATACATTTTATCCCTTTTTCTTCTGCATATTCCACATCTATATTTTCCATACCTGCCCCAACTCTGGCAATAAATTTTAAATTTATCCCACAATCAATAACTTCTTTCGTAAATTTAATCTTACTTCTTATTACAACACCATCGTATTGAGGGAGTATATTTAGAATTTCTTCACGACTTAAATCATAAAGTAAATCGCAGTTTATATGATTTTTTTGTAATGTTTCGTGCAGTATGGGATGATTGGAATCTATAAATAAAACCTTCATAAATAATTTTAATCTAAATTATACATAAAATAAGTGATTTGAGCTTAATTTTTTATTGTAATAAAGCCTTGATATTTAATAACTTTGTGTAAAATTAAGAGTTTTAAATAAAAGTGAATATTTGCATTGGAAACTTTCATTTTAATTTAATTGCAACGCAAGCAAACAAATCTGCAATTAATTAGTTGTTTAGTAAGAACTTTTATTTATTTTAAATTAAATACATTTAAACCTAATACAATGAAATTACTAATATTAAACGGCCCTAATCTTAACCTTTTAGGGAAAAGAGAACCAGAGATTTATGGTGATTTGTCCTTTTTAGCCTACTTTAATGAATTAAAAGATAAATTTTCTATGATCGAGCTTCATCAATTTCAAAGCAATAACGAAGGAGATATCATTGATAAAATACACGAGACTGGTTTTGATTTTGATGGTATAATTTTAAATGCCGGAGCTTATACGCATTACTCCTACGCCATTGCTGATGCAATTGCGGCTGTTAAAACTCCGGTTGTTGAAGTCCATATCTCAAACGTTTATTCTCGTGAAGAATTTAGACATAAATCAGTTACAGCCTCAGTGTGCAAAGGTGTTATTGCTGGTTTTGGATTAAAATCCTATCAATTGGCAATAGAAAGTTTTATTTAGTTTATACAAAGCCTACACGTATTGGTTTTAAATTTTTGCAATTAGTAAGCAATGCAGTATTATCCCGAAGAAACCTATTCGGTTCTTGAATTTGACAAAATTAGATTGTTATTAAGCGAATATTGCGACAGTAATTTTGCAAAAAATAAGGCTATAAAATTAAAACCTATTTCAGATTATAATCAACTGTCTCTCTGGTTAAATCAAACTAATGAGTTGAAGCAAACTTATCAGGCTAATGCATACTTCCCCGATATAAAATTTAAGGACTGCGAACGTGAAATTAAATTGCTTAGTATTGAGGGTTCAGTTCTTGATGCCTTTCAGCTTAACTTGATAAAAGAAACAATTACTGTATCTAACTCACTTATTAAGTTTCTTAATCGACAGCAGGATAATTTTTCAAACTTGTATATTCTTGTTAAGGCGCTTATTCCTAATGAAGAAAGTGTTGAGTTAATTGAAAAGATTATTGATGAAAAAAATGAGGTTCGAGATTCTGCCTCTAAGGAGCTTTCTGATATCAGGCATAAGTTAACTGCCAAACGAAGAGAGAGTGCCAAGCGTTTTTCTCAATACGTTCAACAGTTAAATCAACTGGGTTACTTAAGAGATACCGAAGAGAGTTTTATTAATGATAGAAGGGTATTGGCGGTAATATCAGAACACAAGCGTGAGGTGTCTGGTATTATGCATACTACAAGCGATACCGGTAAAACTACTTTTATTGAACCTATTGTAACACTCGAACTTAATAACCAGATATCAGAGTTATTGGATGAAGAGCGAAGAGAAATACATCGATTATTAAGAAATCTTTGTAATTATTTGCGTCCTTTTTCAAGTCAATTTGCTTCTTATTTTCATTGTTTAGGTCTGATTGATTTTATTAGGGCAAAGGCTAAATTTGCACTCTCCATGCAAGCAAATTTGCCTGTTTTGGAACCGAGTCCAATTATAAAATACATAGCCGCTGTTCATCCTTTGTTGTATTTGCAGAACAAAAAAATGGCAAAGAAAACGGTTCCATTTCATGTTAATTTATCGAGCGAAAAACGAATTTTGATTATAAGCGGACCTAATGCAGGTGGTAAATCCATTGCGCTTAAAAGTATTGGTTTATTGCAATTAATGTTGCAAAGCGGAATGTTAATACCTTGTAATCCTGATAGTGTAGTTGGTGTTTTTAGTAAGATTATGATTGATATTGGTGATTCCCAATCCATCGAAAACGAATTAAGTACTTATAGTTCCAGGTTAAAGCGAATGAATTTTTTTATTAAATATTTAAATAAGAAATCATTGTTTTTAATTGACGAACTGGGGAGTGGAACTGATCCCGAGTTAGGAGGAGCGGTTGCTGAGGCTATAGTTGAAGAAATTGCTAAGTCTAGGCCTTATGGTGTTATTACCACACATTATCCTAATATAAAATTGCTGGCACAAAAGGATCCGATTTTTATTAATGGATGTATGCTGTTTAATCAACACGAACTTACACCTACTTATATGTTGGCTATCGGTCAGCCCGGTAGTTCTTTTACCCTCGAAGTGGCTAAACAAATTGGCCTTCCTCCTCAAATCATTAAAAATGCTGCCGGTAAAATTGAGTCTGGGCAATTAAAATTAAATAAACTGTTGGTTGAACTACAAAATGAAAAGAATAAGACCATTAAAAAAAATGAGGAGTTAGGAATCGCTATTGAAAAACATAAAAAGGCGGAGGCACGTTATGAAGAGCTCTCTCTTTTTACAAGCAGTAAACTGGAGAGTACCCGCGAAAAACTTCATGAGATGAATACCATGGCAATTTTAGGACGGAAATTTCAAAAAGTTATAGAAGGATTTGAAAATACAAAAGAAAAAAAGACCGAAACTTTCAAGAAAATATTTGGAATTGTTAAGTCCGAAAAGGATAAAAAGAATTTAGAAAGTAATTCAGATAAATTAGAAGCAAAGCGATTAAAATTAATTGAGAAAAATCTTGTTTGGATAAAACCGGGTATGATTGTTAAAATTAGGAACACTCATCAATCGGGTATCGTGGAAAGGATTGCCAAGGAGTATGCATTTATTCAATTTGGCGATATAAAATCAAAAGTATCAGTGGATTTATTGCAAGAAGTAAAAGATGAAAAGAGGCCCAAATAGACGTTTCTTTCATTAATATGATTATTGTTTATTTAAAGATTTGGACATTACTCATTTTTATTTTCCTCATCAAAATTAATCGCTACAATTTCTCTTTTTCGTGTAATTGTATTTACCTTAAATTGCTTATTTTTAAATAATGAACATTTACCGCCAAAAGCAAACTTGGAAATTATTGTTATTAGCCGGAGCGGTATTAATTATTCTTGGGTCTTTATGGTATACCAATCAATTGGCCACCAAAATAGCAAGAGAAGAAAAAGCTCAAATTAAAATATGGGCGGAGGCAATTCAAAAAAAAGCCCGTTTGGTAAATTACACTCGCGAACTGTTTCGTAAACTAAGTGTTGAAGAACGTAAAAAGGTTGAATTATGGGCCTTGGGTACCAAACAAATTACTAATCCTGATATAGATATTAATAGTCTGGGTTTTGTTTTAGAGGTAATTCGAAATAACACAACGGTACCGGTTATTATAACAGATGAAGATGATAAAATACTCTTTCATCGAAACCTGGATAGCACAAGAGTTGATGATTTAAAGTACATGCGCAGTCAGCTAAAGGAGATGCAACTAAAACATAATACTATTGTTATTGATGTTGCAAGTGGTAAAAAGCAATATTTATATTACAAGGATTCCAAATTATTTACAGAGTTACAATCGGTATTAAATGACATAATAGAATCCTTTATATCTGAAATTGTTTTAAACAGTGCATCTGTCCCTGTTATCTTAACTAATCAAACCAAGACAAAAGTATTGGCTTTTGGTAATTTAGATTCTTTAAAAATGACAGATTCTCTTTTTATAAAAACCACTTTAAATGAGATGAGTTTTCAAAAAGAGCCCATTAAATTAAATTTGGCCGAGGGAAAAATAAATTACATTTTTTACAAAGATTCAAAGCTTTTAACTCAAATCAAATTTTATCCTTATATCCAATTTGGTATAATTGCTTTGTTCTTAATAATTGCGTATTCACTTTTTAGTAATGCAAGGCGTGCAGAACAAAATCAGGTTTGGGTGGGTATGAGTAAGGAAACTGCTCATCAGTTGGGTACACCCTTATCTTCCTTAATGGCCTGGTTAGAGTTATTAAGATTAAAGCAGATAGATCCCGATTTAATTGGTGAGATGGAAAAAGATGTGTCTCGTTTAAATACTATAACCGATCGATTTTCTAAAATCGGTTCTGCACCTCAGCTCGAATTACATAATGTTTTTGAAGTTATGGAAAATGCAATTTCTTATCTCGAAAAAAGAGTTTCCAATAAAGTTAAGTTTACATACAATTTTGACAGAGTCCCCGTTAATGTTCCTTTAAATGTTCCCTTGTTTCAATGGGTAATAGAGAATTTGGTTAAAAATGCAGTTGATGCAATGTCGGGTATAGGGGAATTAAAAGTAGATATAATTCAGGAACCCGAATTAGTTTATATTGATATTACAGATAATGGAAAGGGTATTCCTAAGTCAAAGCATAAAACAGTTTTTCAGCCCGGATTTACAACCAAACAACGTGGATGGGGGTTAGGTTTATCTCTTGCCAAAAGAATTATTGAAGAGTATCACGGTGGAAAAATATTTGTAAAATGGTCCGAGCCCCGAATGGGTACAACTTTTAGAATTATTTTAGAAGCGTAGTGGCCGGTATTTATATTCATATTCCTTTCTGTAAGCAGGCGTGCTCTTATTGCGATTTTCATTTCTCAACTAATTTAAGCTTGGTAGATCAAATGACGGATGCCATAGTAAAAGAAATTGAGTTACGAAAAAATTACTTTATTTCCGACTCAGCAACCTCTTCAGAAATTGAAACTATTTATTTTGGAGGAGGTACACCAAGTATCATTCCTACTTCGTTAATTGAAAAGATATTAGGGGTAATTGAAAAAAATTTTAAAATTTCGAGCCAACCCGAAATAACCCTCGAGGCTAATCCGGATGATTTAACTAACTTAAAACTTAAAGAACTACGTACAACTCCCATTAACCGCTTTAGTATTGGAGTACAGTCGTTTTACGAAAGCGATCTAATTTTGATGAAACGCGCTCACAGTGTTTCTCAGGCCGAAGATTCGATTAAGCGTACTCAAGATATCGGTTTTGAGAATATTACAATTGATTTGATTTACGGTACTCCCACCTTAAGCGACGAACTTTTTAAATCAAATATTAAAAAAGCACTCGAACTACAAATAAATCATATTTCGGCCTATGCTTTAACTGTAGAGGAAAAGACATTGTTGCACCATTGGATTAAAAATCGTGAGATAGGAGTTGTTGAAGATACTAAAATCGAAAACCATTTTTATATTTTAACTTCCTTGTTAAATGAGAATGGTTATGAACATTATGAGATCTCAAATTTTGCGAAGCATGGATATCGAGCAGTTCATAACAGTAATTATTGGAAAAACAAACCCTATTTAGGTATTGGTCCATCAGCGCATTCATATAATGGCGATCAAAGAAGTTATAACGTAAGAAATAACTCACTTTATATTAAACAACTTTATTCGAATGATTATCAACCTGAGATTGAAAAATTATCATTAAATAATCGTTATAACGAAAGAATCTTGATTGGTTTAAGAACCATCGAAGGGGTAAATGCCGAATTTATGGAGGCTGAATTTGGATGGGATTTTAGAAATTTTTTCGAAAAAAATATACAACCTCATGTTGCTTTTGGAAATGTTATTCAGGAAAGTAACACCTACTCTTTAACCTTAAAGGGGAAGCTATTTGCTGATAAAATTGCCAGCGATTGCTTTAAAGCCTCTTAATTTATCTTTTTAGTCTCCTGCTTTTTAATTATTTTCGTTAAAAATTTTTTATGATACATCGCGAAGGTATACCCACTATTATAATTACGTTTCTATTAACGCTTTTGCTTACCGGTATAGGTGGATTTCTTTTTACAAAAGAAGATGGTTCATTGGGGTGGGGTATGTATTTTGTATGGGCTTTAAATGGTTTCTTAATTGTTACCGTTTTACAATTTTTTAGAAATCCTAAACGCAATACTCAGGTAAATCCAAATCATGTTATATGCCCTGCCGATGGAAAAGTGGTAGTAATTGAAGAAGTTGAAGAGCCAGAGTATTTTAAAGACAAACGTATCCAGGTATCGGTGTTTATGTCCCCAATTAATGTGCATGTTAACCGTTTTCCGGTTGCTGGTACAGTAAAATATGCTAAATATCATCCTGGATTATATTTAGTAGCGTGGCATCCTAAATCCAGTACCGAAAATGAAAGAAC
>Ga0068872_10000056_pt1 | contig 86196 bp, 64 predicted proteins | sample NOAtaG_7_FD_66441 | JGI IMG/M metagenome (GOLD analysis project Ga0068872, IMG submission 66441) | Freshwater lake microbial communities from Lake Erie, under a cyanobacterial bloom - NOAA_Erie_Diel1S_2200h metaG | ecosystem: Environmental > Aquatic > Freshwater > Lake | place: USA: Ohio, Lake...
TCTGAAACAGAAAATAAAAAACCGCCTTTTGTAACTGCCGAACAGATCGAGATAAAACCGATCTACACTGCCGAAGACACAAAAAACTTTGAACATTTAAATTTTGGCGCAGGACTTCCTCCGTTTTTACGCGGCCCTTATTCAAGTATGTATGTTCAAAATCCTTGGACCATTCGTCAGTACGCAGGTTTTAGTACTGCCGAAGAAAGTAATGCATTTTACCGTAGAAATTTGGCTGCCGGACAAAAAGGATTATCAGTAGCTTTTGATCTTGCAACGCATCGTGGATATGATAGCGATCATGAACGCGTAGTTGGTGATGTTGGAAAAGCTGGTGTTGCCATTGATTCTATTTTGGATATGAAAGTTCTATTTGATCAAATACCTTTGGATCAAATGAGTGTTTCTATGACCATGAATGGCGCTGTATTACCAATACTTGCTTTTTACATAGTTGCTGCCGAAGAGCAAGGTGTGAGCTTAGATAAACTAACGGGAACAATTCAAAATGATATTTTAAAAGAATTCATGGTAAGGAATACATACATATATCCTCCTACGCATTCCATGAAGATCATTGCCGATATATTTGAATTCACTTCTCAAAAAATGCCAAAGTTCAATTCAATATCCATTAGTGGTTACCACATGCAAGAAGCCGGTGCAACTGCAGATATTGAACTAGCATATACTTTAGCCGACGGAATAGAATACATTCGCACGGGAATAAAAGCAGGATTGGATATAGATAACTTTGCACCGCGTTTATCGTTTTTTTGGGGCATTGGCATGAATCATTTTATGGAGATAGCAAAAATGCGCGCCGCAAGAATGCTATGGGCAAAGATGGTGAAACAGTTCGATCCTAAATCTGCAAAATCAATGGCACTTCGCACACATTGCCAAACCAGCGGATGGAGTTTAACAGAACAAGATCCGTTTAATAATGTTACGCGAACATGTGTAGAAGCCTTAGCTGCCGCAATGGGTCATACGCAAAGTTTACATACAAATGCTTTAGATGAAGCCATTGCATTACCAACTGATTTTAGCGCTCGTATAGCGCGCAATACGCAATTGTTCTTACAGCTAGAAACAAATATTTGCAAAGTGGTTGATCCTTGGGCAGGATCTTATTATTTGGAATCCTTAACACATAAGATCGCTCACAAAGCTTGGGCATTAATTCAGGAAGTAGAAGAATTAGGTGGAATGGCAAAAGCCATTGAAACCGGAATTCCAAAAATGCGGATTGAAGAAGCTGCCGCAAGAAAACAAGCGCGTATTGATAGCGGAAAAGATATTATTGTTGGTGTAAATAATTACAAAACTACAGAGAAAACAAATATTGAGATTCTTGATGTTGACAACACTAAAGTTCGCAACCAACAGTTAGATCGTTTAAAGAAATTAAAAGCAGAAAGAAATGATTCGGAGGTTCAACAGGCGCTTGATGCTTTAACAAAAGCCGCAGAAACAAATTCCGGAAACCTATTAGAACTTGCTATAAACGCAGCGCGAGTTAGATGCAGCTTGGGAGAAATTTCTTATTCGCTTGAAAAAGTTTACGGACGTTACAAAGCAAATATTCGCTCCATTACGGGAGTTTACAGTAAAGAAATAAGTATGGATGATGATTTTATAAAAGCTAAAAAATTGTCGGATGAATTTGCTTCAAAAGAAGGTAGACGTCCACGCATCATGGTTGCAAAAATGGGACAAGATGGTCACGATCGCGGCGCTAAGGTAATTGCAACCAGTTTTGCCGATCTAGGATTTGATGTGGATATTGGTCCGCTTTTTCAAACACCACAAGAAGCAGCCAAACAAGCTGTAGAAAATGACGTACATATTTTAGGCGTGTCGAGTTTAGCCGCTGGGCATAAAACATTAATTCCGCAAGTAATTGCTGAATTAAAAAAATATGGTCGCGATGACATCATGGTGGTTGCTGGTGGCGTTATTCCGCAACAAGATTATGATTTCTTATTTAAAAATGGAGTGTCGTTTGTTTTTGGGCCCGGCACTGTAATCGCTAAAAGTGCTATTGATATTTTAAAAAAACTTATTGGCTAAATTGAAGTTTCGCATAAACCATATCCTACTTTTACTTTATTCGCTAATACTCTGCATTCCATTCTATTCTCAAAAAAGTCCTTTAACGCTTTTAAGTTTAGATTCTCTCTCTATTGACAAAAAAAAAGAAGAGTTTGTGGCATTAGCTCAAAGCATTAGCGAAAAACAGGCTTCGGTTACTATCCTCTATTGTGATTCAGCATTAAAAAATCTCGGAAAACTAAAGCCATATTCAGATCACATTAAATTTTTAAAAGCAGTTTGTTTTACACGGCTTAAAAAATTTAGTGAAGCCTTAGAACTCCTTAAAACGATAGATACAAAACAAGATCTCGAATTTGAAAATTCGCTGAACGAAGTAATTGGAAAAACTTATCTCGTCATGTCGAATTATAATTCGTCGCTTGATTATCAATTTAAAGTATTGAACTATGCCACAACAATTAAACCTAACATCAGCAAACAGGTTAGCACACTTACAAATATCACAACTGTTTATTATCGCAGTAAACTTTTTAGTAAAGCTTACGAATACACTAAAAAGTGTATTGCTATTGCTGAAAAATCAAATGAACCCAAATTACTCTATCAGGCCTACTCAAATTTAGGTATATACTACTTAGAAAAACAAGAATTAGCGAAAGCTGACTCTGTTTATACTAAAGTTCTACCTTTTGTTCCGTCGTTAAGCGCCCGAGGTAAAATTTCCTTCTACAATAATTACGCTGAAACAAAACGACTTCTTAAAGACTATGCTCAGTCAAAAAAATACATCGACAGCTGCTACCAATTAGCATTAACCGAGAAGGATACGTTTTGGACAGCCATTGCCTTAGTAAATAAGGGCAACTTAAATATTGCGGAGAATAAACCTGCAGTAGCCATAAAGGAATGTGCTTTAGCTCTTAAATATGCCATGCGGTTCAAAAATATAGTTTGGCAAAAAAACTCATGTGGATGTTTGTATGACGCATATACTAAATTAAATGATCACAAAAACGCACTTACTTACTTTAAAAAAACAACAGAGTTAACTGATAGCATATCTAACGAGAAAAGCAGGAATGATGCAACACAAAAAGACCTTCAGTATAAGTATGCGGTAAAAGCTGCAGCAGATAGTGTAAAACAAATTGAGGCTAATAAAGTTAAAGACGCTCAAATACTAGCACAACAAAGTCAGCTGAATGAAGAAAAAATAGTCCGAATAAGCTTATTTATAGTTGCTGCTCTAATCTTAATTTTTGCAGGCTTTGTATACAGTCGTTTTAAAATAAGTCAAAAACAAAAAAAGATCATTGAAGAACAACAGATACTTACCGAATCTCAAAAAGAACTTTTACAAATTAAGCAAAAAGAGATCATTGATTCTATTAATTATGCCAAGAGAATACAATATACTCTTCTAGCAAATTCAGAGTTCTTAAATGCAAATCTTCCTTCCTATTTCATTTTTTTTAATCCAAAAGACATTGTTAGTGGCGATTTTTATTGGGCAGCAAAAAAAGATCGTCTTTTATACCTCGCAGTTTGCGATAGCACTGGACACGGTGTGCCGGGGGCCTTTATGAGTTTACTAAGCATTGGTTTTTTGAATGAAGCGATCTCCCAGCAAAACATCAAAGAACCAAACAAAATACTCGACTTTGTACGACAAAAGTTAATTGAAAGTATTTCCAAAGACGGACAACAAGATGGATTTGATGGCATCTTGCTTTGCATAGATCAACAATCAAATGAAATTAGCTATGCAGCTGCCAATAATTCGCCCATACTGATAAGCAACAATACGTTAAGCGTATTGCCCTCGGATAGAATGCCTGTGGGCAAAGGGGAGAAAAAAGATGCTTTTAGCGTGTTTAGTATTTCCGGAAAAAAAGGCGATCATCTTTTTCTATATACTGATGGATTTGCTGACCAGTTTGGTGGTTCAAAAGGGAAAAAATACAAATACAAAGCACTAAACGAATTTTTGCAAACTAATATTACCCAGTCTGTAAACGATCAAAAAAATTTATTACAATTAGAGTTTGAAAATTGGAAAGGTCAACTTGAACAAGTTGATGATGTTTGTATCTTAGGCATTCGCTTATAATTTTATGAGGAAGCCGCTATACATTCTTTTTCTTTTCTTGATCTCGCTTCCGGCACTATGCCAAAATTTTTCTTTATTTGGCAAAGTTACAGATGAAGATGATTCATCGGCGATCGGTGCGGCTATAAGCATTTTAAAGATCTCCGATTCTTCACTCGTAAAAGCAGGATCGGTTAATTTGAGAGGCATCTTTAAAGTAGAAGAAATTCCTGCAGGAACCTACTTACTTAAAATTGAATTTATAGGATACAAAGATGAATTTAGAAAAGTTGAATTAACTAATGATCTACGTTTGGGCCGAATAAAACTTAAACCTGATACAAAAACGCTAGGAGAAATAGAAGTTACAACCACTGCTATTACTGCTACACAAAATGGCGACACCACCGCTTATAATGCCAACGCCTTCAAAACCAATAAAGATGCTACCGCTGAAGACCTAGTTACAAAAATGCCGGGCGTAACAATTGTAGATGGAAAAGTTCAGGCACAAGGGGAAGATGTGAAAAATATGTTAGTGGATGGCAAACCCTATTTTGGTGAAGATCCAAACGCTGTACTTAAAAATTTACCCGCAGAAGTGATTGACAAAGTTCAGTTGTTCGACAGAAAAAGTGATCAATCCACATTTACTGGAATTGACGATGGGAACACAAGTAAAACTATCAATATCATTACCAAAATGCAATTCAGAAATGGCGTATTTGGAAAACTGTATGGTGGCTATGGTTATGAAGATAAATACAAAGCCGGGGCGGTTGTAAATCGCTTTAAAGACAAACAACGTTTTACCGTGATGGCCATGAGTAACAATATTAACGAACAAAATTTTAGTTCAGAGGATCTATTAGGTGTAATGAGTTCGGGTTCCTCCGGTCAGCGTGGTGGTGGAATGCCAGGCGGCTCTCGAGGTTCAGGTGGAGAAAGAGGCGGAAGAGGCGGCGGATCAAGCGGACAAAGTAATTCGGAAAGTTTTTTAGTGAATTCAAAGAACGGGATCAGCATCACCAATGCCTTTGGCATAAACTATTCTGATCAATGGGGAAAGAACACCACAATTACTTCATCCTACTTTTTTAACTGGACAGATAACAATGCTACAACAAATTTATTACGCCAATTTGTTGCCGGAGGAAATTCCGGATTGAATTATAACGAAGTTAATACTGCAAAAAGCAATAATTACAATAATAGATTAAGTGTTCGTTTTGAACACAAGATCGATTCTTTTAATTCAATATTGTTACAGCCTAAAATTTCTCTCCAGATCAATGATGGATTAAGCACCTTGAACGGCGTGAACACAAGGTCTGTTACATTAAGTAGCATCTCCAATAATTATAACACAAAACTTTCGGCATACTCATTGTCATTTCCCATTCTGTATCGCCACTCCTTTTTAAAACAGGGACGAACTATTTCATTGGATCTTAACCCCACCTACAATCCGAGCTCAGGTACAAGCTCACTTACATCTTTTAATGCCTATTATGACACTACCCTTTTAATAGACACAGTAGACCAAAGATCAAATCTAAATAAATACGCATTTAATTCAAGCAGCAATCTTACCTATACCGAACCACTAAGTAAAGTTAGTTTCCTCTCCCTGAATTACATTTTTACTTATAATCTTTCCGATTCCAAAAAAAATACTTTTGCCAAGAACACTATAGAAAATGATTATAGCTTGATCGATTCACTTGTTTCGAATGTTTTTAATAGCACATATATAGCCCATTTAGGCGGAGTATCTTATCGTTATCAAAAAGAAAAATATAATTTCTCCTTTGGAGTTTCAGCGCAGCAGGCAGAACTTAACAGGCAACAACAGTATCCAAATACATCTAACGAAACAAAAACGTTTACCTCTTTACTTCCTAATGCTTCATATCAATACAAATTCAACAAACAAAACAATTTAAGAGCGAATTACAGGACTAGTAACATTGCGCCAAGTATAGATCAATTACAAAACGTATTGAACAATAGCAATAGTTTGCAATTAAGCATTGGAAATCCGGATCTAAAGCAAAGCTTCCAAAACAATCTGTTTGTTAGATATTCTGGAGTTAATACAAAAAGATCTACAAATACCTTTGTGATGCTTGGCGGAACTTATACCGACAATTATATAGGAAATAGCACTATTATTGCTAATAAAGATACTGTTGTTTATACCAATATATTTTTGGCTAAAGGGTCTCAAATATCTCGACAAGAAAATTTTAATGGTTATTACAATGCGCGTTTCTTTTTTAATTACGGATTCCCTGCAAAATTCATCAAGTCAAATTTAAACATCAACACCGGCTGCAATTACAGTAATGTGCCTGCGCTGATCAACAATAAAACAAATTTCTCTAAAACAACCAGTCCTTCATTTGGTTTAGTTATTAGTAGCAACTTTAGTGACAAGATAGACTTCACGATCTCATCCAATTCATCATATAACATTGTTGTGAATTCATTGCAAACAAGTTTAAATACAACATATCTCAATCAATCCTCTAAGGCAAGAGTAAACTTAACCTTCTTTAAAAAACTTGTTCTTCAGGCTGAATATTCCAGCAACATATTTACAGGCTTAACAGCTACATTCAATCAAAACATCAATCTCTTGAATGGAGCCATTGCATTTAAATTCCTGAAAGATAATCGCGCAGAATTAAGGTTATTTGTGTTTGACGCGCTAAATCAAAATCAAAGTATTCAGCGAAATATCACAGAAACTTATATTGAAGATACCCGTTCGAATATTCTTCAACGTTACTACATGCTAACTTTTACGTATAACATTAAAAAGTTCTTTTCTAAGAAAGAAGATAGAAAAGATAACTAATGCTTTGCACTTAGTTCTTCGATCAAAACTTGTGGCGACTCTTCTTGTGGATAATGGCCAACGTTCTCTAACTTTATAACCTTAGGCTCATTTAAATTACTTATCCACTTTAAAAGTTCTTTTTCTTTAAAAGCGATGTCCTTCATTCCCCAAATGATCGTTGTTGGGATATTCTTTAATACTTCTCGTTTGCTCCATAACTCATTCAACCATTCGCTCGAGCCTATGATCTGCTTTGGAAAAACATAACTTCCTTTACGTTGTTTAGGAGTTTCCATGTGTTTATAATAATGTTTATGGATCTTCATACTGAAATTACTTTTATTTGCCACAGCTTTCTTTACAACCATCTTTCCAAAAAGATTGAAGTATTTTATAAAGAACCTTCCTACTCTTCCGCCCATCATTCCGCTGAATTTTTCAAAATGCGGGTCGCCCTTCACGCTCCAAAGCCATGTATTAAGCAAGATGATCTTTTTTATCTTTTCTGGATGTTTTAAAGCGTAATTCAATCCAATGGGTCCTCCCCAATCGTTCACGATCAAGGTGATTTTATCTAATTTTAAACTGTCTAATAATTTCTCAAGATTAGCCGCATGACTTTTTGGTAAATAATCCCATTCGTATGGTTTATCCGAAAGTCCAAAACCAATTTGATCAATAGCAATACAACGTTGTGTTTTTGACAAAGACTTAATAATATCTCTAAATTCAAAACTCCAACCGGGATTTCCATGAACCATTACGATAGGATCGCCTTTACCTTCATCAACGTAATGCATCCTGCCCATTTGCAAGTTGAAAAAATGCGATTCAAAAGGGTATTCTACTCTATCTAACCATGATGGATAGTTGGAGATCTGTGCACTGTTTGTTTTCATGTTTAATACAAATAAGATTATTAAAAATAGATTTCTCATCCTTTTATAGGTCAATTATACTTTAGACGATCGGGAACAAGAAAACGGTCGGAAAAACGATCAATTATCGTTAATTGCCTCTCTAAGTATCTGAAGAATAGTATCCTCCAGTTTTGAACCATTGCTATTCAATGGATTTATCTTATGAATGAGTTTAAAACGAACATCCAGATTTTCTTCGGGCGACTTTGCAAATGAAAATGGCAATTTGGCGATCTTCTCTTCGGCATTCTTCTCCTCTTGAAAATAATTATTGAGTTGAGCGCATTGATAACACACACCCTTTTTATTTATTAACGCACAACGTTGCTCAAATTTTTGTTGCAATTCATTTCTTCCGTCGTGTAACAAATGTTTTACAACACTTTCGGTGCATTTCAAGATCTCTGCGATCTCTGATCTTTTGAATTCATACACTTCCTTTAATATGACCGCAATTTGTTTTTCAAGCGATAAATTCTTGGCCACGCAGGTAAAACAATAATTAATGTGTTCTGCGATCTCAAATTGCTTTTCGGTTTGGCTCTGAAAAGCGTCGATCATTCTTTCTTGGTTGTGTTTTTGCGCCACCGCAGCATCTCTGCATTTATCTTGTACTTCTAATTCCCATCTATTCTTTGCACGCTTATTATCGCGCGATAAATTTGTGGCAATGGCAAATACCCAAGTTTTAAAACTCGAATCTCCTTTAAACGAATCAATATTTGAATTCACCTTTAAATAAGTATCCTGAAGCAGATCTTCCATGTCTTCCTTATTGGTGGTTAACCGATACAAATAGGAAGAGAGTACATCTCTTATCGCCAAAAATTCCTTATCAAGTTCGATCTTAAGCGTTTTCATAAGCAAACTACTTTTGTGCTGCTGCGTCTAACCCGCAATTTAAATACGATACAAAATCAGAGATCTTAGGTGTGTAGCCAACTGGCTTCAACAATAATTTCTCATCGGAGCTCAATAAAGCATAGTAAGGTTGAGAATTATTTACAAAGGTTTCTGTTTGAAACGTTGCCCACTTATCCCCAACAGTTTCAATGTGCTTGAGTTTTCCTTGAGCCGTCATATAATCATGTTGCATATTCGCCGGTAATTTTTCACGATCATCAACGTACAACGAAATCAACACATACTTTTCATTAATGATCTTGAATACCTCCGGCTGATTCCAAACATTTTCTTCCATCTTTCTGCAATTCACACATGCCCAGCCGGTAAAATCCAACATGATGGGTTTTCCTGTTTGTTTTGCATAAGCTAAGCCTTCTTCATAAGAATGAAAGCAATTCAAATTAAGCGGACAATGATTTGGATGGATGATACTATAGCCCACAGGAGGAGCTAAGCCACTTAACAAACTTAGGCTAGTAAATGTTTTTGTTTCATTACTATATCTAAAGCCTGTGGTAAAATATATAACACATGCTAAAGAAAAAGCGGTCATAACTCCACGGATGACGGTCCATTTTTGAAAAGGAGTGTCGTGCGGAAATTTAATTTTACCGATTAGATAGATCAGCATTAATAAGGCAATCAGTATCCAAGCGCCCATGAAAACCTCATACTTTAATATACCCCAATGTTCTACGAGATCTGCGTTTGATAAGAACTTAACCGCTAATGCCAATTCTATAAAACCTAAAATGATCTTTACTTTTGATAACCATCCGCCCGATTTTGGCAATGCATTTAACCAACTAGGAAATGCTGCAAATAAAGTAAAAGGTAAAGCAAGCGCTAAACCAAACCCGCTCATCCCTGCGGTTAATTGCCAGGCACCCCCATCAGAAGTTAATGAACCTGCAAGTAGCGATCCTAATATTGGCCCCGTGCATGAAAAAGAAACTAATGCTAAAGTAAGTGCCATAAAAAATATACCTATCATACCTCCTACATTACTCGCTGAGTCAGCCTTATTTGCTAATGCCGTTGGTAAAGTGATCTCATAATATCCAAAAAATGAAATTGCAAAAACTACAAAAACAATAAAGAAAATTACGTTTAACCATGCGTTGGTTGAAATGGTATTTAAAATATTTGGGTCGATCTTATCTAATAAATGAAATGGTAAACTCAGTAGCATATACACTAGCAAAATAAAAAATCCATACATCGAAGCGTTGAATATTCCTTTTTTGCCATTGCTGCTCTTTGTAAAGAAGCTTACCGTAAGGGGTATCATTGGAAAAACACAAGGCGTTAACAATGCCAATAAACCACCAATAAAACCTAAAATAAAAATGGTCCAATTGCCTTTTCCTTTTACTTCGTCCGCACTAATGGCACACGTGCTTATGGGTTTGTTATGATCAATTATTGGGTGTTTGTATGGGAATACTCCATTCAGTGGCTGAGGAGCGATCTGCTGTATCGTTTCTTCAATTTTTGTGATAACTCCATCTTTAATTAAAAAAACAAACGGAATCTTTTGAGCTTGTAGGCATTTTGATTCATCACAGGCTTGATATTCCAAAAATCCTTTTACATAACCATTCAATTCTCCTTCCAACTCTTGAGTAAATACCGCTTCGCCCTCATGATAGCGAAGTTTCTCTTTATATAACTTATCCTTCTTCTCTATTACCTTCGATAATGAAACAAGCTCGCCGCTTAGTTTTACACCTTGCAACGAATCAAACTTGAAAGTAGTTGGCACCAATTCCTTTTCTTTTAGAACATTGGCATTGATATGAAAACCTTTTTCAATAACTGCATTAAAAGTGATCATGTACTTTCCTTTGCCTCCGGGTGCCATTACGCCTTTTATATCCCATTTAACAGGATCAAGTATGCCGCTTTGAACACCGGTATTAAACTGTAAAGGACCTTGCAAATTCAAACTTAAACTTGGGGTTTTTGTTGAGGAAGTAGATGTTGGAATAGCCATGCTTTGCGTTTCCACGGTTTCGCCTTCGGTTCCATCAAGAAAAAATTCGAATTGTTCTTTTGTCGGTGGCAAACACTGCATCGCGCAAACCATATACTCTACATTTCCCTTGATGCGTGTTGTCTTTACCAGTTTTACTTTTTGAATGAACATAACCTCATTCTCAAAATAAACCAGCTTCATGTCAAAATTTGGATCAAACTCTTCGTGTCCTTTTGGTTCTTCGCTTTTACCAACTAATTCAAAATCTTTATTTGGTGTATACGAGATCTTTGTTGGAACAGGACCATTATCTGCAATATACTGCGAATAGATATGCCAGGTCTTATCAATGGTGGCCTTGAATCGAAGTTCATAATTATTATCAGAGATCTTACTGCTTGAAAAACTCCATTTCACAGGAGTGAGTATTTGCGATACAAGTGCAAAAGGTAATACGAGAAGAAGAACAAAGTATTTTTTCATAATTTTTATTTAGCTAGTGTGATCACGAACGATTACCCATTTACCCTCTATCTTTTTCCAGAGTAATGTATAATGTCCGCCAATTTGTGTTGCATCAGGTCTTGTGATCTGCCATTTTCCAACCACGGTAACATCCTGTTTAGTGAATGCTTCAAACTTAATATTAGTAAAAGTTAGAACTCCCATCAGCTCTTTACTTGAATAGTTCTTTTTATAATTCGCCAAGGTCTGTTTCCAGCCATAGGTAATTGATTTACTTCCTATGAACATTAAACTATCATTATTCCAATAGTATTTCATGAATCCATCTATGTCATAATCATTCCATGCTTTTTCCTGCAATTTCATCAATTGTTGGATCTCTGCAATGGCTTTAGAATTGCTTTGAGCAAATCCGACATTATACTGCAGGCAAATAATTATAAAAGTTATTCTAATTGCTTTCATTTTACACTTTAACGCCTATTACTAAAATATCATCCACCTGTTCGCTTCCATCCATCCACTCCTCAATAAATTCATTTAAATAATCATGCTGTTCTTTGATCGACAAATGTTGAATTCCAATAATGATGTCTTTAAACTTACCGGTCATTAACTTTTTCTTTTTTGGTCCGCCAAACTGATCGGCGTAGCCATCACTAAACATATAAATTGTATCGCCTTTACCAAGGGTAATATCATGTTGCTTGAATTCCTGAGAATCTTGAGTTAATCCTCCTATGGCTACTTTAGTTGCTTTTATTTCCTCAATAGCCTGTGCTCCCTTTTTTAAGATCCAAAGTGGGCGGTTTGCACCTGCATAGGAGATAGTTGTTGTTCCGTTTGTTCTTGTTGGAATAGCACATAAGCTAAGATCCATTCCATCACGTGTAGAATTTGCTTCGGAAGATTGACGAAGTGCCGATTTAACTCCTTTATTCAATTCATTCAGAATTTTTCCGGGTTCCATGGCCAGGTCAACTGCATCTTTAAGCTTTTCATAACCGATCATACTCATAAAAGCTCCGGGAACACCATGGCCCGTGCAATCTACGGAGGCAATATAAACTTTGCCTTCATTGGCATATTTATCAGAGAAAAAATAAAAATCGCCACTCACAATATCCTTTGATTTATACAATATAAAATAATCCTTCAAATATTGGCTGATCTCTTCCTTTGGGGGAAGTATTGCATATTGAATTCGCTTTGCATACTGAATGCTCTGTTCCGTTTCAACATTCTTCAATTCGATCAACTTACTCTTTGCTTCAATCTCGTGCTTTTGCAAGCTTATCTCCTGTGATTGCTTTTCTAAAAGCAAATTGGCCTTCTTCTTCTGTTGCATACTGCGAAACATATAAAATGCAAAAAAACCAACCAAGATCATACCACCGGCCATAAAATAAAAATAAAGCTTCTGCTGCTTGATCTCCGTTTCCTTTAACGCTTTTTCCTTATTGGCATACTCTAGCTGCATAGAACTCTTTTCGTTCTCCTGCAACTGTACTGCTAAACTTTGGTTAGATTTAGTTAATGCGCTTTGTTTTTCCTTTAGCTCATACTCTTGAACTTTTTTCAAAACTGCTAACCGCTCTAATTCTTTAGCATTTGCCTGTGCCAACAAAGCATTCTTTTCTATTTGAATTTGCTGCTGTTCCAATTGCAAGTTTTTGATCTTCTTGTCTTGTTCCGCGATCGCAAGATCTGTTTCGTGTTTTTCACGAGCAAGTTTCTCCGACAATATCTGAGCTTCTTTTTGACGTAATTCCGCTTCCTTCAATTCCTGCTCCTTCTTTAACATCACGATCTCATTCATCTTCTTTTCCGACTCCATCCGTAAATTCTCGATCTCTAACTTTTTATTATCATCAGCAGCCTGCGCTAAAATATACTTTGTTGATTCACTTATACCCTTCACTTGCTTGTTGAACAAATTCACATAGGCCCCATCAGTGGTAAATCGCTTTTTGCGTTTACTAAAGTAGATCTTACCCGCTGGCTTGTTCAACAACAAACTCATAAAATCAGAACTTAATGAGTTAGCGAAATTATCCGACATCTGCACTTTCCACTTTTCTAACTTATAAATTGATGTGTCATTTAAATTTCCAACATTGGCATCTAAAATCAACGACACGTCATTAAATCCTTCTTTACTAAAAACAATGAGGTACTCAAAATTTAATTCTAGTTTCAATTCAAAAGTACCGTCGTTGCTATTTACACCCTGGTAAGTTTCAAAATTATCGCGCTCAACCGTGATGCGAACGTTATTCAATTCTTTTCCAAACTTATCTATCTTGCCGCTGAACAGTAAATATGAATTACGGATCTTTTGGTCAATGTTTCTTTTTACTTTATTGCCCTCAGCGTCGTAAATAAAATAATCATCTGCAAAATCTCTACCCTTCAAATTCCCTTCTGCAGTTATTTTTCCTTCCTTGTTGTAAAATTTAGCAAGTCCATTTGCTTCATCGTTCAGGTATTTTATTTCAGACTCTAATTTTCCCGTTTGATGATAGCTTTTCCATACACCCGTTTTTTTTCCATCTCTATAATTTCCGTCCTCTACGATCTGATTGTTCTTGTAAAATTTATACTTCTTACCCTTCTTATCTTTTCCTAAAAGAACCCAACGTCCCTGTTTAATGCTATGGTTTTCTATCACATTAACTGTATCGCCCAAATAAAGGTCATAGGAAGTCCACCCAGGCCTTTGTGCCTGAGCCAAATAGCTAACAAAAACCAGCAAAAACAGTAGGTGGTTCCTCATCTCTTCAAAAATATGATGAATTTTCTAATAATTGAATAATTGTTTACCTTTGTTCTAGTTCTTTAACAAACTTATCAAGAAAGGCCTAGGGATACGCCCTTTGAAGCCTTACCAACCCTGATGGGAATGCTGAATTGTGAATGCTAAATGTTGAATTGGATACCATTCAACATTCAAAATTCATCATTCAAAATTTCAATTAGAAGGTGGGAATTCGTTCTGGTTTTACCGGAAAAGATAAGTCGGAAATAAAAAGAGATTTAAATTAACCAGAAATAACGCTCCCTTCCGACAAAAACGTGAAGGGATTTTTATTTTATGACCATTGAGACCACACATAGATTTGCCGATAGAGTTGACAATTATGTCAAATATCGCCCGCATTATCCTCAAGAGATGTTCGATCATTTGTTGTCTCAACATATCATTACAAAAAATTCGGTTGTTGCCGATATTGGTTCAGGAACAGGAATTTCAACTCAACCATTTTTGAATTTAAATCTAGAAGTGTATGCAGTTGAACCTAATAATGAAATGCGCGAAGCTGCCGAAAAATTATTAGGTGATCATAAGAACTTTCATAGCGTAAATGCAAACGCCGAAAACACAAAACTGGAAGATCATTCGATAGATGTGATCATAGTTGGACAAGCATTTCATTGGTTTGACAAAGAACTAGCCAAAAAAGAATTCAAACGCATTTTAAAACCGGGCGGGCATGTGGTTTTAATTTGGAATGATAGAAGAACAACTAGCACTGAATTTTTAAGATCATACGAAGATTTTTTGCAATTGTGCGGAACAGATTACAAAGAGGTGAATCATAAAAATACCCAAGACAAAAACATATTTGATGCATTCTTTGGCGAAGCTTGCCTACCGGACAAGCAGGGTAAGTACACCGAAAAATGGTTTGATAATTTTCAGGAAGTTGACCTTACCGGCTTAAAAGGACGCGTATTGTCTTCTTCGTATATGCCCAATGAAGGGCATCAAGATTATGAACATATGATGTACTGCTTAAAAAAAGTTTTTGCAAGGTATCAGCAAAACAACATGGTGCGATTGGAATATGATACAAAAATATATTACGGCACTTTGTCATCCTGAGCGTAGTCGAAGGAAAACAAAGGGCAAAAACTTAAATAATTTATGAACTCAGACATTAAACAAGAACTCGAAAAACGAATACTCGTAATTGATGGTGCCATGGGCACTATGATCCAACAATACAAATTGGAGGAAAAAGATTACCGCGGAAAACGTTTTGCTGATTGGCCAAAAGATCTGCAAGGAAATAACGATCTATTGTCCATTACTCAGCCCAATATCATTAAAGCTATTCATAAAGAATATTTGAAAGCAGGCGCTGATATCATTGAAACAAATACATTCAGCGGCACAACCATTGCTATGGCTGATTACGATATGCAAGACCTGGTTCATGAATTGAACTACGAATCGGCTAAGATCGCTAAAGAAGCTATTGCTGAATTTAAAAAGGAATTTCCTGAATTTGCTAACGTTGCAAAATATGTGGCAGGCGCCATTGGTCCCACCAACCGAACTTTATCCTTATCGCCCAACGTAAATGATCCGGGATTTCGCGCTGTTACCTTTGATGAAATGGTAATTGCTTACGAAGAACAAGTTAAAGGTTTGGTTGAAGGTGGTGCTGATCTTTTGTTGATAGAAACAATTTTTGATACACTCAATGCAAAAGCGGCCTTATTTGCAATTCAAAATTATTGCAAATCGATAAATCGTAAAATGCCTGTAATGGTTTCGGGAACAATTACCGATGCCAGCGGAAGAACATTATCAGGGCAAACGACAGAGGCTTTTTTAAATTCAGTTTCACATGTTGAATTATTGAGCGTTGGATTAAATTGTGCCTTAGGCGCAAAAGATATGCGACCATACTTAGAAGAACTTTCAACAAAAGCTCCATTCTTCGTAAGTGCCTATCCTAACGCCGGCTTGCCAAATCAGTTTGGTGAATACGATCAAGATGCTCATGAAATGGGACATCAAATTGAAGACTTTTTAAAAGCAGGATTTATAAATATTGTTGGGGGCTGTTGCGGAACAACACCTTCGCATATTAAACGAATTGCTGAATTGGCAAAACTTGCAAAGCCACGTAAAAAACCTCAACCCGATGGTTTAATGCACTTGAGCGGATTGGAGCCGTTGACATTAAGGCCTGAAAGTAATTTTTTGAATGTTGGAGAACGTACAAACGTTACCGGATCAAAAAAATTCTTGCGTTTAATTAAAGAAGGAAATTTTGAAGAGGCTTTATCCATAGCGCGCGAACAAGTGGAAGGTGGCGCACAAGTGATAGATGTGAACATGGATGAAGGAATGTTAGACAGCGAAGAAAGCATGACAACATTTTTAAACCTGATTGCGTCTGAACCGGATATTTCTCGTGTTCCTATCATGATCGATTCTTCTAAGTGGACAGTTATAGAAGCGGGATTAAAATGCGTTCAAGGAAAAGCCATTGTGAATTCGATCTCCATGAAAGAGGGGGAAGAAAAATTCATAGAGCAAGCTAACAAGATAAAACAATACGGAGCTGCCGTGATCGTTATGGCATTTGATGAAGTTGGACAAGCTGATACTTTACAAAGACGTATTGATATTTGTAAACGCGCTTATGATATTTTAGTGAATGTGGTTAATTTCCCTAAGGAAGACATCATTTTTGATCCCAATATTTTTCCTGTTGCTACCGGAATGGAAGAACACCGTTTAAATGCACTCGATTTCTTTCAAGCAACCAAATGGATCAAAGATAATTTACCGGGCGCAAAAGTTAGCGGCGGTGTAAGTAACGTTTCTTTTTCTTTCCGTGGAAATGATCATGTGCGTGAAGCCATTCACTCTGCATTTTTATACCATGCGGTGAAGAACGGGATGGATATGGGAATTGTAAATCCTAGTCAGTTAGTGGTGTACGATGATATTGAAAAAGAATTGCTTACCTTAATTGAAGATGTTCTTTTAAACAGAAGAGATGATGCAACTGAGCGATTAGTTGATCATGCAGAATCTTTAAAAGGCATTGTAAAAAATGTGACTGAAAAAGATGAAGCTTGGCGCAAAGCCCCGGTGGAAGAGCGCTTGAGTCATGCCCTCGTAAAAGGTTTAGTTGAATACATTGATGTTGACACAGAAGAGGCGCGACAAAAATTGGGAAGACCTTTACATGTGATTGAAGGTCCTTTAATGGCCGGAATGAATATTGTTGGTGATCTTTTTGGTGCAGGAAAAATGTTCTTACCCCAAGTAGTGAAAAGCGCGCGCGTAATGAAAAAAGCCGTTGCATACCTTGAACCATTTTTGCTCGCCGAAAAAGAAGCAAATAAAAAAGCAGGTATTGTAGGCGACGGAAGAACAAATGCAGGAAAAATATTATTGGCCACCGTAAAAGGCGACGTACACGATATTGGAAAAAATATTGTGGGCGTTGTATTAGCGTGTAATAATTACGAGATCATTGATCTTGGCGTAATGGTTTCTTGCGACAAAATTTTAGATGAAGCCAAAAAACAAAATGTAGATGTGATCGGCTTAAGTGGATTGATCACTCCTTCTCTTGATGAAATGGTGCACGTTGCCAAAGAAATGGAGCGCTTGAATTTTAAAATGCCTTTATTGATCGGCGGTGCCACAACTTCAAAAGTACATACGGCCGTAAAAATTGCACAGAATTATTCGGGGCCGGTTGTTCATGTGAACGACGCTAGTAAATCTGTTCCCGTGGCAAGCAGTTTAATTTCAAATGAATTGCGAGCGGCATTTATGGCAGATGTCTATAAAGACTACGAACGTGTTCGCGAACAAAATAAGAACGCGCAATCGCAAAATAAATTCATATCATTAAAAGAAGCGCGTGAAAATAAATTTCCGGTAGATTGGAATACCTGCAAAATAAGTAAACCTAATTTTATAGGAAACAAAGTGTTTGACAATTACAGTATTGCTGAGATCGCTGAATTTATTGATTGGACACCGTTCTTCCACAGCTGGGAAATGAAAGGCGTGTATCCACGCATATTAAAAGATCCTGAACGCGGTGTGGAAGCAACAAAACTATTCAACGATGCTCAAGCCATGTTAAAGAAGATCATTTCTGAAAAGTGGCTAACGGCTAAAGCAGTAATAGGAATTTATCCTGCAAACAGTAATGCAACAGATGATATTGAAGTGGTAGACGAAAAAGGAAATGCAAAGTGCACATTCCATACATTGCGTCAGCAAAGTAAAAAACCGGCCGGGCAATATAATATAGCCTTGTCTGATTTTGTAGCACCAAAGGGAAAACAAGATTATATCGGGTCATTTGCTTTATGTACAGGATTTGGAATTGACGAACATGTGAGTGCATTCGAAAAAAATCATGATGATTACAGTGCCATTATGCTAAAAGCATTAGCCGATCGTTTAGCAGAGGCATTTGCAGAATTAATGCATAAAAAGGTGCGTAAAGAATTGTGGGGCTATGCTTCAGATGAAAATTTATCGAACGAGGATCTGATAAAAGAAGAATATTATGGTATTCGTCCTGCACCCGGATATCCGGCTCAACCTGATCATACCGAAAAAATAACACTTTGGAAATTATTAGATGTAGAAAAAAACACCGGTATTAAATTAACGGATAGTTTGGCTATGTTTCCAACAGCTGCAGTGAGCGGTTTGTACATTTCTAATGAACACGCTGCTTATTTCGGTTTAGGGAAAATCAACAAAGAACAAGTGGAAGAATACGCCAAACGTAAGAACATGAGTGTTGCTGATGTAGAGCGCTGGTTAGGCCCTGTATTGGCGTATTAACAAATTCAATCGGTTTTACTTCTCCTAATTTTTCATATCTTTAAAACAAATTTAAGGATATGAAGAATTATTTATTCTGTTTACTGTTTATCTCATCAATTGGAACTGCTCAAGTTTCTAAGAAAAAATATGGTTTGGAAAGTGATGTTCCTGCCAAAAAAACCTTCACTATAAAAAAAGCAGCTACAGTTAATTATAGCGAATTGAAGGATGATTACGCGCCAAAATTAATGGTGAACGAATTGCCTAAGCAAGGTTCTGAAAAAATGGAGAAATATAATTATCCCGCTAACAAGAACGCAAGCAAGGCTCAAGCTAATTCAAGCACCTTACCGGTTCTAGTAAAAGGCCAAAGTTTTCAAGCGAATGGTTGGGGCTTAAGTACGCCTAACGATAACGATATGGCCATATCTGATTCGGGAAGAATGATCTCTGTAGTTAATACAAATATTTACGTAAGAAATGTGGCAACCGGCTCAATTTCTCCTTATAAATCATTGGCCATGTTTACGGCACCTACCAATAGTTTACATCAAGAATTCGATCCAAAAGTAATGTACGATCCTTTAAAGGATAGGTTTGTGTTAGTTTGTTTGGTTGGATTTGTAGATACCACTAGTAAGATCATTGTTGGATTCTCGCAAACAAATAATCCTGCCGGCGCATGGAATTTGTACACACTTCCGGGCGATCCATTAAATGTTGGCTTATGGAGCGATTACCCAATGATCTCCATGACCGAAAAAGAATTATTCTTAAGCGTGAATTATTTATACAACGATAGTACTTGGCAAGCGGGATTTGTTGAAACTTTGGTTTGGCAAATGAAAAAAGACAGCGGTTACGTTGGATTACCAATAAACTCAACTTTGCATCATAACATTAAATACAATAATAAACCCATTCGTAATTTATGTCCTGTAAGAGGAGGAAGTCATTTGTATACGCCGAATATGTATTTTGTTTCAAACCGAAACTTGGCTAATCAAAACGACACTGTGTTTTTAGTGAATATTACAGACACCATTGGAGCGCCTACACAAACGATCGCCGTAAAATGTATGACGGCCAGCGTACCCTATTATTTTCCTCCGAGTGGCAGGCAAACCAACACGGCTAATGTTTTAGCCACCAACGATTGTAGAAATTTGGGCGCGTTTTATGAAAATAATAAAATTCAATATGTACATAATACCATGCACCCAACAAATACATTATCTACAATTTATTATGGCGTGATCGATAATCCTTCCGCTGTTAATCCTACGGTAACCGGATACTACATTCAAAATGATACCGTAGATTTTGCTTACCCTAATATTTCCTATGCGGGTAATTCAGCATCTGACAATACATCTATTATTAGTTTCGATCACTCTTCGCCAAAATTATTTGGTGGTGTTTCGGCCATTCGAGCTGATGCCATGGGTGATTTCTCTCCAATTTTACGCATTCAAAACGGAGTAACTTTTGTGAACTTGCTTGCGGCCGGTTTAGAAAGATGGGGTGATTATTCGGGCTCACAACGACGTTATAACAACCCGGGAGAAGTTTGGATGAGTGGTTACTATGCTTATAATTACAGCTTCTCCTATCCTAACGCACACGCGGCCTGGGTAGCTCAAATTGCAACAGGCGGTGTATTCACATCCATTGAGCAAAACGAGATCAATACAGATGCAAAGTTATTCCCAAATCCTGCCAAAGATATTTTTAGCGTTGAATTACATTTAACAAAGCCTGAATATTTAAAGTTTGAATTGTACGATGCGCAAGGAAAATTAGTGGCTGTGCTTTTAAAAGATTGGGTTAAGGTTGTAGATAACGTTTTTAGTTTTAGAACAGATCATTTAACAAAAGGTGTTTACATCCTTAAAATAAATGGAAACTACAATACGGCGATTACTAAGAAGGTGATCGTTGAATAATGTATAAATAACAAAAATAATTTAATGCGAAATCATAAAGCGTTTTGTGCTTTGTGAATTACCTTTGTTTTTTAGAGTTATTGCATATACTCCATTTGGGAAAGAACTAACATCAATGGTATTACCAGCACTTAATGAATGTTTTAAAATCATTCTACCATTAATATCTTCAATTTGTATTTCTTCAGCATCATTATTGAGAGATTCAACAATTAAAAAACTCGAAGCGGGATTAGGATAAATTTTCACAAACTCGTCCAGCTTTAATTCATTTAAACCAATATTACTTGGCGTGCAACTTGTATTAAAACAACCCATACTATCAACCCTTATTACCCATAATTTGGGATCGGGTTTATAATAAGGTAAACCGCAAGCAATATAACCGCCATCTCTAGTTCTCTCAATGCCTTTAAACATTTCATCCCACGGCATATTTGGTGGTTGTAATCCATGATTATCATATTGGCGCATCCATAGACTGTCACCGTTCGTATTAATTTTCAATAAAACTCCGTTAGTATTGCAATTTGCATAGGCCATGACTGAAACACTATCCGCATAACGTCCAGAAGTCAGTATACTCCCATCCATATTTATTACAGCATCATATAAATTATTTATGTATTGAGCAGTTCCGTATGTTTTCTTCCATATGGGCAGCAAGGAGGTTGCGCTGTATTTACAAATATAAAGTCTATATAGATTGTTATTGCCAACACTACCTGTTTTTTTAAGTCCGAAGGTCACGTAAGTATTATCGTAACCAGAAAACAAAACTTGACTATAGTTTGTAATTGAAGACGAACTATCAATTACATGATTGATATAATTGCCAAGAGTATCGATTGTAATTAATGCAGCATGGGAATTTGTGCTAGGCGCATACCCTGATAATATAATTTTTTTATTTGATTCGTTTAACTTTGCATCGGTTATAAGAATTGTGTTTGTTAAAGGAACATCGTAACTCGCTGTAAAATTAAAACTTGAATCCATCTCAATTAAGTTTGGCCAATAATCATTTGTAGCGGTATTGGTTTTTGTTCCTATCAAAAAAAACTTGTTTGAATGGAGTTTAAGAATCCCATAACTATAGTAATGATAAGCGTCAGAGAAGTATTTATTTTGCAGCGTATCCAAAGTTGTTGTACTGATCTTACTTAAAATCATGCTTATTGGATTTGAACTATAGAAATTCATTCCAAGTTTAATAAAGCTTGAAGAGTTTATTTGAACCATGTCGGTGTAAACTTTATCTTGTAATGCGTAATGCACGTTTTGAAAATTTATCACACGCTTTGATACTTCATCCCCATGTTTATCCATTTTAAAAAATCCACAGTCTTTTCTACCTGTTGCGCTATCATTAACAGTGGCATATGCGATATATGACGAATCTTTAAGTTTTAAAAGATTTTGTACTGCACCTAAAGTATAACCCAATTTATAATATCTATCAAAATAGGGTGATTGCGCTTTGCTAAAAGCGAATGCTATAAGTAAAATCAATATTTTGAAATGCTTCACCAATCTAATTTAATGAAAAAAATTGAAAGAATAAAGGGAGGTCAAAAAGCCCCCTTTGTTTATGACGTGAATATAACTATCTCAATGGTACAATTGTCAGCATAGGGTGACAAGGATTGTCAGTTCGAGTAGTTACGATTTTTCAGCGGAACATGACGAAAACACTACTCTACCGTAACGCTCTTCGCTAAATTTCTTGGTTGATCAACGTTGCAACCGCGCATCACAGCAATGTGGTATGATAACAATTGCCAAGGTATAACCGCAATAAGTGGCACCAAATTCTCATCCGTTTCAGGAATTTCAATCACGTGGTCGGCCGATTTTTTTACCGCTTCGTCACCTGCAGTTACCACCGCAATAATTTTTCCCTTACGCGCTTTTACTTCTTGAATATTGCTTACTACCTTTTCGTAATTAGCGCCTTTAGTTGCAATTACAAACACGGGCATCTCTTCATCAATTAAAGCAATTGGTCCGTGCTTCATTTCAGCAGCCGGATAACCTTCGGCATGTATATACGATATCTCTTTTAATTTTAAGGCGCCTTCTAAAGCCACCGGAAAACTTACACCTCTGCCCAAATACAAAGCATTAGTACTGTCTTTATATTCTGCCGCAATTTTTTTAACCTGATCGTTCAATTTCAAAACTTCTTCGATCTTAGTTGGAATTGCTTCCATTTCATACAGCATCTGGCGGTAACGACTTTCAGCCATTGATGAACGCAAACGCGCCACATGCAAAGCCATTAAAGTTAACACTGTTACTTGGGCTGTAAATGCTTTTGTAGATGCAACTCCAATTTCCGGTCCTGCATGCGTATAACTACCGCCATGCGATGCGCGGGGGATTGATGAACCTACTACATTACAAACGCCAATAATTGTTGCGCCTTTACTTTTTGCTAATTCAATAGCAGCTAAAGTATCGGCAGTTTCTCCACTTTGAGAAATAGCGATCACTATATCATCGGGGTAAATGATTGGATTGCGATATCTGAATTCAGAAGCATATTCAACTTCAACTGGAATTCTTGCAAACTCTTCAAATAAATATTCGCCTACTAAACCGGCGTGCCATGATGTTCCACACGCAATAAAAATAATACGCTTGGCATTTTTAAATTTTCCTTCGTAATCTACAATACCACCTAACTGCACTTTTCCTTCCGAGGCAATTAAACGTCCGCGCATACTATCTTTTACTGAACGTGGTTGCTCGTAAATTTCCTTCAACATAAAGTGATCGTATCCACCCTTTTCAATGGCTTCCAATTCAATGGTGAGTTCTTGAACGTATGGCGTGATCTCTTTATCTTTTAAATTCGTGATCTTTAATTCTTTTCCGCGGCGAATGATGGCAACTTGCTCATCTTCCATGTACACCACGTTTTTGGTGTATTCAACAATTGGAGAAGCATCTGATGCAATGTAAAAATCTTCATTGTTGCCTATGCCAATTACCATTGGACTTCCCTTTTTAGCAGCGATCAAGGTATCAGGATCATTTTTATCCATCACTACGACCGCGTAAGCACCAATAACTTGTTTTAAGGCAGCAATTACAGCATGACCAAGTTTAATGTTCTCTGCTTTTTGAATGTCTTCAATTAAATGCGCTAATACTTCTGTGTCTGTTTGAGATTCAAATGTATGCCCACGCTTTTTTAAACGTTCTTTTATAGAAGCATAATTTTCGATGATGCCATTATGAATAATCACGATGTCTTTACCATTAGAGCGATGAGGATGTGAATTTATATCGTTTGGTTCGCCGTGCGTTGCCCATCGAGTATGACCAATTCCAATTGTTCCGCTAAGGTCTTTATCCTTATTACTGGTTACAAGTTCACTTACCTTGCCTTTCTTTTTATAAACAGAAAGAACGCCATCAGGATTAATTAATGCCACCCCGGCGCTATCGTAACCTCTATACTCGAGTCTTTGCAAACCCTTTATAATTACAGGGTAAGCGTTATTTTTTCCAATGTATCCTACTATTCCACACATATATCAAATATATAACGAAAAGTTTATTTTTTAGTATTCTAGCCTAACATTTTTAAGAATGAGATCTCTTTCTCACTTAAAAAACGGTATTTACCACGTGGCAGATCTTTTTTAGTAAGTCCTGCGTAAGACACCCTATCCAATTTTAGAACTTCATATCCCAGGTGTTCAAATAAACGACGCACAATGCGATTACGTCCATTATGGATCTCGAGTCCTACTTCTTTTTTCCCTTCACCAACGTAGGCAATGTCGTCTACTTTTACAGGACCGTCTTCAAGCTCTAAACCATCACTGATGGCTTTATAATCTTCCCCTTTTAATGGTTTGCTTAAGGTAACATGATATACTTTACGGATCTCATGCTTTGGATGCATTAATTTTGTTGCCATATCACCATCATTGGTAAACAACAATAAACCGGTTGTGTTTCTGTCTAATCTTCCAACGGGATAAATGCGTTCTTTACATGCAGGACGAACCAATTCCATTACCGTTCTGCGTTCTTGCGGATCGTCGGTAGTTGTAATAAAGTCTTTTGGTTTATTTAAAAGTAAATACACCTTACGTTCGTTCTTAATGGTTGAATCGGCATAGGTAACTACATCATCCGGTCTTACTTTGTATCCCATCTGATCAACAACTACACCATTTACTTTTACAGTTCCGCCTTTTATCAAAATATCTGCTTCTCTACGAGAAGAAATTCCGGCATGCGCCAAATATTTATTCAAACGTATGGTTCCATCATCATCTTTTTTGTATGACTTGGAGCTATTATCCTTACCAAATTTATTTTTGCGAAACTTACCCTCTTTAAAATCGGCTTTATCTTTACTATGGCCTTTGAATGCTTTTCCTTCCTCTAGATCATCGTGCTTAAAGCGTTTTTCTTCTGTAAACTCGTTTGATCTTTTTTTGAAGGGCTTATCGCTACTATCCGATTTCTTTTCGCCTTTATCAAAAAACGATTTATCGTAAGTGCGTTTTTTCTCCGTGCTATCTCCGTATGATTTGGTAAATGGACGGTATGGTTTTTTATCACCATCACTTTTGTACGATTTCTTTTCAGAATCAAATCTTGGTTTATCGTACGAACGTTTTTCTCCATCGCCTTTGTACTTATCATTCTTGCGATAAGAATCATCCTTTTCAAATTTTGGCTTGCGCTCAAAACCTGAATCATCTTTGCGCTTGTAGCTTGATGATCCCTCTCTTTTATCAGAGCTGAATTTTTTATCTTTATCTCCGTATGAACGACGAGGTTTTTTATCGCCATCCTTTGAAGAGGAATATTTATCCTTTGAAAAAGAGTCGTCTTTTTTGTACTTCCCTTTTTTGTCATCATCTCCGGATCTTTTAAAGCGCGAAAAACCGCTTTCGCCTTCCGAGCGAGGTTTTCTGTCTTTTTCTGAATACGGTTTTCTGAATTTCTTTTCCGAACCTTTACTATCATCCTTATCTCTGGATGAAGAAAATTTGTCTTTACTTTTTGTGGGTTTGGCCTTGCCTTTGCCCGCCGAACTTATACGGGGTCTACCTCCCGGTTTGTTGTATGCCATGATGCTGCAAAGATACTTTAGATAATTGAGGGGGCAAAGGCATTTGGGGTATGTTTTAGCACTAATTTCGAATTCTTTTCGAGTACCGATACCACGTCAAAACGCGTTTCGCCATTAAAATCCACCTTCTGGATATATGCATTAGCCGCCTTGATCAAATGATTTTGTTTACCCTTATTCACAAAAACTTCAGGCTCTCCAAAGGCATCGGTGGAACGGGTTTTTACTTCAATGATCACTAATTCCTCTTTATCCATCGCAATAATATCAATTTCGAGCTTCCCAGAACGCCAATTTAATTCGATGATCTTATAGCCTTTCTTTTGTAAGTATTTAACAGCCTCTTCTTCGCCGTTTTTGCCCAAATTTTGTGAATTATCTTTCATTTTTTGGTAGAAAAACTGAATTTATTTCATAAATTTACATACAAAATCAATAGTATGAGATCGTTTTTTACAATTTTCCTTGGATTAGCATTTTTAAACTCTTTTTCCCAGTTCGCAGGTTCTATCGAGTTTAAGTATTATACAATTAAAGACACTACCTTAAACACCTATTGGGTGAAGGATAAAAAGATAAAACTTGATCAATATGCCAAAAGAGGCAATGCAATTGAAGGCAGTTTTATTTTTGACCTTAGTGAAAAAACAATAAAATTCGTAAATCCTAAACGTAAAGTTTGGGGCGATCAAAAAAGTGAGATCCCTCCTGTTATGAAAGGCAAGTGCGATGTTAAAAAAGGCAAGGGTCAAACCATCAATGGTGTGAAATGTACGGAGTACATTGTAAAAAACACAGACGAAAATACTGTGATCACTTATTACATTACTACTGACAGTTATGATTTCTTTATTCCAATGATGGAATTATGGAATCGTAAGGATAAACAAAGTATTTACTTTGGTAAGATCAAAGGTTTATCAAAAGGAGCAATGCCATTAATGAGCGAAGAAAGACAGATATCAGATAACAAAATGGTGTCTAAATTAGAGATGGTGAAAGTTTCTAAAAGTGAGGTTGAGCCATCAAAACTTGAGGTTCCTGCTGATTACAAAAAATTTGATCAATAGTGCGAAAGCCTTATTACATAGTTCTCTTTTTTGTATTACTTGTTTTTTTAACTCCTACTATTTCCGAAGCGCAGTGTGCTATGTGTAAACAAGCCGCTGAAAGCAGTTTAAAAAACGACCCTAAATCAATGACGCGAAGTCTAAATTCAGGTATTCTTTACCTTATGGCCGTTCCATATTTAATGCTTGCCTTCATTTTTAGGAAACAACTAAAAACTCTTTTCCTTAGGTTCAAGGCAAAGTTTGCTCAAACCTCTTGAGCAGTACTTAAATGATCAAGTGGATCCTCTTTCTTTTTGTTAGTTCGCTTAGCGCACAACTTCATTACGATACCCTTATTAATAAAGGCATTTACAAAAGTTATTTTAATACACTAATAAAACAACCTGTTGCAGTTACTTATACTTTGTATAAAGGAGGCGGAACTGCGAGCAGAGAGAATGATAGATTTACAGGAACTCACCTAACACTTTCGGATAAAGACTATTTGCACAAGGGATATGACCGAGGCCATTTGGTTCCTGCCGAAGATTTTGCTTACAACGATAGCTTACAAGGATTAACCTTTAGTTATTATAATTGCGTGCCTCAATTACCAAAGCTCAATAGAGGTAAATGGAAAAAATATGAAGGTAAAGTGCGAAAACTCTCGCAAACTGATTCGCTTGTTGTGGTATGTTACAATGAATACAACACGCTGTATTTTGATCGTTTGAATATTCCTATTGTTTGCTACAAATCAGTTTACACTTACAAGGGGAAATTGTTGTTTGAAGTTGGATTTAAAAATGATTCTACATACGCAGAAGTGATCATCACTCCCAAGCATTCTGCATTAATGTTGGATCTGGAAAAACATCATTAATTATTGTCGATCACTTTTGGTGCTTTAAAATAATCGGTGTCTTTTTGAGGCGCATTTTTTAAGGCCTCTTTTTGAGTAAGTGTTATTTTCGGCTCGTCTTCTCTCAACACATTTTGTTCTTGTGTCATGTAGATCAAAGGCTCAATATTATCTGTATTCACTTCATTCAGTTTCTCCACAAAATCAAGCATGCGATTCATGTCGGTAATAATACCTTGCTTAGCTTCCTCATTAAATTCCAAACGAGCTAAGTGCGCAATTTCATCTACCGTTTTAATATCAATTTTCTTTGCCATTGAATTTGTCTAATTCTAGTTGTATAAAGGTATGAACTTTATTTTTAAGTTCCTCTAGGTCATTTTCAGTCATTCCCTTTGTTTCAATAGGATCGCCAACAACTATTTTAGGTATCCCCGGCCTTCCGTTACTTTTAAAAAACCCTCCATTTTCGAGGAAATGCCAGTTGTTTAAATTAACTACCGGAACAATTGGCACTTGCTTTTCAATGGCCAGTTTAAAAGCGCCATTTTTAAAGGGCTTTAATTTACCTCTGTTGCCAATGGTTCCCTCAGGATAAATAACCACACTAACATCCGAATCTAACACTTCGCCAGCTTTTTTAAGCGCTTTGTGTGCGTCGGAGGCACTTTTACGTTTAACCGGAATGTCTAAATACACAAAAAAATATTTGAATAAAGGAATCTGAAGTAACTCGCTTTTACCCATGTAAACTGCAGTGTGATCAATGTAAAATGGCGAGAAAATAATATCTAAATAGGAAGTGTGATTTGGTACAACAATGCACGGTTTTGGAAGATGATACTTTTTTGAGGAGTAACTTATACTTGGGTACAACATGCTAAAAATAGAAATAAGGCGTGCCCAAAAACGCTTGAGTTTAAACACCATATGAAAGCGTTTGGTAACCAAGGCAAAATAAAACACCGGGAATAGGATGATGAAAGGAATGGCAAAGCATAAGGCAAACCAGAGCTTCCAAATTGGCATTAATATGCTGCGAACAATTATCACTTAAGGGCACAAAAATAGACAATAAAATTATACCTTTACCCTCATAAAATTATGGCTCGCATTTTAACCGGCATACAAAGTACCAATGTTCCTCATCTAGGTAATATATTAGGGGCAATTATGCCTGCTATTGCTTTAAGCGAAAAAGCAGGTAATGAGAGTTTGTTTTTTATTGCAGATCTACACACTTTAACTAGCGTTAAGGATGCAGCATTTATAAGAGAAAGTACAAAAGCAGTTGCTGCCACCTGGCTAGCTTTTGGTTTTGATACCAGCAAAAATTTATTTTATCGCCAAAGCAGAGTGCCGCAAGTAACAGAACTTACGTGGTACTTAAATTGCTTTACACCTTTTCCAATGTTAGCCAATGCGCATTCATTCAAAGATAAAAGTGAGCGATTGAGTGATGTGAACTCCGGCCTATTCACGTATCCTGTTTTAATGGCTGCTGATATTTTATTGTACGACGCTAATTATGTTCCGGTTGGTAAAGATCAGATACAGCATTTAGAAATGACGCGTGACATTGCCTCGGCATTTAATAATAAAATGGGTAAGGAAGTTTTTGTTTTGCCGGAAGTGCTAGTGAACGAAGACACAAAAGTTGTTCCCGGTATTGACGGACAAAAAATGAGTAAATCCTACAATAACTTTATTAATATATTTTTGCCTGAAAAGGATCTTAAAAAAGTAATAGGGACAATTGTAACTGACAGTAAAGGCTTAGAAGAACCCAAAGACCCGAATACCGATAACGTTTTTAAATTATATCAATTACTTGGCAGCAAAGAAGAAGTTGAAAGTCTACGTGCCAATTATCTAAAAGGTGGATTTGGTTATGGCCATGCAAAAACGGCATTATTTGAGTTGATCTTAACTAAATTCAAAAAAGAACGCGAAACATTTAATTCGTTAATGGCCAATGAAACTCAACTTGAAAAAGAATTAAGTATTGGTGAGGCCAAGGCTGCTAAAATTGCCAACGATAAATTAAAATTGATCAGAGACGTAGTAGGGTATTAAGCCTCTTTAAGGCCATCAGCGCTTTAGTTCATCTCCCTGCTTGTTAAAACACCCACTTACATCTTTGTTAATCCGTAAGAATGAATTACCTTTAATTCATAAGTTTTGCCATAAAATGAAGAGTAAAAATATTAAAATAGCATTCTGCATTTTTTTGATCACTACTATCTCTTTTTTAAGTTGCAGTAAAAAAGATTCTGTTTCGCCGTTAAACAACACCCCTGTTATAGGAAATGGTCTAGTGGATGTATCGTGGACCTTTGATAAAGCGCATAGCAACGTAAATTGGGAAGCGAAATATCTGGATTGGTCATCAGGAATGCTCACCGGTCGATTTAATAATTTTAATTTTAATCCGAAATTCATATTTGATCAATCCGATCTAAGTAAATGTAGCATCAATGCTTGGGTACAACTTTCTTCAATTAATTCGGGTGAGCCTGGAAGAGATGATGTAGGAAAGTGTATTCGAAGTTATATGGGAGTTACCTATTTGGATACCATGAAAACAATTACCAATCCTAACAGTGATACTGCATGGTTTAGAAGTACAAGTTTTGTAAGATCAGGAAGTGGATATATAGTATTTGGAAATTTAAGATTCAATAAATACCGTGCCCCTAGTGGATTTGCTGATGGAACACCCATTGAAAAACCTGCAATAATGTATCTTACCTATAACGGAACAAGTGATTTTGATAATGATGGAGACCTTGTGAACGATAGATATCGCGCATCATTTAGTGCAACACTTAAATTTAAACGCTCTGATTTTATGGATGTAAAATCAACTGTGCAGTGGGTGCCGGTGCCTAAGCTTTCTGATCAAGTAGGAAATTTAACTGCGGCCAATAATAAAACATACGGGGTATGGACCACCAATATTGCGGATGAAATGAATTTTAGTTTTAATTCTCAATTTTATAAGAATCATTAACATGAGAGCTAAACTAATCATATCACTCTTTTTATTTTTAGTTGCAACAATTGGGGGCTGCAAAAAAAAAGAAGCAGGCATTGGAGGAAAGAACACTATTAGTGGTGTAATTCGTTTCAAGAATGGATCAACCGGTAATAATGATGTTGCATCAAAGGCATGGGTTTCTATTGCGTATGGAACAAATGAAACTACAACAACGTTCGATCAAACTATATTAACTGATGCAAATGGACAGTATAAAATGGAAGGATTGAATAAGGGAAATTATTTTATAAAGGCCGGTTACACTGATGTAAATGGTTTCACTTATACAAATGCCGGTGTTGGAATTACCTTTGAGAATAAAAAAAAGACCTTAGAAGTAAATATAATTTTAAATTAATAAATTTAATTGAGCCATTACTATGAAAAAATACATTAAAATATTTGGTTTACTGATCGTTTTAAGTATGATACTAAATCAAAATAGCTTTGCTCAAACAACTAATTGGCAATGGGCGCGAAGTGCCGGAACTACAGGTGGCGAAGCTGTGTTAGGCACAGCTTCCGATAACTCAGGAAATTTATATGTTATTGGTTGGTATTCAAGTGCAACTATCACATTCGGAACGATCACATTAACAAATCCCGGTATTGGCACAGGGGATGTGTTTTTAGTAAAGTATGATGCTTCGGGAACAGCGCTATGGGCAAAAACGTTTGGCGGTACGGATGGCGATATTGGTAATGGAATTGCAACGGATGCAGCAGGTAATGTTTACATAACAGGATGGTACGCAAGTTCAACTATCAGTTTTGGAACTTCAACATTAACAAATGCAGGTACAGGTAGTGATGTATTTATTGTTAAACTTAATTCCTCAGGAAACGACATATGGGCTAAAAGTGCAGGAGGTACAGGTAGCGATAGAGGTTATGGCATTGCAGTTGATCCTTCAGGAAATATTTTAACCACAGGTGCATATAGCAGTTCAACCATTAATTTTGGAACGGGAAGTTTATCAAACGCCAGCACGGTTAACGACTTTTTTATTGTGAAGCACGACTCGAACGGAAATGCGCTTTGGGCAAAAAATGCCGGAGGTATAAATGCTGATACAGGTTTTTCAATTGGAACTGATTCGTTAGGAAATGTTTATGCAGCGGGCGCTTTTGCAAGTCCAACAATTAATTTTGGCCTTGGCGCACTTACCAATGCTTCTGCAGGAACACAAGATATATTTGTTGTAAAGTATAATAGTTCGGGAACCGCCGTTTGGTCAATACGTTCAGGTGGAAGTTTGGAAGATGCGGCAAATGGAATTGCTGTGAAAAAAAACAGTGTGTGTGTTACCGGAGGATTTAATAGTTCATCGATCTCTTTTAGTGCAACTACACTAACTAATAATTTATCAGGCACTAGTGATGTGTTCTTAGTGAAGTATGATCTTGATGGAAATACGCAATGGGCAAAAAGATCCGGAAATTCAGATGCTGAGGCAGGAAATGCAGTGGCCATAGATGCTTTAGAAAATGTTTTTATTACAGGGTATTTTATTAGTAACAGTATTGATTTTTCTGGTAACATACTCACGAATTCAGGAGCAGGGTATCGTGATCTTTTTGTAAGCGCTTATGGCCCGAGTGGCAATGTTAATTGGGCAAAAAATACCAGCGGAGGAACTTATGATGAAGTTGGGAACGCGATAGCCGTTTATGGCAGCGGTGGCAATGTATACATAGGCGGAACATTTAATAGCTCCATGGTAACATTTGATGCCAATACACTGTTTAAAGGTTGTGGCGATGATGTTTTTGTAGCTAAACTTTTGGGAGCAGTAGCCGGTGTTAATGAAGAATACTTGAAAGATCAGCTATCAGTATATCCAAATCCCAGTGAAGGTAAATTTACGATCGAAGCAGAAGGACAAATTATTTTTTATAATTCGCTTGGGGAAATTGTGTTGACCGAAAAATTAAATGGCTTTAATCATTTTGATCTTTCGTCATATGCCAAAGGCGTTTATTTATATCGCGTGTTAAATGAGAAAAAAGGTTCTTACAACGGAAGAGTTATCATAAAATAAATTTTAACGGATCACTTTCGCACAGAAATACATCTCGGGAAAACTGCCACTTCAACTCTTTTTTTTGGAATAAGCTCCAATGTATTCACGTCGATAAAAGTTATGTATCCATTTCTTCCACCACAACTTGTGCTATGATGCGGTGCCGGACCGCCCGAATCCAAATTACTATTAGCAATAGCAACTATTTTTTTTGATCGGTCTACACCTACCCCATATGGTTGAAATCCAGCGTTGATCTTTTTTACTATGGTCTTTGCAAAATAATCGATCACGATCACCGAACCGCGATTGCCGGGGAAAGAATTTACATCTTCGGGGCAAGCCACAAATAATAATCCATATTCATCATATACGTCCATTTGTTGAGGATATGCCGGCAAATTTATGGTCGCGATCACACTGTTGGTTTGCAGATCCATAACCCGCACATCGTTTGAAAACGCACATCCAATAAAACAAAAATTATCATCCAGTGTTTTAATCAAAAAATGCGGATCGTTACTTTGATTATGTAAAACTGTAGATGTTCCATCAATTGGTTTTTCGATGATCACAGGGCTCAATGGGTCGGAGATATCCAATATGTACACAAAATTTCCTTGCTCTGTTCCAACAATTAATTTGGTAGCGTTACTATTTACTATCACATTCTTCGGATACACAAAATTTCCGCCAAAGGTATAGCTCGCTAATACTTGTAAAGAGTTTAGGTCTACATAAGCAATTCTTCCGGGCGAACTATTATCTACAAAAAATCCGTAACGCGAATCGCCGGTGATATCGAATGTTGTCCATACACCGGGGCCAAGATCTATCTTCCCACTATACGAATCTGTTTTGGCATCAAATTTTTGGATCAAACCGGTTTGCGCTAAAAAACTCACGTACCAATTATTTCCATCCGGCGCCACTTTTATAGTGATAGGAAATTCCTGTGTGAGCGTTTGCCCGACATCAATATAACGCATAGGCAATAAGGTTTGCGAATCAAAAATTGCGATCACATCACAAATTTGATTTGTGACGTATATTTTTTTGCGTTGTGTATTATCCGAGTACTTCACAAAACCCTTATTATTTGGCGCTCCTTCCTTGATCCAATTTATTATAATGTTGTATTCTTCATCAGTTAATACATCATTATTCAAGGGCATAGTTGGCTGAAGCGCCGGGCCATTTGCCGCTTTTGTATTTATGTAATAACACAGTGTACTAAAATCATGCCGGTAAGGAATAACAACAGAGCCATTATTATTTCCTTCAAATAATTTATCCCAAGAAGATAAAGAAATTCCACCAACGGCATTCTTGCTTATATCATTATGACATCCAGCTGTGGCGCATTTGTTTATGATGATGTTTGCTACCTCTTGCGGATAAGCAGTTGAAGAGTGATCGGGCTCGGCTTTGTGTTTAGTGCAGTTTGAAAAACAAACTACAACTAAAACCCAAAGAAAATTAATTTTGTGGCGCACCATCATCGAGCCAGCATTTTATTTTTTTATACTCGTCTTCGGTTAATTGGTCAAAACTGGAAGGGGGCATTATCTTATTGTCGTACACCATAGTTTTGAAAGTTCCTTTATCAATTTTTTCCTTCAAGCCAACGAAAGAGGTTAAGTCACCAAAATAAGAGCCATCATGATGGCAATAAGGTCCCGAACATTTTTGATCAATAATAGGTTTAATAACAGCATTATAAGTTGACGGATTCTTATCGCAAAAAGGAAGATAGCCAATATCTTTTGTGCAGCCAAAACACAAGATAACCGCAATAACAAAAGGTATGATAGATCGACGCATGTATTGTAAATATAAAAAGTCCTTCTCTCTTTCGCAAGAAAAAAGGACCTTTATTTAAAGTTAAAATAATTACTCGCTTACAATTATCCTCGAACGGTAAACTGATGTTCCTGAGTTTAGCTCAACAAAATAAATCCCCGAACTCATCCACTCATTTTTAGTGATGTTGATCTTGTGTTCTCCTGCTTGTTGCTCTTCATTTAACACAACCGCTACTTTTTTGCCTAGTAAATTATAAACTATGATGCTTGTTTGATCTGTTTGATGCAACACATACGTAAGTTGAGTTGACTTATCAAATGGATTTGGAGCAATAGATGCATTAATAGAATTCACGTTAGTTTCGTTAATACCACTACAAACCGCAGCAGAAATGGTACGTGTTGTAATACTTGTTGCAGTTGAATTAGAAGCAGCAAGAGTAATTGTATAAGGGCCTGCGCTTGCAAATGTAATACTAGGATTTGTGGCAGATGTATTAGAGATAGTTGCAGCCGGATTTGTACTCCATGTATAAGTTGGGGTTGGCGAACCTGTAGAATTGTTGGTCATAGTTACTGCAATTCCGGTACAAGCTGTGGCAGGTGTATTAAAAACAGCCGTGGCATTAGTTCCACCTGCTGCTACAAAAACCACATTATATTCTTCCATTTCTCCATGATATTGTAATGGATCGGCAGGAATATTACACGGCGTTGGAGGTGTATGACCTGCTGCAGGACCCATTTTAGCAGTTACGCGCAATTTTCCGTTACCTGGGATTACAGTTGAAGGAATAGTAACGGCTACTGCATTTGTATAGGTAGCCGAAGCCGCATTGGTTGGTGTAAAAGTTATATAGTCGTAAGTAAACGCAGTTTCTCCTGCATCGGTAAAAATATTGTTCTGATTAAAATCAACATAGATCCTGCAATGTTGTGGGGCACCTGTAAGTGGCGGACCGCTGACCACATCGTTACTGCTTGTAATACTGAACGAATAAGTTTGACCAATAGTTAAGGTAACCGTAACACCTGTTAAAACTAAGGCGTTGTTTCCTTCTATGGCAGGGGAGGTGCGATTAATGGTTCCTAATTTGAAATTGGTGATGCCAGGCTGATTTGCCGAATAGGGCGGGCTGGTAAAAGAGCACTGTGCATTTGTGTCAACCGTCGCTAAAATAAATGCAATAACTAAAGTAAATGTTGTTTTCATATGTTTCTTGTTTTTGATTTTATCAAAGATCATTTTTTTTAGAGGTCCTAAATGGCATTTTATACCACAGCCGTCATTTTTTATACTAAACCGCTTCAATTTTAGTGGCTATGTTATGTTAAAATGCTAATTTGCAAAAGATTTACATGGGCTCTGCTAATTCTATAATTGCCAAGTTACTTGATAACCGTCATCGGATCATTCATCATGCCGTTTATATTGGTTTGATAGCCACTTTTTGGTTCCTCTGGAGTTTTAGGTCGCTCAATTCATTTACCGATATACTAAAAACCATAGCCTATAGCACAACTTATGTGGTGATCGCTTATTTTAATATTTATTTTCTTTTTCAACGATTTTTTTTTCGTGGAAAAGTGCTTGCTTACATTTTTATTTCGGTACTCACTTTTTTTACCGGATATTTTGCACAGCAATTCATTTATTTCACTACCAAGGAAGCTTTTTTGGAAGACATGTCGCATACGGGTCCGTTGTTAAGAGACATGGCCATTAATGCTTTTACTTTTTTCATGTTCATTTGCATTGGCCTTGCTTTTAAAATGCTAAAGATGTGGTTGAACAGCGAATCAAAATTGATGTTACTCGAACAGGAAATGTTGAAAGCAAAACTCAGTAATTTAAAAAGTCAGGTTAATCCACACTTTCTATTCAATACGTTCAATAATCTTTATGTGCTCACCAAAACTAAACCGGCTTTAGCATCCGAAATGATCCTTGGCCTTTCTGACCTCATGCGATATCAGCTTAATGAATCAAACGTTGAGAAAATTGGTATTCAAAAAGAAATAGATTATATCAAGAATCTTTTGAACCTTGAAAAATTACGTAAGGACAGCCTTGAAATAAAGATCGATTACGATCAATCACTATTGAATGGTTTAACCATAGAGCCTTTACTTTTTACCACGCTCATCGAAAATGCAGTAAAACATGGCTCACAGCAAATGGAAAAAGCTTTTATACACGTTAAACTGGAAAAAAGTAATGGACATTTTACCATCAATGTACGCAATTCGAAACCGGAAAATGCTATATTTGGCAAAGAGGAATCCTTAGGACTTGGGATCGAGAATTTAAAAAGTCGTTTGAATATCCTTTGTCCCGGTAAACATGATCTTAAATTAATTAATGATAAGAACATCTTTAGCGCTAATTTACAATTAGAGATAAAATGAACTGTATAGTGATAGACGATGAACCATTGGCCCGCCAGGGAATGGAATTGTTGATCAATGATGTGGAGTGGTTGACTTTAGCCGGACAATTCAGTAACGTTATAGATGCTGCGTGTTTTTTAAGACAAAATCCGGTTGATATTATTTTTTTGGATATTCAAATGCCGCGCATGACGGGTCTTGAATTTTTAAAAGGAAGTCATGTTGCCACCAATATCATCATTACTACTGCATACCCGCAATTTGCCGTAGAGGCATTTGAATTAAACGTGGCCGATTACCTGGTAAAACCAATTCGCTTTGAACGTTTTTTTAAAGCTATCAATAAGATAAAAGAAAATACTGTTCCTAAAAATAATATCACCAGCGATGATGATTATGTGTTTATCCGCTCCGAACGGAAATTCATTCGTGTAAGTTATAATGATATTGATTTTGTAGAAGGCTTAAAGGATTATGTGATCGTACATTGTGGTTCCGAAAAGCATATGGTTGCCACTAATTTAAAATCAATTTTGAGCCAATTACCCGAAAGCGTTTTTATTAGAATAAATAAATCCAATCTTGTGAATATCTCAAAGGTGCGATCCATTGATAATGATCATGTGAATTTAGATAATGAACAACTCACCATCGGCGAGACATTCAAAAAAGACCTGATGAATTTTATCGCTTCTAAAAATAATTTGAAGAGGCCTTAGTACTTTCTCTCCAGGTCGATCTTCTCATCACCTTCTTTGTACGACACATAGGTAAAAATGAATTGGAACATCTCTTCCGTCGTCTTCATACTTTCAACACCATTGCCTTGCGTAATTGTTTGCGGTGGAGAATAAGGATTGAACGGATTTTCTTTTGTATTATCAAAGGTTCCGTACACATGAATGGTTGTTCCCGCATCTAATTTTATCGGATGTTTGAAAGTATAATAGTATTGCCATTTAAAATCCCACTTTTTTATTTTGATCAAGGGAACGGTATCACCATTTGGTTTTAAAGCAAAAGCCCAAAATGTTTTTCCTATCAAATGCATATGAGGATTAATGGACAACATAGAAATTGGTTTTTCGATGGTAGCTTGCGTGTGAAATGTTTTAATCTGGCTAGGCGGAATAATGAACTCAGGTTCTATCTTCGAAACACCAAATGTTCCCAATTGCGTTTCTTTTATTGGTCGTTTGATGGGATCTTTTCTGAAGAACACGTTGATATAACTCGAATCCAAAAGATCTTTATTGCTTGGTCCGTAATGAATGTTGTTTAAAAGAAAAGCTCCATTCTTTTTTAATCTGTATCCTCCTATCTCATTCGGATACGCCGGTGGAATATATCCGGGCAAATAATAAACTGTATTCAGCGTTAACATTGGAAAGTTTGGTTGTAGTTTATCGGTATAAGGAAGATGCATATTCTTATACACATCCATTAGCTGCGATTTTGTATCACTGTGAATGCTTACTCCGCTCATATAATTAAATTGGCGCTTTTCATCATAACTAATTAAATGTCCGTTCACATGATGAACCAATTTGCGCTGATTCGGAACAAATTCAATGATGTCGGCAATGGTATCATTACTGATCATATAAGGAAACTTCATGATCAAAAAAACATCTGTTCCATTTCCTTTAATGCTTACTGCGTTTTGTGCTTTTATCACAAGATCTGGTTTACCAAAAAAAGAAATGTTCTTGAACACTGGTGCGCTGATCTCATTTGCAGAATCTCCTCTTGGCGTGTTAGTGTCTACCCAATCGCTGATCAATTGTATTTGTTCATCTGATAAAACGCGCTCGCCAATAAAATGAGTATAATTAGCATCGGCAGGCCAAGGGGGCATGTATTTAGTTTTAGTTACAAATTTTATTTGCTTGGCTTTTTTTACAGCGTCGGCATAACTTAATAAACTAAATGGGCCACTTTGCCCGGGCCTATGACAAGGTGAACAATTTTGATAAATGATTGGCGCGATATGCTCGGACCAAGTAACAGAAGTTGATTGTTCCTTTTTTTCTTGGGTAGAATTACAGGATGTGAAAATAATTAATGCGCAGGAAAATAAATATACTCCGCGCATGTCGATCAATAGTTATAATAAGGAGACACCATCAAATAAACCACAACACCGGTTATGGTAACGTAAAGCCAAACAGGGTATGAGATGCGCGTGATCTTTTTATGCTTTTCGCGTTGATCGGTAAGGCCATAATAAAAAGACAATAAAACAAACGGCAAAACAATTGCAGCTAAAAATATATGCGACAATAAAATAACAACATACACCGGTTTAATTCCCGATACAGCCGCAGATTCTTCAATACTCATGATCCCATTGTGATCTACATCACCAAATTTTGTATCAGGAATAAAATAATGCGCTGTAACGTAACAAACTAAAAACAGAGAACTTAATGCAAAAGCGGTTAAATTCAACTTCTTATGCAATGAAATATTTCTTTTCTTAATTGCCAATAACGAAAAAATAAGTAGCACACTACAAGAGCCATTTAAAATTGCATTGATCATTGGAAGCTTATAAATAAAATCAGGAAAAACTTCGGGGTGAGGTAAGAATTTCTGTTGGAGTATTACAACTACCGCACAAATCAATGCGGCGGTTATGTAAATTATTCTCTTAACTATTTTCTCATTATCAACTGTTAGAAGTGCCATAAGTAAGTTTTTTGTAAAGTTAGCTTTGCATTCAGTAACAACAAAATCTATTTTAAGAGATTGCAGAGTAATTTACCATCATTCGTATAAACCAAATACATTTTTCCGTCCTTATATAGATCGAAAACACCTGGAACAGTACCCGAACCCAATTCCTGAACCTGCAAATTGGCGTTTGACGACATTAAAATAACACGTTTAACCTCATCATATCCGTAATACAATTTTTTTGCACCAACAGGACTTACAAAAGCAATATTAGTTCCATTTAATTTAGGGTTATTATAAAGCAGCGAACCATTAATGTCATAAGCATACAAGCCGTTAAACAATTGCGCAGTGAAATCAGGCGTTTGATCGCCATTAATATCTTGAAATGAGATCTTTGCATCTGTAAGGTCGGTAGCAAGCTTGATCACGTCCTTTTTATCGGCAAACGAAACGCGATTGATCAAGTTGTTCTTCTCATCTACATAATACAAAAATGTTCTGTTGATATTATTTGTTGATACGATCGCAAAATCCTGACAGCTTTCCACAGCTCTATTCTTAAATCCAATACGCCCTTCTCCTTTTCTGCTAAACGCGTGAATGATCCCGCCTTCATCCAATGTAATTAGATAATCACTCTCACCTACTCGTACAAATTTTACAGGAAGCTTTACAAGGCCGTCTGTTCTGTAAGGTTTAAATCCTTCCGAACGCACTCCGTATAAAGTGTAACTATAAATAAGATGATTAGTGCAAGCTATCAATACGCGCAGATCTTTATTTCCCTCATAATCTATTATAGAAATGGCGTTACTTGCAGGTGATGCTAATTTTATGGGATATCCATCCACATACTTTCCAGTTCGATCGATCAGGTGCAAGTAATTATCAGTATTGAATAAAAGCTGGTATTTGTTGTTCTTAAAAATATCTACAGTATATACCTTTGAACGAAGAGTTTCATTTATCTTCTTTTTCCAAAGTATTTTTCCTGTTGAGTTTATCAAATACAATTGCTTTAACTTATCTTGAATAACGATCTCATTCTTTTTAGTTAAATGATTAACGAACAATTGAGGCTGCTGCACACTTCCCGAATCGAGTGCACATTGCCAAAGCATATTTGGAATATTTTCCGACGAAGGAGATTGATAATTAAGTTGCATCCGGAACTTTAATATGCCGTTTTGATTACTAACCATCACATTGGCATCGCTTAAATTCTCTATCGTTTCTTTATTTTTCTCAACATCATAGGTTGTGAATTGCCTCACTAATGATCTATTCATATTTGGCGCTATGTAATACAGGTAGTTGGAAGCGCCGTTCAAATTATCGCCGGCGTAATTCATAAAAGTCTCATTGCTTTTTAAAGTAGAATTATTCTTCAACACGTTTATTATGTCCTGCGAAGAGGCCATGCTTTGACACATGTAAAGAGCTTCATTAAAAATAAAAGCGTGAGTTGCTACCGTTTCAAAGATGCCGGCGAACGTCCCATTAACGATGTCAGTTGATCTTAAATTATAGATCCTCACATCGCCATATGCAGAATCTGAAACACTTAATTGTTTAAGGATCTCTATTGCCTTCACGGTGTCATTTAAATTTACAGCCAAGCCCTTGTTTTGAAAAGAACTAAATTCGATCACAAACGCATTGATACAATTATAAAATTCGTTGCTTACTTTGTACAAGGCTTTATCATTTATAGCTTTCCAAAATGTTTGATTCTCTTTGGAGGTTGCCACTATCTTTTGAAATTCATTAGGCGAAGTAACTGCAATGGCTTTAAAACAATTGGTTCCAAATGGCAACTGTTCAAAAACATCCATGGCTATTGGCTTCTGCGAAAGGATCACTTTTTGGAGGAATTGATCTTTTGGTTTGTAATTTCCATTAATGATCAGCTCGCTTGGATTGAATTTTATACTAGCAGTGATCTCTGAAGCATCTAACAGTTTGTTTATTTTGAATGGTGAGGTTTTTGAATTCCGTTCATAAAGCTCCTCATTCACATATAACCTCATCGCCTCATTTTTTCCGATCGCTTCTAATTGGTCAACAAATGATCTATTATTTCCCAGTTTGTTTCCTGAACCGAACGCTGTTTCAATCAGCTCATCTGAATCGGAAATAAGAACAACGCCATTTTTAATTTTTAGTTTACTTGCGTTGATCGCAAATTCATTCTCGCCTTTTTTTACAAGAATATTATCCAACACCTGTAAAAGTTCCCCTTCCTGTTTTAATTCCTTCAAGCTAAATCCTGCTAACCAATGATCGCCTTTGTAATAAGCAAAATGAATGGTGTTATCTTCAATGATAGAATTGATCAGTTCGTTGTTGTAAATAAGAGAATCATAAAGATCGATAGTTGCTGATAGTTTCTTTACATCCGTAAATACTTTCCAGGAATTAAAGATCAAGCTTTGAGAATTTAATTTGATGCTTAGGTCGCTAAAATTTTTAGTGGAGCAATAAAGGATGCAACTATCAGGCATAACCGCCAAAACATCTTTGGAAGGTTTTTTGTTTTGTTGTAAAGCTTTATAAGCCCAAATAGCTAAAGCCAGTGATAAAGCAACAAATACTCCGAAAATTATTTTTTTAATGAGCGACAAATCCAGTTTAAAGATAAGCACTACATTTTTTTTGCAAAGTAAATCCTGATGAAGTTATGAAAAGTTTGATGTTCGGAATTACAAATCCAGCTCTAGCTGCCTTGGCAATAATTGAAAGGTTAAGCGGTGCAAAGGTGTTGTGCCGTGTTCACGAATAGCATCTCTGTGTTTTTTTGTAGGATAACCCATGTTTGCTTCCCATCCATATTGAGTATATGTTTGAGCCGCTTCCTTCATAAAATCATCGCGATAGGTTTTGGCCAAAATACTTGCAGCGGCAATATTCATGTACTTTCCATCGCCTTTGATAATACATTGATGAGGTATCTTTTTGTATGGTTTAAATCGATTCCCATCTATTAAAATAAATTGCGGTGTGGTTTTAAGTTGATCAAGCGCACGATGCATGGCTAAAAACGACGCGTTCAAAATATTGATCTCGTCAATTTCAACGTTGTTTACTTGTGCAACGGCATAAGCTACCGCTTCTTTTTCAATGATCTTACGTAGTGCTTCCCTGTCCTTTTCCTTTATCTGCTTTGAATCATTAAGCAATTCATTCTTAAAATTAGATGGCAATATCACCGCTGCCGCAAAAACAGGTCCGGCCAAACAGCCTCTCCCGGCCTCATCGCAGCCGGCCTCTAACAAATTTTTATTTAAACAGAGTTTTAAGATCTTATTTCAGAGCTTGAAGTGTTGCATTGATATCATCAAAATTAGGAATGTCGCCCGCATTCTCTAAAACTTCGGCATACTGCACAATTCCATTTTTATCAATCACAAAGGCCGAACGCTTACTTACACCTTTTAAACCCATGGCAAATGATTCATAAATACTACCATAGTTTTCAGATGCTGTTTTGTTAAAATCTGATAATAGATCAAAATTTAATTTTTGATCCTCACGATACTTTATCAAAGTAAATGGTGAATCAACCGAAATCCCTAAAACAACCGCATCTAAACCATTGTATAGCGCTATGTTATCTCGTACACTACATAGCTCTTTTGTACAGGTACTTGTGAATGCGAACGGGAAAAAAAGTATCAAAACGTTCTTTCCTTTTAATGCTGCAAGTTCAATTTCCTTCTTATCCTGGTTAAATAACTTGAAATTTGGCGCTGTTTGTCCTTTTGTAATGCTCATGATGACTATTTTATGACAAATTTATTCTATTATTTTCTTTAAGTGTTCTAATTTAATTAATAATTTTGTCATCCAATTCATTTATTAATTTAAAAAACAGATCATATGTCATCATTAGTAGGAAAAAAAGCGCCTTCGTTTAAGGCCAAAACAGTAATAAACGGCGGAGAAATTGTAAACGATTTCTCATTAGATCAATTCGTAGGTAAAAAACATGTGATATTCTTTTTCTATCCAAAGGATTTTACATTTGTTTGCCCAACTGAATTACATGCATTTCAAGAAAAATTAAGCGAATTTGAAAGTCGCGGTGTTGCAGTGGTTGCATGTTCAACTGACACTGAGCAAAGTCACTGGGGTTGGTTGCAAATGACCAAAGCACAAGGAGGAATTAAAGGTGTAACTTATCCAATTGTAGCTGATACAACTAAAATAATCTCTTTAAATTATGGAGTTCTTTCAGGAGATTATGATGTGAACGACGAAGGTAATTTAGTTGCAACTGGTCCAATGATCGCATTCCGTGGATTGTATTTAATTGACAAGAATGGTGTTGTTCGCCATCAATTGATCAATGATTTTCCATTAGGCCGTAACGTTGACGAAGCATTACGTATGGTTGACGCACTCCAATTCTTTGAAGAAAATGGCGAGGTTTGTCCTGCCAATTGGAGCAAAGGAAGCGTTGGAATGAAAGAAAGCCACGCAGGTGTTGCTGATTATTTAAGCAAGCACTAATTTGTAGTTATTTATGAGAAAACCCTTCGGCAGTTAGTGGCGAAGGGTTTTTTTATTGCCTTAATTCTGCTATTTTTGCACCTCAAATCACAACCATGGCACGTTTTCATACATTAAAAGTAAAAGATATAAAAAGAGAAACTGCAGAAGCGGTTTCGGTGGCATTTGAAGTGCCTGCTCAACAGCAACCCGAGTATCTTTTTAAACAAGGGCAATACATCACCTTAAAATTAAACATTGGTGGCAACGAAGTTCGTCGTTCTTACAGTTTGTGTACCGCACCTCACGAAAAAGAATTACGCGTAGCTATTAAAGAGGTGCAAGGAGGTTTAGTGTCATCGCACATCAATCAAAAATTAAAAGTTGGAGAAACTATTGAGGTGATGACGCCCATGGGAACCTTTACAAGTATCCTTGCCGGAAATAATAAAAAGAAATATGTACTGTTTGCCGGTGGAAGTGGTATTACGCCGATGATGAGTATTTTAAAAAGTATTTTATACGTTGAGAAGCAAAGCACCATTACGCTTATTTACGCAAACAAAAATGAGGATTCAACTATTTTTAAAAATGAATTAGATTCGATTGCTGCTGCTAATCAAAATTTAAAAGTGGTTTATGTTTTTGATGCGCCAAAAAATTCGATACCTGATATTCAAAAAGGAATAATTACGCCTGAAAAAGCACTACAACTCATAGAAAATTTTGGTGGTGTAAATGCCGACGAGTACTTTATTTGTGGCCCGGGTCCAATGATGGAGAACGTAAAAAACACCTTAGAAAAACTTCAAATAAAAAAGGAGAAGATCCATATTGAATATTTCACCAGCGTTATTGATGCAGTAAATAAAGCAAGTGGAGAAGCCAGCGGCGCCAACGTATCATCAAAAGTTACCGTTATTCAATATGGTATTGAAACAACGTATGATCTTGAAACAACAGGTATAAGCATTTTAGATGCTAGCATTGAAGCCGGTGTTGACGCACCATTTAGTTGCAAAGGCGCAGTGTGCTGCACCTGTCGTGCTAAAGTTATTGAAGGCAAAGCAAAAATGGATGCCAACTTTGCATTAACGGATGATGAAGTTGCACAAGGATTTATTCTCACGTGTCAAGCACATCCACTCACTGAAAAAGTAATTGTTGATTACGACGCACTTTAATAAAAAAAGCCCCAATAAACGGGGCTTTTTTATTTAATATGTTAGCTATTGCTTAATCTTTTTTCTCTTTCACATCCACTTCCGAAAAATCAAAGTGACGTAATGGATTCACGTAAAAATTGACCAAGTGCGAACTTAGCAATCGATAATTACTTTCATACCATAATGGTAAAAGTGGCGCTTCTTTTATTAAGATCTTTTCGGCCTTTAAAAAATATCCCGCCGCAGTATCTCTGCTCAGTGCGTCTCTTCCCAATTCGTAGTACTTATCGTATTCCTTATTTACAAAACGCATGGTGTTAGGATACGAAATATGTGCTGTGTCATTCTCAACCGGCTCGCCATAAAAAACAGAAAGAAACGATTCCGGACTTGGATAATCAGCAACCCAACCATCGCGAAAAATATCACCTTGCCCACTTGTTTGCAATAGGAATTTAGTATCATTTGGAAGAGATTCAAATGTAAGGTTCACATTTAAATTCATCATTAATTGCTTTTGAATTTCTCCAGCCACAGTATTGTTTCTCATATTACCTGAGTTCACGATCAACTTAACTTCCGGGAAGCCTTTTCCATCAGGATATCCAGCTTCTGCCAATAATTTTTTTGCTTTCTCAAGATCAAAGTTATATCCTTCAATCGTTGATGATCTGTAAAAATCAAATGTTGGAGGAACAATACCATTACTTGCAGGCCCATATGCTTGTCCGAAAAGTACTCTTTCAATTAATTTCTCACGATCAATTCCATAATTAATGGCCTGACGAACCCTTACATCATCAAATGGTTTTTTGTGTGTATTGAATAAATAATACTGCGTGATCATCTCCGCGTTTCTTTCTAACACATATTTTGGATCTTTACCTGTAAAATCTTTTATGTTCTCCTCAACAATTTGTTTCAACTGATTTGCCGGGATCGAGCTTATAAAATCATATTTCCCCGCTCTAAATCCATTCCAGGCAACTTCTGCCGATCCTGTAATATCAACTATGACACTGTCCAAATAAGGTAATTGATTCCCTTTTTTATCTTTTCCGTAATAATCTATATTCTTATAAAGAACATATTGTTGCGGAGTAGTGCGCTTAGTGTCTAAAATAAACGGTCCGGCGCCAACAATTGTTTTAGTTTTATCAATCAAATAGGCTGATTTGGAAAGGATACCGGCAAATGGACCGCCTAAAATATCAAGGAAAATGGCCGGAGAATTGAGCAATTCTATCGAAAAATTGTAATTATCAATGATTTTTATGCCTTTTAGGTCGATTTTCTCGCCTTTTTTTGAATTTTTGTAGCATTCGTTTGCCCCAACAATTCTATCCTTACAAATTGTGGCAAAGTGCAAATTGTCATTACTTGCGGTACAAAGCAGTTCAAACGTAAATTTAACATCCTCTGCTGTTAACTCTACCTCTTTAAAGTCTAAAGCCGCAGATCTATGAAATCTAACCCCTTTTCTGAGATGAAAAGTGATGATCTTTCCTGTTAAATCAAGATCCCAGCTTTCTGCAAGGCCAGGAATTGTCTTAAGTGTCTTAGGATCAACCTTTACCAAGCCTTCAAAGATCTGGCCTGAAATGAGCCCTTCTGTAGATTGAGTGATCTTATGTGGAAATATACTTATTGGGGCTGAGCTCTCAGCAATTCTAACCACCTTATTTCCCCCCTCATAGCCGGTTTTCATGGCCGAACCGGTAACGCTACCAATATCAGAACTACCGTCTTTACATCCGTTCAAACCCAGTGATAGCGCGGCAACTACGCATACAGAACTAACTAATCTCATATAAATCCAATTCACAAACAAATATAGGTAATTTATCAAAAATGCTGATTAAATAAAATTTACCTTTTTTGTCAAAAATATTTTGTTATTCGAAAATAAGATTATAATATTGCAACTTAAAGTTACAAACGGTATTTTTTAATCGATGAAAAAAATTGGCTTACTTGCGTTAGTACTGTCCCTTGGGTTCTTAAACTTAACTGCTCAAAGCGGTGGGGTTATCATTTTAGAGGGCAATTACCAAGGCAAAAACCTATATATTCAAAATCCGTTTGGTTCAAACGGTGTAGGTTTCTGTGTTTCAGAGGTTAAGGTTAATGGTAACATTACTACTGATGAGATCAACTCAAGCGCTTTTGAGATCGATATGAAGCCACACAAGCTTAATATTGGCGATAAAGTAGAGATCAAAATATTCCACAAAGAAGATTGCAAACCTAAAGTATTGAACGCTGAGGTGTTAAAACCTAAGAGTACTTACGAGGTTATTAGCATGGAAATTGACAAAGACGGCACCTTTACTTGGAGCACTAAGTCAGAAACCGGTAAATTAGCTTTCGCAGTAGAGCAGTTCCGCTGGAACAAATGGGTTAAGGTTGGTGAAGTAGACGGAATGGGAACTCCAACAACAAACAACTACTCTTTCAAAATTGTACCTCATAGCGGCAAAAATCAAGTACGTATCCGTCAAACTGATTATAGTGGGCAGCCACGTTTAAGTAAAGCGGCAGAATTTGTTAGTGATGTTCCGGAAATATCATTCGCTCCTATCAAAGCAAGTAAAGACGTTAATTTCGTAGCTAAAGGAAAACCAATTGAGACCATGTACGAGATCTATGATCAATACGGTAACGTGGTTAAAAAAGGTTACGGCGACAAGATCGATGTAAGTAATTTACCTAAAGGTGGTTACTTCCTCAACTACGACAACAAAATGGGTGAGTTCGTAAAGAAATAAACCTAAAGATATTAAACAGAGCCCCCGGTACAAAAATGCCGGGGGTTTTTTATTAAATTTGTGTTCTATGTATACCATCAACGTAAACGACAGTAATAAGCATAAAAGCGATCTTAAATTAAAAGGGAATGATTTTGAAGGCACTTTAAATGAAGCGCTTGTTAAAGGAAGTTTCATTAAGATCAACGCGCATCAATATCATTTGTTACACAACGATCAATCGTACAATGTAGATGTAATGAAACTAAATGCTGCCGAAAAAACAATGGTGCTAAAAATTAATTCAGTTAAGTACACAATTGAATTAAAAGACAAATACGATGAGCTGTTACATAGTTTAGGAATGGATAATGTATCAAGCGCCAAAGTAAATCAAGTTAAAGCCCCAATGCCCGGCATGGTGTTGAATATTTTAGTGCACGAAGGCAACGAAGTAAAAAAAGGCGATGTGCTTTTAGTTTTGGAAGCCATGAAAATGGAGAACATGCTTAAGAGTCCAACCGATGGCATCATTAAAAAAATTGCCGTTCAAAAAGGAAATGCCGTAGAAAAAAATCAACTTTTAATTCAGTTCTAAATGAGTAACGATCGCAGAGATTTTTTAAAGAAAAGTGCTTTGCTAGGTTTGGTAGGCTTAGGAAAGAATTTATTTGGCGAAGAAAAATTAGCACATCTAGAATCTGTTTCAAACAAAATTGCAGGCGCTGATAATGCATTTACACTGCCAAAGTTGCCTTATGCATACGATGAACTAGAGCCTTTTATTGATGCAAAAACCATGGAGATCCATTACACGAAACATCATCAAGGTTATGTGAATAAACTGAATGAAACTCCATCTACGAACATCGATTACATGAGTTCGGATGAAGTGAAGTGCACACATATAGATAAATACACAAGTTCGGTTATTAGAAATAATTTGGGCGGACATTACAATCATTCATTATTTTGGACATTATTGCTGCCACATCCCACAAAGGAAATAAGATTTCCAATTGGAAAGAGCGCAAAAGCAATTGGTGATGAGTTTGAGGATTTCCAAAAAGAATTTACGGAAAAAGCAAGCAAGATATTTGGAAGTGGTTGGTGCTGGTTAATAAAAACACAAGAAGGAAAATTAAAAATTGTAACTACAGCTAACCAGGACAATCCACTAATGCAATTGGACGGCGAGCGTGGCAAACCAATTTTAGCTTTGGACGTGTGGGAACACGCGTATTATTTACAATACCAAAACAGACGCGCCGACTACATCAAGAATTGGTGGAATGTTGTGAACTGGCAAAAAGTAGAGGAACTCTACACTCAATAAATTTATGCTTCATAAGAATTTTAAGAACATTGATAAGGTTACTTACGGAAGAGGTGCCTTTAATCAATTAGCCGAAACGGTTGAGCCAATTCGTAAAGAGAATAAAAATTATTTTGTTTACGTGGTAGATCATTATTTTAAAGGAAAACCTTTAAGCAACAAACTGCAAAACAAACCAGAGGATCTTATTTATTATATTGATGTTGATCCACACGAACCAACTACCGAACAAATCGATTCACTTCGTGATGAAGTGTTAAGTAAAAAAGGTTTACCAAGTGGAATTATTGGAATTGGCGGCGGAAGCATTATGGATATTGCAAAAGCATTATCATTAATGTTCACCAACGAAGGTTCATCTACATTGTATCAAGGATTAAATCTTATTAAGAAACCCGGGATCTATCATTTAGGTATTCCAACCATTAGCGGAACAGGTGCTGAAGTTTCAATGACCGCAGTGCTTACCGGACCCGAAAAAAAATTAGGATTAAAATGCGACTGGACCGTTTTTAATCAAGTGATATTAGATCCGGAATTAATTTCATCTGTGCCAACCGATTGGTGGTTTTACACTGGCATGGATACTTATATTCATTGCATTGAATCGCATGGCGGAATTCGCAATAACGCATTTAGTTTAGCATACGGCGATAAAGCCTTGGAACTTTGCAGAGAAGTTTATTTGGGAGAAAAAAGCGGACAAACTCCTGATAACGATGATAAATTAATGGTTGCTTCGTTGATGGGAGGATTAAGTTTAACCTACAGCGAAGTTGGTGTTTGCCATGCTTTGAGTTACGGACTTTCAAAAATTCATGGTACGCGTCATTGTTATGCCAACTGTGTGATCTTCCAACACCTCGAGGATATTTATCCGCAAGGGGTAAAAGAATTTAAGCAGATGATCAAAAAACACAACATCACACTTCCACAAAATTTACATAAAGAATGGGATGATGCTACTTTAACTGCTATGGCCACGGTGAGCTATAACCTTCCTTTTATGTGGAATCACGCTTTTGGAGATAATTATAAGGAAATTGCCACCCTCGATTATATCAAAAACCTGTTCAAACGCCTGTAATTAGGGGTTTTTGGCATTAAATACCCCTTTATTTTACTATTTTTGTAGCCTTAAATTGAGTTTTTTAGAAAGATGAAGAACATTCGTAACTTTTGTATCATTGCCCATATCGATCACGGAAAAAGTACACTTGCCGATCGCCTGCTTGAGTTTACTAAAACTATTAGCAGTCGCGAAATGCAAGCGCAAGTATTAGATGATATGGATCTTGAAAAAGAGCGTGGTATTACTATTAAAAGTCATGCCATTCAAATGGATTACCAATACAAAGGCGAAAAGTTTGTTTTAAATTTAATTGATACTCCCGGTCACGTTGATTTTAGCTACGAAGTATCGCGTTCAATTGCGGCTTGCGAAGGCGCTTTATTAATTGTGGATGCAGCGCAAGGAATTCAAGCGCAAACTATTTCGAATTTATATTTAGCATTAGAACACGATCTTACAATTATTCCCATTTTAAATAAAATGGATCTGCCAAGTGCAGAACCAGAAATGGTAAAAGATCAGATCATTGACTTGATTGGTTGTGAGAGAGATGAAATTATTCCTGCCAGTGGAAAAACAGGAATGGGTATTGAAGATATTTTGGCAGCCATTATTGAGCGCATCAAAGCTCCTGTTGGTGATCCTAATGCGCCGTTACAAGCACTCATATTTGACAGTGTGTTCAATTCCTTCAGAGGAATTATTGCGTATTTTAAGATCATCAATGGCACCATTAAAAAAGGCGAAAAAGTAAAATTCGTAAACACAGGAGCATTTTACAATGCAGATGAAGTTGGTGTACTTCGTTTAAAACCAGAACCGCGCGAAGAATTAAGCACAGGTGATGTTGGTTATATTATTTCGGGAATTAAAAGCGCCAAAGAAGTAAAAGTTGGAGATACCATTACTCATTTTGATCGCCCATGTGCAGAAGGTATTCATGGTTTTGAGGAAGTGAAACCAATGGTATTTGCAGGAATTTATCCGGTAGATACAGAAGATTTTGAAGAGCTGCGTTACAGCATGGAAAAGCTGCAACTTAATGATGCCTCATTAACTTGGGAACCTGAATCATCTTTGGCATTAGGTTTTGGATTTCGTTGTGGCTTTTTAGGAATGTTGCACATGGAGATTGTTCAAGAACGTTTAGAGCGCGAGTTTAATATGACCGTTATAACAACTGTGCCAAACGTATCTTATTTAGCTCATCAAACTAATGGAGAAATAGTAACTGTAAACAATCCAAGCGATCTTCCGGATCCTGGAAGAATAGATAGAATTGAAGAGCCATACATTAAAGCGAATATCATTACTAAATCAGAATTTATTGGTCCGGTAATGAGTTTATGTATTGAAAAACGCGGACAAATTGTAACACAAAATTATTTAACGGCCGATCGTGTTGAACTGATATTTGAAATGCCTCTAGGTGAAGTTGTATTTGATTTTTTCGATCGTTTAAAATCCATTTCAAAAGGATATGCTTCGTTTGATTACCATCCAATAGGCATGCGCGATTCTGATCTTGTAAAATTAGATATCCTTTTAAAGAGCGAGCCCGTGGATGCTTTATCGTGTTTGATACACAGAAGTAATTCGTATTTGTTTGGAAAAAAGATCTGCGAAAAATTAAAAGAATTAATTCCAAAACAACAATTCGAAATTCCAATTCAAGCTGCTATTGGTGCAAAAATTATTGCTCGTGAAACTATCAGCGCTATACGTAAAGATGTAACAGCTAAATGTTATGGTGGTGATATTTCTCGTAAACGTAAATTATTGGAAAAGCAAAAGGCCGGTAAAAAACGCATGAAGCAAGTTGGTAATGTGGAGATCCCTCAGAGCGCGTTTATGGCTGTGTTAAAGCTGAATGATTAAAGCCAATTAAAAAGAAAAGAGCCTAGGGGATTAATAGCTAGTCTTAGTTTTTTTATTTTCATTTACTAATATCTTCGGACAAATTGCCCATTGTGTGCACGGCAATGGGATACCTTATCTTTTAGACGCTTTTCTTGGGTCACTTGGCGCATGCAACTGCGAAAAATTTCCAGTTTATTTGTACGGTTTTCCTGATTGCAATAGTAACCCTTATGTTCTTGAATTTGAAGACAACTTTGATGGGACTGCTCTCGACACCTCCAAATGGGGGATTCAACCATGGGGTCAAGGCGCGTTAGAACATTCGGCTTTCATGGAAGTCAATTTACTTGAAAATGTTTCTGTTTCTAATGGTATATGCTACATAACAGCAAAAAAAGAAACCGTACAAAAACGAGCAGTTAATTGGCTGGGTGATGCAGAAATTTTGAAAGATGGCCTACCCAATTTAAGAACGTATTATTACACTTCTTCTAATCTCTGGACTTAAGAAAGATTTTTCCATGGCAAATATGAAATTAAATGTCGTCTCCCTATAGGAAAAGGCTTTTGGCCCGCGTTTTGGATGTTTGGTGGCGAACGATGGAATGAAATAGATGTTTTTGATAGTTATGCTGGAACATCTGAATTGATCACTAGCATCGGTCACGATTTTGATGATACCGGAAAATCCAATGAATGTAATGCCACAAAAAAAGGATTGGACATGAGTCAATGGCGTACGTAAGCTTGCATTTATGATTTTGACAGGATAACCTTTCTCGTAGATGATGAGATCATAAGAGTCATTTATAGGATTATTTCAAATAATAATCAACCTTTAAGATGTGGTGACGATATCGGCACTGGAACATATTTTCAATTGAAATCATATCCAATTGAAAGGATGCATATTATTGTGAATCTAGCCCTTATAAGATTTAACCAAACGGGAAGCTTTATCCCTGTGGATGAATCCACTCCTTTTCCTAGCAATTTAGAAATTGAATATATACGTAAATGGAAGCGCGAGCCGATAAACTAAACTTTAATAATTGTTCCCAATCCAAGATCTACAATGGTTCTTATAAATAGTAATGTCACTCTTTTCGAAGATAGAAATATATGACATCAATTCTAATCTTGTATTCAAGAGCGAATCTCCTGATCTTACACAACCAATTGATTTAACAACTTTGCCAAATAGTGTATATTTTTTAAAAGCAAATACACCTAGCGGTATAAAAAGCATTAAATTTATAAAATCAACACCATGATCACAGCTATAACTGATAGACGGTGACATCAATTTTCAAGTCGTAAAAAACTGATTTCTATGTGTCAATCTATAAAATTACAGAAGAAAACTCTATATTCTATTGAACCAATTATTTAAAAATAAATACCTCATTATTCTTATTTTACTTATCGGTCTATTTCTTAGAGTCCGGTTATCTCAGGATAAATGTGTCCATAAATGGGATGAAAGATATCATGCATTAGTTGCTAAAAATCTATTAAAACATCCTCTTAAGCCAACTCTCTATGAAACCTCATTATTTGCCTATGATTATAAACAATGGTATGCTAATCATCTTTGGTTACATAAACAGCCTCTTCCACTTTGGCTAATAGCTGCTTCCTACGCAGTTTTTAGCAGCGGGGATCTACAAACAAGAATACCTTCCATTCTCCTCTCTTTATTGGCTATATATGTAACTTACTTACTAGGTAAGAATCTCTTTAATGATAAAGTCGGGTTGTTGTCCGCCTTTTTTATGTCAATCAATGGATTAGTAATAGAAATGGTTGCTGGAAGAGTGGCCACCGACCATTATGATATTCTTTACATGGTTTTTACCGAGATTTCGATTTTATTTGCTCTTATTAGTGCGCAGAAAAATAAAATCTTCTACGCATTTTTATCTGGAATTTTTATAGGATTAGCAATACTTACAAAGTGGTTGCCATGCTTGGTTATTATTCCTGTTCATGTTTGCTTTTTATTAAATTCTGAAAGATCTGTAAAGACTATAATTAAACAGATTTCTTCATCCCTTCTAAGCGCTGCTCTTGTTTCCATTCCCTGGCAGATATTTATCGTAATGCATTATCCTACGGAAGCATTATGGTCGTATCATTATAACTGGCTACACACAATACAAATACTAGATGGGCAAGGAGGGAACTTTTTTTATTATATAAATAAAATCCGCATCAATTACTCCGAAATAATTTACCTGCCACTAATATATTTTGGCTTTTTATATACGAAGTTGAAATTCAAAAATCGTATCCATTTAGCCATATTGATCTGGATTTTTGTTCCAATTTTATTCTTTTCATTAATTCAAACAAAAATGCAGGGATATATACTATTTGTATCTCCGGCGTTATTTATTGTTACGTCCAAATTCTTTTTTGACTTGAAAGACAAATTGATTAAGACCACCAACCGGAAGTGGTTAAAATATGTTTGCGTTTTAATATGTGTCTTGGTTATAATTTTACCCATTCGCTATTGTTTAGAAAGAACTTCCTTTGGCTTCGGTGAATCAAACTGTGAAAATTACATCGAAAATTATAGATCATTTCAAGGGAAACTTTCAGAGAAATGTGTCGTACTAAACGTAAAGGAACCAATCGAATTTATGTTTTACAATGATTGCATAGCATACTCCATTAAATCTATTAGCCAGGAAGAATTCAAAAGAATTGGAAGTCTTGGATTTACTATATTTACTATCGACGATAGTAATACAACCCTAATCAGGCTTAATAGTTTAGGGTACTGATCTGCAATTATTGCATTCTCTTCATAAGTTTATATTTACTTAAGATAATTTGGACATCCTTATAATTAGAGTCCATACAAATCTCGCCTTTGTCAAGTAACATATATGGCTGTTGCTTTGATCTTGGATCTATTGTAATGTGATGATAGCGTAACAAATAATACTGAAAACCCCACTCTTGATATATTTCATCTTTAGCGGAAATGTATGCATTATCTCCTGTTACTTCAGCAATCTTCATGGCGTCGTTAAATTCAGTTTCATCGCGCCCGATGTCACCAAATACACTAAATGAATAAATTATTACCACTAATAATGCTGTTGCAGAAAATATCGATAAAAATTTAATTGCTTTCTCTTTTTGATCAACCATTTCAACTACTTCGTTCATTTCTTTAATAAAAAGGAGAGCTAATGCTATAGAAAGAAAAGGCAGGGCCGGTGCATAGTAAACCGCACGCTGAACAAGCGTCAGTGCAAGCGGCAAAACACCTGCCAAGCCTACAAATAAAAACAGAAAGAAATATTTCTTTTGTTCCGATCCTTTTAAAAAGGATGTGCTTTTTCCTTTTACCCAAAGAAATCCAGCTATCAATAAAACCAATAAGGACGGAAGGATAATATCACGGAAAAACCAAAACAATACTACAAATCTATTCTCTACCTGTGGATTATTTGCAATCCTGTAGAATAAACGCTCCTTCACATGAAAAGACAAGCTTTCACGCGCAGCATCATTAAAACTCACAATTAGAAAATAAATTAATATCGGCACAATTAAAACTAGAAATGTGTAACTAAGAACTTTTTTCAAAGTTATATTCTTAAAACATATCGCATATATGAAGTAAAAACTTAAAGGGAAAAGGCCTGGCAGGCCTTTTGACAAAGTTGCCAAGAAAATGAGAACTCCTGAAAAGAAAATAAAAAAATATCTACGGTTAGAATCGGTTTGAACTGACTTAAGTAAAGAATAAATAGTAGCCAACACAAAAACACTTACTGTATTCTCATGCATGTTATTTTTATAGGCCCATGAAACAGTTGGAATGATGATCCATAGCAAAATGGGGAACCAGTAAAAATTCTTTAATCGTTCATGATTTTTAAATATCAGTCTCCATATAAGAGTAATTAACACCACCGCAAGAATGAGAGTTAGCAAAGAATACATTCTTTCACACAAAAAACTTTGACCTCCAATTTTAAAAAATGAAGACTGCAAAAAATAAATTAAGGGTGGGTGTTCTAAAAAAGCTGTCTGCCCATGTTTTTCACTAGAACTGCTTAGGAAAGGGAACCAGAACGTGCCTGATCCTTCTGCATAATTCCTCGCTATAATGGCGTATTGGGTGCCATCCATAAACATACCGTGACGCAACAAATCAGGCAATACAATAGCAAGCGCCACCGAAAGGGTAAAGAGCGCGAACACTTGATGTACGTTAAATTTGCGGACTTTCATATACACAAACATATGTATAAAAACCCTTAAATGTACAAAATAATAATCCCCGAAAACCGTTATATTCGTGGTGCTGAATTGGTATAAATATATAGTTGTTTTTAGTGCATTAATTAACGTTTCATTGGCGCAACAAAACGATGGCTATAGCGTTAATCAACCCCGTTTTTATAAGCAGCAATTGCATTTTGGCTTTACAATTGCCTATAATCAAACCGATTTTAGATTAAATACCGTTAAAAACTCACTTTTTCCTGATACGGTGATCAGAAGTAATAACGTTGATACGCGTTACCGCATTCGTTCCGTTTATACAAGGCCAGGGCCGGGTTTTGCAATTGGCTTGGTAACTGATTTTCGCCTTTTTGAATATATGCGCTTACGCACTACGCCAAGCATTAGTTTTGCTTCTCGCAAAATTGAATACTTCCTTTCTAATGCCGCTCGCGATACGAGTAAATACTTTGAAAAAACTGTAGAGTCAACTTTTCTGATCTTTCCTCTTGAAATTAAAGTTCAATCAAAACGCTTGGGAAATTTTAGCGCATATGTAATTGGTGGTGGCGGTTATATGCTTGATCTTGCGTCGCGCAAAAAAGCGGCAGGTGTACAAAGTGGTGGTGCCAATCAATTAGATGATAATGTAAAGTTAAAACGCGATGATTTTTATTATAGCGGTGGTGCCGGTGTTGATTTTTATTTGATGTATTTTAAATTAGGGTTTGAACTCAAACTTCATATGGGTACAAAAAATCTATTACAAAAAGAGAATAGCATTTTCACAAACAGTTTGGATAAAGTGCGATCGAGAATGGTCACATTTACGGTAACCTTTGAAGGGTAAAAAGATCTCCCGCAGATAGCGCAGATCAACGCAGATCTTTAGTTAACTATCTGCGCAAATCCCCGTAATCCGCGGGAAAAAACGATCTAAAAATCATCATCCTCTTCTTCCTTTTCAGGATCTTTCTTTTTCTTTGGATCTTCTAGTTTAAATTGCTGATCAGACTTAGGCGTAGTTTTTACCTTGATTGAATCCTTCTTGAACATGCCAAATTCTTCTTTTAGGATCGCTTTCAAATTTTGCTTCTCATTCTTAATGTCTTCCTTGATCTTTTGTTTCATTCCCTTTCGGTCGTATTTAATAATTGGCTTATCTACAGTTCCTGTCATTAAAATAAATGCGCTGCGGCGATTCTCCGGATCATTTTCCACCAAACCAAATTCATCGTCCGAATCATGCTTTCGTTTTTTATTTAAATAATCGCCAATGAGTAATTGTATGTGGTAATCAATATCGTTATTAAAGCTGTGTGTTCCCCAGAGATCAATATTCAGTGCCGAATTCTTAATAGCAGTTTTAGGAATGGTAATAATGCTTTTGCTTATTTCTACTCTGCTTTGAAGTGACGAGAACTTTATACTTTTAAGATCGTTGATGTCCACAAATTTTGCCAAGCTCTCCAGAGGTTTAAAATCAACTAATCTGCCCTGCTCTATTTGTAGATCAGAGGTTGCTTTTATTGAATTAAGATCGGATTCTAAAAATTTATTCCATGTGCCGCTAAAATCAATACTGGCGCTCAATAAACCACCCACGTTACTATCCTTCAATGTTTCTTGATCAAAATTATTTAATTGCGAGAATAGTTTCGACACATTGATCTTTACCATTTCACCATGCATGGCGACCTCTAAATTTTTACCACTTAGATCAAGAAGTGCATCAATCGTAGCATTTCCGTCCATGGTATTCAAATTAACACTCTCCGCTAAGATCTTTTTATTTTTCAATTCAATATTTCCTTGCACTTGATTTGCATTGAATTTCCCGAAACTTAAAGCGTTAATGTTTGCGTGTAAAATAAAATTGATGTTATCAGGTACATCCACCTCACTTTTCTTGGAGGAATTTGTGTTTTTTTCATCGTAAATAAAATCTTCCAACACGATCTTATCACTTTTTAGATCTCCGTATACTTTCAAAGGGTTATTGGCGTCTAAAATATAATTAAATGCTCCTTCTACTTTTCCGTTGATCTTCAGATCTGAACTTCCTTTTTTGATAGAAAGGTTCTTTACTTCCACTAAACGATCCAAAGCTCTTAGTTCGCATGAATAAATATTCGTGCTATCTTTTTGTTCTTTAAATTGGATCACGAGATCTTTTAGAGAAGCTTGTAATTCTAAAGATGCATTTTCGGAAAGTACATTTTTCTTTAACTCCTCCACTTTACTTTTCACTAAGCCGTTAAATGTTATTTTGCCTTTCAATCTTGAAAGTGTGTCAATAGGCCAAAATTTTGTGAAATTATCTAGGTCGAGTGTACCGCCAACTTTTAGATCAAGAAATGGGTCGTTAAAATTAGTAAGGCTCATGTCTCCATAAAAATGATCGCTCATCAGATCACCCGAAACATTTTTTAGTTCAAGTAAGGTTTGCTTTTTTGAACTAATAAATTTCCCTTTGGCATTTAAATTACTAAGCTTTGCATCTTTGGGTTGGTAGATCACCGTTGTATTGCTCACTCCAAAATCTACATTAAGGTCAAATTCTGTTTTACCTGCCTCGCCGGCAGGCAGGTACTTCATTTTTCCATTCACGTAAAAATTTCCTTCGCTTTTGTAATCACGAATGCGTTCCTTTTGCGATTCAGGCAATAGCGATAGAATAGATTGAATGTCTAAATTCTTTCCTTTAAAATCAAGATCTAATTCGCTGAGGCTGTCACCATAAACCATCATCCCATTCGTTTCAATATGCATTTTGTTCAAATGAACGTCGCAAGTCCTTATTTTATAAAGATCCTTGCTTACCTGCAGCTCCGCTTTATATGTTACACTCTTACTTTTAATGTAATCCGTCTTATTCACACTTACTTTAGTCACAAAAAGATCTCCTTCTCCTTTCAACTCATAATCGGTATCGCTAAAATTCCCAGAAAGTTCAACCTGCTTCATATTGAATTGTGTTCTTACTTTATACTCTAAGTCAATATAACTCATATCCACATTTGTGAATTCAATTTGTTCGAGGTTAAATTTTAAGCTATCGTTAGTATTAATGGTGTCTGGTCCTGAGCTTGTCGAAGGGTCTTTCCAAACAATATAATTTGGTTTCCCTTTGCTGTTTACTCTTAAACGACAAAAGGCATCCGTCATTTTTATCTTTTTGATATCGTATCTTTTATTCCACAGATCTTTGATGTCAAATTTGAGTTGAAGACTTTTGGCGAAGACTAAGGTGTCGCGTTTCTCGCTTTTGATGGCTTCCATGCAAGCGATATCTTTGAATTCTAAAGCACAATCCGGAAAAGTTTTTACAATAGTAAGATCAATGTTCTTTGGATCTAATCTGATCTCCGCATTTAAATTCTTATTAAGTTCCTTGATGATGATCGCTTTTACATCATCTTCATAAATGTAGACTAATGAAATGGCGGTGATCACTAAAATAACAAGAATAAATGCGAGCCAGAAAGCGAAACGAAATAACCTTCCTAAAAAACTCCTTTTAGGTTTTGGTAATTGTTGGATATGTTCAGGCGTCTCCAATAAGGTAAAATTGCTAAAAAATGCCTGTTAAGAGGCGTTAAAAGTAAAGAGAGTTTTAACATTAGCTTCTTAATTGCTTTATATCATAATGCGATGGTGTAAAAAAGTTACTTTTACTGCAACAATGCCTGTTTTATGAATAAAAAGAGATAGAATTGTGTTAAAATAATGCGGTATTAGCCTTGCATATATTAACTTTGATCATATAAATCGGAGATTCACGGATCCCATAATTTCAAACAACAACACATGAGCAAAAAACTATTTATTTATCCCGCTTTGGTTGCTTTAGCAGTAACCCTATTCTCATTTATTGGTGCCGGTCCAGGAACCGAGTTAGCTTTAAACGCTGCTTTGCCAATGGCTGATGCAAAAATGAAAGATGTTTCAGGTAAAACAGTTTCTTTAGCGGAAAGCAAAACGGCTAAAGGATTACTTGTTATTTTTAGCTGCAATACTTGCCCTTATGTAAAGTTGAGCGAAAAACGTATCAAAGAATATTCTGATTATTGTTTAAGTAATGGTATTGGTTGCGTTATCATCAATAGTAACGAGGCTCAACGTAACGAAGCTGATAGTTTTGATGAAATGAGTAAATATTATACCGCTCAAGCATTAAAGTGTGCTTATGTAGTTGACGAAAAAAGCGCAGTTGCTGATGCTTTTGGTGCAACACGTACACCGCAATGTTTTTTGTTTGGTGCAAAAGGTTTAGTTTACAAAGGTGCTATCGACGATAATGTAAAAGATGCAGCTGCTGTAAAAGCTCCTTATTTAAAAGATGCATTGACTTCTGTTGCAAAAGGCGAAACACCAAAAATGCAAGAAACAAAATCTATTGGCTGTACTATAAAGAGAGTAGAGTAAAAATAATTTATTTTATTAATTGAAGCTCAGGAATTTTTCTTGAGCTTTTTTATTTCTTAATTATTCCTATTTGGGCGTGCCCCCTGAAGTGAAATTGCAGGATAATTACTGAAAGCAATTTCTACTTCAGGGGTCGCGCTTTTCCTGCCCGACTGAAGTCGTTCGGGCGGGCGCTACAAGCCTGCTTGTCCTTTGCTATGTTTGTAAGGCTGCGGTGGCTTCCTACGGTCGCCTCCTCGCCCAACAAACATACGCAAAGTCCTTCGCAGGGCTTTTCGCTGCAATCGCTCACGCGTACTGATAAAAAGAGAAAGCTGCCTCTTTTCTCCGCCCGCGCCAGGGATGCGTCCGCCGCGGCGGAGGTTTAGCTCTTTTTTGTTTGGCTTTTCGCCAAACAAAAAAAGCCGAGCGAACAGCGAGCCCGTAGCAGCCCGTACGGCGCCAAAAAAAAATTAAATTCTATTAAGTAATTAAACGATCTTTTGTAAAAAGATCACACCGCCTACTCTTTAGTTGATTTATCTTTCTTAAGAATTTCATCCGTAAAATGTTGTATCGATTTATCCTTAGAAAACTTATCGCTATTGTATTCCTTCGATTGATTTTTAGGAATGGATAATGATTGCCATTCTTGGCTCACTAACAATTTCGCTAAAAAAACCATTTGCCCTACGTGATACGGATAATGCGCTAACTGCCGATTGATGGCATCTTGTGCAGTGCATCCTTGATTCCGGATATAAATTATCTTTCCAAGATCGTCGTTGCTTAAGCTGTTAAGCGTGGTAAATAAAACATCCCAACCCTTGTTCCACACTTTTAATAATTCAGCTTTTGTGTTGATCACTTCTTCAAATTCCTCATCGCGTTTACGCCATTCTTTTTCGCCATCACTGGTTAAAAAATCGGTCCAACGCGAAATCATATTGCCCGATAAATGCTGAACTATAATGGCAATGCTATTACTTTCTTTAGAGTGAATGCTAAATAATTGCTTTTCATCCAACTGGTTCATGGCCTTTTCGCCGAGGAGTTTGTAATATTCAAACTGCTTTATTGCACTCGCTAAATAATTTGTTTCCATACTTAAAAATTGTCATACCATTGACGCTGACGAGGCACTTTAATATCGTTCAACATTCCTGTTTTTAAATTAATGGTGATATTATAACTCTTTCTAAATCCAAAAGGCACCCAGCCAATGCGTGCTTCCCAACATTTTAGATCACGATAAATATCTAAACTCGTATAGCTTAAGCCCTTTGCCATAAAATCATAACCACTTGTAATACCAACTTTCCAATACTTTGTGGGCGCTATATCACCACTGAAGGTTAAGGCTTGTGTGGTTTTAAATTTTGAACTGTTATTCAGATCTGTTTGATCGGGTACGATGTTATAATTGTAATAAACGCTCAAATTCCATGGCAACGCCTCTACTTTCTCACCTTCTTTTTTTGCACCACGTTCTGCTCCATTTGTGAGGTCGGGTGAGCGTTTTGCCTTTTGCAACGCTTCAATATCATTACTGCCAAAGGTGGCATTAACCGCTAAATTAGCCGTTAAAAAACGTAACATTTTGCCATTGTAGTTTTGCGCATACTCTTTTACTCTGCGTTGGGTAGTTTTATCATATCCATAAGGATCAAATGTTGAACCGATCAATACATCAAAATATTTGAATAGTTTATTACGAGCGCTCACATTAATTTGGCTCATTTGAAAGCTATCAGCCGCAAAATTATAAGCGCCTGTTATGCCTAAATTTTGAAGTAATACTATTTTCTTATACGTAACGCCTGTATCATTGACGTGTTTTACCTTTGCTTCAATGTTATTGTTCAAGTTTAAATTTAAAGAGTTCTGTTCACCAACACCCGGACCACCAAACAAGGATTTTTCAAAAATACTATAGCGAAGTGTTCTTCCATTTGTTAATGTATCAGTATTTACGCTCTTCCAAAAGCCATATTGTTCTTTGCCAAGATCAGGTCGATAAACATAGGTTAAAGTTGGTATCAATAAATGCCTGATCTGTTTTAACTTTTTTGTTTTGAGCATGTAATCAAAAAACACTTTTGTATTTAATGCTGTAGAAAAATTTGCATCATACCCTCCCACAAAGCCCCTCACTGTTTTATCAGCCAGGCTATCTTTTAGTGCTGCTGTTAGCAGATGTTCTTTACGAATAGAGCTTGTGTACATTACCGAGCTTAAATTAACTGCAGGAGTTACTGTAATGAATTTGAAAACACTAAAATTTGTTGAAATAGGTAAGCTATGTCTGATCCCGTATTTCATTTTCTCTTCAATATTCCCTTTAAAAATTGTAGAGTCATATCCGCTCAAGGTGTTGCGCGCTTCAAATAAATAATTTACGCCGATCTTATCCAGCACAGTTTGCTTTACTGCGTTCTCGCGTTTAAAAGGATAAAAGCGATTCACGTTAAAGGTCAACTGTGGAAATGAAATATCAACCTGTTTTGTATTTGTGTTTTGATTATGAGTGGCATTCAATGCTAATGATCCTACTTTAAATGCGCGACTATAATTTATATTTGATTGAAATGTATTTGTAAGGTATTGCCCTGAATTCAAAGCGTTGAATTTATTATACAATTGGTTTTGATAGTTTACATTAGCCCCAAAATTCACTTTAGGATTATTCTTATTATCCTGCCTATGTTGCCAGGCTATACTGTACGACTGCTGCTTGCTGAATTTACTTGAGCCCAATGGAGCCAGATCTTTATCGCCCACATTAAACTGGCTAAATCCTAAATTGATCGCGCCAACTGCTTTGTAAAGTACATTGTAATTATTACTTGTTCGTAAACCCCAACTTCCATTCGAATAAATATCACCTCGAATGGTCATATCGGTCATATCATTTATTCCGATATAAAATCCACCATCTCGTAAAAAGAAGCCTTGCGCTGGGCTATTTCCATAAAATGGCAATAATATTCCGTTGTGTTGTTTTTTAGTGTTCGGGAAAAAGCCGAAGGGCAAACCTAATGGAGTTGGAACACCGCCAATTTCGAGATACATTGGGCCGGTAACAATTTTATCGCCCGGAATTACCTTAGCGCGCGTTGCTCTAAAAACTGTTCGTGAATCGGCATACTCGCAGGGGATGCATTTCATGTTCTTCATGTAGATCACATCGTTGCTGTCTTTTTTTATTTCATTTCCAAAAACCAACAATTCGCCTTGCTTCGTAAGTGCATTAAAGATCTTTCCTTTGCGTGTTTTTAGATTGTACATGATCTTTTCGGCATTCATTTCCTGATCATTGTCTTTAAAAACAGGAGTGCCAACAACTTTACCTGTACTATCAGGCATCCCGTAAGCAGTTATAATATTACTCGCATAATCGATCTCAATAGCGCTTGCCGTTATATTCATGCTTTCATAAACAACGTTAGCCTCGCCATACAAAATAGCTACTTTTCGTTTTGCCAAATACACAATTGAATCTTTAGCCTTGTAATCTATCTTCGATTCAAGCATTTCGGAGTCAACAAGGGTGTCAACATCCGGTTTTTTAATGGTATCAGCAGTGTTACTTTGCGCGTAGATAGCGTTATAAGATATTAACACGAACCATAAGAAAACTAATATGTTATGTCTGGTCAGCTTCAATGAAAAGGCTCTAATTTTACTAGACTTACAAAGCTACAAACCTAAACGAGAAAGCACTTACAAATTGTGACCATAAAGGTTAAAAATATCAAATTTACCCTGTTACTATCTCTTGCATTAGTAGCGGTTTTTGCATTTAAACCGGGTAATGGCAAAGGCAAAGTGGGCACTATTAAAACCATCGTGATAGATGCGGGACACGGTGGTAAAGACCCAGGTTGTAATGGCCTTTCAGCTAAAGAAAAAGACATTTCCTTGAATGTAGCCCTTAGATTAGGCAAGCTTATTGAGGAAAACATGAAAGATGTGAAGGTAATATACACTCGCACAACAGATGTATTTGTTGATCTTGAAGACAGGGCACAAATAGCAAATAAAGCAAAGGCAGATCTGTTTATTTCCATACACTGTAATGCCGCCGGAAAAGTTGTAAAATACAGAGATCCCAAAACAAAAAAGATGCGCGTAAAAATGCGTAAGAACAAAAAAGGAAAATTTGTTCCTGTGGAAACTACCAATCCTTTACCATTTGGTTCGGAGACCTACGTTATGGGTTTGAAGAATGAAGAAGGCAAAATGAAAGTTGCCACACGCGAGAACTCCGTAATTTATTTAGAGGATGATTACGAAAAAAAATACGAGGGTTTTGATCCCGACAGCGAAGAGAGTTACATCATCATGAGTAATTATACAAGTGCTTATGTGATTCAAAGCGCTAATCTTGCTGTAAAAATACAGTCGGAATATAAGAACAAAGCGGGTAGAGTTGATAAAGGCGTGCATCGGCAGAGTATTTGGGTGCTTTGGAGAACGGCAATGCCAAGTATTTTAACAGAAATTGGCTATCTGACCAATCCTTTAGAAGAGGAGTTCTTAGCAAGTGAAAAAGGCCAAGATTATATCTCCAAAGCTATTTTTAGAGGTTTAAGAAGGTACAAAGATGAGCTGGAAGGCAACAAAAAAGAATACAATGATGATATTGAAAATCAAACGCCACTTGAAAATGAGAACTTAAAAGCCGGTCATTATATCGGAGAAAAGGCGAAAGACGAGGAAGAGGAAGAAATGGTTGAAGAGGAAACTACTACTAACTCTGCAACCACAAAAAAAGACTCTGTGAAAACTGCGAAAGCTTCTGTGAAAATTCCTGCTGATTCAACCATCTATCATGAAAAGGATCTTAATACAGGAATCATAGGAATTATTGACAGTTCGAAACTTGAGAAACCTAAGGAAATAAAAAACATCAATGTAAAAAGTCCTGCCGAACGCACAAAGCAGATCAATGATTCTCTTTCAAAGATCAACACAGCGCGTTTAAAATTCAAAGCCGATTCCATTGCGGCGGCAAAGGCGGAGATTGAAAAAATAAACAACAAAAAGAACGAACTAAAAACAGAAATTGTTTTTAAAGTACAATTTGCAAGCAGCGAAACACCATTGAATTTAAAAGAAAAACGTTTTTCAGAGGTCAAGAATGGCTCCTATTATAAAGTGAAAACAACTTATAAATACACTTCCGGAAACTTTACAAGCATAGGTGAAACAACAGCTCATCAAACTGTTTTACGAGAGAATGGTTTCAAGGATTGTTTCATTGTGGCCTTTAAAAATGGGGAACGCATCGATATAAATGAGGCTAAACGTTTGTTAGAGCTGAAGCAATAAATGTTGTATCTTTGTTTACTTTGAGAAATTCACTTTATATTCTTCTTTTTGTAGTGATCTTGTTTGCCTGTAAAAAACAAGAACAAGAAGCGCCTATTGATCCTAATACAGGCTGCGCTAACTGTACACCGAGTTATGCCTCCACCTACTTAGGATTATTTAAAGCCGGCTCCTATACTGTTACAGGAGCTTCTACAACAACTTCCATTACAACTAGAGTAAGTGCCTTTTTTAGTAGTACAGCTGTTGCAGTTCCATCTGTTGTAAATTCAATAACCGTTAACAGTGTGTTCTATAATAATGACACTCTCGTTTATTCTGGCGCTCCATACTATTACACAAACACTTCAACTGTTTCGTTAAGTCAGGTTTCTTGGACCGTAAACGGCGCTTCCTCAATACCATCCTTCACTTATAAAAATTTAAAAGAGAAACCGCAATACGGCGCTATGACAGCGTGGCCAGATACTATTAGCAAATCAATTGGTTTTACTTTTTCTATTTACGATCTTAATTACATTACAGGCGCTTCAGTACTTATCTCTGATGGTTTGCCAATTCCTAACGTTGCAACAAAAGGTTTGGGCTTAGGTTCAGATACAATTAGTTTTAGTTCCATTGATCTAAACACCATAAGCACATCTACTAACGCCATTATTACCCTTATAATGGAAAATGCACACGGCATTAAAGTAGATGGTAAGGATTTTAAAATGAGTAATGAATCGAGTTACTCTCGTAAGGTTGTGATCAAGAATTAATGTGCCTCTAACCAATTTCCGCCAACACCCATTCCAACTTCCAAAGGTACTTTTAAAGGCAAAGCATCTTGCATTAATTTTTCGATGATAGGCTTTACCTTCTCCAATTCGGGTTTGTACACATCAAATACTAATTCGTCGTGCACCTGTAGCAGCATTTTTGTTTTAAAGTTTTGCTTCTTTAATTCATTATGGATGTTGATCATGGCGATCTTTATCATATCAGCAGCGCTTCCTTGAATAGGGGCGTTAATGGCATTTCTTTCGGCAAAACCTCTTACAGTTTGATTTTGTGATGTGATATCGCGTAACCAACGTTTGCGCCCTAATAGCGTTTGCACAAATCCATTCTCGCGGGCAAAATTAATTTCGTTATCCATGTAATCTTTAATAGATGGGTATTCTCTAAAATAATTATCGATCAGCTCCTTTGCTTCAGCGCGAGGTATGGCTAAATTCTCTGATAGTCCAAAAGCACCTTGACCGTAAATAATTCCAAAGTTCACGCTCTTAGATTTGTAGCGCATCTCTTTTGTGACTTCACTCTCTTTTACGCCAAAAACTTTTGCGGCTGTGGCCGAATGAATATCCTTTCCTTTTTGAAAGGCATCGCACATATTAGGATCGCCACTAATACTGGCAACAATACGCAATTCTATTTGCGAATAATCGGCGCTGAGTAAAATATGATCTTTATCTCTTGGTATAAATGCCTTACGAATTTGTCTTCCTCTCTCTGTACGTATAGGAATGTTTTGCAAATTCGGGTTATCACTACTTAATCGTCCGGTTACCGCTACAACTTGATTATACGATGTGTGGATATGTCCGGTTTGCTTATTTACCAATTCCGGTAGTGTATCCACATAGGTATTCTTTAATTTATTCAGCTCGCGGTAATCTAAGATCTTTGCAACAATAGGATGAAGATTCTCTAATTTCAATAACACTTCTTCGCCTGTAGCATACTGTCCGGTTTTAGTTTTCTTTGCTTTATCAGATATCTTTAAAACATCAAACAATACATCGCCTACTTGCTTTGGAGATGAAATATTGAACTTAAATCCGGCGTGCTCATATATTTCTGCTTCTACACTTGTGATATCGATTTGTAACTGCGCCGAAATGTCTTTCAATGTATTCACATCTAAATTAATTCCTTCGCGCTCCATGTCTGCTAACACTGATATCAATGGGGCTTCTACGTCCAAATATAATTTCTCAGTTTGCGTCTCCTTCAGCTTTGGTTCAAACACTTCTTTTAATTGCAAAGTAATGTCGGCATCCTCCGCGGCATATTCGGTGATCTTATCAATGGGCGCTTCACGCATACTGGTTTGATTCTTTCCCTTTTTACCGATCAATGTTTCAATACTAATTGGTGCGTAATTCAAATAGGTCTCTGCCAACACATCCATACCATGACGCATTTCGGGTTGGATCAAAAAATGAGCCACCATGGTGTCAAATAATTTATTTTTTATTCGGATGCCATAATTCATTAAAATATGATAATCGTATTTAATGTTCTGTCCTATTAATGTCTTTTTCTCGTCGCTAAAAATTGGAGAGAATTTCATTAATAGTTCTTTCGCTTTATGTTGATCTTCATTTACTGGAACATAATATGCTTCGTGAACTTTTATACTAAACGACAATCCAACCACTTCGGCCTCTAATGAATTTAAACCTGTAGTTTCAGTATCGAAACAAAATTCGTTTGAATTCTGCAACTTTTGTATCAGTTCAGCAATATCTGCTTCGGTTTCAACACTGATGTAAGTGTGAGGAATATCATTTACTGTTTTATAATTTGTTTCAGGATTTTCATCTGCCACCTCCGCTGCAACTGTTACACTAAAAAATTCGGAGGTGCTGAACAGATCTCCCTGACCATTTGATGCTTTTGGTTTAAACGCTTCTTTAGTTGTACTAATACTTTCGTTACCGCCTATATCTTCGCCCAAAATATTTTGTGCAATGCGTCTAAATTCCAGTTCTTTGAATAGTTCGCGCAATGCCTCAGTGTCATATGGTTTAATGGCAAGTGATGCTTCATCAAATTCAACAGGACAATCCAAAATGATAGTTGCCAATTTGCGTGATTGAAAAGCAAGCTCCTTATTATTCTCTACCTTCTCTTTTAGTTTCCCTTTTAATTTATCAGTGTTCAAATACAAATTATCCATGGAGCCATAATCCTTCATCAATTGAATGGCGGTCTTCTCTCCAACGCCAGGTATGCCGGGAATGTTATCAGACGCATCGCCCATCAATCCCAAAATATCTATCAGCTGTTTTACATTATTGATCTCCCATTTTTTACAGATCTCTTCCTGCCCCAAAATTTCTGCACCATTTCCTAAACGGGCAGGTTTATAAATAAATGTATTTGCATCTACTAATTGACCATAATCTTTATCCGGCGTCATCATGTAGGTTGTGAAACCTCTTTCCTCGGCTTTCTTTGCTAATGTTCCAATAACATCATCTGCTTCAAAACCCGGCAAGCCTATCACATCAATATTGAACGCTTTTATTAGATCAATAACATACGGTATAGCAAGCCTAAGGTCTTCAGGCATTTCTTCACGATTGGCTTTATACGCTTCAAATTCAATATGTCGTTGTGTAGGCGCATCGGTATCAAACACCACAGCAATGTGCGTTGGTTTTTCTTTTTTTAAGATCTCGGTGAGTGTATTACAAAAACCAAAAATAGCCGATGTGTTGAGGCCTTTGGAGTTGATGCGTGGGCTATTACTGAATGCAAAATATGCTCGGTAAATAAGTGCAAACGCGTCGAGTAAAAATAATTTTTTGTCGGTGTCTTTAGTTATCATGATCAGTTACTCCTCTTCCAGTCGTTATATTTATTTATCACTTCAATGGCGCTTTCTACGTTTAATTTCTTATCACTGTCGTTATATGCTTCTGCATATTCTTGACCATCCTTCATCCACTCTTGTAATTGCTTTTTAAATTTTCCTTCTTTTACGTCTGTTAACTTCTTATCGCCCTGCTTGAATAAAAAATACTCAAATTCCCAAGTTGCTTTATTCATTACTACAACTTCAAAAGCACCTTTGTATAGCAATATGGCGCCATTAGTTAATCGTTTATAGAACAACCCTTCATCGTTGTTTATGATGGATACAAAATGTTCGTTATCGAAGCCATACGCTTTTACTTTTGCAGGTTTATAATTTTTTTGTGTGCCTGATGCATCCTTGAATGTTACTCGCGCATAATAATCTTGTTCTTTTTTGGGATTTAATTTTACCTCTCCTCTAAGCGTGTCTCCCTTTTCGTTCACTAAATATCCTTTTGTAAAAGTAACCTGTGCCTTTGTTGCTGAAAAAGCTAAAGCAGCCAGAAAAGCCGTCAGTACTAGTTTATACGCGTTTTTTACCATCCTTTAAAGAAACCTATTTTTCAATTCAAACCCAAGCTTTGTTATAATTGTGTGAATAAAAAAGTATCCTTCAAACTCCTTATAAACCAAGGCTATACAACCTTTATTTAATTGTTAATTCGTACATGTTTATTGGTTTAAAATCTTACTTTTGATATTCAACTTTTTACTTTGAAGATCGGTTTAAAAATAGGTTTAGCTTTTTTCTTGCTTGCAGCTATTTCTATGATCGTTATTGGATACATTAGTTATGACAACGCGCGTAAATCATTAGAGCAACAATCGTTCAATAAACTCACAGCGGTTCGTGAAGCGAAAGCCGATCAGATCCACGATTATTTTGAGAATATACAGGATCAATTGCAAGATCTGGCACTAAACCCGGTTATCATTGATGCGGCCAAAGAATTTAAGTCGGGTTATTTTTCAATTGCAAAGGACCTAAAGTTTGATGATAAAAAAATTGAAGAATTAAAGAACGAGAATTGGACCTACCTAGAAAAAGAATTTCTTTCGCGCTTAAATAAAAATTTAATTATTCCTACCACACTAAAGGATGAAGTTAATTCTGATCCATCCGCTACTGTTTTACAAAATATTTACATTACTAAAAACACAAATTCAATTGGCGCAAAACACAACTTGCTTGTTAGCGATGATGGAAGTAATTATAGCAAAACTCACTCAAAGTATCATAGCGTATTCAAAAATTTTATTGATCGTTTTGGATATTACGACCTTTTCATCATCGATAATGAAACAGGAAAAATTGTATACACTGTTTATAAAGAAATAGATTTTACCTCATCGCTTAGCGAGGGGCCATTAAAGCACACAAATCTTGCTGAGGCATTTGATAGTGTAAAAAATGCGCCAAATGATACAGTTTCAAAATTGGTAGATTACGAACCTTATCATCCTTCTTATAATGCTCATTCTTCATTTATTGCTTGCCCTATTTTTGATGGAAAAAAACAGATCGGTGTATTGGCTTTTCAAATGCCCATTGACCGCATCAATTCTATCATGACCAATAATACTCGTTGGGAAGCTGTGGGCTTAGGCAAATCAGGAGAAACATACATCATTGGCGAAGATATGACTCTGCGAAATCAATCGTGTTTTTTAATTGAGGATAGCGTGAATTATTTCAAGATGTTACGCGACCTTGGTGTAGGAGCCACAACTATTTCAAAAATAAAAACATTTAATAGTAGCATTGGCTTACAGGAAGTAAAAACCGTTGGCACATTAGCTGCCTTAAAAGATTCAAGTGACACAAAGATATTTCCAGATTACCGAGGCGTTTCTGTGCTTTCATCTTACAAACCTCTAAATGTATTAGGAATGCATTGGGCCATATTAAGCGAGATTGATGAGGACGAAGCCTTTGCAGAAATTGTTGCGCTAAAACAAAAAATGATCGCTGCCTGTATCACTCTACTAATTGTAGTGATCATTACTTCATATTTTATGTCGATGCAATTAACAAAACCCATAAAAGAACTCTCAATTGAAGCTGAAGAATTAGGCAATGGTAATTTAGACGTAGAAATAAAAACAGGACGCAAAGATGAGATAGGTGTTTTAGCAGATAATTTTAAAAAAATGCAAGGCTCTATCACAAAACTTATCATGGATCTTCGCCACATCAATCATACGCTTGAAGACAAAGTTACAGAGAGAACAGCTGAAGTTGTTGAACAAAAGAACATCATCGAAGAGAAACAAAAAGAGATCATTGACTCAATCTTGTATGCGAAACGAATTCAAAATGCCATTTTAGCACATGATACGTATTTGCAAAAACATTTACCTCAGCATTTTGTTTTGTTTAAACCTAAAGATCATATTAGTGGCGATTTTTATTGGGCTACGAAAAAAGACGGACGTTTTTACCTTGCTGTTTGTGATAGTACCGGCCATGGTGTTCCGGGGGCGTTCATGAGCTTGTTAAATATTGCTTTTTTAAATGAGGCCATCACTGAAAAAAACATGGTTGAGCCTCACCAGATCTTGAATCACGCACGGAAACGTTTGATCCAAAATATTTCTAAAGATGGAAATAAAGATGGCATGGATGGTATTTTAATGTGTATCGACACCAACACAAATACTTACTCTTATTCAGCCGCACACAATTGTCCACTTATAATAAAGAACAATGAGTTTGTAGAATATGATGCTGATAAAATGCCAATTGGACAATGGATACATGAAGATACATTTACAACACATAAATTTGATGTGAGCCCCGGTGACATGATCTATTTGTATACCGATGGATATGCGGATCAATTTGGTGGACCAAAAGGAAAGAAATTCAAATACAAACAATTGAATGATCTATTGATGGAATTACATCAAAAACCAATGAGCGAACAAAAAACTAAGCTAACCGAAGCTTTTTATGATTGGAAGGGAGATCTTGAGCAAATTGATGATGTTTGCGTATTTGGTATTAGAGTTTGATTAATTTTCTTTAACGTATCTTTTTATGATCACATACTTATAGATGTATGCGGATCGCGTTTCTGATATTCTTCATGTGGTTTAGTTTAATTAACAGTAAAGCCCAGAACATTTACGATCCTGCAACGCCCGACCCATGCAGTTCATTTTCTAAATTCCATACGGCCCAAAAAAGACCAATTGCCTACACGTATGTAAGAGAAAGTGATGCTGCTTGGGAAAAGCGTATTTGGCGAGATATTGATCTGCGCGAAAAACAAAATCATAAATACTATTATCCTGTTGAAATAAATCCATGCGTACACTCCTTATTTCAAACTTTAAGTTCAGGTATTTTAAAAGGAGAGATCATTGCATTTAAAGATGAGGATTTTATGGTGCCATTTGAAAAAGCAGAAGTAAGGAAGCTGTTGGTTAAAGGCGATTCCATCACAAGAGTTGATATCACTGCTGAAGGCGAAGAAGTTCCAACAAAGATATGGTCGGTTGATTCCACAAGTATTTATAAAAGTATTCAGAGATTTAGATTAAAAGAAGATTGGTTCTTTAATAAAGAAACATCAACGTTGGATGTACGAATTATTGGCATGGCTGCATACGAATATGTGGCCGATAAAGAAGCCTACAAAGAATTATTCTGGGTTTATTTTCCTTCCTGCAGAAACATATTTGCTTCCACTGCCGTATTTAATACACGAAATGACAATGAGTACCGAAGTTTTGATGAACTCTTTTGGAAACGTGATTTTAGCAGTGTGATCGTAAAAGAATCGAATGTTTATGATAGATACATTATTCAATATGAAAAAGGAATTGATGCCTTGTTAGAGGCAGACGATATAAAAACTGATCTGTTCAATTGGGAACATGATCTGTGGAATTATTAAAACATTGAAAATGGAAGAAGGCAAATGTTAAATGTTAGCATTTGTCCTTGAACCGATATGTCGCCCCTACGGGGCTTTTTTCTGTAATGGTGTTTTGTCTACCAATATTTCGTCCCTACGGGACTAAAAAACATTGCAGCTCCTTAGGAGCGGCATATTGGTAAAAAATTAGGGGAGAAAAAACAGAAGCCCCGTAGGGGCGACATATCGGTTTGAAAATACGAATTACTCGTTATAAATAACCTCTAGTAAGGTTTGACCAACTGCCTTTAATGTATTCTTATCAATGGTGCTAATGTCGTCGCTATTTTTGTGGTGATGCTCAAAGAAATTATTTTTATAGGCATCGTAATGTAAAATATCAATGGTTGGTATTTGTGCAATTTTATTTATGAATGCATGATCATCTGTCATCTCCCCTGTTTCTTCATCAGTAAAATAAGCCGAAGCGCCGCTTGTTTTTGCTGCCTTCCAAACTTTAGTCACCACATCGTTTGCATAAAATGTAGAGATCTCCTCTTTAGGAAAACGCGCATCTTTTGCGCCAACCATATCTAATAAAATTCCAAAGTTTGCTGTGTAACCTAGCTTATGTGGGTTTTTGCTCCAATATTGTGAACCCAAACACCAAGTGTCGGGCATTCCACCGTTGTCGCCATAATCTTCCAGATCAAATAGCACAATATCAATTCCAACGCTAGGGTTTTTTGTTTGAATAATACGAGCTACTTCAATTAAAACTCCTACTCCACTTGCGCCATCATTTACACCGGGACAAGGATTTGACCTTAATTTTGGATCCGTTTCTTTTTCGCAAAAGGGCCTGCTATCGTAATGTGCACATAACAAAATTCTTTTTTTGTTTTGAGGATCAAACGAAGCGATAACGTTTTTTAGCAGCCATTTTTTTCCATCATAGGTTGTTGAAGATGCCGACTGAATTAATACTTGAGCGCCAAACTTTTTGAACTGTTGTTCGTAATATGCTACTGCATTCGCGTGAGCCTTGCTTCCCGGTGTGCGTGGACCAAGATCAGCTTGGTACTTTACATAGGCAAATGCACTATCTGCATTAAAATCGGGAGGAACTACACGAACCTTTGATTCAACCTTTTGTTGTGAAGTATTATCTGTAACTGTTGTGTTTGTATCATCAACCGGCTGCTCTGGTTTACAAGAAAAAAGTAAACATGAAAATAATACGTACTTAGACAACTGCTTCAATTCAACATTCATAATTCAAAATTTTTTAAATCGTCCAGGTACTTCCTTCTTTCCCATCTTTTATTTTTACGCCGGCTTCTACAAGCTTGTTACGTAACTCATCGCTCAACTGAAAATTCTTGTCGGCCTTTGCTTTAGCACGCATATTTAAAACAACATCTACTACGTTATTAAGTACGTTTGCAGCTTCACTGTTATCTTCTTCAAATTTTACGCCGCATATATCCACTAAAAAATTTTGGAAGATCAAGTGCAACAGATCAATGTCTGAGCGAGTTAAAGTTGATTTTCCATCATTAGTAGAATTTATTATTCTAGCAGCATCAAACAACTGCGCCATCAACACCGAGGTGTTCAGGTCGTCATTCATGGCATCGTAACATGCTTTTTGTAAAGCAGCAATATCTTCGGTTGACTTATCAGATGCTTTTAAAGTGCGTAAAGTTTTGTAGGCTTCTTGCAAACGTTCAAATGCAGTTTCCGCCGCGTTCAGTGCCTCATTACTAAAATCCAAAGTACTGCGGTAATGCGTTTGTAACATAAAGAACCTTACCACCATTGGTTTGTAGCCTTTGGTAAGTAAATGATGAATACCGCTGAACAATTCGCGAGGTAAAAAACTATTTCCTAAACTCTTACTCATTTTTTGCCCATTCACGGTAAGCATATTTGTATGCATCCAATAATTGGCAGGTTGTTTACCGCAATATGCTAAGTTCTGTGCTATTTCATTGGTGTGATGTGTTGGTGCAAGATCCATTCCACCACCATGTATATCAAAATGTTCGCCTAAATATTTTGTGCTCATGGCGCTACATTCAATATGCCAACCAGGGAAACCTTGTCCCCATGCACTGCGCCATTGCATCAAATGCTCAGGCTTTGCTTTTATCCAAAGTGCAAAATCCAAACGACCGCGTTTTTCATCTTGTCCATCCAGATCACGAGTGCCTTCTAAAAGATCTTCTAATTTTCTTCCGGTGAGCGCTGTGTAATTATGTTCCTTCGCAAATTTCTCTACATCAAAATAAATTGTGCCATTTGATTCGTAAGCATATCCGTTCTTAATAATTGTTTCGGCGATCTCTTGTTGTTCGATAATGTGCCCCGTTGCAGTTGGCTCAATACTTGGTGGGAGATTATTGAATTGGCGCATCACTTCACGAAAATCTACCGTGTAAGCTTGCACAATTTCCATTGGCTCTAACTGTTGTAATTTGGCTCTCTTACTGATCTTATCTTCACCAACATCCCCATCTCCTTCTAAATGTCCGGCATCCGTAATATTTCTTACATAACGAACTTTATATCCGCAGTGCAATAAATAGCGGTATACAAGATCAAACGAAATAAATGTTCTGCAATTTCCTAAATGCACATCACTATATACGGTTGGTCCGCACACATACATTCCAACGTAAGGCGGATTAATAGCTTTAAACTCTTCTTTTTTGCGAGTTAGTGTGTTATATAAAAAAAGCGGCTGCATAGGTTGGTAAAGATACAATAAACGGGCTTAAATAAAAAAGACGGAAATGGTTTCCGTCTTCTAAATTAATTATATGAATTTTACTACTTTTCCTTTTCTACAGTTCCGTCTCCAACATAAACGCCATCCTTGTAGATCGCAATTCTGTTCAAAAGTCCATTTTCATCGTAGATATAAGCTTTTCCTTCCATCAAACGATTGTCTTTAAAAGTACCGTTCTTGCTTACTTGCTTATTCTTGTTATAAAGTATATGATTACCATTGAGTGCAGTAACAATGTTATTTTTATTGCCACCAACACCAGCGGTTACGATCTCTTCTTTTTTGATCTCGGTTAATGATTTACTAGGCGCAAATTTTGCAGCATCGTCTTTCTTTGCAACTTCTTTCTTAGCATCAAAGGTTTTAATACTTGCAACATCTACATCACCATTATTGTAATTCTTTATGGCTTTGATCTCACCTGTTTCGTGATACTCTTTGATCTGTCCGGCTTCCTTTCCGTTCGCAAAATTTCCTTCAACGGCTACTTGGCCATTATCATACTTGTATGTTTGAACGCCTTCGCGTTTTCCACCGGCATTGAATTTAAAATCGTGCTGTACAGTACCATTCTCATAGTACAATTTATAATCACCTACCCATTTATTATTCTTCCAATTTCCTTCTTCCTTTTTATTTCCATTTTCATAATACATAATGGCATATCCATCTGGGCGACCATTTTGAAATGTGAGATCATTCTTTTTATTTCCGTTACAATAGTATTCGTTCCATTTTCCAACTTTACGATTTTCTTTGTACGCTCCTTCTTCTGCTTTTTGTTCAGGCTTATAACAATTACCTGGTTTGTGTTTTCCCATTAAAACCCATTTACCTTGTTTTTTTCCAACTTGGTCAATAAAATTAATGGTGTCTTTAGAATTTGGTAACAATTCGAACGATTGTGCACTTAGTGCACCTGCCGAAATAATAAAAACGGACGTGATAAATTGCTTCATTTTCAGTTAGTTGTATCAAAGCTAGTTTTTAAGGTTTATAGAAGCAAAGAAATTAAGCGAAAAAAAGGGGGCTTTAATCTAATAATAAAAAGTCCTGACGGTGACCGCCAGGACTTAAATTACTTTAAATAAGCTTAGTTTTCGATTTGGGTATCACCAACATAAACCCCGTCTTTATACATACTTACGCGGGTTAAGATGCCATTTTCGTCGTAGATGTAAGCTTTACCCTCCATCAAACGATTGTCCTTAAAAATACCGTCTTTGGTGATCTGCTTACTCTTATTATATAAGGTGAATTTACCATTTAGCATGATCGGACCTTTTTTAGCAACCGCTTCATTTGGTTTCTCGTCAGGCTTCACTTCAACTTTTGGAGCATTCTCTATAGGATTATCCGATTTCTTAACCAGAGGTTTCTTAGGTTGAAATTCTTTAATGGTAGCAACATCCACATTTCCTTCTGCGTAATTCTTCTCCGCTTTGATATCACCGTTCTCATAATACTCTTTTATCAAGCCGCTTTCTTTACCATTGGCAAAATTACCTTCAATAGCTTTTTGTCCATTATCAAAGAAATATACTTGAGGTCCATCACGTTTACCGGCCGCATTAAATGCAAACTCGTGTTGAACTTGACCGTTCTCATAGAATAATCTGTACTTCCCTACCCATTTATTGATCTTCCAATTACCTTCTTCACTGATCTTACCATTTTCGTGGTACATAATAGCGTAACCATCAGGGCGACCATTTACAAAGGTTAATTTGTTTTTCATGTTGCCATTACAAAAATACTCTATCCATGAACCTGTTTTGCGGTTGTCAGCGTATTTTCCTTCCTCAATTTTTTGCTCTGCAGTATAACATGTACCTGGTTTGTGTTTACCTCTCAGTATCCACTTACCTTGTTTCTTACCGGCAATATCAATTTTATTGAGCGTGTCTGTGCCAACCACTTCAAAAGTTTGCGATTGCGCAAAGCTGCTAAGTGAAATTGACAAAAATATTGGTAAAAGTTTTTTCATGCCTATTTCAAATTTAATAATAGTTTAACAATATGAAATGTTTTTTAGCTTAATTAATTGATTTTATCGATAAGTGCTGTGTTGTACTTTGTCCTACCTTTTCTTACGGCAGATGAGGCTCAGGGTTGCAAAAAAGTGACTTTTTTGAGGATTTTTATCACACTTTAGTTTTTAGATTGCTAAGCATAGCGCTAACCAGCAGTTCCAGATCGTACTTTTCCTTCCAAGCCCAGTGCTGGCGAGCTTCGCGGTCGTCGATACTTTTTGGCCAACTGTCGGCAATTTGCTGTCGAAAGTCGGGTTTATACGTGATCTTAAAGTTAGGAATATGCTTTTTGATCTCCTCTGAGATCTGTTTAGGATTAAATGATATACCTGCTAAATTATAACTTCCTCTAATGTTAATTTTATCACTTGGGGCATGCATTAGCTCAATTGTGGCTCTGATGGCATCTTCCATGCACATCATTGGCAAAGTGGTGTTTTCGCTTAAAAAACACTCATAACTGCCATTTTTTAAGGCTTCATAAAAAATATGTACTGCATAATCGGTTGTGCCTCCACCCGGAGCGCCTTTCCAGCCAATTAAACCAGGGTATCGTAAGCTTCTTACATCAACGCCATACTTTTTAAAATACCACTCGCACCAACGCTCGCCGGCTTGTTTACTGATACCGTAAATGGTGCTTGGTTCCATAACCGTGTACTGTGGCGTGTTTTCGGTTGGCGTAGTTGGTCCAAATACCGCAATGGAACTTGGCCAATAAATTTGTTTAATGTGTTTTTCTTTGGCAAGATCAAGTACGTGGAATAAACTTTCCATGTTCAATTTCCAAGCAAACATTGGATTTTGCTCTCCTGTGGCGGATAACATAGCCGCTAAATGATATACCTGTGTGACCTGGTGTTTTTTTACAATATCAAATAATGCCTTGGCATCCAGAGCATCTAATTTTTCGAACGGGTTGTTTGCAAGGGCCGGAGATTCTTTAATATCAGAAGTTACAACATTGCTGCTTCCATACATTTTAGAAAGGTTTTCGGCAAGCTCAACTCCAATTTGGCCGCCAGCTCCTATGATCAATATCTTTTCGTGTGTACCTGACATATCAACTACATTTAGTATCTTTACAAACCTAAGTATTAAAAAGTATTTTCAAAACTTTTTTCTACTTAAACAGGTAATATAACCTGCAATTATTTTTATCGCTTATGAGCCAATTAGTAAACCGAGTAGACAAGAAAATTCTTAAGCAAAAGCTTAAAGAAGAAACTTTCGTTAGAAAGACAATTTCATTTTACAGATACGTAAACATTAGTGATCCCGACGCTTTGCGTGACCAACTTTTTAAAATGTGGTTCGAGCTTGATTGCTTCGGAAGAATTTACATTGCCAACGAAGGTATTAATGCTCAAATGAGTGTGCCTGAACATAATTGGGATGAGTTTGAGGAGAAGTTGAATCGTGTGGGCTATTTTAAAGACGTGCCTTTTAAACACGCCGTTGATGGAAACGGAAAATCGTTTTACAAACTCATTGTAAAAGTGCGCGAAAAAATTGTGGCCGATGGAATTCATGATAAAGACTTTGACGCCTCCAATACCGGAAAATATTTGAGTGCGAAAGAATTCAACACAGCCATTGAAGATCCAAATACAATAGTGATCGACATGCGTAATCATTATGAAAGCGAGGTTGGAAGATTTGACAGAGCATTTTGCCCTGACGCGGACACGTTTAGAGAAGAATTACCTTTGGTGATAGATCATTTAAAAGGTCAAGAAAATAAAAAAGTGGTGATGTATTGCACCGGCGGAATTCGTTGCGAAAAAGCAAGTGCCTATTTTAAATTCAAAGGCTTTAAAGATGTAAATCACTTACATGGCGGCATCATTCAATACGCGAAAGAAGTTAAGGAACAACATTTAGAAAGTAAATTTCGCGGAATAAACTTTGTTTTTGACGAGCGTATTGGCGAAAGAATTACCGAAGACATATTAAGTAGTTGTCATCAATGCGGAAAACCATGTGATACTCATGTGAATTGTAAGAATGATGATTGTCATTTACTATTTATTCAATGCGATGAATGTGCCGCTAAGATGGAAGGCTGTTGTACGCCAAATTGCCAAAACATTGTTCACTTACCAATTGAAGAACAACGTAAATTACGCAAAGGCCGTGTGAAAAATGGCCCGGAATGTTTGTCGGTTTACAAAAGTAGATTGAGGCCAAATTTGGCGGAGATATTAAAAGCTGATCTAAATTTAAAAAAATAATTTGTCAATTAAAGTTTACATATTACTTACGATCTTTCTTTTCTGTTTTAACGGCAAAGCTCAGGATAAGCCATTAACTCCTTATCAAAAGGCGCGTGTTACCTATAGCGCTACCGTAGATAAAATGACTAAACTTACTCGCGAAGGCGATTCAGCGGCGTTCTTCGGTTTTATAAAAGAGAATAAATTATTAGCACTAAAAAATAATGATCCTTTCTTACTCGCTTATTGTTATGATAAATTAGGCACTTGGTACTATTATAAAGGCGAATACAAAACCACCATACTTTATTTCGACACCGCAATAGTTACTTCTAAAAAAAGTCCATTCCAAGAATTAACCAGCTCATTTTGTATGAATATGGGCTCTGTTCATTACATGTCGCGTAACTTCACCGAGTCACTTAAATATTTCAAATACAGTCAGGAGATCATGGAAAGGCTAAAAACAGAAGGTTTACCAATGCTTTATGGTAACATGGCCTTGCTTTATCAAGAAATTGGCGATCTGGAAAATGCCAAGAGCTATTTAAAAAGAAATTTGCCCTTTGTAAAATTGAAAAAGGACAAAGATAGCTATGCCAAATCCTTGAACAATCTTGCGCTTATTTATAAAAAAGAAAAGAACTACAAAGCGGCTGATAGTATTTACAGGATTGGATACTCTATCACCAAAACTAACAACCTTGTAGACGACTATGCGGATATCACTTACAATCTTGTTAATCTGTTAACCATACAAAAGAAATTTAGTGAGGCGAAACAATTCAACGCTGAACTTCTAGAACACGTTCAGAAACACAAGAATGCATCGTGGGTAAAACAAGTAAAACAGAACATGGCACAAATATGTTATAAATTAAATGACATTGCAGGCGCAAAAAAATATCTCTATGAATCTGAAATTATTGTGATAAAAGGAGACGATCTGGATGAAGATAATATTAACTCTATACTTACTGCGGCTGTATTATATCATGAGTTAGGGGTATATGATAAAGCATCGGCAACATTTTACAAACACTATGAATTAAACGAGAAAAGCGGTAAGAATAAAGATTTATTGGATGCTGCACAGCTGAGTTTTAAATATGAAAAACAAAATGACTCTATTCGTGTGGCCAAAGAAAAACAAATAACAGAGCTTGAAAATATTCGTGAGCAGGAAAAAGCAGAATCTAAATTAAAACAACAACGCATCATTATTATTGTTTCATTGGTTGGATTTATATTGATCATCGGTTTCTCAATTTCACTTATACGTGCAAATCGTAACAAAGAAAAAGCCAATAAAGAGATCACTTATCAAAAAGGATTGCTAACTGAAAAAAATAAGGAGATCACTGACTCTATCACATATGCGCAACGCATACAACAATCTTTACTTCCTCCTTTAGAATTATTAGAAATTCTTATACCAGATCACTTTTTGCTATATACACCAAAAGACATTGTGAGTGGTGACTTTTTTTGGGCTAAGAAATTAAATGCGCACGAAGTGTTTATTGCCATTGCTGATTGCACAGGACATGGAGTGCCCGGAGCCATGATGAGTGCGCTGAGCATTCAAAACCTGAATGAACTTTCTACACAAACTCGTTCTACTTCCGAATTACTTTCCTTGTTGAATGTTAACCTAAAGAACACGCTTAATCAAGGACAAGAAGGTTTTTCAAAAGATGGATTAGATATATGTTTGTGTAAGATAAACAGTAAAGAAAGAAAAATAACCTACAGTGGGGCCAATCGTTCTTTACAAGTATATAATGAAAATGGTTTGAAAGAAGAAATAAAAGCAACAAAAACCGGAATAGCAGGACACACCTCTGATGATCAGATCTACGCCGAGCACGAACTTGTTTTAGAACAAAATGAAATGGTGGTAATGTCAACTGATGGGTTTGCTGATCAATTTGGAGGCCCCGACAATAAAAAAATTACCACTAAACGTTTTAAGGAATGGATAACTGAACTGATCGGTGTTGACGATAAAAGATCGGAGCTTGAGAAAAGATTTAAGGATTGGAAAGCCGGGAAAGATCAAATTGATGATGTATGTGTTTTAGGATTTAAAATTTAATTAACTTTACGATATGCCAATTTACCATAAACTTGGGAACTTCCCTCAAAAACGACACACTGTATTTCAATCGAAACAAGGAAATCATTATTATGAACAGCTTTTTGGTACCGAAGGCTTCAATGGCTTTTCTTCTTTGTTATATCATACACATCGCCCAACGCAGGTTAAGGAGATCTTAAAGAGTGTGGATGTACGTCCTAAAATTGCCATTGACAAGAATATTAAATCATTATTATTAAAAGGGTTTGAAATAAAACCTGCCTCCGATTTTTTAGATAGTCGTAAAACTGTTTTAGTAAATAGCGATTGTTCTATTGGACTTGCGGCTCCTCAGCAAAGCATGAAAACTTATTTTTATAAGAATGCTGATGCTGATGAAATGCTGTTTATTCATAAAGGAAAAGGCACCTTAAGAACATTCATGGGGAATATCCCTTTTGAATATGGCGATTATTTGATCATCCCTCGCGGTATGATCTATCAAATGGAATTTGAAACAAACGACAACCGTATTTTTTATGTGGAAAGCTTTGCGCCGTTCTATACCCCACAACGCTATAAGAATTCATCCGGACAACTTCTAGAGCATTCTCCATTTTGCGAACGTGATATGAAACTACCACAAGATCTGGAAACGCATGATGAAAAAGGTGATTTTTTGATCAAGATCAAAAAAGAAGGCATGTTGCATGATGTATTATATGCAACGCATCCATTTGATGTAGTTGGTTGGGATGGCTACAATTTCCCTTGGGGATTCTCAATTCATAATTTCGAACCACTAACAGGAAGAGTTCATCAACCACCACCGGTACATCAGACTTTTGAAACTTCAACCTTTGTGGTTTGTTCATTCTGTCCGCGTTTATACGATTATCATCCACAAGCAATTCCTGCGCCTTACAATCACAGTAATATTGATAGTGATGAAGTATTGTATTATGTGGCAGGCGATTTTATGAGTAGAAATAACATTGCGCCAGGTCATATTACTTTACATCCAAAAGGAATTCCACACGGACCAGCGCCTGGAGCAATGGAGCGCAGCATTGGACAAAAAGACACTTTGGAATTGGCTGTGATGGTTGATACATTTAAACCACTAATGGTTACCGAAGAAGCAATGGGAATTGATGATGGGGTGTATTATAAATCTTGGGTGGAATAATTATGAGATCAAAGATCTTAAAAAATAAATTAGAGTTACGATCGCTCACAATGGCGATGTGGGATTGATATTTTCTGTCTATGCTTCGACTCCGCTCAGCATGACAGATCAAGGCGCCGCTTCTCGGTGTCACCCTGAGCGAAGTCGAAGGGTTGAATCGTAACACAACTAGAAATTTTAAACATCAAATTAGAAACAACAAAATGGCAAAAGAAGTAAAAAATGTAGAGTACGGTTTAGAAAAAATATTTGAAGGGGCGCAAGATTTCCTTCCATTATTAGGAACCGATTATGTAGAATTTTATGTGGGAAACGCAAAGCAATCGGCGCACTTTTATAAAACTGCGTTTGGATTTCAGTCGTTTGCATATGCTGGATTAGAAACCGGATTAAAAGACCGCGTATCCTATGTATTAAAACAAGATAAAATAAAAATTATTTTAACCACTGCATTAAAAAGCGACTCTCCAATTGGAGAACACGTAAAAAAACATGGTGATGGTGTAAAGGTAATAGCACTTTGGGTTGAAGACGCGCGTAAAGCCTTTGCAGAAACAACAAAGCGCGGCGCTAAAGTTTACATGGAGCCTGTAGTTGAAAAAGACGAACATGGTGAAGTTGTGCGCGCAGGAATTTATACATACGGCGAAACGGTGCATATGTTTGTTGAGCGTAAAAATTACAAAGGCACATTTTTACCGGGCTTTAAAGAATGGAAAAGCGATTACAATCCAACACCTGTAGGTTTAAAATTTGTTGACCACATGGTTGGTAATGTTGATTGGAATCAAATGAACCCAACTGTAAAATGGTACGAAGATGTAATGGGCTTTGTAAACTTTTTAAGTTTTGATGATAAGCAAATTCACACCGAGTACTCTGCCTTAATGAGTAAGGTTATGAGTAATGGAAATGGTCGCATCAAATTCCCAATCAACGAACCTGCGAAAGGAAACAAAAAATCGCAAATTGAAGAATACATTGATTTCTACGAAGGCGCGGGCGTGCAACATTTAGCGTTAGCAACAGATGATATCATTAAAACCGTTGCTGAATTAAAAGCAAGAGGTGTTGAATTCTTACCACCGCCTCCACAAGCGTATTACGATGAAATTCCAAAACGTTTAGGCGTTCATCGCGATATGATGAAAGAAGATATTGCGCAATTACAAAAGCTTTCGATATTGGTTGACGCTGATGAGGATGGTTATTTGTTGCAGATATTTACGAAGCCTGTAGAAGATCGTCCTACTTTATTTTACGAAATAATTCAGCGTATGGGCGCCACCGGTTTTGGTGCAGGTAACTTTAAAGCTTTGTTTGAGAGTATTGAAAGAGAGCAAGCTTTAAGAGGAACGCTTTAGTGATCAATAAATGATAAAAGAAAAAGCCATCTTAATAGATGGCTTTTTTGTTGAAGGAATATTATTTCTGGATCAACACCTTTTTAATATGCATTTCTCCGGTATTTGTTGTGATAACCAAATTAATGTAAGGTGATTTGATGTCTGAAATATTGATCTTCTTTTTTTCAAGTTCTTTTTTATCTACTAACTTGATCTGCTGGCCTAATTCATTATAAATTTCAACTTTAACAACCTCAACTATATTCCCTTCAATACATATTACTTCGCTAGCAGGCGATGGATAAATACTAAAATTTACTTGATGCTTATTAAGTTCGTTGACATTTATTGAAGGGCAATTAATTTGAATAGGTGTGTTAGTGCTGGTATTTGTACCATTACCTAACTGACCGTAAAAATTAGCTCCCCAGGCCCATAAGGTATTATCTGTTTTTATTGCAATAGAATACGCGCTAGATCCACCATCACAAACAGCTGCAGACTTCCAATTAGTTGAGGTGCCAATTTGTGTTGGGAAATTATTACTTATAGTTGTTCCGTTGCCGTAGGCGCCGGTGATATTATTTCCCCACGCCCATAGT
>Ga0068872_10000057_pt1 | contig 85672 bp, 55 predicted proteins | sample NOAtaG_7_FD_66441 | JGI IMG/M metagenome (GOLD analysis project Ga0068872, IMG submission 66441) | Freshwater lake microbial communities from Lake Erie, under a cyanobacterial bloom - NOAA_Erie_Diel1S_2200h metaG | ecosystem: Environmental > Aquatic > Freshwater > Lake | place: USA: Ohio, Lake...
CGTTGCGCAGAGCGGCCGGCTTCGGCCTGTCTGGCGCAACTCACACGTTGCGCAGAGCGGCCGGCTTCGGCCTGTCTGGCGCAACTCACACGTTGCGCAGAGCGGCCGGCTTCGGCCTGTAGCTCATTCCCGTATATTCCATAACAAGTGCCCGCGCCTCCTCAGGGGCAGGAGTGAAAATATCGAGTGGAACCATATTCACACCGAACTCATTGATCGCGCGACTGAGCTCTTTGGGCGTGGGATTCTCAAGAGGATTCGGCATCGCAATCACGAATCTGCGCTTTCCCTTTAAAGCAAAGGCGTCGGCACGGGCATTCACTTGCGGCATCAAATCATTCAGGCGGACCACAACAGCAGCCACCTTTACATCGGAATCTGCTAGACGGCTCACACCGATCAACTGGTCCTCATTATCAAGATATACACGCATATTCACCCAGTAGTCGAGGTCCTCCGCGGGATCATAGCGCTTTCCTGCAGTCTGCCGAGGCGCCCTAAACATTGACGTGTCGGCATTCGAGAGAATAATGGTCTTCCCCTCTAAAGAGGTTAGGGGCAAGTTGAGAAGATCGGATTCGCGCTTCTGTCTGTGGAATGTGCCAAGGGGAGTCAGGCCGAGATGCGTCGGTGCAAGAGGAGCGAGCCCCTTGGCGATTTGGCTGAGATACTTCAGATAGGAGTCAGGAGATCGGACTGCACTCGGCGCACGCAGCACGTGGAGATACAGTATTACAGGCGTGTTGCTGTTCGGAACATCGGGACGGTATGCCAGCTTGGCGATTGTTTCAGCCACCTTTTCAATACTCCCAGTATTGGCACTCAGGAGCGCACCATTGGGCCCATTATATACAAGGGTCGGTTGGCCGGCTGGAGCAAAGCCCGCCCCCTTTGCAGTATCAAGATAGTCGATCTGCAGAACAAAGCTGCGGAAGCCGGCGCGAAGAGCCTGCACAATGGCAGTCTCAGGATCGAAGCGGCCGCCCCTGGGGGGTCCAAGATATCCTGCCTGGGAGATTGTAAGGGGCTGCAGATTTGTCATTGTGGCCGCTGCGGGATCAACCGATTTTGAAGGCACATCTTGAAAGGTCTCGATGCTCGGCGCGGGGAATATTGCAGTACTATCACCTTCAATCATGACGGGTTTCTCAGTCAAGGGAGACGTCTCAGCCATCGTGGCTGGCGCCGTGCTCGCCACACCTGCAAGAGTATTTGCCGTCTCCTGCGCCTTTTGAGCTGCTGGCGCAGCCGGCTTCTTGAAAAAGTACCAGATAGCCAAGCCGAGTACAACAAGGGCGAATAGTACATAGATGATTGTCATCTTATTAGCCATTATGAAGGACCCTGTTGCCTTTAGAGGATTTGTGATATAACGCTGTAAAAATGAGGTAGATCCCGATACAGTCTGTTTAACACCCCCACTGGAACGAATAATCTTCTCTGCGGCTGCAGCTTGAACGTTAGTCATACCCGATGTTTTGAGAGCGGCAACACTGGCGGCGATCTCTGCCTCTTTTGCCTGTGTACTAATGAAATCAGTAGCCCTCTGCTGCGCCTGTTGTGCCGTCCCTGCGAGAGCATCTGTTGCCTTCGATGTGAGTCCCGTAACAGCATCGGAGGCTTTTCCTGTGATAGCACCCTTTATCGTATCAAAAATACCGGCCCCCTTTTGTCTTGTGGCCTGCACCATCCTCTAACCCTAGCAGCGATTACCAGTTTCCAGATAAGAAGGCGGATCGAGTAAGAATCGGTATTCCTTTGGCTCTCGCGGCCTTCGTCTTTTCAGACTCCTTCAGAGGGGTGCCATCGGGTACAAGAAGATGAGTGACTTTCCCCGTGAATGTGGGTGCGACGGCGAAACCGCGGGCCTTTGCGTAGGTTTCGACATCCTTGTCTCTGAATCCCGTCATACAGATCAGGCCAGCGGTAGGCGCGGCTTCTCTTGGCACTGCCGTCACAGCGCCCCCCAGGGGATACGGTACCTCGGCCAACTCGCTACGTCTCCAGGTCTCATACGTCTCCAGGGCCGGCCAGAAAGCCTCCAGACTTGCCGCTGTCCATCCCGCTGGAACACTTACCCCCTTCCAACGCCGCGGGTCGGCCTCCACTGCAAAGAGAGCGGCCAACTTCGATTCACCCACTCCTCGCGGCATTTGGCTACTCGCCAGCATCAACCCCTTTTCAGTTACCTTCTCCAGCGCATCCCTATAGTTTTTCCAGAGACTCGCCCCTGTCTTCGGGCCCAAGATCTCTGCCAAGCGCTCCGCCGTTGCGGCCCCTAGTGCCTTCGGACCTGTTATACCGGCCTCTACGAGCGCCCCTGCTGTCGCCGGACCTACACCGGGAAGCTCAAGAGACTTCAGAAAGTGTCCCAGCTTTGCCGCCAGTACATCTTTGCCCTCCGCGTTCTTCAGACGAATATGCGTCTGTGTTGCATCCCATTCATAGGTCCCCGCCCCAGGAAAGCTGCCCCCTCCAGGCGCAGCAGTTATGACCGCATCGAGCTTCGGAATCACGTCGCCACTGCGTCGAATCACAATCCGTGCCCCAGCACCTAGCCCCTTTTCAGCAACCGTCTTGGCATTGTGGGCCGTGCAGAACTGAATAGAGGCTGAGCCGATGAGCACCGGATCGAACTGGAGCTTCGGAATGAGATAGCCCTGGGCCGAGGCGCCCCAAATGACCTCGCGCACTGTCGTCTCTGCTGACTGCTCCTCTAGAGGCATCTTGAAGGCAACTGAGTCCTTCGGATTCTTGCCGCGCTCCTTGGGGGCTACCGGCAGGCCTGCGAGCGCAACGACTATCCCGTCAGTGTCATAGGGTGAGGTCGCACGCCTCTCCTTTAAAGTGGCAGCCAGCATATCTTCGGTGAGAGCACCGGCCTCGACGACAGCTGACCAGGCAGTCTCATATCCTTTAAAGGTGAGCCAAGAGAACTGATCGCGGCGGGGGAGACGGGGTGCAATGACTTCGTATGCCACAAAGTGTATCTTGCTCACATCGGCTCGGTCGGGCTCCTTCCTATGAAGAACACCATTCACCCAGGAGCGTGCAAGAGTCTCACGGTCAGCGCGGGGCAAGATGAGTTCTCCGCGGATGGCTTGGCCTGCGGTGGCTGCACCGGCTCGTAGGCCTTGGAGTCCGAGTCCCACGAGATGGGAAACGTCCTGCCCTTCGATGCCATCACCTCTTAAGAAGAGGCGGCCCGAACTCGGAATCCAGAGGGCAGAGAGACCATCGAGCTTCTCACTCAGTACGAAACCACCCGGATTGGCAAGGAAACGCCGCAGCTGATCCTGACCAGGTTTTATCTTGTCGAGTGAGGGCATTGCGTGAGGGAGAGTGACAACGGCGGAGCCGGTGGGGACAGGGGCACCGACTTCTTCCAAGAAGGGATTGCTGGGATCGAGTTCGCGGAGTTGTTCTACGAGGGCATCGAAGTTCTCGTCGGTCATTGTGGGCGTAGCAGTATTGTAGTATGCGTGGGAGGCCTGGCGCAAGAGGCCCACGAGCTCTTCGATACGACGGGCAGAGGTAGAAGCGGCCATTTTATACTATGAAGTGATGGAGTTGTTTCTTATAGGTAGGCAGGTGGGAGCCTAAATTTTACTGGGGAATACGACGGCCCGGCTGGTGCGCTGCGTTCAAAAGGACTGCGCTTCTTCCTTTTCAGTAGGTAGGGGGGTAAGGTGCCCCCTTGCAGCGTCAATAGTACAGTGGTAGTATGCGACCCTTCCAAGGCAACCGCCGACCAGAAAGGTCTTGGCACGGGTTCGATTCCCGTTTGACGCATTTGGCGACCTGATAGTCGCTCCCTGCCCATTTAGCTCACGAGCGCCTGCGCGAGTCTGCTAGAGGGGCTCCCTGCCCATTTAGCTCACGAGCGCCTGCGCGAGTCTGCTAGAGGGGCTCCCTGCCCATTTAGCTCACGAGCGCCTGCGCGAGTCTGCTAGAGGGGCTCCCTGCCCATTTAGCTCAGTTGGTAGAGCATCTCTCTTGTAAGCCCCCCAGCAAAGAGAAGGTCCTGGGTTCGATTCCCAGAGAGGGCATAACCATATTTTTAAGAGGCATTCGTAATGAATCTTAAAAAATATAGGAAATAATAGAATGGATCGTGCAGAGCGGCTCAGGATACTCCAGCAGAAGGCAAGGGCTCAGAAGGAGGGGACACCTATTGCGCCTGCTGCGTCAAGGCCGCCTGCTGCACCCGCGCCTACAACTGCCCCCACCGCCACCGCCACCACCACAACTACAACCAAAAAAGAGGGCTATATGAACTTTTCTACACTGAATGACGCCTTTGCCAGCATCATATACATTACTCTTATACTCATCGCCGCCTTCGTCGCCTACAAGTTCATCTGGCCTATGGTGGCCCGCGGAGGCAAGCGTGCGCTCAATGGAGTGAAAGGGCGTGCGCGCGGCCTCTTCCGCTACTCGAAGTAAGAGTAAGGAGGTTCTACAGGCTCGGCTGCACCCCCCACTCTATCCACCAGATCCGCTGGCACTTCCCGCAGAGTCACCCCATATTTCGTCAAATCCAACTTGAGTGCATCCAGCTTATTGGCCCGCCCCTCTTCAATCCACTTTCTCACAGACTCCTTTGTCCGTGCCTCCTCGGCCGCCCTCCTCTCCCTTTCACATATCCGCACACGACGCACTTCATATGCAGTATCGTCATCGTACCCGTCCATGAACTCGTCGAGGAAGCTGAAGTAGCTGTTCTTCTTATCCCTATAAAGACAACTACCTGTGGTCGCGTCCATCCCATCGCGCTCAATCACCACTTTCAAGTCTCCCCCATTCTTCTCGACGTCGCGCAGACCGGCCTTTGCCTTCTCCAGAATCTCGAGCAGGGCCCCCCTTCTCTTGGAACGCATCACCAGCTCCAACCACTCGAGAATCTCCACATCCTTGTCGTGGCATATCTTGCCCAGGAGCTCATTCAATATCCCTTTGTAGGCCGTTTCTATTTTCAAGTGCAGCCGATGAATCCAGCGGCGGTGGCTTTCGTACATACGATCGAGAGCCTCCTCCTCTTCCTTGTGCTTGTCTTGCAGACGGTTGAAGAAATCCGTCGAAAGATAGGCCAGCCGCTCGCGCCGATCCGTAATGAGATCAGGAACCTCCGTCATTCTCTTGGGTGATAGGGGCTCTAAGGGTTTAGGAGGTCAGTGTCACCTCAGTGTGCTCAGTCCCTCCCTTTAAAGCCAACCAGTATATAAACCACAAGATATGGCAGCCGAGACCCCTCCCGCGAGCACCGGTGCCAAGGGCTTCGTCTTTGAAGAACTGATGGACCAGACTCTCCGAAAACTCGTGCAGCCTCTTGCATCCAAGGGGATCTCCGCCCGTCTCTTGAATGAACAGCAGATCCGCGACGAGTTCGGTGAGCAGTCCCTGAATGGTGTCGATCACTTCCTTGCCCTCACGTGGAACGACGGACGCGAAATGCTCATCCTCATCCAAGAGAAGTGGAAGTTCGTGACGAACCAGCGCGAAGTCAGCCAGTTTCTTGACTGCTGCGCACGTATCTTGGCGCGTATGCCCGAGTACAAAGGAAGTATCGTGCGTCTCTGGGTCACACGCACCCAGCCCACGGCCAACGGGGAGAAATCACTCTCAGAAGGCGGGGCTCACGTCATACAGTGTGCCACCAGTATGTGTTTTCTTGCTCAGATCACCGGCCAGTTCATCTGTGAGCTGCTCGGTGATCGGACTCTGTGTCAAGATATGATCGCTACGATGCCCCCTCTTCTCTCTGGAGACACCCCCCTCCTCGAGGCCTGTACCCCCTCTGCAGCAGCCAAGGCACTCCAAGAGAAAACGCTGCCGGCAAACGCGATCCATCCGTCCAAGTTGAAAGTGGTCGTGGTGCATCAGGGGAGAACCTAGAGACGGCCGCCGCCGATAGTATTCCGCTTTCTCTTGCGTGTGGGCGAACCGACGCCGGCGCTGGCGTTCTCCGCCCCCTCTCGGGCCAGATTCACCAGCCGGCGCCGTGTCGAACCATTCGGTCTCTTGGCCCTCGCCTCCTCCCTCTTTTCAAGCATATGTGTGGCGTGAATCAAATGGCGCACCAGTACGTCATATGCCCCCTTCTCCTCCTGCGTCATCCCCCTTATAATCGCGATGAAATCTCCCCTCTTCTTTCTAAATATCTCGCGCATCTCCTCAATAGTGCGATACCTCTTATCGGTGTCATTGAAGAACTGTGTCTTATTGAGCACACGGACGACGTGACGCATGTCCTTCGGCGTGAGCTTCTCGAAGAACTCTTCAAAGGCGGGTGCGCTCATGTTATAGAAATCGATGACGTCCATTTTCCGTAGCTGAGGGCTGTTCGCCTTCAGGAAGATGGGCTCGTCGGCCTTTTTGGGGCTCGCAGGTCGCGGAGCCACCACGCTTCGTAGTAGCTCCTTGCGCAGATTCTCCATATTTGCCTCCCGCTTCTTGCGAGACGCCCTGGGGGAGCCGTTCGCCGGCTCAAACACGTAGGCCCGCGCCTTTTCAGCCCGCGCCTTCCGTGCCTCCTCGTTTATTGCACGAGAGCGGGCCTCGGAGCCAGGTTCAGCTGCCGTGCTCACCTTTCCAGTCGCCTCATACTCATCCAGTCGCGCCTTTGCCCTCTGTACGCGCTCCATCAAACCATCGAGCATATCCAGCTCACTCTCCGTCATATCGTTCTCCCCTCTCTTACGTATGATCCGCTCCGAGGTTTTTTCATATACATCCCGCGCCCTCACGAAAGCCTCCCAGAGCTTGTCCTCCATTCTACTATGCCCGGTTAAAATAGGCCTCCATTGCCCTTTCGAAAGCGTCCATCTGAGACAAGTGTGCCTCTCCCTTTTTCGCCGCCGCCGCTGCCGCCCTATCCACTTTTCCGCGTGTGCGAAAGGCTTTGACGAGGGCCTGGCCTCCCCGCGGCACGTCATAGGCGAGGACTTCGCGGAAGAACTTCGGGACCTGGCGAATGGCCTGCGACATTGCCACGGGGTCCTTCACGAGACTCTGGGCCGCCGGCACTTTCCAACGAGGGACTTCGGCCAGGATTTGCGTGAGAATCACCAAGATATGGCGCTTGGCCGTCCCCTGTATATGCTTATCCCCGTGTTTCCAGAGATTCACGAGCACCTGAAACTCCTCATTCATCCTCACTGCCTCCTTTGTCGCCAGTTCTTTATAGATCTCGACAAAGAGGGCCACGATGAATCCACCCACACTCGCCCCTTTCTTGGCCCCGTCTCCGCGGTCAATCGTCGTGAGGCCGGCCCCCTTGAGTTCTTTGCCCGCCCGCGCCTCCTCTTCAAAGAGCCACTTGATCCAGAAGAGAGCACGCGCGGTTGTCCCGTCGCTGATGGCCTTGCATATCTCGGCGCCGGCTGTACGCAAGATAGAGAGGTCGCCCTCGGGTTTCCACACACGTCGCAGGGCCGCCGTCTCAGGTGCGCTGCTTCCTATCGAGCGAATCCAGCCCTCGCCGTGTGTCTCGGGTCCAACTTTCGGCCAGGTCACCGCCGTGCGTGTAGGCGCCTCGCGTGTCACGAGCACCAGCTCACCGATGCGAACTTGAAACTCCTCGAGGGCATATGCCTGCTCGTCCGGGAGACGACGGAGTATATCTTGTATTTCCTCCGTGCGCTTCTTCAAATACACAAAGATGCGTGGGGAAGCGAGACCCACGTGGGCGGTGGAATAGTCCCAGAGAGAACGGAGGAGACTATCGATGCCGCCGCTGCAGACGACGTCGGCTGCAAAGTGGAGGGCGCGACCGGTGGCGACGGCACCCGCCTGGCCAAGACACTTTTCAAAGGAGCGAATACAATCGTGGGGGAGGTAGCCACAGCGTGTGCGGGGCGTGTTCTCTTCGGGGGCGCCGGCGCCGGCGCCCCCGCTCACTAATGGTCCGAGTGTGTTCATTCTGCAGAGCGAGCTTATCGGTATTTAGGACCCAGAATCTTTTTACCCTTATACTTCCGACTAGTGCGTGGAAGGAGCCCCTTTGCCTTCAGACTCGCCGTGGCAGTGAAACCGATGGACTCCCCGCGGCGGAGTTTGGCGAGGAGCTGGCGATTGCGGGCAGTGGCTTGGTATCCTCCAGATAAGCCGCAGGCACAGCGACAGGCTCTTCGTGTAACGGCGGCAGTGGCTCTTGGCATCTTCTACTCCCTCTTTAGAGAATGGCGAGGACCAGGGCACACAAGACAAGAAAACTGAAGAGAGACGACCCCACGTGGCCGCCCAAATATTATCGCGGTCTGTCCGCCACAAAGAAGGCAGCACGCCGACGAGAGATCAAGAGATTCGGCGCGAAGGACTGGCGCGATCCTGCTGCCTACAGGGGCTTCAAGACGGATGTGGGTGTGCGCACGAAGAGCTCAGGATATACGGAGTCCTGGAGACGTATTGCGCCCCGTGCTACTTCTCTTAAGGCGAAGGCAGCGTTCAGCGGCGTTCCGCTCAGTGCCATCCAGAAGTCCTATGATCGCGGTATGGCTGCCTGGCGCACGGGTCACAGACCAGGCGCCACGCAGCAACAGTGGGGATATGCACGCGTCCATTCCTTTCTCTTGTGTGGAAAGACGCATTATTCGACGGATGCGGACCTCGTGCGGGCCGCTAAGCGCCGGTCGGCCACAGCGAGGGCGTGGTGGCGTCGGCGGGGCTGCTAGAACCAGACAGTGACGGCACCTTCAGAGCCTACTGGGAAATCACTTCGACTCTGGTCGTGCAGGGTTTCCCAATAGGTTCCATTTTGCGATCCCTCGATCTTCCAGCGGACAGGGACGCCTGGGCCTGGGCCCGTTCCTGTCCCCCTCAAGAACTGCAGGCCAGTGAAGACTGTTGGCTCGGTGAAGGCGAAGATAAGGGCAGATCTGTGCGCGTCCTCCCAGGTCCCTTTGGCCGCGGGTCCAAAGATGTCGGCCGCTGTTCCTCTCCAGGTTCCCATCGGATTGCTGGCCTTCACGCGGCGGGCATTGAACTCCATCGGCTTCTGCAGTTCGTCAAAGAGAACGAACGGGCCTGTTCGTACTGGCGCTCCCTCGGCGCGTGTCTGCAGAGGACGGAAGCGCAGATATTTGAAGTACGAGAGCTGTTGTATGCGAGGGGCCTGCACGGCATTCATCACCGTTGCAGGTGTATCGAGGTGACGATTGATAAAGGCCTCCTTTGAAGCCGCCTGCTTTAGAGGAAGTGTGTAGAGGGTCGAGAGGGCCGATTCGCCCGTTTGTGGAATGCCGAAACGCTGGCCGAGTGTGGGATTCTCTTTATAGTGGGTAAGTGGTTTTACACTTGGTTGATAAAAACGCTCAATGAGGCGCTGAGGTTTTACAGTTGCTCCCTCTGTTTTGAACCCCTCGCTCGTGTATGCGTTGGCATTAATGTTATATGTGAATGATGGAACAGTGTCTTGGAAGTTGAGTTTAGGAGTTTCTGATCCTGTGCCAGGACTGCTAGTATAATAGTCCGTTGTTTGCAGATGCAGCACTTTCCATACTTTATCCGTTTCTGAAAAATACTCCAATGCCCATCGTGTAGGTGCGAATGTTCCAGACCCTACAGTTAAGCTAAATGAATCAAGATCATTTCGCGCAGTTAGAAGTCTAATAATAAGTTCACCAAAGTCGCTTTTTACCCAGAATCCTGAGTTACTACCTGCAATGAGATCATAATCTATTACACTGAAAGGCTGATAATTCAAAGGTGATTCTCCAGAACCAGTTATATCTACAAAATACGGTTCCCCCCTTTTATTTTGTATAGGATAGATATTCTTCAGATTACAAAATCTAAACGTAAATCTTAGACGTTGATTGTTAATATCTGCATTCATCGAGAAGTTATTAGAAGATTGTCCAATGAGAACTATATTGTATCCTGAGTTAGAATCATTCGCATTTCTATACATGACAGGAGATGATTCAAGCAATATTGTCTTGTTAGTTGTCGAACCTGTATAGTCTGTTCCACTTACAAGTGTTCTTATACTCTGAAATGGAATATTTAGCTCACTTCCATTTAGTTTCATAACTGCCTTGAATGGAATATTACTAAGAGTTATATCAGGTTGAGTAGAGGGATATGTAAATGGTAAGCTAAGTGTAAATATTACATAGTCGCCTTTTGGAATACGATCACCTATAGGAATATTATCTTGTTTGATTTCGCCAATCCAAGTCTGTTGATTGCTAGAAACTGAATAACTACTAGTCATATATGGCTGATTTATTGCGGCCCTACTTTGTTCGCTATAGTTGAACAAATCATTCAATATTTTAATATTAGTGTTGCTATTGCGCGGAAATAGTTTTAGTTTCGCGATATTTGTATTTGTCGAGTTAGAACTAAAGAGTTTCAGGGGGCGAAAGCGTATGATTTTATAGGATTCACCCGCTGTTCGAGGAATGGGTTTAAATGCACCAGAGTATGATATGGACGATGATTGCTGGCTAATAGTAAATGGAATATTAGTAGCATCCTTTGTGGGACAGTATATTCGCAACGAATCACTTTCAAATGCTGTTATGCTTCTCGCATTTGTTGTTGCATCGTCGAACTCTACTATACACTTTTTGTTCGTTCTATCTGTAGCGATCTTTCGAATGCGGAATGGATCGGCGTCAAAAGCTACATTGGGGCTGGTCCCCCTTGAAGTAAGAAATGCCTGTCGCATTTTTGATAGGATGTTCGGATGTGAGCAGTCTATATCATTACAATCAAACAGAGTTACTGGAACGATTTCCATAGATTGCGCCGTTTTATCAAGGGGTAGCTTGTTCTTGTCGAAATAGAAGTGGAAGTATTTCGACAAGTCGTCGTCAGGAGGCTGGAAATCAGTGTCTTGTGAGTCTAGTGTTCTCCAGACGAGACCGTCGTTCGAGTATTCGAGTGCCCATTGCTTTGGAGCTGCAGATTGATCCAGTCCTTTAACTATAGTGAAACCTGTGTAAGATGCTGCTGCTTGCCGTGCAGCATCAGTTGTCAGTTCGATGAGTACATAGCTTCCTATTGGGGCGTTCCACAATTTAGTTGCACTTGGCGGTGCGCCATCATAAAGTACATTTATCACGCCAGTATCTCCTTGGCTGAACGGATTTGTAAATGTCGCATTTTGTGTGGTCATAGGTTGATACACGTCAGTATCTCCACTAGAGGTAAAGAAAATGAGTTTGCTTATTTGAACAGTATCGCCAGACACCACAGCGAGGGGTCTAAAGCGTAAATAGCGTATGGAGGTTTCTGTCAGTTTTTCTAGAGGGGGGATGGCTGCAGGTGAGACGGTGGAGGGAGTCGTGAGTAAAGTGATAGGGAACGGATTGCCTACCGTTATATCGTTGCACTGTACGCCCGTTGTTTCTATGCGAGCATCCTGAAGATATGTGATTGTTGTGTTTTGATTTCGGATGTTGTACTTAAATGTAGCGATCTGTGTGGTTCGGTCGTATATACTACCGAATATATTTATACTGTGAGGAGGCTTATCCGCACTGGGTTTCTCTTGATTATCGACTATTATGGGATTCGCTTCATAGTATTTATTTGCTATCATATTCAGCACATCCGTATTTTGGATGCCGCCAACGAACTTGCTTGTACAACTAAAATCTACGCCAGCTGATGGAACCAGTGGATTTACCGCGGCTTGAGTAACTGTGTTATTTCCGCCGAAAATGAAGATGGGAACTGTGGTGAGGCGCTGCGTTGGAGTTGTGTAATCGCTCGTCTGGTTTTCCAGGGGATCTTGCACGGACGAGGATTCCAGCTTCCACTGCACAGGGTCCATATCAGCTGACGACGATCCAGTGGAGAAGCTGAAGCCGTTTGCGAGAATGGGCGTGTCGCCGAAAGTGAGTTTGAAGCCTCTTATAGTTGGGTAATCAAATGTCCAGATGCTGTTTATATTTGTATATGTGAAAAGGGCGCGGATGCTGGCGTCTTCTGTCGCTGTAGCGACCCTCAGTGCATTTGTTGATGTTACTATTTGGATAGTGGTTGTGCTACTAATAGTATTAGGTGCCCCTCCTCCGTAGATTCCTATTTTCCCTATGGAGCAACTTGTTGAAGAGGTGTTTCTTAGTTTCAGTACTGTAAAGGTGATGTCATTCAGGATTTTATAGGGACTGCTTGTTCGAATATAGACGTCTTTTGAAGTTGCCCTTCTCAAGCTCAGATTGTAGTTCTTGTATAGGATTGCCCTATAGGGGATCCCAGGTATGTCTCGTATGATCTGGAACATTTGGCACTCAGAATATGCTTTCAGATACTGGGCTATACCTTCCTCGCTCATATTGTCGATCTGTGCATTATTGATTCTTCTTTCGATTCCGTATTCGTCTCTACCTCTAAGTATGGGGAACACCACGTCCTGTGATTTTTCCACGATTTCCACGCCAGTGTATTTGGTATAGGATTGGGGCGTCATACTTTCTGGATATGCGCTTAGGCCGAAGAACTTCTCCCAGGCCGCTTTTGTAGCTGGTCTGTTCTCAATATTGGTAGGGAATGGCGTGAGATTGCTTGCGACTCCATAGAAGTCCTTTGTCCTATTACGCACGTACTCGACGTTTGTAATCAGGTCGCTAAAGTCGGTGCAATCATAACCAGGCTGCAACATAGTGAAAACAATGTGAAAAGGGGCGTTGTCTCCCGTGAAGTTTGTTACGACATATTTGTCGGTGATCGTTGCAATACGAGGGATTAGAGTCAGTGAAGTGGTGGCTGTCTCTGTTGAACTCTTCCTAAATGTATATGAGTCGATGCCCAATAGGAAGGCTCGTCCAACGTGCGGATTTGCAATGTTATAGCCCGCTACGTCAGTGCTACTATACGTATTGTATATATATGTCCCTACTAGTTCAATAATACGATAGTCATTTACGAAGAAGCGTCTCTGTTGCGCGCAGGTTTCCAGTGATACAGGCAACTCATTATCTGGATATCCGCCCCATTTCACTCTTTGAGTATTTATCATACCAGGTGTTAGTTGTTCTGTAAATCTTGTAAAAGTTGATGATTTCAGGGTTTGTAGAAGATCTGAAAGGGCAGGTGGATCCTTAAAAAGATCTGATACTGTAGTAGAAGATCTAAGAATAGTAAACTCTGGGCGCGTGATCTCAGTAGATACAGAAGATATATTACAATCCCTCGTTGGCCTAAACTTCATTTGAATAAGGAAGGCGCGAGATTCTTTCGACTTGTTTATAGCAAATATATCAACGGTAGTTGTAAAGTATATGCGATTTTCTATGCCAGATATAAACTGTGTAAAATAGGAGTAAATGCCGGTCAAGAATGCACGGCCTATCACCATAGATCTTTCATTGTATCCAGCTACATTTTGTTGGCTATATGTAGTGAATATGTAGTCTCCAATCATATTTATAAAGTTAGCTATCTCAATAAGGCCCACGCATTCAAAAACTGATCTCGGTCTGAGTAACATTTGTGTGAGCGGTGATTTAAAAAGTCGATCAAATGTTTGCCTATTATACGTGTACCATGCTCTGGTGGGAATACTGGTATTGGTAAGTGTAAGCATTGTGTTACGTCTGTCCGTTATAAGTGAGCTGATGCTATTTATAAAGGCCTCATATGCCCTATTTGTATTATTCGTGGCACACATTTTACAAATATTTATTATAGGATCGACTTGTGAATATGCAACAATAGGAGTATCTTTACCACCCATATCAAATCCATCTGTTAAATATATTGTACTTTCTACAAGTCTCGATATTTTCGCATATAGATTATTGGGATCACTGTCAGTAAAAAGATCAAACTGCATGATGTATGTTTCAGTATCTGTAGTAGATACTTTGTTGAAAAAGAAGGGTTTGTCTCTGAATCTCTGGTAAAGTTCTAGATGTTGTTCTATTGGAAATACCATACGGTATTTCACGGAATCATATCTTTCTATTTTTAAGGTATAAGATACTTCATCGACAAGTATGCATTTGTCTGCTGCAAGATACTTGCCGCCGAGGCGCCTACACTCATCAGGGGAATATAGGCGTTTTGCACCATCGACGCTCGCGCGCCCTAAGAGTAGGCAGGGGTTCATCGTCTTTTCACCCAAGTAGATGTACTTTGTTTGATCATAGACCCTCGTTATTTCAGCGGTCTCAATGGCATAGTCATATATTAGGATCTGGCCGATTTCTCCAGTTAAATACGCCCCGCCGCTATCAAACTGACTATTTACTAGATTTGTTCCGCGCCCAATACGGTATTCACCTCCAGAATCAATCGACCGTCTATCAGTAGTAGATACATTACTACTACCAACTTGCACACTGCTTGTGAATGCTTGCCTTCTTGTGTTAATGAAATATCCATTCAAGTATGTGTTATAGTCTCTGCCATTCCAAGTATAGGTCAAATATATCCAGGTATTCAATGGAGCAGTATATCTGTTCGTATTGCGCCACGCCCCAAATCTAAAATAGTTCGCCGAAATATCGGTTCCAGTTATATTTACAGCCATATTTACAGCTGCGTGACTTTGTAAGACATTATTAATATCATAGTTTGCTGTACCGCCAACTTGTGTTATGAAGGAGGCGCCTGCAGGGTTATTGTTAGATGTGCGTTTTATCCACATCGAAACAGACCACGCATTATCAAGTTTTAGGTTTGGGATTTTGAAGAAACTTTGATTAGATGCTGTAAAAACTACGCCATTCTTTTGTATATTTTTGTCAGGGCGTTTTGTACCTTCCAATAAAGCACTATATTTTCCACCTAGACTTCCAAGATTGTACCAGAAGTTGTACGCTGTATTATCATTATCAGGATACATCATTGCACTTAGGTGTATTACAGGGCCTATAAAATATGTTGGCCGTGTTTCATTGTAGATATTTGTTACCTCTTGCCCACCTAACATACGATTATAGATACGGATCTCGCCTATTTCGCTCGTAATAAATCCAGTAGGATTTCTATTCCAATCGCCGCCTATCTGATATTGTTCCCCAGAATCTGTAGAAGAAATTTGTATATCTGTCTCATCCTTCAATACACCGTCTAAATAACATCTCATAACTCTACCCTCCCACGTGTAGGTTAGATGGACCCACTTATTGAACTCAAGGTCTTTCGCAGGAGTATTATATGATGATACGCCAAAAGCAGCGTGGTTGAAGAATCCTCCTGAGATTTGCTTATCACTGACAGAATTTCCCAAGTCTGATACATCATAGTTTCCATAGACAGCCAGGTTATTAAGGCCATCTTTGTATATTTGTGATACATAGCAAGATGCACGGCCATTTGCACCGGTTCGCTTTATCCAGAGGCAGACGGACCAGGCATTGCCGAGTGCAGGATTGGGGAATCTGTAACTCGTCGAGCCATTAAACTTTATACCGTTTCCTTCAGCATTCTTTTCGAACCTACCGCCACTCTGTAGTGTTGCATTATATGTATATCCTAGCGAACCTGTATTTGTCAGTGTTCCAGAGGTTTCTCCTCCATCGTCTGGAGTATTGATTTGGGCTGCTGTGAATTTTATCACAGGTAACTCTGCAGTTGTTGCATTATATACTTGTGTGAGGTATATGTTTTTATTTGTATTGTATATTCTCGAAATTTCTGTACGGTCAGTAATCGCGCGATTATAAATCATAATCTCGCCGATTTCGCAGCGAATGTATTTGTTCGAGCTTTCATCTGCACCACGTCCTATGCGATATTTTTGGCCTGAATCTTTGGGTGAAACACCTATATTTACTCCATATGTATATCCATTATTTACATAACAGGACATTTTTATACCATCCCATATGTATAAAAGATGAACCCATCTATTTAATGGAAGATCGTTTGCACCAGGGGGTGTTCTCCAAGCTCCTTGACTGTAAAAGCCACCACCTACTTGGTCTGTGCCGGCATTGGCGCCATTCTCATTCAGATTTGTATAGACGCCCATATTGATGGCCCTAGCAGTACCAGTTCCGCTGGCAATCTGTGTTATTAAGCAGGATCCAGCGTCATTTGCACCGGTTCGCTTTACCCATATAGAAGCGGACCAGCCCTTTGTGTTGTCGAGGCTAAGATTGTTAATTTCGAAGCTAGTCGATCCATCAAATATGATACCATTCGCCTCTTGATTTAGTATGGATGATTGGAGTTGTATAACTGGATTCATAGTGGCATTATATGTTGTTCCGCCAGATCCAATGTTGTACCATATATTAGTTGCAGTATTATAGTTGGCTGCTTGGAAGTTTATTATAGCGTTATTAGATTCATCTGTTGCTGGCAAAGCAGGTACAATAGGAACAAGAGGTTGGCACTCAGATGCATCAGTCCTATACGATGATACATTTTCTTTATAAATATTTTCGACCTCTATGGCCGAAAGTGCCTCTTTATAAATACGTAGTTCCCCTATTTCAGCATTCACGTAATAAGTTGATACCTCTTCCCAACCACGGCCAATGCGATATTTTAGACCTGAGTCTTCAGGAGCTCTACTTGGAGTAATCCTACTCATATAGACACCGTTTGAATATAAGTTGAAGTTCGCACCATCCCACACATATGTTACATGAACCCACGTTGGCGTGTCAATTGAGTTTGTGCCATACCAAGCCTCTTCCTGAGTAGCCCATTTTTGTAATAAACGTGAAAAAACGTATCTTCCAACAAAATACCTACCTATAACCTTACTGAGATCCTGACTTTGACTTATAGTAATATTTATACTCCTATTATAATAATCATAGATATCACCAAAGGCCCACTGACTAGATGTTACATATGATTTTACTAGCTGAGTTAAATAACAGGCATTTTCATTTCCTGTACTTGTCTGCTTTATCCACATTGAAACTGTAAAAGGGCTGCCACCTAGCTGTGGATTATCAAATTCAAAGTTTGTACTACCGTTGAGCTGAATACTATTGGTTCCATTTTTAGAGGGCGATCCAGCTTCTATTCTGGCGTTATATGTGCTACCACCCGTTCCTTCATTTGTCCATGGACCAGAACCAGAATATGAAGATGCTTGAAAGCGTATCATAGGAAGTTTCGGAGTTTGTCCGCTTGTAGTGCTATAACCAGTAGGTTTATTCATTTTTTCATTACATATATTTACTACATCATCCTTAGAAATAGCACGCCTATAAATACGTATTTCACCGATGTCAGCCCTTACATAGTTTGCCACATCTGATCGACGTCCAATCAGATATATACTCCCTGCATCCTGCGCAGTGTCAGTTATAGTCCCAGTCGTGGGCTTTATTTTATTACACTTACCGTTGGAATAGCTGACAAATCTTGACCCATCCCAAGTATATGCTATATGGACCCAGGTATTAAGTGGCAATGAAAGAGAATCAGTAGTTCTCCACGTCCCACCAGATGTATAGAAACCCGCTACTGCTTGTGAGGAATCAGATGCGCCTAATGAGGGGCTATTAGTGATAATAGCCATATTATTTGGTGGTGCTGTAACGCTTTGACATATTAATGCGCCCTGATCGCCAGTACTAACGCCAGTTCGCCTTACCCACATGGTTATAGACCAGGCATTGCCAAGCTCAAGGTTAGGCAAGGTAAAAGTTTTATTTCCGTCGAATACTATTGCATTACTTGCAGTATTTAGCACAGGTATGTTAGTAGTACCTTCTACAGTTGCGTTAAAATAGGGACCAAAACTACCATCATTCACCCAAGTTCTAGTTGTGGTATTATATTTGCTTGCCGAGCCCGTTAAATGTACTATAGGATCATTAAATCTATCTAAATATAACTTAGTCAAATATATATTTCTAGTACTATTATAGATATCCTGCACTTCAGCTGCTGTAAGCACACGTCTATAGAGGCGGATCTCACCGATCTCAGCACGGATATAGAAGGCTGAGTCCCAACGACGTCCAATGCGATAGTTTCGCTTATTGGTAATAGGTGTATTTGTGCTAACGTTAATATTATTAGTATTTGTAACAATACTAGTTCCATTATGAGTATAAGATGTAATTGTACTTCCGCCACATGTGAAAGTTACAAAAACCCAGTTATTAAGATCTATATTGATTCCATTTGTCATATATCTCCATGCATTTGTTTTATGATATCCTGCTGATATTTGTCTATTAGTTGCATTCAAATCATTTGTATATACTGCCATATTTATATCAGTATTACCAGCTACGTACGACTGTGTTATAAAGGCACCTCCTGCACCCCCCAGCCCTAACCTCTTGACCCAGAGGGATACCGACCAGGCACTTCCAAGCTCGATATCTGGAAAGGTGAAGTTTGTCGCACCGTCAAAGACCACGCCATTGCCCTCAGTATTTTTGGTTGGAATCCCCAGCTCCACAGTGGCTGCATGCGTTGATCCGAATGTCCCACTATTTTGCCAAGGGTTTTTTGTAGTAGCGGTACTCGCAGTATATTCTATTGCTTTAAAGTGTATTTCAGGCTGCAACAATGAAACAGAATACCTGTTTGTAAGATATATATCTTTTGTTCCATTATAAAGCTGTGTGATTTCAGTAGGATGTAGGGCGCGTTTGTAAATATTGATTTCACCGATCTCAGCACGAATATAGCTTAAGGTTGTGTTATTATCCCAGCGACGCCCAATGCGATAGTCTAGGGTAGAATCTGCAGGGCCATTCTGTTGTGATGTCTGTGAAGAAAAAGTCCCGTTCAAATATGCTGACATGTGTCCTCCATCCCACACATAAGTCAGTTGTACCCAATTGTTTAGAGGGGTATTAATGGCAGTTTGAATTTTCCATCCATCATTTACACGATGAAACCCTCCTGCAACTTGCGTGTCGTTTGGATTCGTATTATTTGTAAGTACAGCCATATTTACATTTCCATTGCTTATTTGTGTTATATAACAAGCTGCGCTATCTCCTACACGCAATCGTTTTATCCAGAGGGAAACAGTCCAGGGATTGTTTCCAATGCTGATATTTGGAAATCTGAAGTTCGTAGAGCCGTCGAAGACCACACCGTTGCCCTCTACATTCATGCGTGGAGTTCCAGCCTCTCTAGTTGCTACATTTAGTGGGCCAGTTCTACTTGTTCCAGCAAGTATATCAGTTCCAATATTACGCCATATGTCTGGTATGCTACTACTAAAACCATAAGTCGCTGAGAATCGTATATTAGGCCTTGTATAATACGTGCCCCTCGTGCTATTGAATATCTCTATCACCTCTGTAGGTCTTATAGCACGATCGTAAATACGGATCTCGCCGATTTCTGATGATAAAATACGATTAGCAACATTATCCCATGAACAGCCAATACGATAGCCCAGTCCTGAGTCTAATGCAAATGAAGCTGCCGATATTGACGCGCTATTCGCAAAAGAACCGTTCATGTAGGAAGTGAGGATCGATCCATTCCACGTGTAGGTTACAAAAACCCACGCATTTCGTGAAAGTGTTGTAGAGGATTGGGCACTTGACCACGAAAGACTATTATTCAGAAATCCAGCAGATACACTTTCTAGATTTGCATTTCCTCCAAGTGTAGTCGAGTTTGTATAAAGAGCCATATTCACTTTAATAAGATTATTAGTTGTACTAGATTGCTGCGTTATAAATGCAGTTGCTGTACTACTAGCATTTGTGCCAGTTCGCATCACCCACATCGACACCGACCAGGCATTGCCTAGGGTTATATTGGGAAAAGTGAAATACGATGATCCGCTGAAGACCAGACTATTTGTCTTTGTAGCTGGTGCTGCGAGCCCTGTTCCTGTAGCCAGCGTTGCGTTGGCCGCGGTGCCTCGTGATCCAGTGTTTCTCCAAGTAGTGCCACTAAAGTTGGCCGGCAAGAACTGTATTATAGGGGGTGTTGTAACTACAGTAAGAGCGGCTGGATCAACAGGAACAACCGGCGCAACTATATAGTCATCACTTGTAATATCATATATATCCAGTACGTCCTCGCTAGAAAGAACTCGCTTATAAATGAGAATCTGGCCTATCTCGGCATTTATATATGTGCTGGGTGTGGTGCCCCAGTTGGCTCCTATGCGATATCCCTGTTCCGAGTCTATAGCTGTTGTACCTTCAGCAAATGTGCTCTCCTCCATAAGAGTACCATTGAAGTAGGATGTGAGCTTCCTAGTGGCCCCGTCCCACGTATATGCGATATGGACCCACGTATTCACTGGCATTTCAAGAGGGGCCTGTGCTGCATTTGCATTAAAGGTGTTTGTCGTCAGGAATCCACCGCGCACTTGGCTTGCTGTTGCACTACCATAGTTCGACACAACTGCCATATTCACGTTATTTACGTTAGTACCTGTACCTATTCCCTGTGTTATGATAGAGGCGCCGGCTCCACTGTCCCCCCTCCTTTTCACCCACACAGATACTGACCAGACATTGCCAAGATTGATATCAGGCAAAGTCAAATATGTATTCGCAGCGAATACAACCCCTTTTCCGTCAGTGCTCTTCGATGGTGAAACAACACCAGTAGGAAGTGTAGCTGCCGTCACCCTCGTCGCTGCAGGTTCGCTCGCCCTGCTAAGTGTTCCAGTATTCGACCAACTGCCGCTAGTATAGTCCTTTGCGGAAAAGTTGATTGCTGCGGCCCCTATGAGTGTGATTGGATCCTTTGTAGGCTTCTTCACTCCTTCAGGAATCTCGATCATTTCCATCGCGCCAAAATATGCCGTGTCATAGTCATTCTCTTTTACAGCATATCTCTTCTTTTGGGTATCATAATCATTTATATTATACTTGTTATTATACGCTATATCTCGATCATAATCATTATTTACCCGCCCTATGTAGCGTTCATACTCTGGTATTGTATCCTTGTATTTGAACTCAGCATTGTTTTTCCTGTCGAGTACTCCAACATCATCACTTTTCGCGCGTAATAATCTTTCTTGTTCTGCATTGTAGTTACTTACAGCAGTTCTGTAGTCACTAACCGTTTTTATAAAATTACTACTTAAGTCACTTGGTATGGGCTTTACGCGCGCCAGATTTATTAGATATGAAGCGTCGCTGGTATCACGACCCCCTGTTGTTTTTATAAATGTAATATTACCATTCGCATAGAACGGATTAAAATGCCGAAAAGCTGGATTATTCCTAAAATTCCAATCAAATTCCCCCTCTCTATAATACTGATCCCACCATCTATGATTAAATGTAAAGTCTGGTTTTTCAAATTTACCGATTAGTGTGAAATCAAATCCATCATCTATTAGTTTTAGTAGAGCATCTCCTGTTAATGTCACAGGATTTGCATCTTCATTATACTTGTACGTATTATATTCATAAGTACCAGCATGTACTTGGGGGGTCCACCACCACCAATAGTTTGTTCTAAACCAGAATTTCTTTGTATTTTCTTCAGTTGTTTTATAGTAATACAACTCGACCGATGACGCAACTAGCGAACTCCTATATATATTTATACTTCTAGCCAAGTCCCTTATATTTTGTTCTATATTTTCTATATTAGCATTTGCTGTAAGTTGTAAAAGGTCATAATATACCTTAAATCTCTGATTTAACACATTTCCATTCTCTTTTATATTAATACGATACAGTACTCGCAACACATCACGTGTTATGAAATCAGAGGGTATCATATCACCAGGTATAGCAGGAAGAAACGCGCTAGTATCATCAATCAGTCTTCCATTTTTCATATTTATATATCCAAATGTAACTGCGACCTTCTCGACAAAGTGATCAGTTTTATACATGAATAAGCGGTGATCTTCCAATGCCTTTATAGATGCTGCATTAGGATTTACCTTACTTTTTTCAGAACTTATCATATCATTAATATCTTGTATAGTTATTCCAGGGTAGGATTCCCACTGTGAATAATCTGGAACAACCGTGTTAAGAATAAAATTTACTTGTGTAGTTACCTCGTTGAATGCATTTATAAAGGTGTTGTTCCTCTTATACAAGTTGTACTTTTCCATAATCCGCTTTTGCCTATCACTTCTTATATTATAGAATGTATCTTGTGAAATTTTATCAGCTTCTGCATTGACCTTTGTAACTAACCTAGTTGCTCGTTCGTTTAGTGGAGCAATGATTCCTGGAATAAGATCCTTTTCTACTGAAGGCAAGCCATCGTCGTGCAAAAATGTATTGACATTGTTAGCTCGCTTTGTGAGTTGGAGACTATTCGTTGGAGGTATGCCACTATCTATAAAAAGATCAGTATTCACCTCGTTCGAAAATACGTTATCCCATTCGTCGGCCCTACTTCCACTGAATCTCACATCCACGCGCCACTGAGTAGGATCATTCTCGACATTTATACCCGCAGATATCGAAAATCCATCAACAAATATATTATTTTTAGTATCTATCTCTATTACAGTGTTTAGTGGTAGACTTAGGGGAACTATGTTTGTTAAGTTATTGTTTCTGTACATTGGATTTAGAATGTTCAGAGATACTAAATCTGTGGGAGTATATACCCTGCTTTCCCCCTGCCCAGTAGGGCGTATTATTCTATATTCGAACTTGTCCGAGCGAACGAGTGCATTCCTGTTAAAAAGCATTATATAAGTGAGCTCGACCTGACTCGTGCTGGTTCCTGTAGTACCCCTTCCGCGTAAAAACGTGAAACGCACCCCATTCACTGTATTCTTATCTACACTTGCTGTGGTTGCCGCATTCTTCTCAACAATGGATATATCAGATTCTGCATCAATAACACCTTTTAGTGTTTCACTCTTCGTCTTATATGTTGCTTGTATGGGTATAACATTCTTGTACGCCTGATCCACCTTGTCCCTTATAGCCCTCTCAATTGTATCGCTACGTAGTGTATCATTTATCAGCCGCGTCGAATATTCCACGGGTTCATTCAAGAGGGGTGTGTCTTCTTGTATAAAGGAGCCTCCATTGTCTAATCTATTGAGGTAAATCTTGCAGTTATTGTCGATATTAATGTATGCGGTGTATCGCTGCTTTGTGCTTATAGTTACTGCACCCTGATCTAATGGTTTCAATCTATATTCAAAAATATCTGGTAAATCAGTCGCTCTACGGATCTTATTGAAAGTATTTTTAATGATATCAACTGTAGTTGCCTTGGGAAGCATACCATTTCCATATATATCCATAATATTCTGTAATGAAAACTTTACAACCTTAACATCTGGCCCTGACTCGTAGGCACCATTAATCCACTTTGCATCCCTATATTTCTTTACTTCGATATCGGCCTCTATTTCGCACGCGTCAGGCATACTTGTAGTTGCGCGCCGAATACGCAAGATATTCGTTTGCGTATATACATTCATTGTCTGCCCATTTATAGTTTCATCCTTTGAGTTGAGCACCCATATCAGGCTCAGATTATTATCCTCCATCAGTCTGTATAGCACATCAGGATTCACGCAGCTATTCGCGGGACAGCGCCCCCTGTTCGTATCTGTCTGATACTCATATGGGACTGTCTTCGGAATAGATATGGGCGTGGTGAGGGGCGTCAGGCTCCACGCAGGAGCCAACACTAAAGGGGGACGGGCCTCACCCGCTTTCAAGAACAAACTCGAGTAATCACCTAAAAAATGCTTTGTGAGTGCTACGGTGCTCGGACCGGCCTGCGTAACTGCTAGGGGATTGAGGAGACCATAGACGAAAGGACTGAATAGGAGGTTGGGGTTCGTGGTTTGGCAGGGACTTCGCTGCTCCCTTTTGCCGGCAGCTAGGAAATGTAGATACACATCACGATCACTCTTTCCATTCAGTTCAGCAAAGAGTGCGCGATACGAGACCAAGTCGAACACGCAGGCAGCCCCCGTGTTAGCAATGGGCAAGAAGTAAAAGCCAGAAATGTCCAAAGACCAGTCGGTCGCATACCACTGATCCGTGTTCTTCTTGTATGTGAACATCGCCTGGCGCTGCACGTTCTCCAACTTCTCACCAGTAACCCCTCGCACCTTGGCAATCTGGTTAGTCTCGTAATCATAGACACTCTCTTTCCAGCGTATAACAACCTGGTATCCCCTGCTCACGGTCTGATCTGCAGGTGGCCATACACGCTGCACCGCGTTTATCTCGGTAATAAGCAGCTGCCCTGAAATATCTGGCCACGGGGGGTTCGCCTCCTGTATTTTCCACTTCGCATCTTCAGAATAGAGCAGATCCGAATAGTCGGCAAGTATCGAGCGTAGATTATCTGCATTGTTAAGATCCGGCGGGTTGGCTACAGGATTCAGCGTGTATTCAATAAGTGGCACGTAACCTGATGAGCCCACGTTTCCACCCCCATCGCGCGCACCAGGCTCAAGGCCGCCATTGAGGAAAGCATTGTAGGAACTTACAAATACTGGATCGAGTGTGAATCCATTCACAATGATTTCGCCGCCTGTTTGCTTCGTGTAAAAGAAACGCCCAACCATACCATAATACGTCTTCTCAATGTTCCGATCCTGTTGATCGAGCAGATTGTAGAGCTCCTGGAAATAACTGGCACGGGCTTCATCTACAACCGACTGTGGCATTCCCACTCTAGGTTTGAATTTGGCAAAGTTGTCCCTCAGCTCCCTTATCCTCTTGTTTATTGGTTCTGGGTCACCGTGCTTCAAAAGATCAAATCGAATATCCACTATACAGTTGCCCACCGTCGAGATGTCGTTTATCTTCCCTATTGCGTATTTTCCACCCATCTCCTCGTAGAACTTCTGTGCGAGACTATTGAGATTGGTTTTCAGCTCAAAGTTCGCCGCTTGGATCGTGGGCTCGATCTTCTTCAAAGAACTCATAATCGGTATCATTTCAGCGGAACTCTTTCCTCGGTTGTAATATTCAATGAGTCGCTTGTTTCGATTGTATGCCCAGTCAGTCAAGAAGTTCCTTGTGCGCGTAGGCATTAGGCTCAACATGTCAGGAGTTACTATGTCTGAGCAGTTTTTCACGTTGTCACTTTTTTTAGGATTGTCACTTGTAACAAACTCCTTTGTATCAAGATTAAACCACTGAACTATGTCTTGCTCGCAGCCCTTGCTGGCATCGCCCTTCAAAATACGAAACTCATAGGTGTCATTATCGTTTGTAGTAATAGCATCGCTTTTATTCCCAACGGTTGTCCTCGTAACGGTAAAGAAAGCATCGACACCATATGGATCGCTTAGTGTAAATCGCCTGCACATATTTATAGAGTCAATGAACGTGTCCATAGGTTTATAGGTTTCGGTAGCATCACCCATCTTTCCAAAAAGATACAGATTTCTTGATGTAATGTTTGTCAGAAGCGCATCGTAAAAAGCTTCTATCTTCTTTCGAATACTTTCCCTTATTGTAGCATATGTGTTACTGGTCCCATCTTGAGCTTTGAATACTACGCCCAGGTAGTTTATTGTGTTCAGGCTACCAAGCGTAGGCTTCGCCTGTTTATCAATACGTATATACTCCTTGGGCACTACTTCAAAATACTTCTGATATAAAGGAATGTACCTGTCTAATGACACGTCCTTTCCCGCATACTCAATATAGTCCCTACGCACACGACCTTCCGTCTCATATTCCACCTTTATAGCACCATCTATTAGTGATTGCAACGCAGAATCTGTCGCAACTTCTATGAAACTCTTATACTTCGATATCTTATTGCTATCAAGCTTAGTAGATTCAGTCATTTTCGCCTTAGTAGATTCAATCATCTTCGTAGTGAGGCAACTCATATCATCCTGAATCGTTTTGCCCACCGCTGTGCTGCTCACGGCAGAGCTCTCCTTCAAGGAAGATTCAATATAACGATTCTCTAAGGCGGCATAGGTCTCCTTTCCACTTGAACTTATAAGTTTGTTTGTATTATTAAGATAAACATCAAAAATATCGATGTATATATCTTTAGTGTCTCTACAGTTTGCTCCACTTGTGGCACCTCCTCCAGTCTGAAAGGCCTCGGCTCCCCCGCCGATTGCAGCTTCAAACCCCTTATGTGAAAAAAAATAGACAATAAATACTGTAACTAGTAAGATTCCAAGAAAGAGGACAACTCCTCCTCTCATTTGGAACCCTGGTTTCTACTTGGGTGAGGTCTATTTTATCGTTTAGACCAGCGAGCAAATATGCGCCTCTGCACGTATTCCCTGCCCCTGATCAATTTTTCGCATATTCATTTATACGAATAGAGGCCTTCTTAAGATCATCCCTGATCGTGGCATACGTACTCACTTTTGCATCGACATCTTCCTTATTTATTAAGTACTGTGTAAGATACTGCAGCACATCCGGAGACAGATAGTACGGTGACATCTCACTGAGTCTCATGCGTAAAGCCGGCGTATTCATTAGGCCAAGGCGCTTACTCAGGTCTTTGGGGTCTGTAATCTTTCCAGTATTCGTATCAAGCTCTTCATCTTGCAACATGACTTCCGCATCACACCCTATAAACTTAATAACTTCGTTCAATACCTTCACATTTTCTGTAAGATCTATTTGTCTGTTAAATATCTCTGTATTTACACCCTCGTACCAAGGCACGGTTGTTACTAGATCCTCGTCCTGTCTCGCAAGCCCTATACAGGCATCACTCAGGGTTCGACTGCATTTACTATATACATCCTGCTGAAATCCGCGGTTCATATCCTTTAGCTGGATTGCTTCCTTAAGGTTTCCGCTTAGATCTTGCACATCGACGCGCAGCCTGTTAAGCATAGCAAGATATCTAGCTTTCGCTGCGGCGACCTCTGCACAGGTTTTCCCTTTTGGATCCGCGGTCCAGGCTGCATCTCTCGCATTCATATCGCTTGAACGTGTGCGGAACTTTGTAAATTCTTCATCATACTTTTCTATCAGGTTCTTTCGGATATCCTCCGCTGATGCATTCGGTCTTTCTTGTACGGCCCATTCTACAAAGGAACGGGGGAACTCGATCTTAAAGATATCAGTAGGCCTTGGCTTTATAATCGTCTGTATCTTCGTCTCCCTCGCCTTTGTCGCCTCTATGAGCGCCGCATCTTCATTTGCAGATATATCCTCCGCCTTCTGTATGTACTCTTGCTGCCGCTCATAGTAGTTATTCTTCAGATCTTCATATACCTGCTCAGCGGATAACGACGGACTCCTCTCAACTGCCCACTTTATAAAGCGTGTTTTGCTAATATCGAGTTTTTTAGGATCATTTGAAGCTGTACTTGCATCTGATTCAATGATCTTATCTATTTTTGCATCTCTTTGTCTTGCTGCATTAATAGATGCCTCCCTTCTCTCTGTAGCAATCTGTTCTCGCGTCTTTTCTTGAGTTGCCGTTGTCGTTTGGAATCCCTCTGTTGCCACCATCTTTCGTATAAATCTGCGTGTTATCACAGCAGCCACACCTGTTAAGATACCCAATAGGAGGAGGACCCTCCAATCCATTTATCTCGGGTACAGATTTTCGGGGGAGCCGACTCAGACGCCGAAGGTGCCTACTCATACACCGAACTGGGCCCTCTCTAGCGTAAAGTTGCTGGTGATCTCGTTCGACGCGAGGATACGGTTGTAATAGCGGAGCACAGGGATTGCACCGCTGAAACGACCTGACTGTCCAGCGGAGTTGGCACCATACAAGAGAAAATAGGCGCCACCTGGGAACAGCCTTGGCGCCGAGGCGTTACTGAGTGTGCGCACACCATTCACGTAGCCCATAATGAGATTACTTCCCAGACTATACTGATATACAATGTGATACCACTGGTTTGATGTTATGCCCGTTGAGAGCGTGTGACTCACATGCTGATTATTCCAGTAGCCAAAGAGGAAACTGCCAGCAGTCACATACATCTGGAAGTCATTCCAACCAGATCCCGGTGAAATATTATCTTGCTCGGATGCCACCACACCAGCCGTACCCGTCCAGTAGAACCACATCTCGCGAGTTTCGTTGTAGCTGTTGGCGGTGAGCATCCCAAGCATCGATCCCGTGGGGAAAATGTAGTTGGCCGAGTTGAATATCATACTCGCGTTCGACGTGGAGTTATACACAATCGTGGAGCGGCTCACGTTACTCAGTGTGTAATGGATCGTAGAGAAGGTCGATGCAATATTCGACCACGTCGTGCCCGAGCCAGGATAGGAGGCCGCGCGTCGGCTGTCCATAAACATTGTCAAGCTGCTTGTAGTTACACCTAGTGGGCTGACAGTGGCTGTTCTGCGTGCCGGCGAATATCCAGGACAGTTCACGGCATATATATCAAAGAAATAGGCTTGCGAAGTGGAAAGGTTGCTGAATAGGTAGCTCGTCTGAGTGAGCCCATCGGCCGTTGCTCTCAGGATCGGCACACCAGGTGTCGTGCTCTGCCCCATGATCACATACCACTGTATCGGGGAGTCTGGTGTTACTGTTGGTGGTGTCCAAGAGACAATGGCGCTGCTGATTCCTGTAGAGGAGGCGAGGACAGTAGAGGGGGCTGCAGGCTTTGCACTACCAGGCTGGAAGATGCGAAAGAAGGCCTTCGTCCCCCAGCTGGCCTCACTGTCATTGCTCGCCTCAAGGCTCGCCGTGTAATCCGTCCCATTCGTAAGTCCTGTCACTTTGTAGTAATAGACGTTCGCCGCCACCACGATCGGCGTCTCGGCGTTCAGCTGCAGCCGATAATGCGTAATAGGGGAGCCGCCATCGTCTGTGGGCGGGTTCCAGCGAAACTCCAGGGCCTGATTCGTTGATCGCGGCTGTCTAAATATGTTGGGGGCTCCAGGCGCCGGCATCTATTTAGAAGGGCATATCGAAAATCCTGCGGGACTGCTCGCACTCTTAGTACGGACTATTACAAATACTCCGTACTAAGATATTCTTATAAAAGTCCTACACAGCGATTCTAGTGATCGATCGATCTATCTTCGGATTATATTTCCTATTCGTGTCAGTAGGATCGTAAAAGAATAGGAGGGGTAACGCGATTTCTTGGGAGTTTTTATAAGCTTTATATTTTCCTGTCCTATTATCATAGTCAAGGTTTATCGTTGCAGGATCGTATTCAGTCACAGTATCTACATTATACCTACAAGCGTTGTCAGATCCGGTAGATGATGTAAGACCTACTTTCAAATAGCTATTTATATTCTCTTCATCTGCATTTAGTACAAGTAAGTTCTTCGTTATTGCATATTCACATTCCATCTGTCCCGTTTGTAGGCTGGCTGTAATCGTGCTCAACTTCTCTTGCTTATTTATATTATTCCCCCATGACGCCTCGAGTTTAGCCTTGATCTGCGATAAAATACTAGAGTTTCTACATTCAGTATTAAGACAACTTGCTACTCTATCCGTCATTACTATTTTACTCCCCTCCTCTTGAAAGGCTGGGTTTATATTATATATTATATCAGCCTCTGCTTCAGAGGTGGCCATCTTATCCACTTTCGTTACAACGTCGTTCGCAAGTATATTGAATTTACAGCCACCTTCATCTGTAAATTTAAACTCACTTACTTCGATCGACTTACTAGTATCAGTAGGGGATGATAATATATCACTATATATGTTGCTCTCTGTTTCATAAAGGAGTTCGCACGTTGTAGGTGCAGACTTCACTGCAGCTATGAAGCGCGTCATTGTCTTCTTTCTACCTGAAGATCCTGTAATGTTATTTTTTGCCTCGTAGGCAACTTTCATTTTTTGTAGCATCATTGGACTTTGGCAGGTAACTTCGGGACAGTTTGGAAATCCCGTAGATACGCCAACTTTGCCCTCGATATTCAAATACGCCTTATGTGTATTCTCAAGGGGTGCCTTGATATTCGTTCCCTGGCTCGTCGTCGCACTAGCCACTGCGTTCAATAGACTCGTATATGCACCCTTGAAGTCGTCCATCATCTTCGTAAAATAGGGTATTTTTGCTGAATCAGTCGTGGCCCCCTCTATAGCATAGAACTTCTTGTCGAAGTTGTCTATCCCGCCATCAATATCATACCCGTAGTTCTCCTTGTCCCATTTTATGATGAAGTTGCCCTGGTTGGGCGTGTCAGAAGTATCCGAAACGTATTCGAATAGGCACTTGCTAGGTGAATCTACCTGTTTAAGTGTGAATGCAATAGTCTCCGTTCCCATAACCCTTTTATCATCTACCATTCGCATCATCTGTACTTCGTAGTCGCAGCGGGTCTCGGTAGGTGTTATGCCCTTCATCACATTCATAATCTGACGGTCAAAATACCTATTATTGAAAGAGCCCACAAGGCTGTCAATAATGGCCTTGTCAGTGCATTTCGTAGGACAGATTCTTCCGCCGAGTGTTGTCTGTGCCACATACTGCGGCACACGAAACGGTTTCTTCGGGTATCTAAAGGGTAGTGCTAGGGCTTCCGCCTCACTGATATTGCCTATTGCGGGCTCATCTGTATTTGGGTTGAGTCTCTGTTGGCGTGTGGGATAAAAAGTGGCGCTTACTCCAGAACTCAGTATTTGTTGGCGAATCTCTCCCACTGTTTTAATGTTATCTAGACATTGGCCTGGAGCTGGTTTAGTCGTCATATCTCGGATTTTATCGTTCGGATTTACCTTATCAGCGGCTCGTTTCTCCTCCATGTAGTTGTAGTCCTTTATCACGCGTATGGGATACTTTGCAAAGTCGCGCGTGAATCCTGTAGGCGTCATCACACACGTGAGATCATCCGCCTGTTGCATCGTCATTACTACATCATTCACGGTCTCTGTAGTGCCCTCCACATTCGTCTCGGCATTGTAATCGACCTCTTTGAATTTGTAATAGCAACCATCTGCCCCTCGTGGCTCGATTCCAATGATCTCTTTTACGTGCTTCGGATACTGCGTCTGATATCCCTCTACAAAGCCCTGCACGATTGTCTTGTCGGCACAGAAGCTATTGTACGTCTTCATTACGCTACACGGGTTATAGTTCGGTTCGTACCCCTCTGCATCTTCTGTAATGGGGCCATAGTTGATGAGATAATCTGGCGTATTGGCAATCAAGGTAAAATATTCCCTGTCTCCTTTCCTTTCCTTATTTATATAATAATCGGTTTCTACTTGTTGCTGCTCCCTTCCCCACGTCCGATTCCACGCATCGCTCGATGTTAGCTGTTGTGCCCCAAACCCAGCTCCTACTCCTGCCTGTACTCCTCCAAATTGTGTCCCCAAACGCCCAAAGTAACTCATCTCCTTTGTTAGGGGATCCTTTTTGAATAGTTTCGATGTCAGCGATCCACCAGCTTTTCCAGCTCCCAGGGGTACCCAGTTGGCCAGAGCAGCATCAACAAATCCCCCTTTCGTGAAATAATCACCCACCTTATCCCAATATCCCCTCTTTCCCTTTTTATCTGCAGCAACAAATATTTTAGGAATACCTGGAACATATGGAGTTCCTTCGCCAGTCTCAAAAGAAGAAACCATTGCGTCCAGCGCCGTGTAGTCCTCGTGCGTACAACCAGTTACAGTGAAAACCCCATTTGGATCCTCGCGTGTTTTCACAAAATAGAATCGCCTGAAACAATCCGTCACACCGTTCATTACCTCATCATCTGGATATGAACAGCCTTCTATAGCTTCCAGATTCTCACCCGTTATAGGATCGTGGCGCAGGCTAGTCATCGTACAGCGCACATCTGCCGAGAGCTCCGATGATGCAACCACACCCTTAATCTTATTTATCACCTTGTACTCAATACGCCCATCGTCCAATACACTCGGCTTCATTCTCGCATTTTCATTGTAAAACTGTATCATACGATCAAGCATCGTACTCGACGCGTAGTCACAGTATTCAATACCATACCTCCACTTCAACTCGTCAATATTATCAGGAAGTATAAATCCAGGATCCTTTTCTGAAGACGCCCTCGGCTCCAAGGCAGGCTCAAAATCCCTGTGATAGAGTGACAACGTCTTATCATATCGATAGGTCGGTTGTTTTAGAGGGACGCGAGGTATAAGTGTCGCTCCCTGAAAACAGAAATATGGGTCCAGTATATCAAAAATAGTACCCACACCAGGTATAAAATTCACCAGAATGTATTTGAATTCAGACCCCAACCTCTGCTCAATAGTCTCAGAGCCCACAGGACATACCCCATTCTCTTCGGCTGCCCCAGATATAAACGCATTTATCACCGGCGTAAGTATCATTATAATCATATCAATAGTTCCTAATATACTAATAATGACCATAGCAATATAAAACATCCAGGCCACGGCTGCACATCCAATACCTAATGTAGCTGCGCAAATACCTGTTGCCGCGGTGGTAAGTGCCCCAGAAACAGCATACATGCCCGCCCTTATTGATGACCATAATGCTATCCTCGCGACTTGCTTTGCAGCTATTCTTGCACTAAGTTTCACTAAAGCACTAGAGATCGACTTGGCTAACTTTTTAAGACCGGTTGCATTTGCTATTTTGGTCCCGAGTTTCTTCAGGCCTGTTGTAACAACGCCCTCAAACTTTACTTTTCCAATAGCCAGCTTCTCGCCAAGTTTGTTCTTTAACTTGGAATCAGGTAATTTACCCCATACAAAATCATCGATGGATTGTACGCCCCCTAGAATGGTATTCAATCTTCCAGTTCTCATCGAATCCCTCATTGTATTAGCAACACGTTTTGCCCCGTACTCTAGAATATTCTCTGTCTCTTCACCAATGAGCGCTGCAACAGACATATCTAAATAACTGTAAAAGTTTCCCCAGCCTTCATCATAAACACACCTATTGAAAATGGGAGACTTATACGTGGGCATTGAGGTCTCATTATCTATATATGCCTCTTCTGCGGCCACACTTTGAGTATATATTTTGCTATATATACTCATTGACGCCAAGGGTGAAATGTATCCCCACGTGACATCCCCCTTTATAAAGTCCTTATTGTCTGTGTCCCACGGAATCTCACTTATCGACGCATCGAAGTTCTTCAGCTGATAGCCCCAGTCTGGTATTGGCTCCCTTGTAATCTCCAAATCTATATCAAAGGGTTCTTCATACTGCTGTTCCTGATATGCGTCATAGAATGCATCGAACACGGACGCGCCCTTATTGTAGGATACCTGCTCACTCGAGCTCAGCGCACTCAGGATCTGCATTTGTTCGTCACTTTGAATCACGAAGGCATTCACTTTATTGCCACCACTATCATATAACTCGACACGCACTCCCTTTAAAGGAAGGGGGTCGCCTGCACTCAAGTTACCAAACAGACCTATAGTAGAAACATCCCTATCCCCTCCTAAATCCGCCGCCCAGAAATCGAGATTTCTTAGATTTGTAGCCGACGTCCAGGGCTCCTGCAGAGTTCCGCTGATCACTTTCGTGGCCATAGGATCCGCACTACTTGGCAGTGTAAATCTGTATCCGTCATCCGAAAAGGAGGGGGCGGCGTTGGCCCTATATGCATATGTTGTAACTTCTCTGCCTCCTGACTTATGAAGCATTAGATTCTGATTATCATAGACTTGGACCTGTCCCAACTTCAGGAATCCATCGCCATCCTTAACAGGGGGGCGTATAACCACATAGCGGGCGGCGGTTGATTGCCTGCTAGCACTAATAATATGATATGGCTCATTCTGAAATCGCTCGCTTATTAAAACTGGAGGTGTAATCACTGTATTCACACCCCTATTTAAGAGGGAGATTTGCGCACCAGGTGCATTTATACACACTACATAAAAGACGCGATTCGACCCCTGCAGATCTACTTCTATTTTTGCAGGGGCCGTAGTCGAAGACCAGAAAGGGGAGCCACTCATAGTTCCATTGACAATGTTTGAAAGCGTACCTCCTGCCGCGACTCCTGCCTTAAGACTCACCGGTTTCTCAAATGCCACATTTTCTCCCTGTTCATTTAACACTATCACCTGAGATATCTTGAGAGGTTGGTTTGGGCTTCCCTCTATACTGAATTTTGTTACATCTATCCACTCCGTAATAAACGCACTAGGAATCGGTACTTGCATATACTCTCGGTTTTCAAGCTGAGGCCGCGTGGGAATATTCGAAATAACCTTTGTCTTTATAAATCTTGAGGCGACAGTCCCTATTCTGGAGATCTTCGGCATAATAAATGACTCTACAGGAGGTTCTAGCACGGCTGGCACAATCTTCTCTTGCGACTTACGCGGCTTTTCCATTCGACCATACGAATACAAGTTCGGCGTGGCGCCCCCCTGTTCCTTTCGAAATATCCATATTACTGTTATGGATAACAGACCAATAAGGCCTATCCATAATAGCACATCAGGGCTAAATCTAGCCCCCATTCTATTGCATATATGCGATAAAATGGACGTGTGGGATTCCGCAAACCTGCCAACTACATCGCAGGTAAGCTAGGTATATCTGGGCATTGTAACTCCAACATATTTTTGTGCGATAGCTGAATCATCTGAATGATTTGCTGGAACTCCGCTGTCTTTGTAATATCAACGGGCAGATTTACGATGGCCTCTCTCTGCTTCAGCTGCGCTTTCAGGGTCTCCAACAACGTGGGACATACCACATTCTTGTCTATCACGTAATCCACTGGAACGGTCATCTTCTTTTCACCCTCCTCCGTGGGCGCTGTGGCCTGGAAACCCTCGCGAGATCGACGCCGGTTTGTTCGTGCAGCCCCTTTTTGCTTATAGAGAAAGGCCAATAGGATAACTAGTGCAATCCCCATCACCCCATACAAGATTGTTGTAGTATTCTCCTTTAAAATGTCCATCGGCGAGTCCTATATACTCGTGAAGATTCTATTGTTGGCCTTGAAGTGAGCGCAACAGGTCTAACAGCCGAACTTTTGTATAGTACTGTCCAAGAATGTAGTCCGGAGAGCCGTGGTTTTATCAGTTTTATCATTTATATTAGCCACAAATGCGCTAAGTATGCCCTTTTGCTGCTCTATCTTGCCCGATTGCTCATCTAAAAATCCGCCGAGTGAGCTATTTTTCTCTTTCAACTTCGCTATATCAGGCCGAGTGCTATCTATAGTCTCAAGTGCGTCTCCTGCAATCTTCTTTAAATCGTTCGCCTTCCCCACCGTATAATCCACGTCTTTTCGCCCCTTGACCACAAAATCGCATATTGCTTTTCTTTGACGATTCAGCAGATAACGCCGATCCTTGCGATCGCGATCGAGACACGTGTAGGATGATCCTGATCCCTTGATACAGATCGATTCAGCTGGCAGTACATAGGTATTCTTCATCTCCGCATCCACGCCCTCCTCCATTAAGGCATCTGCATGATTCTTGTCGTCGCAAAACCAATAGGTATGAGTCTTGCCACTAGCTGCCTTATCAGTCCTCGTGCATTTAATACTCGCTGGTGGGGTTGCGCGGGTCTGAAAGCCCTCGGCTCCGCCTGACCCCGCAACGGCTCCGCCTGACCCCGTAAAAACCCCGTAAAACGCCGCCAGCGCAAACACTAGAATCAAAAGAATACAGCACACATATATTCGTTTCATTCTATTCAACCGACTTCTATCCTATTACTCCTCCTCATCTTTTACAGCACGCAGCCGCTTAATAAGCTGCTCGCACCCACGCTCCCACGTATAGCTCAGCACTTTCTCCTTTGCAGCCTTGCCGTGGGCCTCCCGCTTATCACTGTCGAGCACGTACTCCTCCATCGCCAGGCAGACATCGTGAGGATCACACGCCTCCGCCTCGCCCCCAACAGGGCAATAGACAGAGGGCAGGTAATACCGCACCTTTGGCTTCACCAGCATCGAGTTATTCTGCAGGCAGAACTCCTTGAACCCCCCAATATCCGGGACAACCTGGGGCACACCCACACCCATCTGCTCAAACTGACAGAGACCCCACCCCTCCCCATCCGCCGTGCTAATCCCCACATCCGCCGCGTTGTAGAACATATTAATGTCCTCGTCCTTGAAACTCATATTCTGCGCGGTGAGAATGAGGCGCGACTTGAACATCTCAATAGGGACATTGCGCGCCTTCAGCTCTCGAGAAAAGAGCTCAAACAGCCACCAACCACCCTTCTCACCCTTGTCGCAAATACAGAGGAGGTGGATGGGCTTCGTGGGATACTTCACTATGAGCTCCACAAAGGCCATAATCAGAATGTCATAGCGCTTCCTGGGCTGGTTCCGATTCAGATTCAGGAAAAGGAAGAGCTCATTCGGCAGCGACAACTGCTTTCGAGCCAACTCCTTTGGAATGGAAAAGTTGCGCTTGGGCTCGAACCCGTGCAGAATGATATCAACGGGGCGCGTCACACCCTGATCCTTCAGACACTTTTTCCAGAATGGGCTGAAGGCGAAAATGCGGTCGGCATCACGGTTCAGATTATCAATGAACATCTGGTTCTGCATAGTATAGACCTGGTCGCAATAGACCCAGAGCTTGAAGTTGCGCGAAATACCGGACTTGCGAATGGACTCGATGAACTGGGAGACCACGGCGAGATCATTGTAGATCATCACGACGTGGGGCTTCTTGCGGCGGATCACATCGGGCAGGGCGTCAAAGGCGAAACCCTGTTGCATAGGGCGCTCCAACTGGGCCGCGTCAATCACATCCACACTGGCGGGATACTTGCGATAGGCATCACCCACCTCGTGGAACTTCTGGAAACCGAAATGCGTAAGGGAAATCCAGGGCTGCTTAGCGAGCTCCTGCAGGATCCCGTGAGACACCTTGGAATAGCCCGTGAATTGGTGAATGTGCGTGGAGACGAGCAGAAATCGGAGACGCTCTGCCTCTGCACCGGCAGGAGCCCCAGACGCAGTAGTAGGAGTAGGCGCGGCAGAACCCGCAGTAGTGAACATTGAACCGAAGCCAATGCTCGAAAGGGAGAGTGTGTTGGCAGGAGCAGCGGCTTCTGGCGCGGGCGCAGCTGCAGGCGCAGGTGCAGGTGCAGGAGCAGGAGCAGCAGCCGCCGCAGGTGCAGCAGGAGGTGCCAACAGCGCTTCAAGGCTCTTCAAATACGACGGAACTTCATCACCCATTTCTTCTTCCAAGTCTTTGCGACCCCGATTTAAGCCTCGAACACTACCCATCCTGTAGTGATGCCCTTCAAAAAACGTCGTATTCCAAGGGCACTCAAAGAGACCCTTTGGCTCAAATCCTGTGGAAAAGTATTTGAGACAAAATGCCACACTCCTTGGTGCCTAAATATGATAAATGCCTATGACTTTCACACAGGACATCGTATTCCAGAATCAAAGGGAGGCCCCCTTAGCCTTGAAAATCTCGTGCCCCTCTGCGCTCGCTGCAATCTCTCAATGGGCAATCAATACACTTTCGACGAATGGTGCCTTACCTTTAAAGGGGGGGCTAGCAAGCCGCCCGCGTCGTCACCCCCCTCTTTCTTGCGTCGGCTCCTCAGCTGCTTTTTGCCCCCAACCGTAGCCATTCACCTACCACCCCCTTCAACTCCTCGTACCACGACACCCACGAAAGTAGTACCGTTGTTCGATATCTCTCGAGTAGCTCCGGTTTCGCCATAAGATCCTCTACCATCCTTGCAGCCTCCTTCCAAGAAGACAGCGGGATGATCTTCAGCCGCTTACACACCCAATCCACCCAATCCTTATTCTCTTGCGTTCTCACCACCAGGGGCACACAACCACACTCGAGCGCCTCGTAGAAACGGAAGGTCTCGGGATTCATTCCATCAGGGCACGGCACAAACACCGTGTCGAGCAACTGCGAGATATACTCGTCCCGCTTCATTCCATTCGAATCAGCCCAGTTTTCCAGAAACTTTGCCTTGTAGGCCAGGCCTTTGGGATTCTCCAAGAGAGGTGCAAGCAACTCCTGCCTCCCTTTCCAACCCGTTCCAACGAATGACCACGCTGTTCCTCTAAAGGGAAGATGCGGCGTCACGCGCGTAGGATTCTTCGACCCCTCTGGAAGCGTCCAGTGAAATCCAAGGGGAATCGTCGTCACCTTTGAACCTGAAATGTCGGCACGGGGATAGGTGCGCAGGACCCCAAGACAACCTGACAAGTCATAGAAACTCACCGGATCGGTCCCGTATTCGTCACTCAGATGAAGCACCTTGAACTTCGCGCCGAAGCTGTCCCACCTCTCAAGAGTAGATGCCACTAGCCCCACAATCGGACGCTGCACGACCACCACGGGACAGTCGGTTGGAGGAGGCGCACTGAGAGACACCTTCTCAACCTCGATCATCGTTGGACGCCCGAAAAGCTCCATTAACCACTCATACTCATACAACTTCGAGAAGTCCAGCCCCTCTTCAGAAAAGGTGATGAAACGGGGGCCAAGCAACTTCACGGGACGCGTTACAATCTCTTTCGTTACAGGCTTGGGGCTGGGACTCGGAGCCGCAGGCTCCAACTCCTTCTCCAGCTCCTTCGCAGCCACATCGTGCGCCTTGCTCCCTATAATATCAAGGCAAGGCTCCCGTGCATCTCGCAGCGCCCCCACAATATCAAGCTCCATTGCCGTGGCCGCTGCAAGCGCCCCGTCAATCTCTGCCTGAGCAAACCGCTCATCATTGTTCCACAGGTCCGAGTCAAATCCGTCGATTCGGCTGAAATCATTGAACTGACTGTTCGCATAGACGGGGTCATCATCCTGATAGCAGCCGGCCTGTATAGGATCAAATACGTAGATCTTCATCACATCCACCGGATTACAGAGGATGTGATCCGCGCTCGTCCAATACCCTCCGTGCCGTTCGAGCAGACCCATCACCTTTATAGCACCCGCGCGTGAGAGCACATAGGAGTAGGCGCAGAAGTGGAAATAGCTAGTAGGCGTCGGCTGACCCCAGGCCTGATTCAGCGTGACCTTGCAGAAAGAGTCATTCACGCGCTCTTTGCAGCGCGCCTCGTACATATCGCGATTCGGAGGAAGAATACCGCCAAGATACAAGATATCATAGTCCTGTGGGACGTGTCCCAGGCGTACAGCACGTGTCCAGGCGTCTTCCCAGCCCGCGCGGAACTTCACGTCGTCCTCAAGAATAAGATAGTTGTTGATGTCGGGTGCCTCCGTCACCAGTTTCCACCAGAGACCCAGGTGACTTAGCGCACAGCCGGCAATAGCCTTCTTCCAGAAAAAGTCATTGGGACGCAAGAGACGAGCCAGCGCCGGCGTCAGCTTCAGGTTCTTCCCCTCTACAGCCGACCAGCGCTCGAGCCGCCCCTTCAGAGTAGGATGGTTCTCATACAAGCGATCAAGTCGATCCTTCCGCCTATCGAGATTAATCACAACCGCCTCGTCAATCCCGTCCAAAAACGGCTGGCTCATCTTGAAGTTGCCGCGATGCACGTACAGGTACTTGCCGGTATGGAATGTCTTTCTGAGGCTGTGGTCGCAATAGTAGTCGTAGAGGGGGAGCGTGGCGACACCGAGGCGCAGTGACAAGATACTCAGAATCGACTGATCCTGGCGATGACCGAAGGGCTTCCCCTCTGGAGTCAGGCCGGCCCACTTTGCCCCAGCAATCACATCGCGCTGTTTGGCCCATCCGTAGGCCTCCTCGAAAAGGCGGAGAGCCACTGGATGCCCTGAGCGGAAACACATCAGGCCTCCCTGGCGTTGCTGCCTATCGAGCTCGGCATCTGTTGCTCCTAGGGCCTCCACAAAGGCAGCAGAACACCAGCGGCGATTCTCTTGATCCTTGTCCTCCAGCATACATACACCCGCCTCCTGCGCCTTGAGCAGCCAGTCCTTTGGCCAGCGGCACATGAATACGCCGGCGTCAATGTATAGGATCATTCGCCCTTTCAAGGATTCACGGCGAGCGAGCTCGTTATAGACCCAGATCTTCCAGGCATAGTGCTCAGGAGCCCAGAAATCCTGGAATGCCTCTGCTCCTGCAGGAGGTGTCTTGTCGGGTAGGAGTTCAAAAGCTGCAAAGGAGAAGTTCTCTCGAAGAGTATTGGTCGTTTCCTGTGGAACATCGGACCCCAGGAATACGATTGCACGCATTTGAGGCGTGGCCTTCACTTGTGTTCCTATGGAGACTAGCCACTGCTGAAGAGAAGGAAGGAAACGGCGCGTGGCCGTGGTCACGAGGATCGGCAGCTCAAGTGTGGGCGTTGCGAGAACGGGGGCAGGCACGGTGGGCACAGCAGGCACGGTGGGCACAGCAGGCACGGTGGGCACAGCAGGCACGGCGCCCCCTGCAGACTCCTCTACAATACCCAAGAAACGCGGGATCGTTTTCACCTCGAGACCACCCAGACTAAACATACGACGCGCACACTCTGTCATCGTGCGGCGACACCATTCCACTTTATAGGGATCAAGTGCCGGAACCTCATAGCGCCGGCGCCACTCTGCGTCATCCGTATCCACAGCCCGCACAGCAGCAATCAACTCCTCTTGAGTACGCAGCTTGCGCGCATCGATACAGCCGCTGATGTTAAAGTCCCGCTCAAACACAGGGTCGCCCCAGTAGATTGGAATGCAGCCCGCAGCCTTCGCATGTAAGTACTTCTCTGTAGTGTAGCCTCGAGAGGAGGAGTTCTCATACGTGATTGCGAACTTGTACGACTGCAGGAACTCGAACTTCTTGAGCTCGCCGCCACCACCACCGCCCCCCGCGAAAAGTACCGGCCCAAGAGTATTGAATACACGTCCTGCGGAATCTACGGGCTTGTACTCGGACAGCCACTGGAAGGCCGCATTGCGCACGGGATTTCCAGGGTTTGAAACGACGAACGCACAGAACTTGTTGCGACGGGCCGCGGAGCTCTCAAATGGTTCCACTGTCGTACAGGCCTTTAGAGGAATGGGCTTCGGATTCACAATACGCTGGGCGTCAGCCCCGAACCAGTCGATTTCCAGGATCCACAGGGGAAACCGCATATACTCGTCGCCAACTACGTCGAGGTGCTGAAATCCGAGATTGAGTTTCACGCCCGCACCCTTTACTGGTGCCGTGTTCTCCCCTGTAAAGTGGATCTTGGGTAGCTCCTCGGGAAGACTCTTCCAGTGTTCCCCAAAGGGACCGAAGATGACGATGTTATCTTGAGGAGTCGCCGGGCCCGCCACCACCTTTATAGGGGGATTGGCTTGGGCACCGGCAGCCTCGAGCATCAGGCTGAAGAAGTTGTAGGAGGGATTGAAGTCCTCCCACATATCACAGAACCCCACTCGGAATGTGGCGGGCACAGCGGCGGCGGGCACAGCAGCGGCAGCGGGTTCGGCGGCGGGCACAACAGCGGCGGCTGCAGGAGGCGGTCCCCACGCAACAGGCGCCCACCGCCCTCCCTCCAATGCAGCCTTCCAACCCTCCCTCACATACGGCGACAACGGAGACAGCCTCGCCAACATCAACTTCCGCAACTCCACCAACGTCTCCTTGCTCCGATCCACTCCCTCTAAAGCACGAAACGCATCACACGCCTCCGCCACGCGATTGCCCCAGTAGTACGTCTTCTCCAAGCCGTGCCCTAGGTCCCGCAGCATCGGCGAGTTATGCACGAGCGGCACCCCCGCCCACGCCAGATCCAACAACACAGGACGGATCCGAGAGAATCGAATGTGTGACAGCACACAGCTGCCCGGCTGCCGCGCCCACTCCACCGCCCTCTGCCGCCCCACAAACTCCCCACTCAGCCCCACCACCTCATCCGTGCAATGCTTCACCGTGTTCTCCATAAAGAACCGCGACTTGGTGATCTGATCCGTATTGTGCGCGTAGAACTTCTGAATAGGCACTCCCGTTCTCTTGGCCTCCCGCATAATCACCATCGGCAACACCGTGGAACTCGAGTTGGTGCTGTTCGTCTCCGCCACATGCACAATCCACCCCTTTCCAGAATCCCCCCGCATCCACGCCGGTATCTCTTGCTCCCGAATATGCGCCGAAGCCAGGCTGGGCGTCCAGACGTGCGGCACCACCTTTACAGGGCGCCGTGTAATAAGCTCCAACATCTGAATACTCCCGTGCTCCACCTCTGCAGCACTGTCGTAAATCCACACTTCACGCACGCCGTCCATATCCCTCTTTGACGTAACCACCGTGGGAAAAAGAGACTGCTCCAACTCATTCAAGATGAACGGGTGTCGGACCACCCAAATACTCTCCTTTCCAGCCTTCTTGCGCCTCTCAGGACTCAAAATCAGACGTTCATACTCAATAATCAAGTCATATCCCTCCGCCTTATCCACTGGAACTACCTTCCAGTATCTAGACAGCCCACTACAATCGTCCCACCACGTCTTCTCGTTCAAAGACATCTGCAGGAGATCGACCTCGTGACCCAGTTCGCGAAAAAGTTCGGCGATGGCAAGTGAGGTATTTGCCATCCCCGAACTGAACATTGAATGCTGAATAAGCGATACTACACCTACACGCATTCTGACACCTTCTCTAAAGAATGAATCTGCGCCCGTAGTTTAAGCGTGCGGCTGCGGTGGCGCCGAGCCAGGCTCCAAGATATGACGCCACCCCGCCTGAATCTCAGGATTGTACGGCGAATGCCGCCAGGCCAACACATTCGCGTGAGCCTTGTACGCCTCCTCACGCTCCGCGTGCCTGTCAAGAGAATCCTGGATCAGCTTCACCCCCCCCGCCAAATCGGCCCCTTCATAGTAATATCCAAACTCCCGCCAACTCGGTGAGTTGTGTAGCACAGGAAACCCGGACGAGAGCAACTCCAGTGTCATATAGTTGTACTCGTTGTTGTAGTTGTGCAGCACGAACGTCGATGTCGGCCACCGAGTCAGCGCCGTCACAATATCACAGCGATCCTCCAGATCGATCCGCCCATCTTTATAGAGGTCAAACGACTTCAATATATTCTCCATAAGGTGTGTTACCATGGCCAGCCGATTCCCATTCACAATCACCACTCGCCCTTTCCAGCCCGCCGCACGCCCCCTTTCACGATACCAGCGCTCCAAGATACAAAGTGGAACCAGACTCGCCTTCTGAAAACTGATGTTCGGCTCCATAATGACAAAGGTCTGCTCCTCTGAAGTGGTCGGCCTCCTCCAGCGCAAATGCAGCCGCCCATCCCGCGTCAAGACATTGGGATCCCACACATACGGAGCGATCATCTCCTCCAGATTCTTCGTAGGGGGCACCTGGTTAATACAAGACGCATATTCTGCGTGCTGGCCATAGTGCGGTGACACCAGAATGAGGTCACTCCGACCGACCACGTGATGTGCAAAATGGTGTGCCTGCATGAAAATCGGCGTCTCCACGTCAATGTTCAAGATGTTCCCAAGATATACTTTGATCAGACGCCCCCCCAGCATTTTCACAAACTGCCGAATAAGAGGGTCCATACTCATTCCGATTTCAATCAGTGCTACTATGTTCGGCATCGGAGTTCGCAAGATATCCTCTGTGACAATCGTGCGGCAACGACGAAGGGCCTCGGGGATCCCCTCCAGGCTCCGCGGCTTCTCATTCACGATCAAGATAGGCGCATATCCCATCGCATCAAACATCCGGTAAAAGACAAAGACATTCTGGAAGAGCCCGTTCGAATGCAGATTCTCATCAGTGATCGTTGCCGTACTCAAGAGAATAATGCCCCGATCTACAACGGACCTTATGCGCGTTAAATCCGTCACTTCGGGCTTCACACGCGACGGGTCGCCGAATGTCTCCGTAAGCCCAGGTACTTTTGTCTGCGTCATCTCTATTTAGTTGGGGGGCACCTCTTAGGCTGGCTTAGAGCGCAGCAGCGGCCTCCAATGTCTCCACCCGCCGGCGCAACTCTCGTATCTCCTCTACCAGCACCGGTATCAACTTCGTGTATTGCACGTATAGGAACTCAGACCCCGCCGTGACTGCCTCGGGCAGCACCGCCTGTACATCTTGCGCAATCAGACCAACGTCCTCCTCTCCGCCATCCTTCCACGTGAAACGAACGCCATGAATGTTCGACAAGATATTCCCCGCCCCCTCCAGCCGCCGCACATTCTCTTTCAAGCGAAGATCCGACGGCATAGCAGGCACCTGCCACTCGGCCGTCCCCGACGCATCCATACACGTAAGATATTTTCCCAGAGCCGGCGTCCCCGCGATCGGCAGGCGGGCAACCCCATCCGCCGTCACCACAAGCGGCGTAACTGCCCCAGAGCCCACTTGAAAGGTAATGGCCGCCGACCCCGCCGTCGTCGTACTCGTAAATCGAATCTGATTCGGACCGAGCCCCACCGAACCCGCCGAACCGCTGGCTCCCGTCCCCGCAATCACCGTACCCTCTTGCGTAATCGACGTTCCTGCAGCCAGATTCAAAGAATCCTGGATCTGAATCGGACTCGTATTATACTGGCTGATCGTATTCACCGCAATCCTCTTCTCGTCGTAAATCACCATCTCCTGGAGCCGTGCCACCGTATTCGAAAGACTCGCAATCGGACTCAGCCCACTGGCACTCGTAATCGTATTCTGCAGCTCCACAATGTTCAAAATGAAGTTGCTACTAGGACCCGCCATCGCAGTCTGCCTCCTCTCTATTGAGCCGTCCGCTTTCCCCTTGCACCGCGCTGCCGCGCGCCCTTGCGCGCCGCTCCACCACTTTCTAAACCCACGACGTTTTAGAATGGCTGCTACGCCCATCGTGGCCAATGGTGATACAAGTCTTATCTTAGTAAATAGTCGTAATCTCACGGCAAATCAGGCCGCAGTCGTCCTCCTTTCAAGCATTAACACGCCCGGTCGCGTTGTCACCGTGCGCGACTCTGTCGGATTCCTGTCATCGCCCCAAAGAGTCATCGTATCCACTCTCCCTGGCGTCAGCTTTTCTGATGGCCTCTCCAGCATCACCTTCAACCAGCCCTTTGGCTACCTCACCGTCACGAGTCGCGACGAGTCCTCCTGGAACCTCACGAACACCTTTGGCTTCCCAGATAGCCTCACCGTGGCGAATGTCCTCTCCGTGGATGCCAGTACGATTACTGCAGGAGAAGTCTATATTGCCTCCACTCTCAGTACAAACTCTGTAACTGCCCGCGCCCTTCGTTTCACATCCACAGCCGCCGTACTCGGCCCCACCTACATCAGCAGCCTCATCGTCGGCTCCTTCACTCCTCCCTATCTCCCTTTCACCACTGACCCAGGCTACAATACATACATCCAGGGCAACGCGCGCATCCTCTCCAACCTCGAGGTGGGCGGCGCGGGCCAGTTTCGCGGCCTTATCAGCACAGGCAGTAATCTCGTCGTCGCGGGTAGGATTTCCACCACCGGCTCCTTTGGCGCCCGTGGCGATATTCAGACCCTTGGCAGCATTTACGCCCTCTCTGGCGGCCTCTTCACTAACAATCTGGACGTCCGTGGAAATGCCACTATCCTCGGCGCGGCCACCTTCTCTAATAGTGTGGCCGTAGGCTCTACCGTGACCGCCGGCACCAGCATCAGCACCCTCGCCGCCACAACAAGCAGCCTCTCCGTTTTCAGCCAGATCTCAATGCAAGGCAAGACAATCTCCGTGAGACCCAATGACCTCCTCTTTTCCCACGGCATCACGGTACCCTCAATAAGTACGAACTTCCTCGCCGCTTCCAACGGTATTCAGACACAGAATCTCACTGTCACGAACTCTATCATCGCAGAGGCCACCCAGTTCCTCACACTCAGCTCCGCCACAATCATCAACCCCGCCGGTTCTCTTCTCATATCCAGCATCACCGCCAACAACGCCACCGTGTCCAACGACGTGAGCACCCAGCGCTTCCAGGCCTCCTCCGTCTTTGCCTCCTCCATTCTCTTGCGTGGATCCATCGACGCCGCGGGCTCGGGCTATATAACGATGAATACGGCCTTCTTCAGCTCCATCAGCACCAGCGTTCTCGTGGCATCCGCCGTGCAGGCCCGCGCCTTCAGCACCACCGCCCTCTCCGTAGAGAGTGTGACCCTCACCAGCAGTCTGATCGCCAACTCCCTCTCTACTTGCTCCCTCTCCAACGTGAGCATCGTGAATACTGGGGGCTCCATCAGTACCACCTCCCTCACAACCCGCAACTTCATCGCGACCAGCAGCATTCAAATGACCGGTGGCATCATCGCCTCTTCAGCCCCCACCCTCCGCCTCATCGCCTCCAATGTTACAATGGATCGCGCCGCCATCAGTACTGTAACCGCCAGCACAATGACCATCAGCAGCATGACTGCCACTCGTCTCACTATGGGCGCCGCCCCACCCGCCGCAGGTCTCAACGGCCCCATTTTCAGGGCGACCAACTTCTACCCCAGTACCAATGTGGCCATCAGCGGCGGGCCTGGTGACTATCTCACCCCCTTTTTCATCAGCAGCGTGAAACCACCTGGGATCGGCCCTGGCGACCCCTACACTGTAGAAGCCTCCTTCTATCTTGACTTCAATGGTCCCACCTTTCCAGGATACTACGCCAGTATCATCGGCCTCAACCTCTTCCCCAACGAAGAACTCAATAGCCAGATTTCCATTCGCACCTACAACGACTCCAATACTCTTGTTACCCTCTATGGCCTCTTCGGAACGAACCAGTCCTACTCGACCCCCCCAGGCACCGGCGGCATTCCCGTACCCCCTGGTCCCCTCCCCAGCTCCTTCATCCACATCGTAGGGACAATGTACGGAAACTCGGCCTTCACTCTCCAGTTCCAGTCCCGCTTCAACGACAACTTCACCAGCATCGACTCCAACACTGTGATCACGATGAACAACGGTGTTCTCCGCTGGCCCTATTTCTTGAACGGGACCACGATTCAGAACTCGCTCAATGATATGTCCGTCCGCAACATCTACTACTATGGAACACTCAGCTTCGCGTCCGACCCCGCTTTAAAGGAACAGGTCGCCGCAGCCGATCTCGACCGCTGCACAGACATCATCGAGCAAATCCCCATCAAGCGCTTCAAATACAAGGACGCCTACCTCTCCACCTTTCAAGTCCGCGACACACACCGCCTCGGCATTCTCGCCACCGATCTGGAGGAAATCTTCCCCAAATCCATTCAATACACAGAGCTCGACGGCTTCGGTCACGTCCGCCTCGTGGATACACAGCAACTCGAAATGGCACATATTGGCGCCACCCAGGCTCTCCTGGCCCGCATCTCCACTCTCACGCGCACCGTCGAGGAGCTCATCTAGACATCGGGTCCAGCGCCGCAGAAACGCGCTCACTAAACTATTCGTGTTATCTAATAGTTTAGCAACCTACGGTAGGTTGAAGATGGCCACAACAGCCAGAATCATAAATGAAAGTACATCTCTTCTACTTGCTTCACAAGGTCAAACACTCTATTACCTATCAACAACGACGACCCCGGGCCAGCTAGTCACTGTCACTGATGCTACGGGTATCGTCACACCATCGCAACCGATAACAATCAGTACAGTCGGCGGCGCCCAGCTAGTAGGTGGCGCCTCCCGTGTGCAGATTAATCAGCGTTTCGGCTACGTCACTCTGCACTCGGACACACAGACCTCGGATCTCTGGAAAGTAGTCAATATCACCCCCTTTTCAGATCCAACCAGCACAGCCACTTTAAAGGGGGTGTCCGCGCGCAGTATCACAACACGTGAGGCCGCTGTACGTGAGATCGTCTCAACTACGCAGCTCACTAGTCGAGTCTGTACCGCCTTTTCCAGTTGTGAAGGTGGGGGTGTTCTGACCACGAGCAGCCTCTACGTCGCCAACCTCGGCGCCTACATCAGCTCAGCCAACCTCGGTGCTCGCGCCTTCTTTGACAGATCCGCCCTCTTCTACGACTCAACTTTCGTAGGAGGGCGCTTCCAACTCCGCGGCACCCTTTCAACCAGTAGCGACCTTTTCGTGGCGTCCAATATATCGAGCAAACTCGGCAGCATTTCTATCGGCGGCAATCTCACAACAATGTCAAGCATTCGTAATCAGCGCGCCGTACAGACTGTCGCTTCCTTTGCAAGTACTCTCAGCACCGCCGCATTCAGAAACAATGCTTCCCTTCTCAGCAGCTTCATCATCGCCGGTTCGCTTCAGGTCGGCACTGTGAGTACGCCCTTTTTCCGCACAAACACCTTCGGGATCACGAGCAGTATCCAGTTTTCCGCTACAGAAGAGCCGAGGTACTGGGCATATGCAACGAACGAAATCGTATTCGAAAATCTACCTATGACGGTCCCCTCCATAAGCACGAACTTCGTGGCGAACTCCATTGACACCTTCACACCTCGCATTCTCTTGAGTTCGCTCTCCACCGCCACAACTGTAAGCGAGGTTCTCCTGAGCAGCACACAAATCCAGAATCCCAACGGATCCCTCGCCATCTCCTCTATCGCCTCTCGCACAATCCTCACCCTGCAGAATCTTTTCACAAGAAGCATAGAGGCCTCTGAGGAGGCCACTGCCCATCAAATCCAAATGAACCGCAGTGGCGGCACTGACTACTTCGCCTTTCCCGTGCCTCCAAATGATCCGCAGCCCTTTGGCATCTTTGCAGGACAGACAAACTGGCAAATCAGCAGCCCCACTGGCAACCTCTCCACGCCCAATCACGGCCTCTCGTCCCAGTATCTTACTGCCACCTTTGCCACTGTCTCTACTCTGCGCGTCCTCTCAAACACAATAACGAACTTCACCGCAACCGATCTCACTGTCAATCGCGCCATCACCTTTTCAAACGCATCCAGCTTCATCGCCGAATCCACCTTTATACAAAACACAGGCGGGCGCATTCTCAATCCAACCACTGTCGCCACGCACAGGGCACACACGAGCACAATCTCTACACAGAGCATTAGTACATATGGGGCCACGGGCCGTCTTCAAATCTCCGCCGCCTCTACTCTGCAAATGACGAGGGCAAACATTAGCACTGGGTCCGCCAACGTCAGCCTCACTAGTAGTCTCACCCTTACGAACGCCACCCTCGGCGCCCCCTTCACATACAGCACAATCACACCCGCCGCCACTTGGCTGCTCCCATCCACGTTCCAGCTTCAGACACCCCCCTTTCAATTCACAGAGGGCGAAGGAACCTACTTCAATAAGGTCTTCTTCACTGCAGCCCAGGATTGCGTTGCCTACTACTCTATAATCGATCCCAGGTCAGAAACGCCGGCCACCCTCTCTACCCTCCACGTAAATACAGTGGCCGGCACAGGAACAGCAGGTGCAACAGGACAGGCAATAGGCAACGTCTATGGCCCAGCAATAATGGACTCCACTTTCGCCACCTATTTTGGAGACAACTTCGGTGTCTGGCGCTTGCGTCGCCTCGGACCTGATGGAAGCCTTAGCACAATGGGTGGGCGTAGCCGTTTCTACTACGGAGATAATGGACCCGCCACAAACGCCGTACTCGGACCCAAGACATACGTAGCCCTCAACTCCACTGACTCTGTGATCGTTACGGACCTCAGCAATGTTCGTATTCGTCGCGCCTTCTTTGACGGTACATTCAATACCATTGCCGGCAACGGCATCGAGGGCTACACAGGAGATGGTGGGCTCGCCCTTGCCGCCACCCTATATAATCCAGCAACAACCGCAACTGACTCCTCAGGCACCGTCTATATAGCTGACGCCAGCAATAATGTTATTCGCGCGATCCTGAATTCGACTATGACCACATACGCTGGAACTGGCTTCTCTGGAGGGTCTGGCGACGGCGGCCCAGCGATCAATGCCACATTTTCAGAACCCTTCGGTGTCGCGCTCGATCTATCCAACAATCTCTATATTGCCGACACGAATAATCACGTCGTTCGAAAGATTGACGCGGCGACAAGCACCATAACCCTCATTGCAGGCACATATATAGCTGGATTTAGTGGAGATGGAGGGCCAGCAACAGCTGCACAACTGTACTCTCCAAAGAGTGTGGCAGTCGATGTATCCTCTAATATTTACATACTCGACGCAGGCAATGTGCGGATTCGTCGCATAGACGCACTTACAGGCGATATTAACACCATTGCTGGCGACGGGACGAACGGATATGCCGGCGACGACGGTCCCGCCACCACCGCCGTCTTCAATGACCCCCTTGGTATAACCACTGACTCTGAGAACAATGTATATATAGCCGACACGGGAAATCATATCGTCCGCCAAATCCTCACCGGTACAGGCATCATATATCGCTTCGCCGGCGTTGCAACCGCACCAGGCTTCACAGGCGACGGCTCCTTTGCCACTTTTGCGCGGCTCAATACACCCACAACAGTTGCGTGCGATCCCGTCAGCCAGAAACTCTACATAGCGGATCAGGGGAACTTTCGTGTGCGTGTCGTGGATATCCCCACAAACATCATTAATACGGCCGTGGGAAACGGCTCCCCCGCAACAGGTGGCGATAATGTCCCAGTGAGCGAGGCCGTCTTCGGCTCCATCTTCGGACTCGCCCGCGACTCGCAGCAAAATATCTACCTTGCCGATGGATATGGACAGACAATCCGTAAGATCGATCCATCCACATTCATCATTACCACCGTGGGTGGGAGCGGCGTAGCGGGCTTTAGCGGCGATGGTGGGTCAGCCCTCACCGCTGAAATCAGCACTCCTGTGAATATTTTCATAGACAATGCCAATCGTATCTTCTTTACAGATTCTGAAAATCACCGCGTGCGTCGTATTGACCCCGCCAGCGGTCTCATAACTACAGTGGCTGGAACTGGAAACCCTGGCTACAATGGGGACTTCATCGACGCCACCACCGCCGATCTTTACTATCCCCGTGCGCTCGCCGGCGATGCTGCAGGCAACCTCTATATAGGAGATACCTCCAACTTCCGCATTCGTCGTGTAACACCTGCGGGCACTATTACTACGGTCGCGGGTACAGGTTTCGCTGGCACTGTAATAGAGGGTCTTCCAGCAATCGTTAGCCCCATTGATGTGGTAACAGGAGTGGCCCTGGACACCTCCACGAATCTCTATTTCACTGATCTAGGCACGAGCGCCGCCTGGAAAGTCCGCGCGGCCACAGGTATTCTTGAACCCTTCACGGCTGCCGGCCCTGGTTACCTCAATGACGCTGCCCCCATCTCCACCGCAATCTTCGCCTATCCATCCGCCATCTCCTTTGACGCGTGTGGAAACTTCGTGATAGCTGACCGCGCGAACTATCGCCTACGACGCACATATGGATACGGCCCCCCACGACTTCCCAACTATCTCAACCTCGATTTCCGCTATACGAACTACCAGAACACGAACGGGAACACATACATCGCTCTGAATGGAAACCTCCTTGCCACCTTTGACGCGGTCAGTCTCAGCGACTTTACATATGCAATGACCGACTCGAATATCTTGAGCTACCCGCTGCAATCAAGCAATCCTGTCCTCGGCGATCAGACGCCGTGGCTCGAAATCGGCCAGGCGAATAGCACAGGCTACATACAACTCGAGGGTCTCGCCTGGGCAAATCAGAGTCCTGGAGAAGGGCTGCAGTCAAACTTTGTCAACTCCGATGCAGGCATTATTGTAAATCGCGGCATCTTGCGATTTCCAAACAGGGTAAATGGGATTACACTTGATAATAAATTCAACGACGCTTCTACACGCAGTATCAGCTATACAGGTAGTCTCTTCGCCAGTTCAGACCCGCGCCTCAAGGAAAATATCTGCCCCGCCGATCCCGCGATCTGTGTCTCCTCCTTTACAGCCCTCCCCCTCAAGAGATTCGCATACAAGGCCGGCACTCTTCCCGTACAAGACAAGCATCGCCTCGGATATCTTACAACAGACATTGCCGCCGTCTTCCCCAAGTCCATTGTGCCAAATACGAGCCCTGACTTGCCTGCCCTCTCCTCCTTCAATACTGTCGATTATACACAGTTGAAGTTCGCCCATCTCGCCACCACTCAACATCTCTTAAGAGAAGTGGATCGCCTCGAGGGGCTCGTGAGTAGGCTTCGGGCCAGGCGCGCCGGCGTCCAGCCTACTCAAAGAACCTGCATCTCTTGATAGAAGCAGGTTGTATGGCAACCGACAGTTACTATACTCCATATATGTCGGATTCTGACACTGATTCAGTCTCAGAATCTGAATCTAGCTTTTCCAGCTCCACGGGATCAGACACGGACGACGCCAGCTCCTACGCCTCTCGTGTAACACCAAAGGCAGGGCCCAACTTTCGCGCCCTCGCCGATGGGCTCCGCTTGAGCGCCCTGGACGGAGGTCTGCGCGTGGATTCCTCTGGGACCGAGCTCAACTACCAGTCCCTCGACATCGGATTCCCCATGTCCAGCGGCTTCCCCACTTTCAAGAATCTCGAAGTCGCCGCCGATCCCTCTGGCGGCCAACTGAAAACGAACTCGAAACGTGTCAATAGCATCATTATGCTCGACAGTCGTGACCGTGACAGGGCCGTCTTTGTGCAGCCCACCAGCCTCACTCTCCGACTACCACGTGTATATCACAACGTCACCGACTTCCAGGTCGTGCAGATCAAACTCCTCTCATCCTTCTACTACTTTCGCCTGGACAAGCACAACACCGACGTGTCTATTCTTGAACTCGGTCGCACCCGCACAGACCCTGTGACCGGCCAGACTGTGGCCAATGTAATCAAGAACTTCATTCGCCAAGGAACCTACGATATTAATGCCCTATTGAGCGAAGTCACCACACAGCTGAACAGAACACCGGTCTTTTACGACTTCCCCAACGGTTTCCAGGACTTTGCCCCCCGCTTCGCAGCCACCGGCGATTTCAGTCTGAACTTCAACTTCCCTGGAGACACGTACTATGACAGTCTGCTCGACCAGTTCATACCGAATCCCACCGTTACACAGATCGTCACCAAGTATTTCCAGGCACAATACGCGGGCCTCTCCTCCTACACAATCGACCAGATGAAGGTTGCCTATTACTATCCTGTTATCAAGGAAATCCTGCTTGACCAGAACTATCAGGGTGACCCCCTGAACCTCACTCTTACCACTTCGGCCTCCTACTTGCTCCCTGGAGAGACACCCCGTAGTCGCTGCATCTACACCTTTCAAGGACTCGACGATCCTGTCATTCAAGAAGTCATTGCAAATAACTTCGCGGCCCTCGACGAGTATCGTGTAGAGCACACCTTCCGCTACAGTCTCATCAATAAATACAACGTGACCTACGAGAGCCAGTCGAATCACGTCACTATCTCGGCTCCCAGCCTGAATACGAGTCTGGTCAATCTGATCAACTATAAACGCACCCAGTTCTTCGCGGAACAACTGAATCTCGAGAGCATCAGCGAGGCCCAGTATAACAACTTCCAGACGCAAAATACCATTTTGCTCGCTGTACTCAATGACCTCTTCTACTTCATTCAGCGCTGGCTGGCCGTCTTTTTCGGCGTCCCCTTCAATACATATACTCTTGACTATGTTGCCGATCCGAATAATCTCGTGCCCGTCCGCGACGCCACTCAGGCAGTCGGCATCAGCTCGAACTACGATGCCCAGGTTCTCTCGCGCACCACCGCCCCCATCAGTAATGATATCTTGACACCGCTCCGCCAGCCACCCAAATACTACTGGAACCGCATGTCGAATCTGCCCGAACCGACCTTCGCCTACCCCTACAATCTTGAAACTGGCGTCCCCTCGACAAGCTCCAACTATCCCTATAGCATCAGCCTGAAAAAACAGGACGAGTTCCACAAGTTCGTCGATTCAAACGATCACCTCTATGCAAACCAGCTCACCCGCTTCGCCGACATTGTAGTCCCCATCGAGCCCTCCAAATATACCGTCTTCCGCTTCAAGAGTCCTGTGCGACAGACACTCCAGGTCGAAACTCTGCCCCGGCCCACCCAGTTCCGCTACCCCGCCTATAACGCCGTGGCTTACGATGTGAGCTCGCAGCGCATCTTCGACAACAGCTACGCCTTCATAGAGAATGCCCAGAACGTGAAAATGGACGTGGCGGCCAACTTCTCCACCACGTCACTCCTCTTCGTGCCTGGCTTTTCCAGCCCACAAACCACAGCCAACTTCGGCATCTCCTATGCCAGTTCTCTTGCGCTCTGGGGGTCCAGGTCCGGCCTCGTGCAAGTCGGCGACACCGTCGAATACTACCAGTTCTATACACCGCTTCCCCCTGACTACTCCACTATTCAGGCACCAGGCTATCGATATCCACTGAATCTGACGATTACGCCGAATAATGGGTCCAACTTTGCCACTCCTATGAACCTCTACCTCTATCACGATCGCGCCGCCTTTATGGCAGACGTCAGCTCGAACCGGCTCGAGTCCCCCTACAACTATCTTGCCCAGGTTAGCACAAGTACAGAGATCAGCTCGGCCACTCTCCAGTTCGGTGTCTATGCGGGCCAGCGTTACTATCTCATCGCGCGCTCCCAGGAACTCGCCACACCCACTCAGCAGTATCGCGTGGCACCCTGGTTCCCCGCCGGCTCCACATTTACAGCACTGACAAGCACCCTGGTCGGCTTCAATCCCCTCGCCGACCCACAGACCCCCGCTGCCCTCTCCAATACTAACTACGCCACCGTGGCCGACCCGGCCTATATCCGCCTCCCTATCCAGTCCTCCATACAAAACTCCACCACTACTGACGTTGTCTTCACGCCCCTCACCTTCTCCACAGTGGCCATTGGCTACGACGCGAGTGGTGTGAGTACGGACCTCACGGACTACTGCGGCTACATAGGGAGCAGACCACAGAGCAACGCGGTCCCCAACGCCAGCCTGCGTATGGATCCCATCACCGGCTACGCCTTTCAAATCGACAAGGGATATGATCCCACTACCCAGACTTATATCAGTCCCACCAGTGGAAATGCAATCCTCCTCCCCCAAGGCGCCGACGTGTATTCGCCCAAACCCGTCGCAACCCGCCAGACATCTATCGTGCACTGGTACGGAAATACCTATATTCCCAACTCGGAAAACCAGGCCCCGATGTTATCCAATGATCTCGCGGACCCTGCCTACACCGCCCCCTATAGTCGCACCACCACGAACGCACCCCTACAAGGCTACGAGTATGGCGGTTCCAACCAGGCCATCCAGTTCGGCGACGGAATCTACGGCATCTCCTTCGTCCCCCAGCAGGGAGTCTGGGACATTGATCGAATGATGTTCAAGAGTGTATATGTCACCCCCTCCAACTCCACTATCGACGAGAACCTGAAAATCCAGTACGTCGGCGTGTATTACGCGAACATCACGACTACCAAGTTCGTCCATGAAATCAAGCTGCAAGACGCCATCGCTGTGCTCCGCTTCTCTAAAGCAGTGACCTACAACTCTACCAGCCAGAACCTCGGATTCGACGCGGCCGGCGGAACCTACTACGAGTTCGTGCGCGACTCGAACTTTGCTCTCGGCTCCAACTCCTACCTCTATGGCTACTCCCAGATTCGGCGCCAGTTCAATCCCGACATCAACTCCATCTACTCCTTCATCCCCTTTGACGGCAACGGCCAGTTCCAGACATTCAACGGTCTCGTCGGCTCCCCTGTGCCCTATCCCTTCTATTCAGACGCCTCGGGCGCCCTCGCCTATTTCGACGGCCGCAGCCCCGATACTGAAAAGGGAATCGTGGTCCCCAAGACAAAGGCAGTGCCCGACCCGGTGCGCGGCCCCCCCGCCGGCTACGACGAGACACAGTCAGTCTATGAACAGTCGGTCCCTATTGGCACGAACCTCCTCCAATATATCTTGCCCTACCCTTTTGCACTCCTCTCCAACACAATGTACGCGTGGAACCCGTTCCCCTATGAGCCCTCGATGATTATCGGCGACGTGTCCGGTTTCATAATGACACAAGACACATATTATCGCGTCTTCGAATACTCTGCAAACACGGATGACTACAACCTTACGGAAAAGTATCAATTCACACTCGACCAGATCTACCCCTCGAGCAATGCGAACATTAACTTTATAGGAGTGGCCGCCAACGAGTCGCGCTATGCCTTTTTCGCCTACTCGAATCCGCCGGCGCCTCCCTTACCGCCCAGCCCCATCACGAGTCGCCTCATTATTCGAACAATGATACCTGAGACCGGCGTCATCGAGGACGAGTTCATCATTGACAATATCCCGAACTTCAACCCGATCACGCAGCAGATCACGAACCTGACATACAACAACTTCGGCGGATTCACGATGGCCCTCAAGCAGAGTACCATTCTCACGGCGCTCTGCAAGCACTCGCAGGCCACCTCCACGATGACGCAGGTGACGAATCAGGACCCCCTCGGTTTCAACGCCAACGTCGATCGCTTCATAACACGCCAGTCGGCAAAGGAGGCATTCGGCGGCTTCTATGTCTTCCCCTATCGCACCGGCCTGGCTGGGCCCATTACACAGGGCATCATCGACTACGTTCAGGTGACACCCTCAAACACGGTGGGATTCACAAACCCCTTCTATTCCTATGCAGCCTTCACGGGCCAGCAGAACACGTGGTCGGGCGGCACCAGCCTCTCGCAGATTCAGGTGTTCAGCCTCAGCACAGTCAGTTCGCCCGCCACCGTCTATAGAGAGCCCATCGTCAGTCGCCAACCTTTCAAGGACTTCATCTATTTAATGTCCGAGGCCAATGACCGCCGTTTCTACCAGCCCTACTACTACTTCACCTCGAATGACACCCGCTTCACGTCAAACGTGGTGACGATCGAATCCAGCTATGAGTTCCCCTTTGCCACCAGCAACTTTACACAGGGGGCCAGTGGAAGCAAGTGGTCCCTCATAGGCAGTACGCTTTTCGGAAACCGCAATGACACCGTCGATAGCCCGCGCAAGATATTCCAGGCGTGGCAGCTCTTCTATCCGGTCCAGCGCATCGTCATGCGCCAGATCGCGAAGAACTTCACCTTTATGCACGATCCTGCAGGGCTCCAGTATCCAGAATATCCGCACACCGCCCTCATCGGCTACGACTCCTCTGGAGCAATCACGGCGGATACTTCGTATCGGTGGGGCCTCGAGTCAGCCAGTAACTTCGTAGTGGGTGACTTCACCTTCAAAGGCCGCACATTCAACTCCTATGTATTCACCTTCCCTCTGCAGAAGTCGTCGCCCTCCACGCCCTATTATTATCTTGCGCTGCGGGGCTATGCGCCCACGGAGAAGTCCCAGGTCCTTCTGCGCACCAGTCTCACAAATCGCTACGACTTTGGTTACGTGTCTATGCAAGATATAAGTGGCGAGGTTCTTCTCTCGCAGACCGCCTCGAACCAGTATAGTCCGGACTACTACCGCGTCCTCCTCGCCTTCAACTCGAACTTTGTGATCGGCTCCAATGGCAAGATATTCGGGGCGAATGTGGTGCAGGGCTACGCCGGCTCGAACTTTTCGAATGTCAGCAGCTTCGGCGATTTCTACGGGCGCTTCATCAAGCTCTACAATCAGTATAATACACAGGTGGAGCTCGTGCAGAGAATCAACTCGAATGTGAATGCCGCCCTGCAGGAGTTCATCTCGTACGACCTCCAGAATATCCTGCCTGCTTCCGCGCTCAGCCGACAGCGTTTCACGGACCCGCTCACGTTCAGTATCTTGTGGCGCTCGGCCCTCCTGGCCGAATACGAAAAACTCGAAGAGAACTGGGGACTCGGGTGGAACCTCGGTTATGCGAAGGCCGATACTACGTATGAAACTGTGCATAGGGCCGAATCCTTCTTCAAGATCTTGGACGATTTCATCAATCTGCGACTGAACCCAGAGTTCGATATGAATCGAATGGATACGAGTGCCAAAGAGAACTTGGCCGTTACCCTTGAGCCAACGGGGGCCACCAAGGCATTTCACTCGAAGCTGCTGCTGGCGAACTTTGGTTCCTACGCCCAGACAATGATCAGCAACCCCGTGAGCTTCTACCCCCCTCTTGGGCGAATGGACAAGGTCACCTTTCAGTGGGTAGATATCACAGGGGCCGTAATAGACAATGACGACTGTGAGTGGAACGCCGTGGTGCAGATTGTGGAGGAGAAGGATATTGCGGAGATTTCGAAGCCGCCGCGAATAGATGTCACGGCGCGAGCTTCGGCACCGCGCTAAGCAGCAATAAAGTTCCGCAGCCTGCCATAGAGAGCGCCTGCAATGGACGAAGTTCCCAGACTACAAACATCTCCTGTGGCGACATTGCCTATTCATTCCCAGGGGCCCGCCGACTTTTTCCCACCCGTCTGCCTGCAGTCGCACTGGGACCCCACGCAGATTCTGAAGAGGACATTGCCCGACAGCTATGTTCCACAGGCACTCGATTTCCGTCCATGGACACGTGTCTGTATGAGCTACACTACAGCCGGCGAGGCGGAGCCTGCTCCTGCAGTCAGCAAGAATGTGGTTCTTCCCACTGGAGGCCAGTTTTATCCGGCCTCGCGCTATGCTGGAGCCGTCGATGCTGAGTCACAGCTGCGTCGTTTGGATCGCCCACTCGGAACGTGTGAGGCCAAACAGTGGGAGCCGAACATGAAGGGAGATATGTTCAACTCCCGTATTCTTGTCCCTATTACACGCAGTGTAGCAGATCCTACACAGATCGAGGAGCTCGCTTATCCTCGAGCCCTTCTCCGGTCAGGTCCATATGACTGCAGAGAGAAGCAGGACCGCATAAATGTTGCCCTTGCATCGGACTATCTTTTCAATAATGCAACCAAGCAGGACCGGTATAAGCGGATTGGAGGGATGGTCAAGCCCGCGCCACCTACAGATGAGTTGAGAGGAGTGGATGAGGCGCAGGGGGTCGCCAGCTATGAGCCTCAGGCGGCACAGCCAAACGCGGTCAAGTCCTCCTCTTAATGTTCCCCATCATAACTAATGGATTGGGAAAACCTAAATCCTGTGAGTCGGCTAAAGAGCCTACTAGGCCCTTTACCGATACACCCGTGGGCTGTGCTCATACCACAGCTTCTCCTCTGGTCCTTTCGCCGTTTCTGTATCGAGAAGTTGATTGATGATCAGACCGAGAGTTTGATGGATTATATATGGGATGATCATACGGAGCTCATTCAGAACTACGCCCCGTATGGACTGAGAAATGTGGCGGCGACGTGGTTGATTCCTGAGAACTTGACGAAGATGCACTCGTCCCTTGAGGAGTACAACGCATTTTTTGTGGAGTGTATGTCACTCATAGATCGGGCATTGCGCGGCGGAAATGCGGTGCTCGAAGATAGGATTTCCGATTTCCTTGATGTTGAGATGCGGCGCCTCTTTGCAGAATGGTTGGGGGAATCGAAAAAATGCCTGTTGATATATCCTCAAAAGGAGGAGGAGGATGATGTATTTACGGACGCGCAGTTTATGACTCTTATTCAGTCACTGCTGTCTGTGGGGAGAAAGCCTTCCTCCTCGGAGCCCGTCGCGCCGATCCCGGAATCAGTTCCGCTTGTACCGTCCTTCACACAACAACATGCTGCTGTCGTGCCCGAGCCCGCTGTCGCCGTACCCGAGGCTGTTGTACCCACGGATGCCTTCCCTGCAGCCCTTCCTGCAGCCCTTCCTGCAGCCCTTCCTCCTCCAATATCAGTAGCAGAAGCAATACGCCGTCGTAACACCTATCGTCGTCATGGCCGACGAGCGAATCGTGGCGTTACCCTGCGCTCCTCGCGCGCTCGGACAAAAACGCGGAAAGTTCCCCTCGCGCTTTAGTAATGATAGAGGTATTCATCTTTGTCGCACTCATTTTCCTCATCGCCGTTCTCTTTTACAAACAGCGACGAGGAGACCTGCAAATCCTACAGATGGAATATGCCCAACTAGCCGATCAGTTCGACGAACTCCTATCGGAGCAACAGCTGCTCGTCATTCGGGGTGTGAGTCCTCCCCGCGGGCTGACAGCCGATTCTCTTGAGAAGATACCCCGCCTCGCCCAGTTCGTAGTAGGAGGCCAACCACTCTCCGCCATCCTCGCCTCGCCCAGCATTCTCTCTTCGGCAAATGGACTGCCTACCCTAAGCACTGAGAACAGGCGACTCCTCGCCACTGAACTCTCTGTCCCCATCTGGGCACAGAAGACCTGGCAGACTCCCCTTGCCGACTCGGCCTGGCTAGGATCCGCCCTTGGAACTCTGCAGACAGAAGTTGTGCTCGGTGGTCTCGGCCTCTTCCGCACAACGGCCTACACAACCCTCCTCTTTCCAACAGAGGGAACCTACAAAGTCTCCGTGGTCTCGAAGGACTCCGAGGACTTCCTTCCTCCTGCGTGGGAGTATCGCTACGTTGGCAGCTTTACGCCAAATGACACACCCCTCGTGGCGGAACTGAAATACCTCGACATTGTCTTGCGACCCGGCACAGCCCTTTGTATCCCGAAACACACGATTCTTTCCCTCGAACCCTCCGAGCCGTCGGCTTTTGCTGCCCTCGCCCTTCTTGAGTTCCATATGCCCGTTAGTCTCTTGGCAAAGTCATTTTCCTAGGGCACAGTAGTCAGGCAGCGCCTCCCAAAATTGTATCATAAATGCCACTCAAACACCGCTTACCCAAGATCACTATAATGATTCAGTCACCGAGAAACTCTCCCCTCTTTGGGGCAATAAAGGCCGCCGCGGCGGCTGTGGCACAGGGTCGTTCTCCTGTTCTTGCCCCTCGCCCTGCTGCACCAGAGCCCTCTTCCTCGGACGATTCTTCTTTTGAGTCTTTCTGCCTCGATGATGGTCCAGCCGAGGAGCCACAGGAGTCCCTTGAAGCCGTTATGGAGGACCTGAAGCAGCAGATGTCTTCACTGAGTGAGACATCGCAAGTTGTTCGCAGCCAAATGAAGTCGATCTGCCGGCGGACAAAGGAGGAGTCCATAGAATGGATGAACGCGCCGATGAAGCCCAAGACAGTGGCAGCGCGACTCTGGCTGGCCGCCCACGGACTCCCAGCAGAACCAAGCCTCGACTCCTTCTTTGACGCATGTCTCGCCGCTGCTTCCACCGCCGACTTTGAGAGCCGTGTTCTCACCTTCTCTAAAGAGGATGCTGTTGCTCTCTGGAAAGGAGAGCAGCGTATCACTGTCTTCGACATTCTTGCCCAGTTGCCCGAGTTGTTTGAATAGGCTGCGCCGTCTGGGCTGCGCCGTCTGGGCTGCGCCGTCTGGGCCCAGGAAAATTGCCCGCCTTTTTGCTTCCCCCCTCTTGGCACAAGACATGGAACTACTGAATGCCGATCAAAGACGAGCTTTCGACGCGGTAGTGGCGGGGCGCTCCGTGTTCATCACGGGCCCCGGTGGTACTGGCAAATCCTTCCTTCTTCAGACACTCTATGCTGCCTACAGGGGTCTCACTGGAAAACAAATGGCCGTTACGGCCCTCACTGGCTGCGCGGCACTCCTGCTCGGTCCCTGGGCCAAGACACTCCACTCTTGGGCAGGCATCGGACTCGGCCGTGGCAATCCCGTCGCCATCGCCCGCACCATCGCCACGAATGGACGCAAAAAGAAGAACTGGCGCGCCACCAGCTGTCTCGTAATAGACGAAATCTCAATGATGACTCCCTACCTTCTCGAGTTTCTCGACACGGTAGGACGCCACGTCCGTAAATGCGATGCACCCTTTGGAGGACTCCAAGTGGTGTTCGTGGGCGATTTCTATCAGCTCCCCCCTGTCACCAAAGATATGCCTGTGACCCCTGGCCAGGCAGAGAGACTCTTTGCGTTCGAGTCCCCCCTCTGGAAAGAGATGGTGCAGGAAGTCATCCCTCTTCGCACTATCATTCGCCAGCACGACCCCCTCTTTCAGAAGATTCTCGGCGAGGCCCGCGTGGGCGCCCTGAGCCCCAAGTCCTACGAGATTCTCGAGTCGCGCAAGACAATGGAGTGGAAGTGTCTGGAGATCAGGCCCACTCTCATCTTCACGAAAAACCAGGATGTCGCCGCAATCAACTCAAAACAACTGAGCAAGTTGGCCGGCCCAGAACACATCTTTACAGCAACATCCGCAGTCCCCCCGCGCGTTCCCAAAGAGATGGCCGACTACTTGATAGAGAAACTCGATAAAGACGCTCCCTATGAAGTCGAACTCAAACTCAAAGAGAGAGCCCAGGTCATGCTCATAACAAATCAGGATCCAGAGGCCGGCTGTGTCAATGGCTCGCGCGGCGTGATCACGGGATTCGGCACGGACGGCGTGCCTCTCGTGAAGTTCTTGCACGGACCCCCCTTTCCAGTGCGTGTGGCGCCGGCCACGTGGGCTATAGAGGTGGATGAGGACAAGGTCATTACGAGGCAGCAGATTCCTCTGAAGCTGGCGTATGCCATTACGTGCCATAAAGCACAGGGGCAGAGTCTCGACTCTGCCCTCGTAGATATAGGTCCAAGTACGTTTGAGTACGGTCAAGCGTATGTGGCCCTTTCGCGTGTGAGGAGTCTCGAGGGACTCTTCGTCTTTGAAATACATCCGAAGGCATTCAAGGCGCATCCCCTTGTAAAGGCGTTCTATGAAGCAGCAGTGCCCGCAGAGCCGGCCAAGGCAGAACCTGCAGAGCCTGAGCCGGCCCAGGCCGAACCCGAGTCCGATCCCTATCAAGTCCTCGGTATCCCCTCTACAAGCAAAGAGAAAGATATCAAAAAAGCCTATCGAAAACTCGTTGTCAAGTTCCACCCAGACAAGAATCCAGCCGGCCGAGAGACATTCGAGAAGATCCAGAAGGCGTATGAAACACTGTCCGCGACCATCCCATTTAAAAATTGAGGCCTCCATCGCCCTTTAGACCCAGCACAAATCCTTAGGCTCACCGCTCCCATCCGCAAAGATGTCTCCTCTCTTGCCCGAGTTTCCCACCGAAGTAAATAGCGACAAGTTCCCTGCCTTGGAAGGGAATCAATGGGAGTTCAAAAACGTGTGCATGAACAAAGATAAACTACATGAAACTATCTGCGCCTTACTTAACTCAAAAGGGGGGTATATAGTGATTGGCGTTCGCGACGATGGTTTCATAAGTGGTGTAGATAGAAAAGTAGTAGATTTCATGTCATTGATGGTCGATGATATACATCACCGACGCATTATTATAAGAAATAATGATACTCCACTGTTATTTCATAATATAAAAGCAGAGCCTATTATATTCTCTAATAAGACACTTGTTAAGATAGTAGTTCAGCCCGATGAAGGAGAACTATATAGGTTGAAAAGTGGTGATATATTTATTCGGCTTTCGGCTTCAAACTATCACCTTTCAACGTTTGATGGATGTCTGTCAAAATCTGAAGCAGAAAACTACGCAAAGCAGGTTGCAGCAAATATGCTACTTGAAGCTACTACAAAAATGAAAAGGGACATGACTAATAGATATATAGCTATTAGTAAAGACGCCAAAAATCAGTTGCTCTCTTTGGAAGAAGAGCGCAACCGCTTGAAGAAGGAGCGGGAGGCATTCGAAGCTCAGAATAAGATTCTGGGGGAGCACATTGAAAGTCTGCGTGGTCTCCTCTTTAGTAAAATCCTCCGCGAGAAGGAACAAATGGAAGAAGTCTATGCGCCTCCGCCTCCTCCATCTACCCTCTGCTCATTCCTTTCGAGTCTATTCTGCCTTGACTGAAACGTCGAGCTCAATCCAGCCCCTAGGAAAGAGGTCCTCGATCTTATCAGCAATCCACCTCTTTTTTGCAGGCACAATCACTGGCGCCCGCTCGCCGTGTGCTCCCAGGAAAGCACCCCACCAACTGAAGGTCGAGTTGCCACAGATGGCCCCTCCACGGCAGGCCACCATTTGCGCCAGTGACGTCAGCTCATCACGCGACTCATCCGCCACAATCTGGAAACGGGGATCCGATGTGAAAAATGCGTGCGACTTCACCCACTCAGCGTCATCACTATCGATAATAATGCGGTCAATCGGTGGCGAGCGCGTAGCAGCCACCTCGGTGTCCAAGCGCTCCACCGCGCTCTTATAATACTCAATAGGCTGGATGAAGTGATAACCAGGTAGATTCATGTAGTCTCCGCGACGAACGTGCATGAATGCAGTGGTATGCCCGCCCCTCGGAAGAGGAGGAAGCTGGTCCAAATGCGGCTGGAGGCCCTCCAGAAAGGCCCTCCGCAGCTCAGACTCGTAGGCCTCGAGGGCAGGGTAGTATTGGTAATAGGAGTCGAGTACAGTGCCGACCTCGAGAGCCGCGGGATTCCACGCGGCAAATCCAGGGGGATCGTGACGCTTGTACCTCTCCAAGAGAAAGATCTGTGGGACTTTCGTGCCTATTCCTTTAAAGATGGTGGCGTTGTAGTCGAGGCCGAAACGGTTGTGCTTGTTGAACATCGGGGGGGGATCCAAGATATAGAGGGGGCACTCCTTCACCTTTGCAGCAACCATGCCAGCGGCCATAACGAACATCTGGTTTCCAAGTCCTCCGCGGACGATTGGGACCATACCAGGGGGCGCATTCAAGATGTCGATTGCAGGGTGTGTGCTCATACTGCCTCTCTAGAGAAAGAGTAGTTTAGGTGTTGGAGCTGCCTGCCTGTCGGCGCCGCGACCCTTGTCTTCTCGCTTACTAAATAGAGAATGGACGCGATCACATCCGTCAAATATGGGAATGTCTATACGGCACTGTTTCTAGCATTGATTCTGGGGGCTCTCATAACCTATATTTCCTATATGTGGTCAAATAGCTGTACGGGAATGCCGTCATATGAAGGATTCCAGGCGGCCGCGGGCCAGGCCAATGCGAAAGCGAACGGGCCGGCCGCAGCGGCTGCTATGATGGCGAATCCCCAGGGCACGATGGCAGAGGGCTTCTGGGCAGGACCCGCGCGGGGGTCCGGTGTGCCCGCCTGTCTCCGAACAAGCTCGGCGGCGGCACAAGTGTATGACATCCTCGCCTCCAAGAAACAGACGACCGAAGAGGGCCCGGACGACCTCCGCGAACTCACCCTCATCCTCAGCAAGATCTCCTGTTTCAAGCGGGATCTGATGGGGGCCGCGGGGGTCGTCGAGGCTACGCGCTACCAGCCCTTCAGCACAGCGCACGACATGGAACCCGTGGCGGAGACCGCGGCACGCTGCTTTGCCAAGACAATCCCCCAGCGTGACCTGGAACTCGCCCTCGACAAGTGGGGTGGGCGCGGCACATTCCTTATCAAGCGCCTCTGCACCTCCGTGGGCCTGACGGATGCTGAAGAGGAGGAGGTACTGCGCCTCTTTGGAGATGCAATGGCCGACGTCAGCGACGTGGCCCTCGGACGCTGCTGCAGCGGACCCGTTATGATCGCTGGAGAGGGCGGGCCACGTATGGTGGGCGGATTCGAGCCAGCGGCCCTCGTCGGTCTGCGCGAGTATAAGGGCTATTACTGAGACCCGACGCCTCCCCAGCTTCTAAAACATTCCACCCAGAATCAAGTTGGTTCTGGGTCGAAGGCGTAATACTATTCTCCTTAGTTCCTCTTTTTACGTGTGCCACCTCCTTTATAAGGGACAAGCTTCCCCTCTTCAGGAAGAAACTCCACGATCTTGTTTTTACTAGACAGTTTCCTCAGTTTTTTCGTATTTGATCGCCGAAGCCCCGCCTTGCCCCTCTTTGAAAGGAATGGTATGTATTTTGCAGCTGTTCTACGTGTGGATGGCTTGTACTTGTATAAATATTTCACATCCGTGCGACGAGAACTGGGTCTCCTCTTTGTCACAGCGAGCTGATTTAATACTAGCCTCGGATCAGCGGCACTCATTTTATTCCCTCGATAGGCTGTGTCAGAAGTAAAACGCTCTGTTGTTTTGCTCGCTCGCGGAAATGTATTTCTAGTCTGCAGTAACTGCTTCACACTCAGCGTTCCAGGGCCGCCACGTATAGAGTATATTCCTGATGACAACATCTTAAGAATCTGATTCCGTTGTATAACTTCTATTTCCATTATTCGCTCTTTGTGTTTTTGACTTGTTGGTTTATAGGGAATACTGGCACAGGAAGAAAAAAAGAAAATGCGATAGTCGTCTTTATCTCGAGTCACTTCCGTTGGCATTTCTTTTATTATTTTAATAACTTCCTTGTTCGTGCTTTCTCTATCGACAATCAACTCTTCGTGGAACTGTCCGCGCTCATGGAGAATAAGTGTCTCCTTCGTTCCAGGGAACTTTACTGCAGCTTGCCCAGGTTCAAAACGGTTCAGGGTCATACCTTCATAGACCCTTCTTGATGTGGGTCCAACTCGCCCAATAGTGATTTCACGAATAGGCACAATATCACCTGGCCCATACATAACTAGCTGCTCTATAGCACTGCGATACGTATCAGGTTCAACTTTATAGGCATCCGAAGCAACATCGATCCGCCCAGAATAGTTTATAGTATCGGCTTTATTATTTAATAAATAATATGTAAATGCCCCGCGATTTACACCCTGTGTTAAATTAAATAGCGGTTCATCGACCGATGTTAGGCAATAGTCCGTTATGACCTGTGTTTCAAAAATGAACGTCTTTTCGGGAACTTTGAAGTACCAATCGGGCCTATCTAAGTCATACGCACCGTGTGTTGATATGAGATAAAAGGGGGACTTTTCAAATATGTTCTTCAAAGACGATTTATTATACTCCACTTCACGTGGCCTTTTTGCCAACGACATTGCTACTAGTACGTGGCTTTTAATACATTAGCCCACCACGCAGTCTGAGTACCAGGTGCAGCGTCGATTCCTTTTGAATATTGTAGTCCGCAAGGCTGCGCCCGTCTTCCAACTGCTTCCCTGCGAAAATGAGCCGCTGCTGATCGGGCGGAATGCCTTCCTTGTCCTGAATCTTCTGCTTCACATTCTCAATAGTGTCGGACGCCTCGACATCGAGTGTGATAGTTTTGCCTGTCAACGTTTTCACAAAAATCTGCATCTTGCCCGTGTGGTTCTACCTTGCCCTCCCCTTTTAAGTTTAGGCCCCTTTAACAATCGTGTCGGACGTTTCTACGCACATCACGAGTGTTTAATATGCCCCCAGTCAGATCCCCTTTTACCGCATCAGCCCCATGAAGATCATCAGGCCTATAATCTGCCACGTGCTCCGCGCGGGTCTCGCAACGCTCACGAGTTCGACCACGATGTTGTTCCACAGATACTTGCCTACGAAGCCGATGATGACGAGCGCCACGACGAAGGCCAGAATCATCGAGACGAACTCGACATAGGCATCGCGCCTCTTCTCAGAAGACTGGAGCCCCGTGAAGCCCTCGATTGTCGCCTTTGCAGCTGCATGAACAATACCGCTTGCCATTCTACTTTCGGGGTGCGAGAAAAAAGCAGTCACCAGGCGCCAGCCAACGTCCTTAGTCCTTCTCATACAAGAGACTCTCGCGCACTTTGGCGCCGCGATGCTCATTGATATACTTGATTGCATCCGCCGCGGCCGACTCGGACTTCATATGCTCTGCCAGGAGCCCCACGAGCACCTTCGGATTCAGACCCATCTTCGTCGTCTGCCTCCTATAAAGAAGACGCCCACCCGAGCCCTTCAGATCGAGCGCGCCAATATTATACTTCTTCATAATGCGCAGAATCATCTCCTCTAGAGCCTTCTGACGCTTCTTCTTTTCACGCGCGGCGGCACTCAGCTCCGTGACTTCCCGCTCGAGTTCGCGCCAGGTCACAATGATCTGACGCAGCGTCTGCATCTCCTGCTGCTCGGTCAGCGGGTTCGTGTCGATTGTTCTGGGGGCTCCTCCCCCAGCCGCTTGCGCCGCCGCCACGGCCTGCGTAATAGTAGTGTGTGCCGTCTCGGAGCCGAGTGAGGGCCTGCGCGCCGTGCCCGCGGCCGCGCCCGCGCCCAAATCCACCTGCTTCGCAATCTGAATGTTATTCACCGACATTCTCTTGAATCTACTTGTCGCTGCGGGTTTAGGCGTTGCGCCTCAGGCCTACATAAGGATTCGACCACTTCTTTTCAGCAGCAACCCGAGATGGCGAGTACTACGAGCAACCTATATTACTTCATCGTCTCCCCCGAGGCCTTGCACGGCATAACGGAGAAGCAGCACCACGCTGTCCGTTTCTGGAGATGCCTCTGTGTCGATAACCCAGCCAAGACATACAGCATCGACATTTACGAACGGCAGCGCGAGGGCCACTTCGTTTTCCAGGGAAAGTGGGATCCTGAGCTCGCCGGCGCAGCCGAGCCCGCCCCCTCAACCTTCTCCTTTGAAGATCTCTTGCACCGCTCCGCCTGCTAGGATGATAAACTCGTTTTAAATAAACCAATCTCTGTTCCTTGAGAGACAAGGGACGGTTCCGCCCAGAAAACACGAGCTCCTATTTTCCTCATGAGGTCATTCATCCACCAATCAAGTGCTATATTAATACTAGCTGCTTCAAGGGAATCGTATATCTCAAGAAACTTGCGCGCACACTCCTTTGATATAAGGTACGCATCCGTGCATCGCGTTCCGCCAAATCCTCCCCATGGAGTACAACTAAGGCCGCGCAGATATACGTGAATCCCTTCAATCAGCATCTCTTCAGGAATATGGAGGTCACAGCCACTATTTATCATTAGTACGTCAAAATCAGCAGGCAGCTCTTCTATATAGTTCCTCAACTTGGGCAGAAAATCGCTACAGAGCACCGCGTCATCTTCAAAAATCAATCCATAGGGTTGGGCGCTTGATACTATCTGACGCCAGGCCTCAATATGCTTCAAAATCAGTGAGACTTTTCCCAGATTCACGCTAGATATATCAAACTTCTCTGTATCGCTTGCCGTAAGAACTTCTCGATCGTAATCTTCCACGAAAATGGAAGAGAGTCCCTCCCTTTTAAGTTCATTCGTAATGTGCTCTTTCCGTTCCTTTAAAGGGGTATAATGTATAACATACGCATCCATTATTTTTCGTACTGAAGATATTGCAGTATGAAAAATAACGCAGCTGCCTCTTAGAACTCATACTTGACCGTCAGCGGAACCTGGTACATCAGTTGGTGATATATGAGACATCCAAGTATATACTCGTACATGAGCTCCACTTTGTCATCGCTCACACCACTAAAGGCGTCCCGAAGGTCCGCGTGGAGCTTTTCCGTACCCTTCAGCGTCTTTTGATATTTGCCGAAATCGGGAATATCCTTCTCCGTAAGAATACCCTGAAGGTCATCCAAGCTCCTCTTTATAAAGGGGATGTCCTCGCGATCCCACTGGTGATGGGCATCGCCTCCCTGAATCCCCTCTTCAGATCCCGCGAATTTCACCATATCCACGCTGGACTGAATGGCAAAGGCGAACTTGTATTCGAACTCTGTGTTGAAAAATGCGTAGCGTCCCATTCTATGGATTTCTCGGGATTTTCCTATAGGTGGGGCCGGTGCCCTGGGCGAGAAATTGTCTCGCGTGCTCCCTGCCGCCGCCCTCCACAACCCAAGACAATGCGCCACCAAGACAACACATGGGACATTCGTCCCACTGAGGCCCTCGTCGAGTTCTTTCGGGCCATTCGCACGGACGAGGCCACGGGTCATTCGAAGCCCTATTACTGGAAACTGCAGAGGGAGGATAGCCAGCGCCTTATCGAGCTCCTCTGCTCCGCCTATGAAGTCCCTGTGCCGCCCAAATACTCTTGCGATCAGCGGAAACGGCTGCAAGAGACACACGATTTCGGAATGTTCGACGAGCCCACGCAGACAGTACTCACCTGGCCAAGACCCCATTTCAAGACAGTGGCCCACGAGACATATCACTACATCGACTACTATTTCGCCAAAGTCCGCGGCGAGCCCCGCTACAACAGCTCGGACGACCATTTCTATGGCCGCCTCTTTGGAGACAAGATATGGGATGCCCTCGTGGCAGCTGTAAAGAAGGGTGCGGCTCCTGTGCCAGCCGCAGCCGCGCCCGTCTGCGCCCTGACCCCTTTAAAGCCCACTCCTCCTTTAGAGGAAGAGATGGGCAGCAAACCCAGTCGTATTCGTAAATACAACTTGTCTCTCAATCCTCTGAACCTGAGTAAAAATGAAGTCCGCCTACGAGAGGGCACTGTATTCTTGAATCAGCTCTGGTACGAAGTTGCAACACGTGTTGTTGAGACGGCAGTCTGTGTCTACAAACTCTCGCCTGAACAGGCACGTGCTTTGCGTGAGGCCTTCTTGCGCCGTATCCAGTATTTCGTGGAGGCGGTCTAGTTCGCCCCAGTCGCCGCTTTGCCCCCCAGGGTCTGCCGCAGCTTCTCGAGATAGAGAATGGCGTCCATATGTTCCTCCTGAGCGTGCTTGATCCAATCGAGGACGCTCAGGTCAGTGCGGTCCAGATCCGTCCCATACTTTTTCTTTCCAACCAGGGCGCGATCGATGAACTTCTGCATAACGCCCTGGACAATAGAATCGACGCTTGCGACTTGACTTAGAGTGTTCATATGTACTTTCCAGGCACGCACTCTTTAAGCAAAATACAGCTTCACCGTATCTTTGATGTGTGTTCGACAGATAAAACAGCTGCTACCCTGCTTTCTACAACAGTTCTGGCAATAGGTGTGACCACACGGGGTCACGGCAAACGTCACGGGTTCCTGTATGCAGACGCTGCAGGCCGGCTGGGCCTCGTGCGCCCCCAGAGTCCGCGACATCACGACAATCTCGCGAAGATAGACGAAGCGCCTGTAGGCCGCCACGAGGGCATCGTAGTCCTCGCGGATCTGATTCTCTTCAAAGATCTTCTTGAGATATGCCTCAGTCGCCTGCATCAGCGGCTCGTAGCAGTCATTCGGCTCCAGCTCCATAAGAGTGCTGAGGCGCCCCTGGACCTTGTCGAGTTTATTGAGTTTCGTATTGAGGGCCGCCTGGGCCCGCATAATCTCCTCGCCCGCCATACGATATTCTTGAAAGAGGAGCTCCGTCTGATTGGCATAGTCTTTCAGACCGCCCTCCCCTCGCGTGTTCTCGAACGCCGCCCCGATTTCGGCCATTATCTCGGCGCCTCCTCCTGAGACATCGATCACGAGATCGCGCACGCTGGCGTGATTGGGATGCACTTGCGGATTGCCGAAGCGGCGGAGAAGAGCCTCGGCCTTACTGATCGTGGTGTGCGAGGAAGGAGACAGCTGGATGAAATCGAGGAGTTCCGTGTTCTTCTTGGCCACGAAGTCTAGTAGGCGCCGCCGCCACATTGTGCGCAGGTTTAAGGTCGCTGCAGCCGCCCCTTTCACCTCCGTCATATGCTTGCTCATTAGTGCATTGACGGCGCCTGAATAGGGAGTGGAGCTGCCGTGTCCCCCGATATCACACGCCGCCGCCACTGGCCGCATATCATCCGCGTCGGCAAAGTCAGCGGGCGAATATGCCTCGCCAAACCTGAGTGATCCCACTAGCAGCCCCGTTGTATCATCTATGTTCATTCTCTTCTAGAGGGCGGACATAGAGGATTGCATTTTAGCGCGCTTAGCCGGCTTAGATATTATCAATATCGACGTCCTCATCGGCACCGCCCCCCTTTGCCGCGCTTGGACTGGCCCAGCCATATGGCATAGGAGGACCGGCTGCCTTCGCGGTCGCCTTTGCCTTCTTCTCTTCAGCCTCACTGTCGCTTCCATCTTCAAACACGAAGCCAATGTCGTCCGTGGCTTTCAGCAGCTGCTCCCGCGACTTGTCGATCCCAATCTCGGCCAGCGTCAAGTTCTCGGACGTCTCGAGTTTCATGAACAACTTCGGATTCGCGTCAGGCTCCTTGCGCAACCTCTTGAGATGGTCCGGAGCATACTTGCCAATAATATCACCGCGGCGATCATCTTTGCCGGCTACCATCTGCGTCTCAAACTCGCGGAGACTCACGAGCACCATATCACCAGGCTCAATCCACACCCGTCCCTTCATCTTCCCACAAATGTGGCAGATGCGCAGGCGATCGTCATTGCAGTAGCAGAGCACATTGCGATTGCCCAAGAGGCGAATCACACGGCCAATCATCTGGCCGGCCTGTCGCTCAATATAGGTGTGATCGCTCGACTCCGCCTCCCCCCCCTTTTTATGCTTCTTGTACGCTTTACCACCTTTCGAGTTCGGTGGCATTCTATATCCTTCCTATCTTTAAAGTGTGTTGTGGCCTTATGTGCCTTGGGCCCATAATCAGAGCTCGTCCTTCAACTCCTCGTAGTCGTCCTTCCCCATCACCGTGGGAATAGAATCCACATCCTCTATCTTCATAGAGGGTATCTTGCCCGTAACAGGGTATGAAAAATAACCGTTCAAGAGCGCGGCGCTCCCCTGGCCTGCGCCACGCTGCCTCCGCGCCGGCTGCCTCCGCGCAACTCTTGTCTTGCGTCTGGCGCGCCTCGCTCCCCTGCGTCTCTTGCTCATTCCACGTCGTGCCATTCTACTTAGTAGCCCCATCTTTTACGCTCTCCTTGAAAGGGGCAATATATAAGACCTTGTATCCAGCAGCATCAGCCGCCCGTGCTAGGCGCCGCTTGTTCTCTTGGATCTCCTTCGCCTCCTTCTTCCCCTTCTCTTGACAAATCATCGGCTTCACCCCGAGATTCGTGAGCGCCAGGCGCAGCCCCTCGTCGGTCTCAATGATCTCCCATATCCTCTCCTCTTCAGGAAGTCTTGCCACAGGACATCCTGGAATGGGTGTCATTGTCCGAATATTCATCTCTTCAAGCACCGATGCCGGTATCAACTGCTCTATGTACTGTGGCTCTCGATAGGCACGTGTATGTGTATCGGGGCAGTTATATGGACTATGCCCGTATGAGGCACAGAGCCCACAGTAGCTCCCTGCAGCAAGTGGGCATCTATCCACCGTGTGCCGCTTCACGAGGCTTCCAAGGGTAGCAGCGCACATCCTGCAAATCTCCGTTGTCATATTGCCTCCTTAGAAGTAGAAGTTCGCGAATGTCAGGAGCCGATATTCAATTTTTCTTCACGATGCGCGACCAGATCAAGTTGTACCATTGGCATACGCACAGCTATGCTCGGCACAAGGCCACTGACGAAACCATCGACGCCCTTGACAAGACCATCGATGAGTACGTGGAGACCTATATGGGCAAGTACGGTCGCTCTCGGGTCGGCCCTACGACTAGCACGATCAAGTTGTCGAATCTGAGCGAAAAAGGGGTCATCCGCTTCATCAAGGACTGCATCGACCACCTTCAGGGCGCCCTCGTGAAGCGACTCGATGCCGCAAAGGATACGGACCTGCTGAACCTCCGTGACGAAATGCTAGGAGATTTGAACAAGATACTCTACCTCTTCAGCTTGCACTAATAATCTCTATGCGAGGCTTACACTCAGACTTACACCAGGGCGGAATCCGTAGGCCGCAGCATCGCCCGCCTTCATCTCTATAGCGTACTTGGCCGGCTTCTCAGAGCCATAGCTGGGACACTCCCGCCTATTTGGACAGGGGCTAGCATTACGAGTGACATGGACAACTACGAACTTATCGTCTAGCCAGGCAATGTCGAGGGGAAACTGCATCTCAGGCATCCACATCGAGTGCCGCTGGATGCTCGGAAACACGAAGAGCATACCGTGGCCGGCGGCAAGGACAGGGCGTCCAGAGAGCCCCTTTTGCAGCGCGGCGGGACTTACAACAGTCTCTACGTGAAACACGGTCCCACCCTGTTTCCCGGAGGGAACTAGAAAGGTGTAGGCGGAGCCGTCTCTTGCAGAAGCCAACGACGGGGGCTGCATCTCTTCTTCTGAATGAAAGAGAATGAGTGTGTGCTTCGATCTCAGCGGATTCTCGGGGCTCAACTGTTTTACTCGCATTGAGTATCTCAACAACTGGGCCCTTTTTGATCGTGTGCAGGCATATAACTCGAATGTGAGCACTCTCCGAGCAGGGGGGGATCGTGATTTGACATACTACATTTTCAGGGACAATCAGGAAAAAACACGCTTTACGTGGGGCCAAGCACTTCATACAAAAAGATATCCTAACTCGAACTGGAATGCTGTTTCGCAGGACTAGGTAGGAAATATGCCTGAGCTCACGCGCGATTGTAAAACGGAGGTATCAACCATATTTGTGTTCGAGACCCCCCAGTTTCAGAATGCGGCGAATGCTGTGTATGTGTATAAGAGCACGATCGATAATCTGCCTGCAAATAAGGCGGCTGGAAAGAAGTATCAGTTCAAGACCGATTTCGAGAGGATGCAGTATTTGTTGGGGCTTTATGGTCGCGACTCGCAAGGATTGCGGTAGTGGTGCTGCGAAAGGATTGGAAGAGGTCGCCAAAGTAGGCGACTATGTTGGCGTCTATACGAAGAATACGGGAGCCGCGGGGAGCATAGTCGAGGATCTGGTCGGGCGAGACGGCGGGAGGCAGGGCCGGCGCGGGAGGCGCGGGAGCCGCCATTAGTGCCGAGGACGCGACACAGCCGCGGTGCGATACCCTGAAAGGGTTGTTTCAAGACGTGTTTGCCAATCGGCAAAGAGCCCACTGGACTCTGTGCCGAGACAAATGCGAGACTCTGCGCTAGGAAACGCAGAGGATTCGTAGTAATAGATGTTCCCTGTCACGTCTTTCCAATATGGCACGCCCTCAAGAAGAACACGCTGATAAGGAGCAGGCTGGGAAGGCATTCTCTTGTACTGGGATCACGGGCTGTGCAGGCTGGCAATTTTAGCGGCGGCTGCGGGAGTGGGAGCGGCGGCTGCGGGAGTGGGAGCGGCGGCTGCGGCTACGTCTGCGTGTGCTCCTACTGCGACTGCGACTGCGCCTCCGTGTGCTCCGACTGCGACTGCGCCTCCGTGTGCTCCGACTGCGGCTGCGACTGCGGCTGCGTCCGCGTCTTCTCGCCTTCATAGCCCCCTCTTCTTGCAACTCCTTGAACTCCTTCATATCAGCCTGATACCGGGGATTCCGCAGAAGATCCATCAGATCATTGTATGGGCCGCCATAGTCCCCCTCGACATTGATGGCAGGCACCCAGGTCCCTCGAACCACTGTGCCATTCAGCTCACGAATGGGCTTCCGTGTATAAATGAGATTTCGCCCCGTGTAGTTCTTCTTTACATTTCCACTGCGAGGCGGCGTCATCTTCACCGGCCCACGGCGCTTATATGTCCCCCTCTTTTCAGCCGAGTTCTTCTCCACAATGTTCGCCCATGATACCCCCTCTGGTGCTTGGATCATTCTATACCAATATTCGATTTTCCACTCCGAGGGCTAAAGCACACCAACGACTCAAACGAAGAATGTACTATTGTCGTGTAGAATCCATTGATACGGACGAGCCCATCTATCAGAAGCTGAAAGGCGGGAAGGACCACTACTTCTTTGCAGAATCAAGAGTCGCAAGAGATTATGTACGCACAGGGCTCTATGAGAAGTCTATTATCAACTGGGCAATAGACTCCTTTGTAAAGGGCGACAAAGCCTGCATAGATATAGGGGCGCACATGGGTCACTATACCTTGAATATGGCACACAAGGCAAAGCGCGTCTATGCTTTTGAGTGCTCTCCCAAGTCCTTTAATTACCTCTGTGCGAACATTGCATTACAGGATTTGAACTACAGTGTTGATAAGTTCAACGTTGCCCTCAGTAATAAGGAGGGTACTGCAAAGTACTACATTCGCGACAAGCTCGACGGCGGTGGAAATGGTATCGCAAAGTTCAACATGGACGATACGAACAAGACGCCCTATGTAGAAGTTCCGACGCGCACACTGGACTCCTTCGGACTCAAGGACATCGGCTTCATCAAAATAGACGTAGAAGGCCACGAAAAGGAGGTTCTCGAAGGCGCCGTCAATACTCTAAAGGAGAATGACTACCCCCCCTTTATTTTCGAGTCGTGGATTCCAAATGGAAATGAATCACAAGTACCGAGGAAAAAGCTCCGCGATGAGCTCTTTCAATATATTGAGAGCATCGGCTACAAGATTCATCCTGTAAGTGGTTGGTCCGAGGATTTCTTGGCTATCTATGAGAAGCCCACGGCCTAGGTCTCTGCGCCTGGAGCCCCCTCAATCAGCTTGATAGACTGCGTGCGAGCACGGCTGCGGCTCACTGATCGCTTTCGTGCCGTGATCGTTCGCTGCCCGCCTTCTCTGTCCTGCAGCATATTGTTATTTAGGGCCATAAAGAGACGCATCATCTCAGCCTGGCTCACAGTATCATCCCTTTTATCTCCCTTGAACATTCCAATGCGATGCATGAAATACGTGAGGGGTATGCCGAGGAAGGCCAGCCTCCACAGCGCATTTAATAGGGCATTGTAGGCACGATCTACACGCGAGGCAGACTTCAGATTCACCCATTTCTGTATGTCCTCTGGAGTAGCATACTCCACGTGCCCAATATCAATAAAGTGGTCCGTCAGTTTTTTCGCTACAGCCTGAGTCTCAACGGGACGCAGCCGCCTCCTCTTCAGCTCATCCACAAACGCTTTGAACATCTCTTCTTGCCCCCTCTCTTTCATATCGCCCTTCACCCTGTCATACAGATTCCTATTGAGAATAGTATTTTGGCTCACTGTGGCCGTGCTCTGGATTTCGGCAGAGGTTAGCGCAATCTCCATCTCAATGTTCATACTGAGCCTCGTATAGAGTGCCGTCATCAAGTTGGCTTGTACCCAGTCCTTCACCCTATTGGCGAACTCAGGACCCTGGGCTCGAATCTCTTGGATAGCGAGGACCCTGTCGCCCACTGCATCAATCATCTCCATAGGTTCGCTGAGCGTCGCGGGGCTGTCATCGGTGGCCCGAATAGTATTGAGGTGCTCCGAAAACTTCGCCACATCAAAATATATCGTGTTATTCAGGGCACGCCCTATCCGAGTGTCCTTCCACTGCATCGCCACCATGCGCGCGTTGAGATTCTCAAGAGAATAGGGCTCTTCGGACTCAGGCGCCGCGGATGCAGCCACGGCCTTACTTGAGCCCACCAATACACCCCACGCAGTCTGCGCCCTTTCAAGAAATCCCTCCTGCTTCTTCTCTATAACAGCAAGCTCCTTCTTGGCGACCTTTACGTCTCCAAATAAGCCGCTCACCTTACTACGATACTTGCTCTCGCCGACAGCCACACTCGTTCGGCTCCCCTCGAGACTACTCAGTCGCTCTTCGATCGGATTCACTGGAACTATTTCCAAATCTGGTAGAATGTTCTTGGGTATGTTCGTCGTGCTCTTTCCAATGTTCCAAATGAATCGGACTCCGCGCGTCAGCAACGCGGGAGAACTATCGCCCAGTGCATCTACTACCTGATTGAGTGTGCCGCCTATCATAAAAAACAGCTGCGTCATCGGATTCATATAGGGTGCATCACCAGAATACACCTTTTTGGTGGAATACACGGTTTCAAGCAGCACTAGCACAATGAAGAGCATCAGGATAAATCGGATTACGCGGGGGACTCCTCCTCCCTCTTGAAGAAGGCGTGGGCCGCTGCGCCGACTTCCCTTTGAAGTAGCCTCCAGAGCCGGCACTCCCTTTGCAAAGGTGCGCATAAGATCCGCTCGGTGCGACTGGCTATACGAGAGAACATCGTCCCAGGCCTTGTAGGCCTCCGTCTTCTTGAGAAGGTCATTTAGTCCCGTTGCACTCTCGTTCATTTCGAGACCGAGGGCGGCGCAAAGAGATTCAATAAGGGGGTTGTAGGCACGTACCGCGCGAAGGGCCGTGTCCTCTCGAGAAAAAGAGGCGATCAGACCCGTTGCGTGAGTGAGATCGAGTCCTCTCCGTTTTCGCGATCTTGCTTTCGATATTCTTGTCTTTCTTGTTCTTCTCCTTGTCCTTGTCAGCCTCGAAAACGGCGGCATCTCTACTAGAAGGCAACATCTGTTGCAAAGGCCATGTCCTCTCGCTTCTTACCCACCGCAGCCTTCGCATACGTACTCACGCGCTTCTCGAAGAAGTTGTCCTTGTTCTCCAGACTAATGCGCTCCATGAAGTCGAAAGGGTTCGTGGCGCGGTATATCTTGGGGTAGCCGAGCTGGAGACAGAGGCGGTCCGCCACGAACTCAATGTACTGCTTCATTAACTCCGCGTTCATTCCGATGAGCTCGCAGGGGAGCGCCTTGGTGATGAAGTGCTTCTCTATCTTGACTGCCTCGCGGATAACCTTGTGCGCCTTGTCCTTTGGAAGGCGATTCACTATCTTGCTGTAGAGGAGGCAGGCGAAATCCGTGTGAAGACCCTCGTCGCGCGCGATGAACTCGTTGGACAGTGTGAGACCGGGCATCACACCACGCTCCTTTAGCCAGAAGATGGCGCAGAAGGCACCGCTGAAGAAGATGCCCTCCACCGCGGCAAAGGCCAGCAGACGCGTGGCGAAATCGGCCTCGGGCGAGTCGATCCACTGCAGAGCCCAGTCGGCCTTCTTCTTGACCGCGGGAATCGTCTGGATCGCTCGGAGCGTGTCCTCCTTCTCTTTGGGGTCCGTTATGTATGTGTCGATGAGGAGACTATAAGTCTCACTGTGGCATGCCTCTAAGAGATTCTGGCAAGAGTAGAAGAACTTCGCCTCGGGCCACTGGACCTCACGCATAAACCTGGTGGCCAGGTTCTCCATCACGATTCCATCGGACCCCGCGAAGAAGCCGAGGATGTGCTTGATAAAGTGGCGTTCATTGGCATTGAGCTTCTCCCAGTCTCGCATATCTTTGGATAAGTCAATCTCCTCTGGAGTCCAGAACACGGCCATATGCTGCTTGTATTTGGCCCAGAGGTCGTGGTGCTTAATAGGGAAGACCACGAAACGATCCTCGTTGTCTGTGAGAAGAGGCTCAGGGACCGGCTTACCCGCCTCTGCCGGCGCGGCCGCGGCTGGCTCCCCCCTGCTCTTTGGCCGCGACTCGGCCCTCTTCTTTGCAGAAGCGGAACGGCTCTCTGGTACAGAAGGCGCGGCTGCCACGGCGCCCCCTGACACATCAAGCGTCATTGGCGGGGGCACCGCCGCTGCCTCAGCAGCCCTCCTTGAAGCCTTCAGATGGGGTGAGTTAATGGGCGCGCGCGGCGCGACTGGTGACGTGATTAGTGTCGCCTGGGTGGTTTGCTGCTCAGAATTCGTGACTTCCATCCGGGAGTTTGGGACTGTACTGGAGGCTGAGAAACTAACTGCCGCCATTTTCACTCGTTGCTGACTAAAAAGATGAGGCGACGTCACAATTTTACGTCACGCCAAGTGCGCAAGTGGGGGCCGGCCAGGCGGCCAGGCGGCCAGACCAATCAATACACTGAGGCCCGAGGCTTTGGATGGAGATATTCTCTCATATCCCACGTATCGACCAACTCGTCATCTTTCAAGATTCTCGGCGGCCCCTCTATAGGCGAATCATTGCTACCTCTCCCCTCTTCAGCCTCGTGAAGCTTCTCGGCCACACTTCCAAAGATCTCTCGCGGAATATACCAGGGCACGCGCGAGTCCCACATGAACGCCGCGTGGTGCCGCACCTCGCCTCTGCGGGATCCCCACCATTCCACGCGTGTATCATAGAACATCTGCACGCTCGGATTCATCAGCTTGAGAATGGCATCGACGAGTGGAAATAAGTGTGGATTCTCCGTGACATCATTGTGCGCCGTGTCGAAATACTCGCTGACGAGCCCGCTCTCAATGAATGCCTCGTAGATATAGTCGGCGGCCAGATTACCCAGCTCATCATCGACAGCGTTCAAGATAGTACAAATCCTCTTACTGGCCCTACAGAGGGGAATCAAGATATCTCGGCGACCAGGCATTTCTTGCGGGGATCTGCAGGGACTGATGTAAAAAGTGCCCAAGGCAGCTCCGCCCTTCCAATTTTTACACGACATTCCGCGTGGCGTATTCGAGAGCCTTGCGACACAGCTCCCCTTTTGCGTCGGCCTTCTCCTTCATAAAGGCGTCAATATTCAGCTGTTCCTCCTCTTTCAAGATAAGATGGTAGATCTGAACGGCGTCACGCTGTCCAATGCGCACGGCTCGCCCTACTGCCTGATCCATTGTGGCCTTCGCCCACCAGGGACCAGTAAAGACAATACGATTGAAATGCTGCAAGTTCAGTCCGGTTCCACCAGACTGAAGCTGCACCAAGAGAACTTCACTGCGCCCCGCCTCTAAAGGCTGATGCGTGTGCTCAATCACCTCCGCCTTCTTAGTCGCCGTCATAACCCCATTATAGACACCCACACGCTCTACGCACTCTTCACTCTCAAACAGCGCCCGCAACATCTCCATCTCTGTCTTGAAATGGCAGAAGATGATCCAGCGGCGTCCAGGCTCGGCCCGTACCAGCCGGCGCAGAGCCTCGAACTTGGTGGAACTGCCCTCCCAATCAGGCAGAGAACCGAATCCCCGTAGTGCCTGATTGCGAGTAGCGATGTAGATCTGGGGATGCAGCGAGAGCTGTCGCAGTCTCATAAACAGACGCAGCCTCTCAAGGGCCGCATCTGCCCCGTTATTTCCAGCAATCGCCTCCCAGCGCCGCGTGAGAACTGTGAGCTTCCCTCTGTAGTAATCGGCCTCTGCCTGGGTCGCAAAGGGCAGGCTCACAGTGTGCTCAACAGGGGCTGGTGGGGCATCAGGAATACTCTGGCGCAACTGATCCATCGAGCGCGCCAAGATATATTCCGCGAACAGAGCCCTATCTTCTGGCAGATCCACATTTTCCAGACCCAGCAACTCGAAGAGTCTCTTGAGATCCCTCAAGGCATTCACAATAGGAGTAGCCGTGAGGAGCCAACGCCGCTCTGCCTGGATCTTCTTGGCCGCAACGAAGACAGCCCCGCCCCCCGTCGTCCGATGCGCCTCATCCAAGATACAACGGTGCCACTTTGTCATCTGTGTGAGGTGCGGATAGCGAGCCATCATCTCGTAACTGGTGACACAGACAAAGGGAGCCAGCGCGCCTTTCGCCTGCGCCCCCTCAATCTGCCACGTCGCCTTCCCCTCTCCAGGAACATATACAGTCAGCCCACATTTGCGAATCACGGTCTTCCATTGCTCCAGTACAGCCACGGGTGCAATCAAGAGATTCGCCTCGTGTGGCTTGCTCACATTACTGCGAATGAGACCGGCCATCTGAATCGTCTTGCCAAGACCCATCTCATCCGCGAGAATCCCCCCGCGCACAGCGCGCCCACTTACCTCTCGAGACATCATCCACTTTACTCCAAATATCTGATGCGGTTTGTATTCGAATCCATCCCAGAGCTGACGCGGCTCTCGTGCTGTACGCGTGGGCGCCGCTACGGGCGCCTCTGGCTCAGTCATCTTGCTAAATAGAGCTACTCTGGATAACAGATCGAGAGAGACCCCGCACAGTCAATTTTGCTTTAGGCCACCATCCCCTCTTAATCAACCTCTATCAAGATCCCCCACTCCGGAACAATCGTTCGCGCATCCGGCATTCCCGCTCCCCACTTACTCGGATATGTTGCCCATGCACTCCCCGCTTGGTGTGCAAAGTACGCCCCCCACCAACTAAACGTCGAGTTCGCCGTTATATTCCCCCCGCGACAGAGGCTCATCTCATAGAGCGACTCCACATCAGAGCGAATCCGCGCCACAGTGAAATGAACCCCGTGTCGCGCGGCCCATCCAGCAAACTGCCCCTTACAGAGATCCGGCTCATCACTGAAGAGATGGAGTCGCGCCCCGCGCGGCACACCCTCTAAAGCACGGGCCCAGTAGCGCGTGAGATCCTGCTGGTGATGCGCCAGACGCCGGTAGTCCCCCAGGCGCACGTGAAGAGAGACCGTCCTCGCCTGCTCCTCTGGATCCCACAGACTTGCATCCCTCTCCAGCCAATGACGCACTGCAAGGCCCCCGAGTGCCGAGTTCCAGTTCGGCGCGAGCCCACCCGGGTCGAGTGCGGCGAGGTAACGGGGGTTCTGTCTGAAGCCGTGAATGAGAATGGGCGAGTGGGGTGCAGGCGGCACTGATTCACCTTCAAAGGGGAAGTATTCGTAGTGTCTGCGAGGGGGCTCCTTGTACTCTGTCCAGGTGCGTGGAGTCTCTTCCACGGGAATGTGGGGAAACATGCGGAAGATGGAGGCGAGGGGGCCGTGGGGGCACTCTTGGCAGTTGGGGAGGGAGAACGTGAGCGGACGGCGCCAGAGGGCGGCAGCAGCGGAGGCGGCGGCGAACTGGAAGAGACGATTGCCGAGACCGCTTGTTAGGACTGGGGCTACTGGGGCGGCTAGATCTCCAGTGGAGAGGGACGGCTGCATTGTAGTAAAGACTGGCACAGCGATTTAGGCGGCGGGCCCAGCTGGCTTGGCGTGAAATTGGGCTGCGGGCCCGCGCAAACGCCGCCCTTACCCCAACTTACACCCCTATAAAGATGCGCACGCAATACCCTGCTGAATCAACGTTCCCCAGCTCCTTTCAATGTTATCGGCCACCCTGTCACAAGGTGTATGGGGCCATATGCATGTCTCCTCGTAACACGATCTTAATGGTTAAGGGTCGTGCTACGGGGAAGTGGTCCTTTCCAAAGGGACATAAGTTGCGCTCTGAGAACTATCAAGAGTGTGCGCGGCGAGAGACGCTGGAGGAGACTGGAATCAACCTAGAAGTCTATAAACCAGTCGGATATCATAAGCTCTCTCACGGCGAGTACTACTTCTACGAGTTGCCTGAGGAGATCGAGCCTCAACCGAATGATGGCACGGAGGTGGAAGAAGCTCGCTGGATGAGCTTGAGCGAGATTAAAGGTTGCAAAGTCAATGTGGATGTCAGCTATTTCTTGGATAGGCTACGCCGCGGAGGACGCGGCTCACAGACACAGATGCCTCGAGCTCAAGAGGACCCCTCTGTCGTCCCTGAAAATTGATGAGGGCGGCTGCCTTTTTATTAGGCATCCCATTTGCTTTCGCACCCCTAGCAAGAATGTCCGCCGTTGATATCCGAGATAAGAAGGTGACCTGCCTCGTGCTTGAGATGATACTGAAGCACACAGCAGATGTATTTGAAACGTTGGTTGAGATTGTTGCTGAGAAGTATGATATCGAGCGTGATGAGATGTTCGCAGTGATTACGAAACATCCGAAGTGGAAGGGAATGGTTGTTGATCCGGCGCTCCACGCGCTCACTGCGGAGCCCGCTGCGCCCGCAGAGCCTGCGCCAGAGCCTGCGCCCGCAGAGCTTGCGCCAGAGCTTGCGCCAGAGCTTGCGCCAGAGCTTGCGCCAGAGCCAGGGCCCGTGGCCGCAAAGCCGAAGAGGCAGTGGAGTGAAGAGGCAAAGGCTGCAGCAGCAGCCAAGAGGGCAGCGCGCAAAGCAGAGGCTGCGCCAGCTGCTCCTACTGAGCCTGAACCAACCCCCTCTGAAGCAACTCTCCCTGAGCCAACCCAGCCCCCCCCTTCAACGGAACCCAAGGTCGTTCGTAAATTTGTTATCAAACCCAAGTCAAAACCTGCAGAGGCATAATATCTCCTCTGACTCCTCTTAAAATAAAATTGGGCGGCCAACGCCTTTTTACATTCTACAAGTATCCATCTCGCCAGCCAGCAACCAGCATGCTCCAGCAATCAAAATGTCCCAGCCTACTAACGCCGCCCCTCTCCAGCTAGCCACCCTCTTGAAAGCAGTAGTCGAACATTACACAGCACTCAAGACAGGTAAGAACATCCACTTCCACGCTCGAAAGATATCAGAGATCTACTACAATGCTCGTTCTATAACAAAGAATGATACTGAAAATGGTAATAAGACCTATATTGATTTGATTGATATGATCTATGAAGAATCCCAGGAAATATCGAAAAAGCAGTATGAGATACAGTTACGTGAGTATCTGCGTGATACCGAATACATCGATGATGATGTCTATTAATCGGCAATCAGCCTCTGATTCACCTGTCTCAAGAGTTGTAAATGCTCGCGCCAATATATATTCCAGAGAATATGAATACACGAGCCATACAACCCATTTTTCGTTGCGATGCACATGACAAGCAGTATAGTGTGAAATGCGGCCACTTGTGGAATCTGGCTCTCTTTGAAGAGTTCCCAATAGATCTGGCGATTCACTACGCTCCACAGGTGATAGACCATTCCTCCATAGACGGTGTGACTGATGAGGTGGGCAATGAGGCAGGAACTGTAGAATGCCTGGGCTATTGAGGAGTTCGTGCTTGTGCTGTAGAGGGCGAGGACAAGATAGTGATAGCCGATAGAGGCGATGGTGAAGTGTGTGAGTATGAAGTGTTCATAGCCTGGGCCCGTGGCAACCTCGAGGCGCGGGAGAACCTCGATACGAAAGGGGGCTCTGCAGAGAGTACAGATTCGCCCGTTCGTTGAAGGCTCGAGGGCCGCCCAGCGTCGTAGGCAGTTGCGATGGACGAACTCGACGCTCCCCTTGCATTCACACGGAGTTAGTAGGGGATCGGCGGCGGTCTCGCCCGTTTCAAGGCAAAAACGGCACTGTCTCATCGTGCCTCATTGATACTATATAGCGGGCCGGCTCTAGGCTGTGCCTGTGGCTGTGGCTGTACATGGAAAAAGAGGGGTTAGCCCTCCGTGTCTTGTATTTTTGTTTTGGGCGGATTTACCAGCCAGATTGCTCGCTTACCTCGAGTATAATCCGACTGGGTCCTTCCTTCTTTGGAGCGGGAACAGGAGCAGGCGCGGGTGCTGCTGCGCGAGGCACTGTCAGCTTTGGCGCCGGCGTCGGATGCTCCCTCTCCCACTTCTTAGTCAGGGCCACACCTGTCGTGTAATACCAGCGAGCATAGGCAGCTACAAATGGGCAACCGCGCACTTCGCACAGAGGAGCAGGAGGAGGACCACGATTGCTGCGAAAGACAGACATCTTCGCGTCAAATGCTATCTGTTCGCTCGTTGTGTTGCACCCTTCAGATTCATATTGACCCGTGTACATAGATCCTTCAATAAAGGGTACTGCTGCTGTTCCAGTGCTTAACTTACCAATAGGTCCAGTGGGTCCAGTAGATTGATTGCTGCGAAGCCAGTCGAGTGTAGATGCCATTGTGTCGTGTTGATTGCTTGTGTTGTGTTGTCGCCTACTGGGCTAAGAGGGAGGGCGGCGCTTTCAATTTTATATCCTAAGAGGGGGGGTTCAGAGGGAAACGGTCAGCAGAGGGCTAACGAAAAAGGGCTGTGGTTTTGTAGTTTATTTTGTAGTATTGGGACAATCTTACTCCTTCATCTCGGCCTCTGCCAGATCTGCTGGCTCTGGTGCGCTCTCATCAATCTTGGTTCCATCGAAGCGGCCTACCCATTCGAAGTCTGTAGTGACTACATCGCCACGCTCATTCGTGTAGTAGTCCTCGCCGTCGTGAGTCCAAGAGTAGAATCTGAGATCGAACTTCTTAGGTTCTGGTGCAGCCTTCTTGATTGTTTTCTTCACTTTTTTGGGTTGTGTCTCTTGGGTGGCTGCAGCAGGCTCTGGGACAGGGGCAGCAGGCTCTGGGACAGGGGCAACAGACTCTGGAACAGGGACAACAGACTCTGGGGCAGGCTCTGGGGCAGGCTCTGGAACAGCCTCTGCCCTCTTAGCCTGCTTACTTACCTCTGGAGGAGTCCAACAGGCGAGATCAGTCAAGATATCTTGATCTGACCACTCCTCATATCCCTTTTTAGCCTTCAGATCAGATGCAAACTGCTTCACTCGTACAGTGGGCATCTTGCTCTCTTTGGGCGTATCCTCTGCTGTCTCTTTCGCCCGAATGATGCTCTCAACACGCTTAGTGAAGAGGATCCAGGGGTTAGTAGAGGGGATCTTGGGAGCAGAGGGATCTCTGGGCTTGCGGCCGCGCTTAGCAGGCTCTGACGCAGAGGAAGGGGCTGACGTAGAGTGCTCTGCCAACATCTTCTTGAAGGTGGCAATCAGACTCTGTTGATAGTTATCCAGGAGCTCGGTGAAGACAGTACTGCTGATAGTAGCGGTTGCGGCCATTTCGTGCGATTCTCGAATATTGTACTGAGAAGGTGGGACTAATGGCCTAAAGGGGGCTACGAGGTCCCAATTTTGTAGAAAGTCACGGGGCGCTGGACCCCCTCTGGGCCCCCTCTGGAGCCTCTCTGGCCCCCTCTGGAGCCTCTCTGGAGCCTCTCTGGCCCCCTC